>CWGU01000017.1_pt1 | contig 17381 bp, 15 predicted proteins | sample 667921 | NCBI WGS metagenome assembly CWGU01 (sample SAMEA3735815, study PRJEB9488) | human gut metagenome | biome: ENVO:mammalia-associated habitat; material: ENVO:feces | place: Malawi | collected 2009-02-27 | reverse complement strand
CGGGGGCGGAGCTGGAAGGGTCGGGGGCGGTAAGGCCAGGCTGAGGAGCGGGAAGCGTGAGCCGCCCGCGAGAGGAGCGCGGTCGCCAGCTGGCTAGCTTGTGCGGCAGAGGCGGGCGCAGAAGTGGCCGTCGTAGCTACCCGGCGCGGGAGACGACTGGAACGCGCCCGTCTCCGTGCGGTTCACGGCGACGATGGCGCGGCCGGCCTCGGGAAGGGAGCGCACGCCCGCGGCGTCGAGCACGTCGGCCCGCTCGAACCCGGCACCTGCGGGACTCTCGAGAAACGCGCGCACCACGCCCTCGTTCTCGACGGCAAGCACCGAGCATGTCGCGTAGACGAGCTCGCCTCCCGGCGCCACGCGCGACGCGGCGGCCGAGAGCATCCGGAGCTGCAGGGCCGGCAGCGACCCCTCCGCGGATGGCGCGAGCGCCTCGGGGTCGAGGAGCCAGGGAATCTCGGGATGGCGGCGCATCGTGCCCGTGCCCGAGCAGGGTGCGTCGACAAGCACCGTCTCGAACGGGCCTACAAGCCCGGCGGGTACGTCTCGCTCAGCCAGACGCGTCGCGTCGAACGAGACGCTGGTCACGACGCCAGCAAGCCCGGCGCGGCCCATGCGAGCAACGCACGACTCGACCTTGGACGTCACGACCTCGCAGCCGACGACCCACAGCTCGGGATGGGCGTCGTCCTCGGCCACGCCCTCCCCCATCGCCCGCGCAAGCAGCAGCGACTTGGTGCCCCGACCCTGCCCGACCTCGAGCACGCGACCGCGCGCGGGCGCAGCCACGCGACACACCACCTGGGCCGCGAGGTCCGAGGCCACGACGTCGGAGCGCTCGAGCAGGCCGCTCGCGGCGAGGCCGGCCGCCCCGCCAAGCTCCCACGAGCCGGGAAGCCCGTCGGGCGAGACGGCAAGCCCCAAGTCCTCGAGCCTGGCCGCCACCTCGGGCTCATTGGCGTCCATGCGCCCGCACGCGACGTAGACGGGACCCGCCTCGAGCGCGCAGAGGCACGCGAGCGCCGCGCGCTCGGCTCCCAGGTCAGCGACGAGACGCCTCGCGAGCCAGGCGGGATAGCCAGAGGCGCGGCAGAGGTCGTCAGTCGAGGCGACCGGGCCACCCTCGGCCATCGCGCCCACCGCCACCCGCGCCGCGTCGACCTCGCCCCGGCAGTCGGCAATGCGCCTGAGCACGGCATTTGCCATGCGCGCGGCGCGCGGCTGCACGCTTCGGACCAGCTCGACGCCCTGGCTCGCGGCCACCTGGCGCGGCGTCTCGAGGTAGAGCAGCTCGAAGGCCGAGAGCCTGAGGGCGTCACGAACGCGTGGCTCGAGCTGGCCAGGCTTGGCGGCAAAGCCGTCGATGCGCCAGTCGAGCTCGCCGACGGCGGCGTTCACGCCCAGCACGAGCCGGGTCGCGAGGGCCTTGCCGCGCGACCCGAGCGAGCGCATCTCCTGAGCGCCGCGTAGAAGGTCGCGGGCGCGTCCGGAGCGTCTGCGCTGAATGCCGAGCAGGTGGAGCGCCGTGGTGCGCGCGGGGCTCGCGACGGCCATCTAGCCACGCTCCCAGCGAATCTTGTCGCCGCGCAGGCCGGCGGCCCAGGAGCGGGCGTCCATCTCGCGCTTGCCGTCGGGCTTGACCTCGAGCAGCTCGAGCGCGCCGTCGGCACACCCCAGCAGCACGCGCCCACGCGCGACGCGCACGTCGCCGGCCGCCACGGACTCGCCCGCCGCGGCCGCGCGCAGCACGCGCAGTCCCCTGCCGCCCACCACGCAGCGAGCCGGCGCGGCATCGGTCGAGGCCTGCACCCTTCGAGCGTTCTCGAGCCAGCCGTCCGCGACGTCGAGGCGCATCTCGGCCTTCTCGACCTTGTGGGCATAGGTGACGAGCGACGCGTCCTGCTCGGTCCACGTGGCCCGGCCCGCCTCGATGTCGGCAAGCGAGCTCACGAGGGCCCGCGCACCAAGCTCGGCCACCTCGGCCATGAGCTGGGCGCAGGGCTTGTCGGCCACCTCCGTGGAGGCCTGCGCGCAGAAGGCACCCGCGTCGAGCTCGTGCACCACGCGCATGATCGAGACGCCCGCGCGCTCGTCGCCGGCGAGGACGGCCCGCTGAACGGGGGCGGCGCCGCGCCAGCGCGGCAGGAGCGACGCGTGCACGTTCACGCAGCCCAGGGGCGCCATGGCGAGCACCGAGTCGGGCAGGATGCAGCCGTAGGCCGCCACGCACACGATGTCGGCGCCCAACCCGGAGAGCTCGCCCAGGACCTCGGGCGTTATGCGGTTGGTCTCAATGACACGCAGGTCACGGGCCTGGGCCTCGGCCTTGACGGGGCTCGGCTCAAGGCGCTTGCCGCGCCCGCGCACCGCGTCCGGGCGTGTCACCACGCCAACGACGTCATACGCCTCGTCGAGCGCGACGAGCGACGGCACGGCAAACTCGGGCGTTCCCATGAAGATGACGCGCATGCGGGCCTCCTCGCTGCTAGTTGGTCGACGTCTCGCCGGGACGGGCACCGGCCTCGATGGCCTGCTCGCAAGCGCGCAGGGCCTGGAGGCGCTTTGTCGGCGAAAGGTGGTCGACCATGGTGACGCCGTTCAGGTGGTCGATCTCGTGCTGCAGGCACACGGCCAGGAGGTTGTTCTCGGCCTCGTACTGCAGCAGGTCCCCGTCGAGGTCCATCGCCTGCACGATGACGTGGCTTGGGCGCGTGACCTCGACCGATATGCCCGGGAACGACAGGCACCCCTCGTTGAAGGGGCGCGGGTCGCCGTCGGCGGCGATGACCTTGGGGTTGACGAGCACGTAGGGGTTCTTGGTCTTGGGGTTCTCGCCGTCGTAGTCGACGTCGATGACGACGAGGCGCACGAGCTCGCCCACCTGCGGGGCGGCAAGTCCGCACCCCTCGGCGGCGTACATGTCCTTGAGCATGCGCCTGGCCAGCGCGCGCACCTTGCCGTCGATCTTGTCGATGGGCTGGCACATCTCGGTGAGCCGGGGATCCGGCGTGAGGACGATATCGGAAACGGCGCTCATGGGGCTCCTTCTCTAGAGTTCAAGCAGCTCTCTATGATACCAAGGGCCCCGCCTCTCACATTTCCTTCCGGATGATTTGTCACATTTCCTTCCGGATGATTTGTCACATCCCGGCGCGGCGGCGGCGCATGGCCGGCAGCTGTCGAGGCCAACCGGGGGCGACGGGGACCGTACTGGCCGGCAGCCACCGGGTCAAACCGGGAGCAACGAGGGTCGTACCTGGCCGTCGGCCGACAGGTGCCGAGACCAGGGGCCACGAACTCGCACCCGGCAAGGCACCGCCGCGAGCAACCACACCCCTACATGAAGTCGTAGGCGTCCACGTCGATGGCCATGGTGGTGCGTCGGTCGGCGGGAAGCGAGCCGGCGGCCGCGGACAGCACCGGGCCAAGCGCCACCTCGGGCGGGGCCTTCACGATGAGGTGCCAGCGGTGGCGGTCCTTGACCCGACCCTTCACGCACTCCGAGGGGCCGAGCACCTCCCAGCCTTCGGGGAGCTCGGACAGCTCGGGCATCTCAGGCGCATCAGTCAATAACATGCAGGTATATGGCTCATCGCCGCGCACCGTCACACGCCCTCCGTGGGCAGCGCCATCCACGCCCGCCACCTCCCGGCGCACGGCCTCGGCCATCGCCCGCGCGCGACCCCGCACGCAGGTCTCGGACACGCCGCTCACCACCACGTTCGCCACCCGCGAGAACGGCGGGTAGTAGGCCTCGCGCCGCTGCGCCAGCTCGAAGCGTTCGAAGGCCGCGCGCTCGTGCGTGGCCACCGCCGCGATGGCCGGGTGCGTGGCCCAGTACGTCTGGATGACGACCTCGCCCGGCCGCTCTCCCCTGCCGGCACGGCCCGCCACCTGCTCGAGCAGGTGATACGTGCGCTCCGCCGCGCGAAAGTCCGGCAACTTGAGCGTGGTGTCGGCGTTCACGACGCCCACGAGCGTGACCTCGGGAAAGTCGAGCCCCTTGGCAATCATCTGCGTGCCCACGAGCACCGCGCACTCGCTCGCGTCGAAGCGCTCGAGCAGGCGCGTGTGGGCGCCCTTGGTGGCCGTGGTGTCCGCGTCCATCCGGATGACGTCGACGCCCTTGCCGGCAAGCAGCATCCCCAGCTCGTCCTCCACGCGCTGCGTGCCCACGCCGAACTGCGCGAGATAGCGGCTCCCGCAGCTGGGGCAGCGCGTCGACGGGTCCGGGTAGGCGCGCACCGGCCATGAGCGCCCGCAGCTGTGGCACACGAGGCTGTGCGTGCGCTCGTGGTACGTGAGCGCCGTGGAGCAGTGCGTGCACGTGGGCACGCAGCCGCACTCGCGGCACATGAGGAAGCTCGCGAACCCGCGGCGGTTGAGCAGAAGCACCGCCTTCTCGCGGCGCTCGACCATCCCGAGCAGGGCGTCTCTGAGCGCGCGCGAGAAGATCGAGCCGTTCTTGGCGGCGAACTCGCGGCGCATGTCCACCACGCGCACGTGCGGCAGGACGGCGCCGCCGGGTCGCTCGGGCATCTCGACGCGCATCCACGAGACCCCGCGCCAGCTGCCCCTGCGGCAGCGCTCGAGGCTCTCGAGCGACGGGGTTGCCGATCCCAGCACGAGTGCGGCGCCCCGCAGGCGCGCGAGCTCGGCCGCCGCCTCGCGAGCGTGATAGCGCGGGGCCTGGTCCTGCTTGTAGCTGCCCTCGTGCTCCTCGTCCACGATGACGAGACCCACGTTGGCGAGCGGGGCAAAGAGCGCCGAGCGCGCGCCCACCACCACGTGGGCACGGCCCTCGCGGACCATGTCCCACTGGTCGAAGCGCTCGCCAGTCGAGAGGCGCGAGTGCAGGATGGCCACGTCGTCTCCGAAGCGGCTACGAAAGCGCCCCACCGTCTGCGCCGTGAGCGAGATCTCGGGGACAAGCACGATGGCACCGCGCCCGCGCGAAAGCTCGCGCTCGATGGCGTCGAGGTAGACCTCAGTCTTGCCCGAGCCCGTGACGCCGTCGACGAGCACGACGTCGCCGACTCGCGCGTCTGCCGCCCGGGCGATGGCGGCGAGCGCAGCCTCCTGGCCGTCCGTAAGGCGAGCCGGCCGCGGCGCCCGCGCGCTCGAGAGCGTTGACGCCGCGTCTGCCGAGCCACGCACGCGCCGGCGGTGCTCCACGGCGGCCACACCACGCTTGAGCAGGGCCGACACCACGGAGCCCGCCCCCGGCACGAGCGCCGAGAGCTCCGCCACGCGCTGCGGGCCCGCGCTGAGCGCCTCGATGACGCGCTGCTGGCGCTTGGCGTTGGCACGGGGCCGAAACGCCCGGCCCTCGTCGGTGAGCGATACCCAGCGGTCGTCGACGGCCTTGGCGCGCTCGGCCACGAGCGTCCAGTCGCCGCCCTCCTCGCGCGTGACGCGCATGGTCTGGCCGGGTGGCAGCATGAGGCGCAGGCACACGGCGAGCGGCGCTGCGTACTCGCGGGCAATCCAGGACGCGAGGCGAGCGCCCACCTCGTCGAAGGAGGGGGCCGCGAGGACGGACCTCACCGGCTGCACGCGCGCCCGGTCCACGCCGGCCGCGGGCTCATCGGCAAGCCCCACCACGTAACCCACCACGTCGCGGTGGCCAAAGCTCACAAGGACGCAGCACCCCACGAGGCAGGTCTCGGCCAGCTCGGGGGACACTGCGTAGTCAAAGCACCCGTCGATGGCGCGGGCGGCTATGTCCGGAACGATGCGCGCGTATCTCATGGGACCTAGTGTAGTGGAGTGGAGGCGGCACCGGCGTGGGGTGGGCGCAACGGCGCCAGTATGGGCGAAGGCGCGGCGCCACCCTACGCACCCCCGAGGCACGGCACCGCTACCCCGCGAGGCCCGTTGCCACGCTCACGAGCGCAATGATGACGCCCACGATGGACTCGCCGCCGAGCAGGCCGCTCGCGCACACGATGCCGGTCTCCTGCTCGGCCTGCTCGTCCACGCCGGCCTTACGGGCAAAGTGGTCGAACACGAGCTTCAGGACGGAACCCACGAACATCGAGAGCGGCATGTAGAAGGGCAGCCACGAAGAAGAGCCTCACGGGAGGCGTCTGGGAGATGACGGCCACGATGAGCAGGACGATGAGGCCGAAGATCTCCATCGGGTCGATGCCGGTCTGGCCCACCGACTGCGCGCTCATGATGGTGGTCACGAACGACAACAGGATGATGACGACGGCCACGAGCGGGCTGAGACCGAGCCCCAGGCAGATGACGAACGCGGCCGCGGCCACCATGAGGGCGAGCACGCCGGCGTCGTAGCGGCCGGTGAGGTCGGCGAAGAGGCCTCCCCTCTCGCCGGACGCAGCGGCGGCGGAGTCCTTGCCTTCGGAAGCGGTGCCGGAGCCCTCGCCCGAGCCCGCGTGGACATCGTCCCTGCCCTGTGCCATGCGCACGAGCGCGGGCAGGATGTCCTTGAGCACCACGCCCAGGCCCGAGCCCATCATGAGGCCCATGCCAAGGCTCTTGACGATGCCGCCGGCCGTGGCCACGTCCCAGAGACCCGCAGCGGTGCCGCCCACGACCAGGCCGAAGTTGGCAAAGACGGCGCCCGCCATGGCAAACGCGAGCGCGCCGAATCCCACGAGGAATCCCACCGAGAGCATCATCGGCGAGTTGTAGATGCCAAACGTGACGCCCGGGATGGGCAGGGCCAGAAGCATCTGCGGCACCACGCCGAGAACGTCGCGCAGCACGCTGTAGACGCCGGCAATCCCCATCGAGAGGAAGAGCTTCTTGCCCGTGCCGCCGCGCGAGGTGGTGGCGGCGAGCGTCTCGGCCGCGGCCGTGCCGATGGGGTACTCGAGATCGCTCTCGGCCACGAAGCGCCTGCGGATGAGGGCCGTGCAGACGAGGCCCAGAAGCGTGCCGGCAAGCGCCACGAAGAGCATCTCGGCCATGCTCGTGTGGTCGGCGAGGCCCAGCATCCAGATGCCGGGGATGGTGAAGGCGAGGCCTCCGGCCACCATGGAGCCGGCGGACATGACGATCTGGGTGATGTTGGCCTCGTTCAGGCTCCTGTGGCCAAAGGCGCGCAACAGCACGAGGGCCGTGATGGAGGTGAAGATGGTCGGCCAGGGCAGGGAGCCCATCTTGAGGGCCGTGTAGACCGAGGAGGCCGTGATGACGACGCAGCCGACGACCCCGATGGCAATGCCGACGGGGCTCAGCTGCCCGCACGCCTGGGCGCGGTCGCTGGACGTGCTCATATGTACTCCTTCGTATATCCGCTTCCCCTCGTGGGAAGTCGGGTTACGGAACGGACGCGTCGAGTATAGTCGGTGTGACACCCCTTCCGGATGATTTGTCACATTATCTTCCGGATGATTTGTCACACTTTTCCGAGAAGGGCCAGGCAATCCATGGAAGCCACGACAACCGGGCAGGACAGCGCGCGCACGCAGAGGGTCGGCGCGCCGAGACAGGCGGGAGGCGCGCCGCAGCGCGTGCTCGCCGTCGACGTGGGCAACACGAGCACGCATCTCGGCATCTTCGAGGAGGACCGCCTGCTTGGGACCTTCGAGCACACCACGCCCGCGCGCATCACGCCCGACGAGGCGCGCCTGTGCGTCCGCGAGGCGCTCGGCATGCTCGCGCTCGACGTGCCCGGCGACGCGATCATCTCCTGCGTGGTGCCTGCGCTGGCAGACGCCTGGTGCCGGGCACTGGTCGCGGAGTGCCCCGGCCGCACGCTCGTGGTGGGCCCGGGCCTCAAGACCGGCGTGCGCATGCGCTACGACGACCCCGCCGAGGTGGGCTCGGACCGCGTGGCCGACGTCGTGGCCGCGCGCGAGACCTACGGCGCCCCCGTCGTCGCCGTCGACCTGGGAACCACGACGAACTTCGAGGTCGTCGACGCGGAGGGCGCGTTTGCCGGCGGCATCATCGCGCCGGGCGTGGCTCTTGGCGCGGCCTCGCTCGCCCGGGCCGCCGCGCGCCTGCCCACGGTGGAACTCCGCGCGCCCGCGCAGGCGATTGGCAAGAACACGCGGACGGCCATTCAGTCGGGCGTGGTGCTCGGCGAGGCGGCGCGTATCGATGGGCTCATCGACCTCGTCTTCGCGGAGCTCGGGCAAGAGGCGCCCGTCGTCGTGACCGGCAACTTCGCAGACACCATGTCGGCGCTGCTCAGGCACGACGTCACCGTCGACGGCACCCTCACCCTGCGCGGCCTCGACCGCCTCTGGCTCGCCAACCGCCGCTAGCTGTCACGCTTTCTTCCGTATGATTTGTCACATCCCGAAGACCGAGACGGGCGGCACGCGAGGTCAGACAGGGTGCCTACTCGTCTGCAAGCCGCCCGTCCGCGCGTGAGACGATGCCCCGGCCGATGCCGGTCAGGCGCTCGACCTGGCGTATCGAGAGCCCCCGGGCACGAAGCTCGACGATGATCGCGTCGCGCGCGGCCTTGTCATGCAGAGGCACCTCCCCGATGCCCACCTCGCCCAAGACGCCGCGGAGCACGGCTGCGGCCGCCTCCATGCTCATCGACGACGTTGGACGATGGCGCGCCGTCGCCGCAAACGAGCTCCCAGGCAGCTCGTGGAACCGACGAAACTCGGCCTCGCTCCCCAGAAGCCCAAGGACCGCCGTCTCGTCGAAGCGCCTTGGCGCACAGTGAGGGAGTCCCAGGTAGGCACCGTAGCTGCTCCAGGAATAGTGGCAGCTCTCGGAGGCGCCGGACTCGATTGGGTTCTGGTGGATGTAGCGAACGACCGTGAGCAGGCGCTCGTTGCCCTCGATGGGCTTGCTGGCATATCTCCCCTGGAAAAGGTGGCCGACATGGTCGTGGCGCCTGTTGAAGTAGAGCGCGTACGAGCGCCCGGCCAGTTGCATGACCTTTGCCACGCGCTCGAGCTGGCCACGCACGAGCAGGTGGATGTGGTTGTCCATCAGGCACCATGCCAGCACGTCAAGGTCGTGCCTGCTCAACGCGTCGTCGAGAAACGACAGGTAGCGTGACCTGTCCGCGTCGTCCTCGAACAGGAGCATCCTGCCCACGCCCCTCGCCATGACGTGATAGATCTGGGACTCGCACTGACGCCTTCGCCGGTACCCCATGCCGCCTCCCCCGTCGTGGTTGGTGGGATGGTTATACGCGAGGGCAGATGGCGGTCAAGTAAGGTTCCGGCAAGCGGGCTCACGGATCGGCGAGCGGTAGTGCTCAGCACCAGAGACAAGACAGCCGACAGGTCGGCATCCCAGAAGTGTGACAAATCATACGGAAGGAAATGTGACGGCGGCGGAGGAGAGCTGGGAGAGGGCCCGCTCGAGGACCGAACGTGGGCAGGCGACGTTCAGGCGGATGAAACCCTCGCCCTCGGGCCCGAAGATGTCACCGAAGTCCACCCAGAGACGAGCCCTGTCCTCGACCAGCTCGTGGAGCTGCGCGTTGTCGAGCCCAAGTGAGCGGCAGTCAACCCACACGAGGTAGGTGCTCTCGGGCATGACCACGCGCAGGGCCGGCGCATGCTCGCGCAGGTAGGCGTCGCAGAAGCGGATGTTCTCCCAGACGTAGGCCTTCATCTGCGCGTACCACGACTCGCCGTGCTCGTAGCAGGCCCTGCCGGCCACGAGCCCCATCGTGTTCATCTGGCTGTAGCCCGCAGACGCCACCGCATGCATGAGGCGACGGCGCAGACTCGCGTTGGGCACGAAGATGTTGGAGTCCTGCAGGCCGGCGAGGTTGAACGTCTTGCCCGGCGAGGTGCAGATGACGGCGCGCCTCGCATACTCGTCGCCAAGCGAGGCAAACGAGGTGTGCACGTGCCCCGGCCAGGCAAAGTCAGCGTGGATCTCGTCGGAGACCACCGTCACGCCATGCGCGAGGCACACGTCGCCGAGGGCGCGGAGCTCCCCTTCCGACCACACGCGACCCACGGGGTTGTGGGGGTTGCAGAGCAGGAAGAGCGTGGCGCCGGACTCCTCGACCACCCGCTCGAACGCTGCGACGTCAAAAGCGTAGCGGCCGCCCTCGTACGAGAGCGGCGCGCGGGCGACGACGCGCCCGTTGTCCTCGATGACCTCCTTGAACGGGTAGTAGACCGGCGGCTGGATGACGACGGCCTCCCCCGGCTCGGTGAAGGCACGCACGGCGGCCGCGAGCGCGAAGACGACGCCCGGGGTCAGGACGCAGGCGGCGGGGTCGGGCCGCCACCCCTGGTGCCGTTCGATCCAGTCGCACGTCGCGATGAAGTAGGCGTCGTCGGGCTCGGTGTAGCCAAAGATGCCGTGCCGGCTGCGCTCCTCGAGCGCCTCGATGGCCTCGGCGGGAACGCGGAAGTCCATGTCGGCGACCCACATGGGCAAAAGGTCGGCGGACTTGCCGCGGCGCTCGGCGCAGTCGTACTTGAGCGAGCCGGTGCCGTGACGGTCGATGACCTCGTCGAAGTCGTAGCGCGCATCCTCTGACATGGGACTCCTTCATGGGGTTCGAATAAGGCCGAGGTAGACGGGCTGCCAGACCTACGCCAGCGCCTGTGCCAGGTCAGCAATCACGTCATCGGCGGACTCGAGGCCCACGGAGAGCCTGAGCATCGTGCCGTCGATGCCCTTCTCGGCCAGCTCCTCGGGCGCCACGTCGGCGTGCGTCTGCGTGAGCGGGTAGGTGATGAGCGTCTCGGTGCCGCCGAGGCTCTCGGCGAACATGACGAGCCGCACGCGACGCAGCAGGTCGAGCGCGCGCTTCTCGGAGTCGACGCCAAAGGTGACCATGCCGCCAAAGCCGCGTCCCTGCTCGAGGCAGAGGTCGTGGCCGGGATGGTCGGGAAGGCCCGGGTAGAGCACGTAGCGCACCTGCGGCCGCTCCTCGAGCCACGTCGCGAGCGCCAGGGCGTTCTGCTGGTGGCGCTCCATGCGCACGGGCAGCGTCTTGATGCCGCGGCTCACGAGCCAGGCCGCGAACGGGTCAAGCCCCGAGCCGATCGTCTTGATGAGGTAGCGCAGCCGCTCGGAGACCTCGGGCACGGCCGAGACGAGCAGGCCCGCGATGACGTCGTTGTGGCCGGCGAGGTACTTGGTGGCGCTGTGGACCACCACGTCGGCGCCGAGCGAGATGGGGTTCATGAAGTAGGGCGTGAGGAAGGTGTTGTCCACCACGAGCAGGGCGCCCGCGCCGTGGGCCAGCTCGGCCAGGGCGCGGATGTCGGAGACCGCCATGAGCGGGTTGGTGGGACTCTCCACGAAGAGCGCCTTGGCGCCCGGCTCGAGAGCGGCCGCGACCGCGTCGAGGTCCGTCGTGTCGACGCGGTTGACCTCCACACCGTTTTTGGCGCTTACCGAGTCGAACAGGCGAATCGAGCCACCATAGAGGTCCCACGAGGCCACGAGCCTGTCGCCCGGCGAGAAGAGCTCCATGAGACAGGAGATGGCGGCCATGCCGGAGGAGAATGCGAGGCAGTCGTCGCCGCCCTCGAGCTCGCGCACCGTGTCCTCGAGCACCTCGCGCGTGGGGTTCTGCAGGCGAGAGTAGTCATAGCCCGTGCTCTGGCCCACGCCGGGGTGCGCAAACGACGAGGTGAGGTAGAGCGGCGGCACGATGGCGCCCTTCGCGTCCTTAACGCGACGGGGCGGATGGACACAAGAGGTCGAGAAGTCCATGCGAGGTTTCCTCCAAGGGATACGACCGCGCGGAGGGGCGGGCGCGGAGCACGAGGCGTTTTCTACGCAAGCTAGGATAGGACACCGAAAGCGGGTGGGCGCCCCCTGGGGCACCACCCGCGAAAAGGCATAACAGGTCAACGGAGCTGCGTGGCAATGTGTCACATCATCCGGAAGAAAAGAAGTCACGCGATAGGGGCGCGACGCGAAAATGTGACAAATCATCCGGAAGGAAATGTGACAGGGAGGGGTTACTTGAAGTGCTTGCCGCGGACGCGGTACTTCTCGCAGGCCTTCTCAAGGTACTTGTAGTGCTCCACGCGGTGCGCGTCGCTCGCGATGTAGCTGTAGAGGTTGTCCTCGAAGAGCTTGCGGGCGGGGCGCTTCTCCTTGCCCAGGCGGCCGCCGGCGATGAAGTCGGCCGAGGCCTGGAGTTTGCAGCCCATGTCCACGAAGCGCTCGGCCAGCGAGATGTCCTTCTGGATGGCGTGGTAGCGCTCGGGGTGGGCGATGATGACGGTGTAGCCCATGCCCTGGAGCTGGAAGATCATGCCCTCGTACTCGTCGAAGTCGCGCGGGGTGGCGCTCACCTGCAGCTCGAGCAGGAAGTTACTCGATCCCTGGCAGCCCAGGCGCTCGGCCCAGCCCATGCCCAGCTCGCGCAGCTTCGCCACATTGACCTCGAAGCCCATGTAGAGCGGGAAGTCTCCCACCTGGTCCTTGAGCAGGTAGTAGGCGTTCCACATCTTCTCGTAGTCGAAGTAGGGGCTCCGGCAGTGCGGAGTGCACACGATGGACGTGACGCCCACGGCCTTGGCGGCCTCCCACATGCGGAGGCTCTCGTCCAGGTCGCGGGCGCCGTCGTCCACGCCAGGCAGGATGTGACAGTGGATGTCTCGCATCTGGCGCTGTCCTCGTCGTCTCAGTTAGCGGACGTAGGGGTTCTTCTTGCTGGGCACGTAGCCGCCACGCTGCTGCTTTGCACCGTAGGCGGGCACGGGGGCCTCGACGCGGCCGGCGGGCGGCGCGTAGGGCGCGCGCACCTCGGCCTCGGCGGCGGTGTAGTCACCCACCGCGTGGTGGCGCTTGGCGGCCGACTCGCGGGCCGCGACGAGGAAGGCGCCGGTCTCGTCGGGCGAGGGGCCACGGCGCTTGGGCTTCTTCGCAGGGGCGGGCGCGGGCGCCGGGGCGGAGGCGCGCACGGCGGCCTCCGGCTTCCCGTCGTACTCGGGCTCGGAGACGAGCTCTGCGTTGACGTGCGTGTCGCGGGCGACCCGGTCGAGGCCCTGGATCTGCTCGACCTTCTTCTCCTTGTAGTAGTAGGAGTAGTAGTCGTTGGAGGTGTGCTCGCAGTAGTTCATGACGCAGCCCAGCACGTTGCCGCCGGCCTTCTTGAGCTGCTCGAGGGCATTCTGCGCAAGCTCGCGGCGCGTGAAATTCTCGCGCACCACGAAGAGCGTCCCGTCCGTCTGGCCCGCGAGCTCGGCCGCGTCGACGAAGGCGCCCACGGGCGGCGTGTCGAAGATGACGAAGTCGTAGGCCTTGGCGAGGTCGCTCACGAGCTTGTGGAAGCGCTTGGAGGCGATGATGTCGGGCAGGTTGGGCACACCCGGCTCCACGTCGAGGAAGTATAGGTTGGGCTGGCTCGTGGCCGCGACCGCGTCCTCGAGGCGCACGCGGCCGGACAGCACGGCGCACAGGCCGTGGGGCGCGTGCACGCCGATCATGTTGGCCACCGAGCGACGGCGCATGTCGCACTCGACGATGATGGTGCGGCGGCCGCTCGTGGCGGCGGCGATGGCGAGGTTGTTGGCCACCGTGGTCTTGCCCTCGTTGGGCTGGGTGGAGGTCATCGTGACCGTGCGGATGGGACGGTCGATGGCGGAGAAACGGATGTTGGCAAGCAGCGTCTTGGCGGCGTTCTGCATCGCCAAGGTGGCGTCCTTGTTCTTCTTGCCCGGCATGGCTTACCTCCCGGCCTTCATCGTGGGCATGCGGCCGACGACGGGGATGCCGAGGGTCTCCTCGGCGTCGTCGGCGTCACGGATCTTGGTGTTCAGCATGTCGATGAGGACGATGCCGGCAATGGCGACGAACAGGCCCGCCAGGAAGGCGACGGCCGTATAGAGCACGCGGTTGGGGCCGCTGGGGGCGGTAGGGGTCTTGGCGGCGTCGATGATGTTGAAGCCGTCGACGCCCATGGAGTCCTTGGCGATCTTGGAGATGCTGTTGGCCACGGCGTTGGCGACGTCAGCAGAGCCCTGGGCGTCCTTGCCCGTGACCGACAGCGTGATGACGCGCGAGTTGGTGGTGCTCGTGACGCTCACCTTGTAGCCCTTGAGGCTCTGCATGCCCAGGCTCTGCGCCGTGTCCTCGAGCACGAAGTCGCTGTTGGCGAGCGTGGCGATGTCGTTTGCGATCATCTGGCCAGCGTTGAGGTCGGAGACCGCGGAGTTCGCGTTGTTCGAGTTGCTCTGCTGGGAGAGCACGTAGAAGGTGGTGTCCGCCGTATAGGAGTTAGGCATGGCGGCGAAACTGAAGACACCCATTGCGATGGCGCACACAATGGGGAGGGCGATGACCACCCTCAGATGCTTTCGCATGAGATGGAGCAGGTCGAGCAGTGTCATACTTGGCGTACCCCCACCTGGGGATACATCGACAGCACCCCCACTAGGCTTTGTTACCGGGCTAGCATACCGCACCGGTATAAATCTTCAGGAGAAAAACAAGCATTTGCCCGCGCCACCACGCGTTGAGCGGAGTGCGGGACGCCCTCGGTCGCGCCAAGGGGGGGCCATGTTTGGAACCATGCAGCCCCCTCGGGGACGCCGGGCCGGCCAGCACGACACCCGCCCGGCCGGCGAGGCGCCGACGGCAGCCCGGGCACCATCGCCTGCCCGCAGCGCCGCCGGATTGCCCTTCCCTACCAGCTGAGCAGCTCGTAGCCGGTGTCGGTCACGACGAGCTGGACCTCCCACTGGGCCGAGTCCGAGCCATCCTTGGTGCGCACGGTCCAGCCGTTGGGGTCGCTCATGTCGATCTCGTACCCGCCGGCGTTGACCATCGGCTCAATCGTGAAGCACATGCCCGGCGCGAGCACCACGCCCGTGCCCGGCTCGCCCACGAAGCCCACGAACGGGTCCTCGTGGAACTCCCGGCCGATGCCGTGGCCGCCAAACTCGCGCACCACCGAGAAGCCGTTCTCCTCCACGTAGCTCTGGACGGCGTGCGCCATGTCGCCGAGGTAGCCCCAGGGCTTCACGGCAGCAAGGCCGCGCTGGATGGACTCCTTGGTGACCTCGACGAGCTTCCTGCGCTCGGGCGAGACGTCGCCGATCATGAACATGCGCGACGAGTCGGAGAAGTAGCCGTTACGAATCGTGGAGCAGTCGACGTTGACGATGTCGCCGTCCTTGAGCACCTCGTCGTCGGACGGGATGCCGTGGCAAACCACGTCGTTGATCGAGGTGCAGACGCTCTTGGGGAAGCCCTCGTAGTTGAGCGGCGCCGGGATGGCGTCGTGGGCCACCGTGTAGTCGTAGACCCACTTGTCAATCTGAGCCGTCGAGACCCCCGGGCCAATGCGCTCGCCCACGTAGTCGAGTACGCCCTTGTTCACCTCGGCGCTGTACTTGATGCCGTCGATGTCGGCCGGCGTCTTGAGGAGACTGCGCACGAGGACCTCGTGGCCGTCGTTGAAGAGCTCCTGAAGGCGCTCGTCCTCCTGCTCGTGGCACTTCTTGTACTTCTTGCCGCTGCCGCACCAGCATGGTTCGTTGCGGCCAGGCACAGGACCCTTGTCATACATGGCTAACTTCCTTTCGACAGCTAGTCATTATGTACCTTTCGGGCCGCGCGGGCGACGACGGCGGGCGTCTGGGCGAGGGCTGTGGGCGCGAGACGCGCCCTCCGCGCACGTAGCTCGTGGGTCGGTCGAGAAGAACCAGTGGTGCACGTTCAGGCGGTGCGCGAGCGCCCAGGCGTGGGCCTCGTCGAGCGAGGCGCCGGTGTCGCGGAGGTCGTCGAGGTGGTCGACGCCGCCCTCGCTCCAGTGGAAGCACGCGTTGGGGATCTCGCGCGCGTCGAAGAAGGACTTGGGGCGGTCGGCCGTGGAGCAGCAGGTGAGCGTGAAGGCGGACATGGTTCGGTTCCTCCGGGATGGGCGGGGCGGACGCACGACGGGACCGTCAGCAGCCGCAGGGATGCGCGGGGTGGTCGTCGCGGTAGTGGCTGTTCTCGGCGGGGTCCTTCATGCACAGGTGCGGCACGGCGCTCACGTAGGCGCCCGGCAGGGCCAGGATGTTGGGGCTGTCGCCCGCGTACTTGCGCTTGGCGTCCTCGATGGCCTCCTCGAAGGTGGCGCGCGTCTTGAGGCCCATCGTGCGGGCGATGCCGGGCTTCTGGGCACCCACGATGTAGGTTGCCGAGAGGTACTTCTCCGCAAGGTTACCGCACGTCATCATCGAGAAGCCGTGGAAGGGGTGGAAGGCGTGTGCGAAGCGGTACTTGCGGATGTATTCCTCGTTGGTGGCGAAGTACTCGCCGTACTTGATCATGTCGTCCAGGGTGTTCATCTTGTCGGACTGCCAGAGCTCCCACTGCTCGCGCAGGTACGGCCAGCGCTCGTCGTGGAACCAGCCATCGCAGTAGCTCGCGATCACGAAGACGCAGTGGTCGGAGAGGATGCGCTTGTGACGGATGACCTGGGCCGAGACGCCCTGCATCATCTGGATGGGGTTCGTGCCCATGCCGTCGCCGTAGTGGTACTTGGTGGGCATGCCCATGACCACGATGTCGTACTTCTTCTCGGCCCAGTGCACGTAGGTGCGCCTGTCGGCCGTCTTCCAGGCGATGGGCTGCATCTCGGCCGCGTAGCCGGAGTTGATCTCGATCTGGCGGCTCCAGGTGTCGAGCACCGCGTCGCAGCAGAAGAACCTCTTGCCCATCCGCTCTTCCATGTACATGCCCTGCTGGTTGAACTTGTCGCGCATGAGGCTCGTGGTGGAGACGGGCACGAAGTCGGGGCGGTTCATGACGCGCGGCACGTGGTGGGCGCCGATGGAGCGCCAGTGCGTGATGCCGGTGGCGCAGTGCTTGTAGCCGCCCGAGTAACCGCCGTAGGGGTTGCCCTGCGTGTGGCCGATGAGGATGGCGATGTCGGCGTCATAGACGTACTTGTTCATGATCACGTGGTCGCCGAAGGGCGTGAACCCGAGGTCGACGAGGTGGTCGTAGTCCTCCGAGTCGTGGCTCGTGATCTGGTTGGTGTTGTAGAACTCGTTGAAGAGGTCGGGGCCGAGGATCTCGAGCGCCTCCTCGGTGGTGGTACGCGGGTGCAGGCCGTTGGAGAACAGCAGCAGGACGTCGCCGTGCCGGACGCCGTTGGCGAAGAGCTCGTCGAGGCAGGCGCGGACGGCCACCTTGCGGTGCGCCGTGGGCTGCGTGCCGCCCTTGATGATGTCGGGGATCACGATGACGACCGACTTGCCGGGACCCGCGAGCTCGGCGAGCGGCTCCATGCCGATGGGGTGGCGGATGGAGTCGAGCGTGGCCTCGTAGAGGCTGTCCCAGTCCTGCGGCAGGCACGACGGGTCGGCCACGGTCTTGCCGGTAATGAAGACGTCGGTGTCGTCGGGCAGCTCAGCGCCGAGCTTGCCCGTGCCGTACTCGAACTCAAGATGCATCTGCTTCTCCTTATCAATTGGGTCATTTGGGGACGTGTTCGTTCTGCACACCCGCGG
>CWGU01000041.1_pt2 | contig 17699 bp, 10 predicted proteins | sample 667921 | NCBI WGS metagenome assembly CWGU01 (sample SAMEA3735815, study PRJEB9488) | human gut metagenome | biome: ENVO:mammalia-associated habitat; material: ENVO:feces | place: Malawi | collected 2009-02-27 | reverse complement strand
CATGGTGCAGAACGAACACGTCCCCAACTGACCCATTTCTAGTTGAGTGACTCGAGCCCGAGCAGGGCGGCGCCGATGGCCCCGCAGAGCTGGGAGTCCTCGTGGGTGGCCACGGACGAGCCCAGCACGGCCTCGAGCGCGCGCACCACGCCCACGTTCTGCGCCACGCCGCCGGTCATGAGGTAGGCGGGCTCGGCCTTGACGCGCTTGGCGAGCGCCGCCGTCTTGCTCGCCACGCTCATGTCGAGCCCGTGCACGATGTCGGCGATGGGCGTGTCGTCGGCCACGAGGCTCACGACCTCGCTCTCCGCGAAGACGGTGCACATGTTCGAGATCTTCACGTCGCGCTTCCACTCCAGGCCCACGCGGCAGAACTCCTCCATCGAGAGCTCCATGGCGCGCGCGGTGGCCTCGAGGAAGCGGCCCGTGCCCGCTGCGCACTTGTCGTTCATGACGAAGTTGAGCACGCCGCCCGCCTCGTCGAGGTGGATGACCTTGGAGTCCTGCCCGCCTATGTCGATGACGGTGCGAGCGTCGGGCGCGAGGAAGTGTGCGCCGCGGGCGTGGCAGGTAATCTCGGTGATGGCGGAGTCCATGTCGGGGATGGCCTCGCGCCCGTAGCCGGTGGCCACGCGCAGCGTGAGGTCGCCCTCCCTGAGGCCCGCCCTCTCGAGCACCTGGCCGATGGCGTTCTGCGCGCCGCGCGAGGCCTTGGCGCCCGTGGCCACGATGACGCTCGCCACGATCCGCTCGTTGCCGTCCATGATTACGGCGTCGGTGGAGGTGGAGCCGGAGTCCACGCCCAGCACGTAGGTGGGGCCGCCGTCCGCGCCACGCCGCCTCGTGACGACCTCGTGCGCCTCGGCCATGCCGTGCAGGGTCTCGTCGAAGGCCTTGAGGCGGGTGCGCAGCTGCCCCGCGCTTTGCCTCGTCCCGTCGGTCTCGATCTTGAGCATGGGCACCTTGCTCTCCTTCGCCGCCTCGAGGTACTCGAAGCCGTAGTAGTCGCAGAACTTCATCGTGTGGTAGATGGCGCCGTGCTGACCGGGCGCCCCCACGAGCTTGGCGCGCGCCTTGGAGTCGACCATGCGCATGCAGGGCATCTGGTTGAGCAGCGCCCCCGCGTACCAGTCGAGGAAGCGGTCGAGGTCGTCCCCGCGCGGGATGCCTGCCTCGCACCCGTCCTGGCAGACGTGGCAGCTGCCCTCGTGCGGGGCGCGGCCAAGCGTGGGCGGCGGCGTCTGCACGAGGCGCCAGCCGGTGCAGGTGCCGTTCTCCACGGGCAGCGACAACTCGTCTCGGCAGGTGTCGACAAGCGAGAGCGGGCCGTGCGCGCCCAGCAGGGTCACGCGGTCGTCCATGCGCGGCACCGGCGGCACGAAGCTCGCCAGGGCGCGGCCGAGGTTGAACGCGCGGCCGCTCCAGGCGGCAAAGGCGTCGGCCAGGCGGCGCAGCTCGCCGCGGAAGCGCGCCACCTCGCGCGGGCCCCTCAGGTGGGGCAGGTCGACGAGCCACAGGAAGTCGACAGCGCCGGCGTCCCTGAGGACGTCGTAGACGCGGCGCATGACGTCGCAGCAGCTCGTGAGCACGAGGACGTGCACGTCGGGCTGCATGGCGTAGGCCAGGAGGCTCTTGCCGTAGCCGCAGAGGTTGGGGTGCGCCAGCTGGTCGGCCTCCTCGAAGGAGTGGGCTTCGTAGGTGCAGGGCCAGCAGCCCGCGCCAAACCCGGCGAGCAGCTCCACGGGCGCGTACTTACAGGGGTAGTGCACCGTGAGCTCGTCATTGGTGGGGAGCTGGCGCCTGGCCTCGGGGGCGGTGCCCGTCTGGATGGGACTTGCGTCTGTGGCACCCGCGTCGCTCGGGCGCGGCTGCGCTTGTGTCTGCGCATGCGTCTCCGTGTCGCTCATCGGGCCGTCTCCTCCCTGCGGGCGTGCAGCATCTCGAGAAAGGCGCCCATGCGCGTCGACGCCTGGCCCTCGGCGTTGTTGGCCCGGTGGCAGCCGTCGCCGTCGAGCACGAGCACCGGGATGCCGGCTGCCTCCAGCTCGCGCTTGGCCAGTTGCGAGGCGCCCATAGTCTCCTTGCAGCCCCAGTGGCAGAAGCACACCACGCCGTCGGCGCCCACGGCCTCGGCGATGTCGCGCATGCGGGCCACGCGCCGCTCGGCCGGCCCGTTGAAGGTGTTCTTGATGAGGCGCTCGGCCATGGCCTCGAAGGGCTCGTCGGGGCCGTGCGCCCAGGCGTGCGCGCCCTCGTTGCGCACGAGCCCGCCGTCCGGGCCCACCTCGAGCCTGCCCGCGCCGTCGCGGCGCCAGCCCTCGAGGCTCACCTGGTTGAGGCACATGTCCGAGACCGAGATCTGGGCGTTTGGATTGGCGTCGAGCATCTCCTGGAGCGAGGGCGAGAAGTAGGGGGCCGAGTGCATCCAGGCGATGGCAAGGCCCTCGAAGCGCTCGACGCGGGGAAAGTCGCGCAGCTGTTGTTCGGCCATCCGAAGCGTGCCCTCGCTGCCGAGCGAGAGGTGCAGCGCCAGCGCCTGCTGCATCTCGAGGCCCATGTCGTTGTGCAGGTAGTGGCCGCGGCGAAGTGGCAGGCCGCGCGCCATCGCATCGAGCGTGCGCTGGGTGCGCGCCACGAACTCCGAGAGCCTGGCTTCGTCGAGGGTGCGCCCGTAGGCCTCCTGCGTGGCCTTGGCCATGTCGCGCAGCTGGTCGGCCACGTAGGAGCAGGCGTCCTCGTCATAGGCGTAGGGCACGTCGACGTAGACGTGCGGCCGGTCGAGCTCGCCCGCGAGCCACTTGAAGGTGGTGTTGTTGGCGTCGCAGGCCACCGAGCAGTTGGCGATGAGGCGGGGCCTCACGAGGGCCTTGGCGGCCGCCGCACCCAGGAGTACCTTGTGGTACGAGCAGTACGTCTCGGGAATGCCACGCTGCTCGGCGGCCCGCACGAAGCCCTCCTCGGCGCGCGCGCCGGTGATGAAGTCGGCGAGCGCCTCGGCCACGAGCGGGCGCAGGTCCATGGCCAGGAATATCTCGGTGGGCAGGAAGATGCTCGTGAACACGGCCTCGTCCGGGCGCTCGAGCGCCCCGGTGACGCCCTCGAGTGCCACGCGCGCGCCGATGCGGCCGCTTGGCAGCTGTCGGCGCTCGGGCAGGTGCCGCGTCTGGAAGCGCTTCACCTCGAAGGCGCGGATGAGCAGGTCCCGCGCGAGCTCGGGCTTGTCCGGGACCATGTCGGCGATCGCGGTGCCAAACAGGTCGACGATGCGGGTCGAGAGCTTTTGGTCGTCAGCCACGCGGGCTTCAGCTCCAATCGGGTCGGGCTGGTTCGCTATAAGGAGGCGCGGGGCCGGCGATGAGACCGCACCCCGCGCACAGGCCCAAGTATGCCCAAATCGAGGGCGTCTACCCGAACGAACCTTGATTGTCGGACGGGCCCGAAGCCGGGCGCTGGCGCGAGCCCGGCCGTTGAGTCCGGTCCCAGCCGTAGGGTTCCGCCCGGGCGCCGGCGCAGGCCCAGTTGCCGGGTCCGCGCCCTTCCCTCCTACTGGCCCGCCTCGAAGAGCTCCGTCGTGGCCAGCTCGAGCGAGCTGCCCTCAATCTGCTCGCGCCCGCCAAAGACGCAGACGCCGCGGTCCTCGGGCAGGTTCTCGAGCGGCGTGGCCAGGGCGTGGAGCTCGTCCAGGGTGACGTCGAGCATCTGCCGGCGGATACGGCCGCGCCAGGTGGCGTCGCGGCCGGAGAGGCGCGTGGCGTCAAGCCTGCGCCCAAGCGCGCGCGGCTTCACGGGCGCATCCATGCCCGCCACGCTCGCCACCACGAAGCCCTCGAGCTCCTGAGTCGTGGGCTGCCAGGCCGTCAGCCACGCCGCCGCGCCCTCGAAGCGCCGTACCGTGGGGTCCACCGCGGGGTCTCGGTAGGAGTAGAACTGCAGCTGGGAGTCGGCGGTGCAGCGGAAGCCGCAGCCGTAGGCCCCGCCCAGCACGCGGACCTCGTTCCACAGGTAGTCGAACGAGAGGGCCTGGGCGGCCACGCGCCAGGCGCCGCTCATGCGCACGCCGCGCGGCAGGCCCGCCATGCCCTCGCCCACGTAGCACACGTTGGAGGGCACGACGAAGGCCTCGTGGCGCACGGAGGGCGCGGGGACACAAAGGGCCAGCTGCTTGCAGGGCCCAAGCGTGGGGTCGCCCACGTTGGCATCGGCGTTGCCCAGCGAGAGGTCGCCGGCGGCCTGCCAGAACGTGCTCACGTCGGCGGCGGGCCCCGTGAGGCTCACCTCGCAGGCGCCCTTGGCAAAGATCGTGCGTGCCAGGGTGGCGAGGCGCTCGCAGAGCTCGTCTGCCCTCTCGTCGAACGTGTCGAGCGCGCCGCGCAGGAAGCGGTAGAAGTCCACGCCGCCCAGCTGCTCGCTCGCCTCGGACGACGCGAGGAAGTACGAGCCCACGCGTGAGAGCGCCGCGGCGTGGCCCGAGTCAACGAACGACATCTCGAGGCTGATCCGGCGCTGCTCGAGGATGTCGCGGATGCGCTTCTTGTCCGTGAAGAGCGTCTTGGACCAGATCTCCTGCGGTAGCGTCGCAAGCCAGCCCACGTTCTCCGAGAGGGCGCTCGCGCCCACGACGAGCTTGGGACGGACGCTCAGGGCGTCCTCGTCGTCGCTGTAGACCTCGGTGAAGAACGAGAGGTTGCCCAGCTTTGACTCGGAGAGCGTGTCGAGCTCGTAGGCCGAGCGCTCGCTCGTGTCGAGCTTTCCGAGCAGGCTCGCGAGCAGGCTCGCGTACGGGAGGTCCTCGTAGGAGACGTGCCCCAGGTCAAAGTAGAAGTAGGCGTAGTCGATGTGGCGCGTGTCGATCTCGTGGTGGAAGCACGGCACGGGCGCCTCGACGCGCGCGGTCGCGGGCTCGTCCGGCCCCTCGCCGATGTCTGAGAGCGAGAGGCGCGGCAGCGTGGCGAGCGCCTCGGGTGAGTCAGGGGCCACCTGCTCCTCGTGGAGCGCCTCGGCCTCGGCGGCCACCTCGGCGAGGCGTGCCTCGTCCATGCCCGCACGCACCTTGGCAAGGCGTGCCACCTCGGCACCGGTGCCGGCGCCCTCCTCGGTGGGGACCACCTCCACGCAGCAGGCGTACGCGTTTCGGCACACCGCGCTGTCGAGCAGGCGCTCGAAGTAGCCGTCGGCAAGCCCGGCGCGCATGTGGGCCATGGCGTCCTCGTAGCGCAGGTAGCTCGTGGCCGCGCCGTCGTCGTAGAGCCAGCCGCTCATGGCCTGGATGGCGAGGCCCACGCCGTCCGGGTAGCCCCAGTCGCCCTCGCGCAGGTTGAACTCGGCCTGGGCAAGCGACGCCTCGAGGTTGTCCTGCCCCAGGCCCTCGGTCACGAGCGAGGAGCACGTGGCCTCCACGAGGTCGCGGAAGTCTTTGGCCACACCCGGCTTGGCGCCCTTGAGCTCGAAGACGAGCATCGGCTGGAGCAGGCCGTCGTAGAGGAAGCCGGTGACGTCGCGGCCTAGGCCGCTCTCGAGCACCATGCGCTTGAGTGGCGCCTCGTTGGAGCCCACGAGGGCGTCGACGAGGACGTCGGCCGCCAGCACGCGCTCGCGCTCCGAGGCCGTGGCGAACACGTAGGCCACGGCCACGCAGGCGTTGTCGGGCGTCGTGGCCATGGGCACCTGCAGAAGCTCGGGCGAGATGGGCTCGTGCAGGGGCAGCGCGTTGGGCTCGCCGGCGCCGCGCTGGGCCGCGCCCAGGAAGCGCTCGTCGAGAAACGCCAGCTTCTCCTCGATGTCGAGGTTGCCGTAGAGTGTGGTGTAGGAGTTCTTGAGCTGGTAGTGGCGCGCGTGCGTGTCGAGGAACTCCTCGTAGGTGAGCTCGGGGATGTGGTCGGGGTCGCCGCCCGAGACCCAGCCGTAGGGCGTATTGGGGAAGAGCGAGCGCGCGATGCCGTTCAGCAGGAGCTCCTCTGGGTTGGAGAAGGCACCCTTCATCTCGTTGTAGACCACGCCGTTGTAGGTGAGCGGGGCCTCGGCGGCGTCCTTCCCACCCTCGCCCGCGCCCTTGGCCTCGCCCAGCTCGTAGTGCCAGCCCTCCTGCTCGAAGATGCGCGGGCGGTGGTAGATGGCCGGGTGCAGCACCGCGTCCAGGTACACGTCCATGAGGTTCTCGAGGTCCCGGTCGTTGGTGGAGGCCACCGGGTACATGGTCTTGTCCGAGAAGGTGAGGGCGTTCAGGAACGTCTGCATCGAGCTCTTGAGCAGGTGCACGAAGGGCTCCTTGACCGGGAAGCGGTCGGAGCCGCAGAGCACCGAGTGCTCGAGGATGTGGAAGACGCCCGTGTCGTTGGCGGGCGGCGTCTTGAAGGCGATGGCGAAGGCCTTGTTGTCGTCGGCGCAGGCAAGCCACATGAGGCGGGCGCCCGTGGCCGTGTGGCGCATCACGTAGGCGCAGCCGCTCACCTCCGGCAGGGGCTCGGCGCTCTCGACGACGAAGCCGTGGTGGGCGCTTCCCGGCGCCAGGTTTGGCTCTGGGGTGGCAAAGTCATGACTCATGGTGATACCTTTCGTGAGACGGCGTCTTGGCATGCGCCTTTGCGTGCGGGCGCCGTGCGTTTTGACATGAGACTGTAGCACGCGGGGGAGACGAGTTGAGCAAGACGACACGAGGCGTGGCGCTCGCGCTGATTGGTGGCACGTGCTGGGGTTTCTCGGGCACGTGCGCAAAGTTTCTCATGGACTCCTATGCGGTCGACCCCGTCTGGCTCGTGTGCGTGCGCCAGCTCGCGGCCTCCGTGCTGTTCTTGGCCTATGCCGCGGCGGTGCCGGGCGAGCGCGTTCACCTGCACGACCTTGCGCGCACGCGGATGGGCGGCGTCGCGGGCGTGGTCACGATGGTGCTCACGGCGCTCTGCATGATGGCCAACTCCTGCGGCTACGTGGTCACCATCAACATCACCAACTCAGCCACGGCAACGGTGCTGCAGGCGCTGGGCCTCGTGGTGCTCATGGTCTACGCGTGCGTGGTGGCGAGGCGCCGTCCCCGCAGGCGTGAGCTGGCCGGCCTCGTGCTGGCGCTGGGCGGCACGTTCCTTTTGGCCACGGGCGGAGACCCCACGAAGCTCTCGATGCCGGCGGCGGGCCTTGCCTGGGGCATCTTCACGGGCGTCACGTACGCGCTCTACACGGCCGTGCCAGCCAAGGCGCTCGAGCGGTGGGGGAGCCCCGTGGTGAACGGCGTGGCGATGCTCATATCGGGCCTCATCCTGGCTGTGGCAAGCCGCCCCTGGGAGGCCGTGCCGTCGTTTGACGCCGTGGGCCTCGCGTGGCTGGCCATCATCATCGTGGTGGGCACCTTCCTGGCGTTTGCGCTCTACCTGCAGGGCGTGAGGGACCTGGGACCGCTTCGGGCGAGCATGCTGGGGACGAGCGAGCCCATCTCGGCCACGGTGTTCTCGGTGCTGTGGCTGGGCACGACGTTTGCGCCCACCGACATCGTGGGGTTCGCGATGATCGTCGTGATGGTGTACCTCACGGCGTAGGTTGGGGGGCGCTCGCGGGCCCGGCCGCACGCCTTGCTGCCTGCTCAGACAGCTCCTGCCGCAAAGAGCGCGACAGGAGAGCTCGCATTCAGCAAGGCGTGTTGGGACCCCACCTTGGGTACCACCACGTCATGGCTTGCGCCTTCTTGTCTGCCCGGACTCTCTTCTCTTCCTTCTCTTCCATAAGAGTCTGGCCCCGGACTGCTGGGCAGTCCGGGGCCTGATGGGTTGGTGCTTGGAGGCTTCTCTTAGAGGAAGCGGTACTGGACGGCGCGGACGCCCCAGGCGTTGGCGGAGGAGAAGCCGAAGGCCTTGTAGACGCCGGGCGCGAGGTCGAGCACGCGGCCGTAGGCGGCGAATCCGCCGGTGTCGGTGACCTTGGCGTTCACGGTCTTGCCGTTCCAGCGAATCTGGACCGTCCGGCCCAGCAGGTAGCGCTGGCTGGCGGGCACGGCCACGCTCATGGAGCTCTCGGTGAGGGTCTCGCCGGAGGCCGTGGCGTTGCCGCCGGTGTTGCTCTCGGGCGAGTAGGCGGAGGCGCTGCCGATCATCCACTCGCCGTCGTCTTTGACCTCGGAGCCGTCGGTGGCGCTGGGGTTGGACGGCTGCGAGCTCGAGGAGGACTGGTTGGCCTGCGCCTGAGTCCGGGCTTGGGCCTGCGCCGCGGCGCTTGCGGCTGCCTGCTCGGCCGCCTCCTGCTCTTGCTGCTGCTGGGCCGCGGCCTGGGCGGCGGCCTCCTCGGCTGCCTTTGCCGCCGCAGCGGCCTCGGCGGCCTTCTGGGCCTCGATCTGGCGGTTGAGCTCGTCGAGCTCGCTCTGAGCCTGGGCCATGGCGTCGGCGGCGTCCTGCTGCTTCTGGTCGGCCGCGGCCTTGGAGGCCTGGAGCGTCTGCTGGGCGCTCTCGAGGTCGCTCTCCATCTTGGCGAGCTTCTCGACGTCGTCGACCTGGGCGTTCTGGACCGTCTCGATGTAGTGGTACGTGGTGAGGAAGTCCGAGAAGTTGTCGGACGAGAGCAGCAGGCTCACGAGGCCCGGCGTGCTCTGACGCATCTTGTAGAGGGAGCGCAGGGAATCCTCGGCCAGCTTGCGCTGCTGCGGAAGCTGGGCGTTCACCTCGTCGATCTTGGCCTGCGAGTCCTCGATCTTTGCCTGGAGGTCGTTGACCTCGGCGGTTGCGTCGTCGTATGCCTGAACCGACTGGTCAACCTTGGCCTGAAGCTCGTCAACGGTGGCCGCACGCGCTGGGCGCGCCGTCCACGTCGTCGCGCAGAACAGGGCAACTGCCAGGCCTGCCATAATGGCGCGGCGTGCGTGTGCTCTTCCGCTGCGATCGGTCATGCCACTTCCCGTCGTTTGTCGAAGGACCGCAGGTGCACCGGCCCCGTCTTACGCCCGGGACCAGGCCCGGGACCCGCCGGCGGCATCGCCAGCAGCCGAGGACTTGTCCTCGACAGAGTAGTCACGTCTGTCTATTCTAACCGCCCTTTTGCAACTCCATATATTTACCAGGCTGTTGGGAAACACGTGCGAGGCGGGGCGCGGATATCGAAGCCGCTACAAGAGGTGGTAATCCTTGTGCCGGGCGTGGCTCTGGGGTCCGACGCCGGGCCCTCACGAGACGGTTTGGGGGCTGAGAAGGCGCAGCTAGCAGAGACGAGCGCCATGCAGAAGGGCGGGCCGCCAGCCCAATGGCCGACGGCCCGCCCAGTTGTTCTCGTATGGCCCCGGAACCTCGCATCCCCTTGCAGGAACTCGCTGCGGGGACGCTCGCTCGCAGACCTACTTCACGACGAGGATGTCGCACTCGGTGTTGCGTAGCAGGAAGGTCGAGATCGACCCCAGCAGCGCGTACTTGATCGACGACAGGCCGCGCGCGCCGCAGAGCACGAGGTCGGGCTTGATGGTGTCGAGCATGTCATCCTTGAGCGTCTCGCGGACGCGGCCCGTCTTCACCTGCACCTCGACCTTGGGAATGTCAGGATTCTCCTCGGCCTTCCTGACGAGGGGCTCGATGGAGTCGCGGAAGGCCTTGTCCATGCCGGGGATGAGGTCTGCCGGGTAGGTGCCGGCGGTCTCGAGCACCGTCGAGTCGATGACGTGGCCGATGTAGAGCTCGGCGCCGTTGTTGGCCGCCACCATGATGGCGCGCTCGAGCACCTTGTCCTGCTGCTCGGTGCCGTCGAGGGAGACGAAAACCTTCTTGTAGCCAAGGTCGTTCTGGGTCGCCATGGTTTCTCCTCTCATACAGGCCGGCCGTGCGCCGGCCGACTGTGCTGACACACGTATACCCGCTTGGGGGCGGCTCGGGCGCGCCCGGGGCGAGAGGTCTCAATGGCTCGGTGGACGGTGGCGGGCTTTGCGACCCGTCGTCGGCCCCCGGTTGCTGACACCGAGATTACCGGGATGTGTGGGGCGTGCGAAGCCGGGCCAAGACGTGCACCGAGGGGTCATAATGTGGCGCGCACACGAACTGCGATCGAAGGGTTTCCATGGACATTCTGGACCTGATCAAATCCGCGTTCCTCGGCCTGGTCGAGGGCATTACCGAATGGCTGCCCATCTCCTCGACCGGTCACATGATCCTGGTCGAGGAATTCGTCAAGATGAACGTGTCCGAGGAGTTCTGGAACATGTTCCTCGTGGTGATCCAGCTGGGCGCGATCCTGTCCGTCGTGGTGCTGTACTTCCACGACCTCAACCCGTTCTCGCCGAGCAAGGGCGCCGAGGGCCGCCGCGCCACGTGGACGCTCTGGGGCAAGATCATCCTGGGCTGCATCCCCGCGGCCGTGATCGGTCTTCCGCTCAACGACTTCATGGACGAGCACTTCTACAACGGCTACGTGGTGGCCGTGGCACTCGTGGTCTATGGCATCGCGTTCATCATCATCGAGAACTGGCGTGCCCACAAGCGCTCCGAGCGCGCGCTTGAGGTGCAGATGCAGGCGCCCAAGCACGGCCGCCACTTCGCTGGCGCCGCTCCCGTGGCGCAGCCGGCCGACGACGACACCGACTTTGGTCGCATCACGCGCATCGAGGACATCTCGTGGAAGACAGCGTTTGGCATCGGCTGTTTCCAGGTGCTTTCCCTCGTGCCCGGCACGTCCCGCTCCGGCTCGACCATCATCGGCGGCCTGCTTCTGGGCACCACGCGCTCCGTCGCTGCCAAGTTCACGTTCTACCTTGCGATTCCCGTCATGTTTGGCGCGAGCCTGCTCAAGGTCGTGAAGTTCCTGCTGGGCGGGGCCGCGATGGGCGCCAACGAGTGGGGCATCATGATCGTGGGTCTGGTGGTTGCGTTCGTGACGTCGCTTCTGGCCATTCGCTGGCTCACGGGCTTCGTGCGCCGTCACGACTTCAAGGTGTTTGGCTGGTACCGCATCGTGCTCGGCGTGCTCGTGCTCGCGTTCTTCCTGTTCATTGGGCCGGCGCTGGGGCTTGCGTAGGAAGCAGGCTCTTGGCTGACGGCTGACCCCGGGTAGACAACCCTCAGCTCACGCACCACGTGGGGCGCCTGCCCTCAAGCAGCAGCTTGCAGACGGCCTGGAGGCTCATCTGGCGCAACGCGTCGGCGGCCTCGAGCGAGTCGTAGGCGCTATGGGGCGTCACCACGCAGCGGGGATGGTGGATGAGCCGCTCGTTTCGCTCCCGCGCCTCGTGGGCAAGCGTGTCGAGCGCCGCCGCACGGATGCCGTGCCTGCCGCAGCTTGCCACGCTCTCGTCGAGCGCCACGAGCAGGGCCGCCTCGTCTACGCATTCGCCGCGGGCCGTGTTCACGAGGTAGGCGCTTGGCTTCATGACCTCGAGCTCGTGCTTGCCGATGAGGTCGCGCGTCTCCTCGATGAGGGGGCAGTGCAGGCTCGCCACGTCGGACTGGCGAAGCAGCTCGTCCAGCGTCTCGGCCTTCTCGCACCCCGCCTCCGCAAGCTCCTCGGCCGACTTCGTGGGCGCCCACACCACGACGCGCATGCCCAGCGCCCGCGCGATGGGGGCCACCTCGCGCGCGATGCGCCCAAAGAACACAAGCCCCAGCGTCTGGCCATCGGGGCGGTGGACCGGATAGCCCACCTTGGGGTCCCAGCCACCGGCAAGGACGTCCCGGTTCGCGAAGGTGACCTTGCGCATGAGGTCGAGCATGAGCGCCATCGCGTGCGTGGCGACGTCCTTCGCGCAATAGCCCGGGCAGTTGCTCACCAGCACACCACGCGAGGCCAGCCGCTCCACGTCCATGTGGTTGAGGCCGATCGACATGCTGGCCACGAGCCGCACCCCAGCGTCCGCGAAGGCGTCGACCGCCTCGCCAATGACGGGCATGAACTCGCCGATGACGGCCTCGCAGCCCTCGAGCTCGCGGCGGGTGGGCGAGCGGAACGGCTCGTGTGCGAGGCCGACGAGTTGGATGCGGCCGCCCGCACCGTGCTCGGAGAGGATCTCGTTGGCCCGACGCGTGTTGCCGTCGAGCGTGTAGTAGAGGACGCGATGGGGCTCGCTGTTGCTCGGCATGGGACTCCCTTGTCGTCGTTCTTGGCGATTATAGGCCCGGCCCGCCGCCGCATAAGGCGCCCGCGCGTACCGACGCCCATTGCTTGGGGGCTCTACAGCTTCGGTCCCGCTCTGGTGGGTCCGGTGGGCGTGGCCCTGCTCGGGTTGGTGCCGTGCGCCCCGACGCCTCGAGAGGAGTCGCCTGTCTGAAGGATCGTCCGTCTGTGACAAGGGCCCCGAGGCATCGCGCGTGCCTCGGGGCCCTTCGCCTGCTGTTACCTGCGGCCTTGTGCCTTCCGCGGTGCCATGCGGCCGCTACGCCTGGTGCTCCTCACGCAGCTGCCTGGCCGCGGCGACCATGTGCTCGAGCGAGGGCAGCACCTCGGCCTCGCCGCGGGTCTTGAGGCCGCAGTCGGGGTTGACCCACAGCTTCTCCGGCTTAACCTTCGCGAGCATCTTGTGCAGCGCGTCCACGATCTCCTCGGTCGAGGGGACGCGCGGCGAGTGGATGTCGTAGACGCCTGGGCCAACCTCGGTCTCGAAGTGGTTCTCGGCGAGCGAGTCGAGGATGAGCAGGTCGCTCCTGCTGGCCTCGAAGGTGATGACGTCGGCGTCCATGGCGTCGATGGCCTTGATGATGTCGGTGAACTCGGAGTAGCACATGTGCGTGTGCACCTGCGTGGTGGGCTTGCAGGCGCTGTGCACGAGGCGGAACGCCGGGATGGCCCAGTCGAGGTACTCGCTGAACCAGTCGCTCTTGCGTAGCGGCAGCTTCTCGCGCAGCGCCGCCTCGTCGACCTGAATCACGCGGATGCCGGCCGCCTCGAGGTCGAGCACCTCGTCGCGGATGGCCAGGGCGATCTGCTTCGTGGACTCCTCGCGGGAGATGTCCTCGCGCGGAAACGACCAGTTGAGGATGGTGACGGGGCCGGTGAGCATGCCCTTCATCGGCTTCTTGGTGAGGCTCTGGGCGTAGGTGGACCACTTCACCGTCATGGTGTGCGGCCGGCTCACGTCGCCCCAGACGATGGGCGGCTTGACGCAGCGGGTGCCGTAGCTCTGGACCCAGGCCTTCTCGGTGAACAGGAACCCGTTCAGCTGCTCGCCGAAGTACTCGACCATGTCGTTGCGCTCGAACTCGCCGTGCACGAGGACGTCGAGGCCGATCTGCTCCTGCAGCTTGACGCAGGCGGCGATCTTGTCGCGCATGAACTGCTCGTACTCGTCGCGGGTGACCTCGCCGCGCTTGAGGGCGCGACGCTCGGCACGCACGTCGCGCGTCTGGGGGAACGAGCCGATCGTCGTGGTGGGGAAGAGCGGCAGCTTGAACTCGTCCTTCTGGATGCGCTCGCGCTCGGGGCGGGCGGGCAGGCGCGTGTACTCGTCGTCGGTGATGGCGGCCACGCGAGCCTGGACGGCCGCGTCGTCCTTGTCGGGACGGGCTCCCATGAGCTGGGCGTTTGCCACGAAGGCCTGGCTTGCGCGCGGGTCGTCCTCCTCGAGCAGGGTCGCGAGCTCATGCAGCTCGCCGAGCTTCTCCACCGCGAAGGCGAAGTGCTCCGCGTACTCGGGCTTGAGCTTGGTCTCGTTGGCCAGCGTGTAGGGCACGTGCAGAAGCGAGCAACTGGTGGAGAGCGCCATCTCGGCGCCGGTCTTGCGCAGCTCGTCCACCACGTCGAGGGTCTTGCCAAAGTGGTTGCGCCAGATGTTCTTGCCGTTCACGAGGCCCGCGACCAGCAGCTTGTCCTTCGGGAAGCCGTGGGTGCGCACGAGGTCGAGCGTGCGGGTGCCCTCGATGAAGTCGAGGCCGATGGCGTCGAAGGGTAGCTCCGCGAGCAGGTCGTAGCAGTCGCGGACGTCACCGAAGTAGGTCTGGACGAGCACCTTGACGCTGCCGGTGTTAGCCAGCACGCGCTCGAAGACGCGGCGCACGAGGGCGAGGTCGTCGGCGTCGAGGTCGCGCACGAGCCAGGGCTCGTCGAGCTGGACCCAGGGCGCGCCGAGATGGCCGAGATGGGCGATGATGTCCGCGTAGGCCTGGGCCACGTCGGCCTCGACGTCGGCGATGGTCTTGGTGCCGGTGAAGCGCGCGAGCTTGAGCAGGGTGATGGGGCCAAGCACGACGGACTTGGTCTCGAAGCCGTAGGAGCGGGCCTCGGCGTACTCGTCGAAGGGCTTGGTGCCCACGAGCTTGATCTGGGTGTCGTCGTCGATCTCGGGCACGGTGTAGTGGTAGTTGGTGTTGAACCACTTCTTCATGGCGAGCGCCTTGACGTCGCCGGCCGGACCCTGGTAGCCGCGCGCCATCGCAAAGTAGGTGTCGAGCGGGGAGAGGCCCAGCTCGCGGTAGCGGGCGGGCACGATGTTGAGCAGCTCGGCAGCGTCGAGCGTGGTGTCGTAGAAGGAGAAGTCGTTGGAGGGGATGAGGTCGATGTCGGCCGCGTCCTGGGTGCGCCAGTGCTCGACGCGCAGGGCCTCGGCGGTGTCCCTGAGCTCGCGCTCGGTGAGCTCGCCGCGGAAGTACTTCTCCTCGGCGAACTTGAGCTCGCGCAGCTTGCCGATGCGGGGGTAGCCGATGACGGAGGTCTTCATGTGGTCGCCTTTCGATGGTGGCGTGACAGATCTGGCTTGGGTTGTTGTAACACGGAAGCGAGACAAGGCGATAAGTCCGGCTACCTATCGGTTTGCATAGGGGCAGGCTATGGAAGGTGGAGACGTCTCCCCGCCTTGGCTATGGGGTGGCTCCCGGCCCACACCTCCCGTGTGGATTCGTTTTTGTCCGCTATGCCGTTTAGACTAGAAACCCTCAAAGGGAGAGACGGGAGGGCTCGCATGTCGCCAACATCTAGGAAGAGAAGCGCCCAGGACCTCACGCTGCCAATCTTTGCGCAGGTGGGGGAGGGGTCGGCGTCTGGCTCGGGGGCTGCCCCGGCACCCGGTGCGTCCGCGTCCCCGACTGCTGCCGTCGCGCCGGCCACCGCGGTCTCGACGCCGCGCCCGCGCTACCAGCCGCCCGCCTACTCCATCGACCTCGCGGGCCTCAACCCCGCCCAGCGCGAGGCCGCCGAGTGCACCCACGGGCCGCTGCTCGTGCTGGCCGGCGCCGGCTCGGGCAAGACGCGCGTGCTCACGTACCGTATCGCCCACATGATCGCCGACGAGGGCGTGCGTCCCTGGCGCATCCTCGCCATCACGTTCACCAACAAGGCCGCGGCCGAGATGCGCGAGCGCCTGGGGGCGCTCCTGCCCGGCGGCACGCGCGGCATGTGGGTCTGCACCTTCCACGCCATGTGCGTGCGCATCCTGCGCGAGGACGCCGAGGCCCTCGGCTTCAGGGACAACTTCACCATCTATGACGACGACGACTCCAAGCGCCTCGTCAAGCAGATCATGGCCGACCTCGACATCGAGCCCAAGAGCTTCCCGCTCAACGGCATCCGCTCGCGCATTTCCAGCGCCAAGAACGCCCTGGTCCTGCCGGACGAGTTCGAGGGCATGGCCAACACGCCGGCCCTGCAGGCGGCCGCCCGCGTCTACCACGAGCTGCAGCGCCGCCTCGAGCGTGCCAACGCCATGGACTTCGACGACCTGCTCATCAACGCCTACAAGCTGCTCAAGGAGCATCCGGACGTCCTGGCAAAGTACCAGGACCGCTTCGTCCAGATCTCGGTGGACGAGTACCAGGACACCAACCACGTCCAGTACGAGATCACCAACATGCTGGCCGCGCGCGAGCGCAACCTCATGGTCGTGGGCGATGACGACCAGTCCATCTACTCCTGGCGCGGCGCCGACATCCAGAACATCCTCGACTTCGAGAAGGACTACCCGGACGCCAAGGTGGTCAAGCTCGAGGAGAACTACCGCTCCACGGGCCACATCCTGAACGCCGCGAACGCCGTGGTGGCGCACAACTCGCGCCGCAAGGCGAAGCGCCTCTACACCTCCCGGGGCGACGGCGAGCTCGTGCAGGCCTACCAGGCCTCCGACGAGCGCGACGAGGGCCGCTGGATCGGCGCGCAGATCGAGAAGCTGCACGGCACGGGCATCAGCTACGACGACATGGCGCTCTTCTACCGCACCAACGCCCAGAGCCGCATCCTCGAGGACATGCTCCTGCGTGCGGGCGTGCCGTACAAGATCGTGGGCGGCACGCGCTTCTTCGACCGCGCCGAGATCCGCGACGTCATGGCCTACCTCAAGCTCGTGGTCAACCCGGCGGACGACGTCTCGGCCCAGCGCGTGGTCAACACGCCTCGGCGCGGCATCGGCTCCACGAGCGTGGGCAAGATCCAGAGCTACGCCCTCAGGCACGGCATGCCGTTTCTGGCCGCGTGCCAGGCCTGCGTGGCCGAGGAGGGCCTGCTCACGGCCAAGGTGCGCAATGCCCTGGGCCAGTTTACGAGCGTGATCGAGCGGGCCCGCGCCAAAAGCGGCGAGCTTGCGCGCGTGGTGGAGTCCATCGTCGACGACACGGGACTCGTGCAGGCGCTCGAGGCCGAGCACACCGTCGAGGCGGACGGGCGCGTCGAGAACATCCACGAGTTTTTGGGCGTGGCCCAGGAGTTCGACGAGACGCACGAGGACGTGGCCGAGACCCTCGAGAGCCTGGCGCAGCTGCGCGAGGCCGGCGCGCTCGACGCGGCGCCGGGCGAGGACGGGCCGGCGCCCGCTCCCGCGCAGCCGGTCGACCCCACGGTGCGAGTAGCGGCGGAGAAGCTGCCGGCCTTCATGGAGTGGCTGGCCCTGCGCAGCGACCTCGACGCGCTGGCCGGCTCCACGAGCGCGGTCACGATGATGACGGTGCACTCGGCCAAGGGTTTGGAGTTTCCCGTCGTGTTCGTGGCGGGCATGGAGGAGGGCATCTTCCCGCATGCCGGGCACGAGGACGACCCAGCCGGCGTGGAGGAGGAGCGCCGCCTGGCCTACGTGGCCATCACGCGCGCCGAGCGGCGCCTCTACCTCACGTACGCCGCCACGCGCCGCACCTACGGCGCTACCCAGGCCAACCCGCCCAGCCGCTTCCTGCGCGAGATTCCCAGCGAGGACATCCAGCTTGTGGGCGTGGGCTCGGAGGGCTTCTCGGGCGTGGGCTGGGAGAAGCGCGGCGATCGCAGGGGCACGTACGGCAGCGGCACCGAGGTCTACGGCGGCGCGGTCTACGGCTCGGCCACGCGCTCGGCGGGCGGCAACGCCCAGGAGCGCTCGGGCGGGCTCGCGTACCGCTCGGCGGAGCCCCGGCGCGGCGCCTTCGACGACTTCGACTTCAACCAGGACCCGGAGGGCGCGCCCGCGATGGGGGCCGGGATTCCCCTCGGCGGCTCCCGGCGCGTCGGCGCGTCGGGCGCGCGCACCTTCGGCTCTGCCGCGGGAGGCTCGGGTCGGGGCGCGGGCCTGGGCGTCTCGGGCGGGCGCGGCTCCGCGTCGACCTTTGGCTCGGGTGCGCACGGGGTGCGTCGCGGCCTTGACGCGGCCGATCCCTATGGCTCCAACCCCGAGCGCGGCATCCGCAAGGACGCCGCGAAGGCCGCCGAGGGCTTCCAGGCGGGAGACCACATCTCCCACAAGACCTTTGGGCCGGGTGTGGTGCTCTCTACCTCGGGCGATATGATCGAGGTGAGGTTCACCCGCACGGGAAAGGTCAAGAAGCTCATGAAGGGCTTTGCCCCCATCGTCAAGGTCGAGGCCTAACCCT
>CWGU01000002.1_pt1 | contig 17776 bp, 15 predicted proteins | sample 667921 | NCBI WGS metagenome assembly CWGU01 (sample SAMEA3735815, study PRJEB9488) | human gut metagenome | biome: ENVO:mammalia-associated habitat; material: ENVO:feces | place: Malawi | collected 2009-02-27 | reverse complement strand
GCGGGGCGCCACGTGGGCGACCCGCCGTTGCCGCGCGGACCCGCCGCCCGCGGCCGGCCGCCGTGGGCAGGGCCCGGCGCTGTCTGCGGCCCGCCCGCTACACGCGCACGAGCTCGTACTCGTGGCTGCCGAGCCCGATCTTCTCGGCGTGGCTGATGCAGCTCTGCCAATCAGTGTCGGGGTGCGTCACGAAGAAGTGGTCGTGTGCGTGCTCCTCGTCCAGCTCGACGCCCTCGCGCGCGAGCTTGTCGCGCATCTCGGTGAGCTCGGTGTCGGGCAGCGCCGGCTGCGCCAGCACGGCGTCGATGCAGGCCTGGTCGATGGCAACCGGGTCAAAGCTCGCGAACATGCCGATGTCACCAACGATGGGCGTGTCGTTCTCGTCGTGGCAGTCGCAGTTGGGGCTCACGTCGATGGCCAGCGAGATGTGGAAGCTGGGCCGGCCGTCCACCACGGCCTTGGTGTACTCCGCGATCTTGTAGTTGAGCACCTCGACGGCCTGGTCGTAGTCGGGCGTGATGGCATCCTGGTTGCACACGGCAATGCAGCGGCCGCAGCCAACGCAGCGGCCGTGGTCGATGTGCGCCACGCGGATCTCGTGCGTCTTGCCGTTGGCGCCCGTGCGCGTGCGGATCTCGTCGAAGCTGAAGGCGTCGTGCGCGCAGATCTTGGAGCACTGGCGGCACCCAATGCACTTGTTCACGTCAACGCTGGGCTTGCCGGCCGCGTGCTGCTCCATCTTGCCCGCGCGGGAGCCGCCGCCCATGCCCAGGTTCTTCATGCAGCCGCCAAAGCCGGCCTGCTCGTGACCCTTGAAGTGCGTGAGGCTGATCACGATGTCGGCGTCCATGAGGGCGCGACCGATCTTGGCGTTCTTGACGTACTCGCCGCCCACGACGGGCACCTCCACCTCGTCGAGGCCCTTGAGGCCGTCGGCGATGATGGTGTGGCAGCCGGTCTGAAACGGGTTGAAGCCGTTGGCGTAGGCGCTGTCCAGGTGGTCGAGCGCGTTCTTGCGGCCGCCCACGTAGAGCGTGTTGCAGTCGGTGATGAAGGGTTTGCCGCCCAGTTCGCGCACGATGTCGACGATGACGCGGGCGTAGTTGGGGCGCAGGTAGGACAGGTTGCCCGGCTCGCCGAGGTGCATCTTGATGGCGACGAACTTGTTCTGCATGTCGATCTGCTCGATGCCCGCCTTGCGCACGAGGTGGTCGAGCTTCTTGGGCAGGTTGGTCTTGCCGTGCGTGCGCATGTCGGTGAAGTAGACCTTCGAAGTAGTCAAACGTGCCTCGATTCTCCGCATGTATCCAGCAGGCCGCCAAAAAGGGACAGCAGGTTAGCTGACTAATTCCTTTTCGTTGGTATTTAGTTGACGTTGCGTTACTAAGGAAGTATACGACAATCGGGCGTGCCGCTCATCGTAAGGGCTTTGACGCAATCCCGCGGAAAGCCAAACGGGTTACACGGTTAGCCAGGCCGACCCATGCGCCAAGCCAAATGGGTTGCACGGTATACAAGACCGGCCCAGGTCGCGGGCGTAGGCTGCGGGCACCGGAGCGCTTGCCCGGAGGGCCCCAGCAACCTGGGCGCCGACTCTCTTGCACCACTATTTGAAACGCTGTCCCACACTGGGTGTCCCTTGTATTTTTTTGGGAGTCGTGAAGATGGTTTTGCGCACCCATCAGGTAGATTGGCCCCTCGTCCAATCGATTTACCTGCGGTAATAGAAAGTGTCTTCTTGGAGCATCCCCAAAAACGACTTCACGACTCCCAAAAGAAAACAAAGGACACCTCAGACAAGGGCAAATCGCCCCAATTCCGGGACCCAACGCCCAAAAGGGAAGCCGGCCAAACGTGTTCACCACCACAGAGCCCGCCACCAAGCATCTCGGCCAGCCTCACTTACCCACTCTCTTCGTCAACGCCTTGAAGTCTGCCATGAGGGCCGCCTGCCGCGTCGCCATCTTGGCGTTCTCCGTCTTCAGCCGGATCCCGCGCCTCTTGCGCACATAGGCCGCGATTTCCCCGAGGTCATTAGGGCTGCAAAGCTGCTCGTCCCACACACGAATGGTCTCGATGCCCATCAGGAGCAGGGCATTGCTCTTGGAGTCATCGCGACGGCGATTACCCGTCCCATCGTGCAGGCTCCCCTGATACTCAAAGGCTATCCCCGCGTCCTCGTACAGCGCGTCGGGCACCACATACTTCCTACCAGCCATGACAGAAAGGTCTTCTGAGAGGTAGATGCGCTTGTTGAGCACGGGATTGCCGCACCCGAAGCCTCCCTGGGACCGGGGCAGCGCAAGCAGCGCCACCATACGCGACTCCATGGGAGACCACGAGTTTGGCAGGACATACTTGGAGGCAATGCGCGCCCTCACGATTCCGGGCACGCGCTTGTGAAGGGCGCAGACGGCCTGCAGCCGCTCGGGCGTCGCGAGCCGGCGCATGTCCTCCCTGTGCCTTCCGACATGCAGCTTTGAGTCAAGCAGCACGTAGTCGCCACAGAGCTCAAACGCCAAATCGAGCAGGGCGGCAAAGCCAAGCCGGCCGGCCATCTGCAGAAAGGCAAGCTCCGGAGCGCATACATATATGTTGTCCTCCACCTGCGCCGTAAGGCCCTGCCAGACGCTCGGGGACCACACGCAAGACCTGAACTTCTCGGTCTCGTTCCGGCAGGCGGCAGACTCCACGATGAGCCCCACCGGCTCAGAGAGCCCAACCAGCCCGCTCACCCGACGAGCGCCCGCGGCCCTATTGGCCGCCGGTTGCAGCTTTGGGTAACCCGCCAAGAGCTCGGGGCTTTCGGCGCCGGCAAGCAGCAGGTCATCGGGAAATGGGTCGCCAAGCAGATCTCCGGCATCACCGTTTCCGGCAAGCCAAGTCTTGCGCCAAAACTCGAGCGCAGATTCGTAGCCGATGACGACGGGCGGGCGAGGTACCACGGCGGCCCCCAATCGCACGAGGCGGATGATGACGAGCAGAGGAGCTGCGGCCAAGAGGCCAAACGCGGAGGACGCCAACAGAACCGCAGCCGAAGGACTACACACCAAAGCCGCCCGCATGGCAAAAGCCAAAAACCCAACACGGAAGACATCAATGGAGGAACAACGCACGCCCCTTGCTGCCGGCCACCTCGACACTCCCGCTCAGGGAATTATACCGACGATGCATGCCCTCCCTAACACCCCGTCGCGAATACGAGGCGCAAAAGTCGCCCAACGCAGAACGGGTGCACCGGCAGCCAGCCGGTGCACCCGCAAGTAATTAATAGATGCCTCATGCCAATCGCCGGGGCCGGCAGTGGTCAAACGAGCCGCGCGGCGACCAAAGGCGTCGCTACCGCCGCTGACGCGCCTCGATGTCGTGTAGCATGTCGATGCGCACCTGATGACGGCCGCCCTCGTATTCGCCGTCGAGCCAGACGTCAACGATCATCTTCGCCAGCTCGATCCCCACCACGCGTGCGCCAAACGAGAGCATGTTGCTGTTGTTGTGCTGACGGCTGAGCAGCGCGGAGTACGGCTCGGAGCAGGTGCAGCAGCGAATCCCGTTGACCTTGTTCGCCGCGATGCCAATGCCCACCCCCGTTCCGCAAATCACGATGCCGCGGTCGACCTCACCGGAGACAACGGCGTTCGCAACCGCCTCTCCATACTCGGGATAGTTGGCGCGCTCGAGGCTGTCCGTGCCAAAGTTCACCACCTCGTGGCCCTTAGACTCCAGGTACCCCCGGACGATGCTCTTGTACTCAACCGCAACGTGGTCGTTCCCGATACCAATCTTCATGCCAGGCTCCCTTTCTGAACCGAGTCCCAATTCGTTAGTTGACCCTCAAGAACGGCGCGCGAGCGGCAAGCGGGCCGACCTTTACGAGTTCGACGTCGCAACCCTGGGCATTAGTGAGCACGACGGGCGTCTCGATGCTCTTTCCGGCGGCCTTGATCTTGTCGATGTCGAACTCCATGAGCAGGTCTCCTTCCTTCACGCGGTCGCCCTGCGCAACATGCGCGTGGAACGGAACGCCGCCCAGATCCACCGTGTCGAGTCCCACGTGGATGAGCACCTCAAGCCCATCACCCGAGGTCAGGCCAATGGCATGCCCCGTCTTGAACAGCATCGTGACCTCGCCGTCGAACGGAGCGAACACCTTGCCCTCGCTCGGAACCACGAGCGCACCGTCACCCATGACGCGCTTGGCAAACATGTCGTCCGAGCACTCCGCCAGATCCTTCACCTCGCCCGACACGGGCAGCACAAGCTCCTTGCCGGCAAGCGCGGGCGTGGCGGCAGCAGCGGAAAGCACATCGCCCTCACCGAGCCTCTGCTCCTCGGCCACGTCCTCCTCAATGCCCAGCACGCACATGACCACGGCCGATACCACGAAGCAGATGGCCAGACCAATCACGTACCACGCGAGCGTGGGACCCGCGAAGGCCGGAATCGTCGTAAGCCCGCCAAACACGAACGCGTAGGCCTTGACGCCCATGCCGCCCATGAACGCGCCGCCAATTGCTCCGCCGACAAACGCCGCCACCAGCGGCTTCTTGTACTTGACGCCCACGCCGTAGATGGCGGGCTCGGTGATGCCGGCAAAGAAGATGGAGAGCAGGGCAGACATCGAGAACTGCTTCATCTTCTGGCTCTTCGTGCGCAGGAACACGCCAAACGTCGCGCCGGCCATGCCAAAGTTCGTCGCAGCCGTAAACGGAACGATGTAGTCGAAGCCAAGCGTCGAGACGTTCTGGATCATGACGGGGTTCACGGCCCAGTGGATGCCAAAGATCACGAGGATGTTCCAGCAGCTACCCACCACGGCGCCGGCGATCCAGCCGTTGAACCCAATGAGCGCATTCACCGCCGCGGCGATGCCCTGGCCGAGGTAGACCCCGAGCGGGCCCACGATGCCGGCGGTCACCGGCACCATGATAAACAGCGAGATAAGAGGCACGAAGCAGAGCTGCACCGTCTCCGGGATGACCCTCTTGAGCAGCCGCTCGAGCTTGGAGAACACCCAAATCGAGAGAATGGCCGGAATGACGGTGGACGAATATGTCATGAGCACGATGGGCACCCCCATGAACTGGACGACGGTGCCGTTGCCCGCATCGCCCATGAGCGCCACAAAGTCCGGCATGATGAGTGAGCCCATGATGGCAACCGAGACATACGGGCTACAGCCAAACTTCTTAGCCGCCGTATACGCGAGCAAAACGGGCAAGAAGTAGAACACGGCCGTTGAGGCGCAGGTCAGGACCGCATAGGTGCTGCCCGTGGTGGACAGGATGCCAACCTGCGTGCTAAGCAGCACGAGGCCGCGCAGAAGGCCGGAACCGGCAAGCAGCGGCAGCAGCGGGGTGAACAAGGCAGACACCGTCTCCATGAACAGGGCGACAGGCCCGCAGGACCCAGGATCCCCTGCCGTCTCGGGCCCGTCTTTCGAGAAGTCCGTTCCAGCGACGAGCTCCCCGAAGACGCGCTCGACGGCACCACCGATAACGACCTGGTACTGGCCGCCATTTCGCACGACGCTCATGACACCGTCGAGCGCCTCGATGGCGTCCGTGTTCGCCTTGGCTTCGTCCTTAAGGTTAAATCTCAGTCGCGTCGCACACCTGGCAACGTTGTTGACGTTGCCTGCGCCTCCAACAAGTTCAAGAATCTGCTTTCCGAGCGTTGTATCCATGCTGTTTCCCTCCACAAGGACGAGCGTGGTTGTGTGCGTGATGCGGGCGCGCCAAACCGATCGCCGGCGCAGCCCAGAGAATGCGAGAGACACGGCGCCGGCACGAGAACGGGCCACGCAGGAGCGTCGCTACTCGGCGCGAAGCTCCGCGAAAATCTCTCCGTAGGGGCGCCCCTTGCCAAAGACCGCCGAGGTGCCGAGCACGAAGCCGTCAACCCCCTGCACGCCCAGCGTCTTTACGCGTTCCGGGCTGCAGGCGCCGTCGATGACGACCCGATAGCCAAAGAAGTCCTTCTCTGCCACGAGGCGCCACAGCTTGCCCTCGACGTAGTCGCAGTACTTCTGGCCCGCAAAGCCGGGATTTACCGTCATGACGAGCACGTAGTCCACGAGCGGGAGCAGCTCGTGCACGGTCTCGAACGACGTTCCCGGGTTTACGGCAATGCCGGGATGGGCGCCGGCGTCTCGGACCCTGGCGAGCGTTCGGGTCACGTGGGCGTCAGCCTCCGGGTGCACATAGACGATCCGAGCACCCAGCTTTGTGAACAGGTCAACATAGGCGCCAGGATTCTCAATCATGAGATGCACGTCGCACGGCTTGCTCGTGTGGCTCACCACGTACTCAACATCCCCCAGGCCAAGGGCGAAATTGGGTACGAAGACACCGTCCATGACGTCGAGATGGAAGATGTCGGCGCCCGCCTCGTCGAGCTCGCGCACCTCCCCCTCGAGATTTCCGAAGTCCGCGCACATCATCGATGGGCAGAGCAGCTTTTCCATGACATCCCTTTCACGAGCCGCTTCTGGCTGTCGCGCATGCTTCTCTACCTGCGCGAGTAAACGTTTACGCAGCTGATACTACCTAGGTTTGCGGTAACGTTTACTCACGAGTGAGGCCTACCGTTCGAACGGTATATAATCGCTGGGTAAGCGTAAGGGTAATCGTTTACTCAGTGTTACCCACGACGAGACCACGGAGTCCGCCGCGCCATTGCGGGTGGTATCGTTTACCCAACGCCCGCACGCACGCCGCCCCGAAAGGCCAGCCATGCCCCAGAAGAACATCTCCATCCGAGATATCGCCCAGCGGGCCGGCGTCTCCATTGCCACCGTGTCGCGCGTCATCAACAACAACGGCCGCTTCTCGGAGGAGACGCGCCAGCGCGTGCAGCGCTTCATCGACGAGAGCGGTTACGTCACGAACATGGCGGCGCGCAGCCTGCGCAGCTCGCGGTCGCGCACCATCGGGGTCATTGTGCCGGACATCAGCAACGAGTGGTTCTCGCGCATGGTGCTTGAGCTCGAGGGCAGCTTCTTCGAGAAGGGCTACTCCGTCTTTATCTGCAACACCTCGCAAGACGAGGCGCGCGAGGACGAGTACTTCCGCCTGCTCGACGCCAAGCTCGTGGACGGCATCATCTGCATCTCGGGCCGCCCGGAGATTCCCACGGACGCCATCTCGCGCGCCATCCCCATCGTGTGCATAGACCGTCACCCCGAGACGGACGCCCCCATCTACTACGTGGAGTCCGACCACCGCCAGGGCGGTTACCTCGCCACAAGCGCGCTCATTGAGCGAGGGTGCTCGCATATCGCGCTCGTCTCGCGACATCGGGAGCTCTCGCCCACGCAGAGCCGCTTCAAAGGCTACCGGCAGGCGCTCGCAGACCACGGGCTGCCTTATGACGAGCGGCTACGAATCGTCGTAGGCGGAGACCCCGCACGCGACGGCATGCGCACGCGCGAGGCCGTAGACGCGCTCATCGAATCCGGCATACCGCTCGACGGCATCTTTGCCACGAACGACCGGCGCGCCTTCCAGGCGGTCTCATCGCTGCAGGCTCACGGCCTGCGTGTCCCCGAGGACGTCAAGGTCATCGGGTTCGACGACACCTCCATCGCGAGTGCCTGCAAGCCCACAATCTCCACGATGCGCCAGGACGCCTCCGCACTCGCGCGTGCCGCTCGCAACCTGTTCCTGCGCGCCTCTACGGGAGAGAGCATCCCCGGCGACGAGCGCCACGTCGTTCTGCCCGTCTTGTTCGTGGAGCGCGAGAGCACGGGCTGATGGCGGGTCCCAGGCCAGCCCCACTCACCGGGAGGCATGGCCCGACCCAGGCGTCTGCCCGCTCACATCCTGCCGCCCGCTCCCGGCACGCGAATCGCCGCACGCCTTGCGGTTTCCCTCCCTCCACGCAAGCCTACAAAGAGGGAGGACGCGACACATGCCACGCCCTCCCTCGCAAGCGCTCTACCCGAACCGCCGCTGCGGCCAAACGGCCCGACGCAGCCAAACGACCCGATGCAGCCAAGCCGCTCTCGCAGTCGCACGCCTTAACGCGCCCGCGCTGCCAGGCAGCCACCAAGCCAAACGCGTCTGCGCTACTCGGCCTTCTCGATCATCGCACGCACGGTGGCCTGCAGGTTGTCCAGGTACTCCTGGCTGGGAATCCAGTTGCACGCAACCGTGTCGACCGGCAGCTGGAACCCAGCGGCCTCAAGCTCCTTGCCCACGTTCTTGGGGCCAATCGGCGCCCAGCCGTACGAGCCAAACGCAAGGCCCACACGCTGCTTGTTCTTCGGCGACAGCCCGCGCATGTAGCACAGGAAGCTGGCCACCGTGGGCAGCATCTGCGAGTTGAGCGTCGGCGAGCCCACGCACACGTACTTGGCGTCCAGGAAGTCCGTCATGATGTCGGACTGGTGCATCTCCTTGAGGTCGATGTAGCGCGCCGGCACGTCCTCCTCGACAAACGCCTCGCAAATGGCCTTGGCCATCTTCGCCGTCGACTGCCACATGGAGTCGTACACCACCAGTGCCTTCTCCTTGACCTCGCCCGAGGTGAACTGCGTGTACGCCTCGAGGATATCGGGGATGTGCTTGGTCCAGATGATGCCGTGCGACGGCGCGATCATCTCGAGGTCAAGCGTCTTGACGGCCTCGAGCGCCTTGCACGCTTGCTTCTGGTACGGCTGCACGATGTTGGCGTAGTACTTGCGCGCCTGGTGCATGATCTCACACAGGTCGTTCTCCACGTCGAGGTGCTTGGAAGTGGCGTAGTGCTGGCCGAACGCGTCGTTCGAGAACAGAATCTTGTCCTCGGGGCAGTAGGTGACCATGTTATCGGGCCAGTGCACCATCGGCGTCTGCACGAAGGTGAGCGTGCGCTTGCCGATGGAGATGGAGTCGCCAGTCTTGACGCCCTTGACGTCGATGCCAAAGTGGGCGGCGACCTCCTTCACGCCAGCGGGCGCGGAGGCGTAGATCTCGGCGTTGGGAGCAACCTCGTGGATACGCGGCAGCGAGCCGGAGTGGTCCATCTCGACGTGGTTGGTGATGACGACATCAATCTTGGAGGGATCGACAATCTGGGAGATGCGCTGGAGAAGCTCGTCGGCAAACTTGGCCTTGACCGTGTCGATGAGGGTGACCTTCTCGTCCATGATGAGGTAGGCGTTGTAGGTGATGCCCATCTCGGTGGTGTAGCCGTGGAACATGCGCTCGTTCCAGTCGATGCCGCCAACCCACCAGATCCCCGGCTTAACCTCGCGTGCAGTTAGCATGGTTCCCCTTTCGTCGCGCGGTTGCGCGCCGCGCGTCACATGGCGCCGAGACGGGCGCCGCACCTTGGCTACCAAACAGTCTAATGATAGTCGATTTTAATTGATAGTCATTTAATAGCAATTGCGGAAAGTTTGACTGGTGATGTGGGTGAGGGGAAAGGGAGGAGGGGCGTTCGAGGGGCGCCGCCGCAGGTCAACGCCGCAGCCCGACGCCCCGCTGCCCTACCGGCCGGCGGCGCGGCGGGCGGCCCACTCCTCGGCGAGCTTGGCCTGCACGTCGTGCGGCACCTGCTCGTAGCCCTCGAGCTCGAGCGTGAACTCGCCCGTGCCGCGCGAGAGCGACCGCAGCCGCGTCGCGTAGTCAAGCACCTCGGCGTATGGCACGCGCGCCTGGATCGTGGTGGCCCCGCGCTCGCCCGTGTCCATGCCCTCGACGCGCCCGCGGCTCGCGCTCACGTCGCCCATAACCGAGCCGGCGTAGTCCTCGGGCACCGTGACCCTGAGCGTCGCCATCGGCTCGAGCACCACGGGCTCGGCGTCGGCCGCCGCCTTCTGGAAGCCCAGGCGCGCCGCCGCCCTGAACGCCATCTCGTTGGAGTCGACGCTGTGATAGCTGCCGTCGAAGCAGGCCACGCGCACGTCAATCATGGGATAGCCGGCCACCACGCCCTCGCGCATGGTCTCCTGCACGCCCTTGTCCACAGCCGGGATGAGACCCTTGGGGATGCGCCCGCCCACGACCTCGTCGACGAACTCGTAGCCGCCGCCCGCGTTGGGCTCGAGCCGCAGCCAGCAGTCGCCGTACTGCCCCGCGCCGCCAGTCTGCTTCTTGTGGCGGCCCTGGGCGCTCGCCGTGCGGCGGATCGTCTCGCGGTACGGCACGCGCAGCAGCACCACGTGCGCGCCCACGCCGGCGCGGGCGGCCATGCGGTCGAGCAGCACCGCCACCTGCGCCTCGCCGATCGCGCTGATCACGGTCTGGCCCGTGTCCTCGTCGCGCGTGACCGTGATCGTGGGGTCGGACTCGCAGCTCTTCTCGAGAAACGAGAACAGCTTGTCCTCCGTGCCGCGCTTGTCGGGCTCGATCGCCACGCGGTACAGCGAGTTGGGGAAGCGGAACGCCGCGGCCTCGACCTTGCCGGTCACCGACAGCGTGTCACCGGCCCGCGCGCCGATCTTGGGCACCACCACGATGTCGCCGGCCTCGGCGGCCCGCACCTCGGTCATGTCGCGGCCCACCATGCGGTAGATGTGGGCGAGGCGCTCGGGCTTGCGCGTGCGGGCGCACGTGAGCTCCAAGCCCGGCGTGATGGTGCCGGCCAACACCTTCACCAGCGCGAGGCGCCCGTTCTGCGGGTCGTTGAGCACCTTGAACACGAAGCCCACCGGGCGGTCGTCGCCCGGGTCGATGTCGAGGAAGTCGCCGTTCACGAGCGGCACGCCGCCAAAGTCGCTGGCCGCCGGGAAGTACGTCTCGATGTCGTCGAGCAGGCTGGTCACGCCCTCCTCGCGCGTACACGAGCCCACGAACACCGGCACGAAGATGCGCTCGGCGATGGCCTTGGCGAGCAGACGCTCTAGCTCGTCCTGGGTGAGTTGCTCGTCGCCGTCGAGGTACTTGAGCATGAGCTCGTCGTCGGCCTCGACCACCAGCTCGCAGAGACGCGAGCGTGCCTCCTCGGCGGCGTCGGCCATCTCGGCGGGAATGTCGCACGAGACGGGCTTGCCCTTGTCGTCGAGGTGGCGGGCCTGCATGCGGATAAGGTCGATGATGCCCTTGAAGTCGTCGCCCACGCCCCATGGCAGCGTCACCGCGCCGAGACGGGCGCCAAAGCGCTCCTGGAGCGCGGCGAGGGTCTCGTCGTAGTGAGCCTCGGAACGGTCGATGCGGTTCACGAACACGGCGCGGGCCAGCGACAGGTCCTCGGCCGCATACCACAGGCGCGTGGTCACCGCACCCGGCTCGCCGGCGGCGTCCACCACGAACACGGCCGTCTCCACGGCGCTCATGGCGGCGTAGGCGTCGCCAATGAAGTCCGGGTAGCAGGGGGCGTCGATGACGTTCAGGCGCGCGCCCCTCCAGGGGACCGGCGCCATGGCGAGCTTGATCGAGAAGGAGCGCTTCTCTTCCTCGGGGTCGTAGTCAAGCGTGGGCTTGGTGCCCTTGTGGCCACCCAGGCGGTTGGTGACGCCTGAGAGGTGGAGCATGGCCTCCGCGAGCATGGTCTTGCCCACTCCGCCTTGGCCCACGAGGGCAACGTTCCTGATCTTCTCGCTCATGGGGACTCCCTCCCGTTGGGTGCGGGCGGAGTCGCCGGGGGCGCGGCGACGGACCGCCCGCATGTAAGTAAGGAACTCGTAACGATGACGGTACCTAATGGGAGGGACGACAAGGGCCCCGCCTGCCAACCAACCGGCAGACGGGGCCCTTACATGGGCAGACGGTCGCGGACACGGGCGCTACTTCACCCGGGACTCGGCCTGCCACCAGTCGCCGAGACGGTCGATGTTGCCCTGGATGTGGGCGCACGACGCGGCAAAGGAGTCCTTCTCGCGCTGGTTGAGGTCGAGCGTGAAGACCTCCTCGACGCCGTCGGCACCCACCACGCACGGCAGGCTGGCAAAGTGACCACTCTGACCATACTCGCCGGTCATGAGCGTGGACGCGGCGGTGACGTAGTGCTCGTTGCCCAGGACAGCCTGCACCAGGCGGCAGCCGGCCAGCGACACGGCGTACTCGGTGCACTGCTTGCCCGCGTAGGACACGTAGCCGCCGCGACGCGCCAGCTCCTCGACCTCAGGCCCGTCAAAGCCAAAGCGCTCGGGCTGCTCCACGGCAAGCTCGGAGAGGGGCTTGCCGCCAAAGTTCACGCCCGAGAAGGCCGCAAACTGCGAGAAACCGTGCTCGCCCAGCATGTAGGCGCAGATGGAGTGCTGGTCCAGGCCCACCTTGTCGGCGATGGCATTGCGCAGGCGCGCCGAGTCCAGGCCGGTGCCCGAGCCCACCACGCGGCGCGGGTCGCAGCCGGAGAGGCGCCAAATCTCGGTGCAGACCACGTCGCAGGGGTTGGAGATGGAGACCCACACGCCCGAGAAACCCGCGTCGGCGATGCGGGGCACGAAGGTGCGCGCGATGTCGGTAGTCACGAACAGCTCGCCGTCGCGGTCCTTGGCACTCGCGGTGACCTCGCCCGCGGCGTTCACGATGATGTCGCAACCGGCCAGCTTCTCGTAGTCGTCGCCCACACTCACGATCTTGGCGTTGTGCGGATAGTAGGAGAGCGCGTCGTTGAGGTCCTGGTACTCGCTCGTGAGCTTCTTCTCGTTGATGTCGGAGAGGTAGAGCTCGTCCACGAGGCCCTGCATGAGCAGGTTGTGCGCCACATGCGCACCCACGTGGCCAAGGCCGACGACGCCAACCTTGCGAATGAAAGCCATGACGTATCCTTTCGTCGTGAGATTGCGAACGCGGGGCGCCGACCGGGGTCTTGTGGGATGGCTGGGGGGGGTGCGGGCGGCGAGGCCGTCCGTGGTGCCCTCGGCCATGGGGCTCCAGGGTCGTCCGGCGATTGCGGAACACGGTAGCACCAATGCGTGGCTGGTGAGGCGAGTTTTTTGATGCACAGACCGCGTGCACGGGCGGACTGGGCGAGGGGCCGCGGCGGCCGCGCGCAGGACGGGATCGCGGGCGGCGGGCTCGGACGGGGCGGTCCCGGCCAATCCGCGCAGGGCGAGAACCGCCAAAGGATGGGATCGGAGGAGAGCATGGGATTTCGAACGTACACGTGCCCCATCGCGCGGTCGTGCGGCGGCTGCGAGTGGCTGGCGGTGCCCTACCCAATCCAGCTGCGCCGCAAGCGCGAGGCCATCGTCGAGCTGTTCTCCGACGTGCTGGCCGAGCTGCCCACCTCCGAGACGCGCGAGCGCCAGGTGCCCATCCATGGCATGGACGTGGACGGCATGGAGCCCGTGCACTTTCGCCACAAGGCCGCCACGCCGTTTGCCCCAGGGTCGCGCGGCGCCATGCGCTCGGGCTTCTACGCGCGTGGCACGCACCGCATCGTGCCCTGCGCCGACTGCCTCGTGGAGGCCCCTGGCGCCCGTCGCGTGCTCTCGGCGGTGGCGCGGGCGGCCGAGGAGCTCCGCATTCCCGCCTACGAGGAGGACCGCGGGCGCGGCTTGTTACGCCACGCCGTGGTGCGCATGGGCTTCGCCACCAATGATTGCCTTCTCACGGTGGTTACCAACGGTCGCGGCATCGCCCGCGAGCGCGAGTTCGTCCAGCATATCCTCGCCCATGCGCCGGAGGTCACGGCCATCGCGCAGAACGTCAACCAGAGACGCACCAATGCCATCCTTGGCCGCGAGACGCTCGCGCTCTATGGCGGCGGGCACATGGTCGACCAGCTGCTGGACGTGAGCTTCGAGATTGGCCCCACGTCGTTCTACCAGACCAACCCGGCCCAGACCGAGGTGCTCTACGACCTTGCCATCCGGGGCGCGGGCCTCGAGGGCGGCATGCGCGTGCTCGACGCCTACTGCGGCATCGGCACCATCGGGCTCTGCGCGGCAAGCAGGGTCGACGGCCTGCGGGTTGTTGGCGTAGAGCAGGTGGAGGGCGCCGTGGCCGACGCCCGCGCCAACGCCGCGCGCAACGGCCTGGGCGAGCGCTGCCGATTCATCTGCGCCGACGCCACCGCCTACATGCGCGACGCCCGCCGCGACTGCCTCGGCTTTGACGTGGTGCTCATGGACCCGCCGCGCGCAGGCTCCACGCCGGAGTTCCTCCACGGGGTACTGGGTCTTGTTCCCGAGCGCGTGGTCTACATCTCGTGCAACCCCGTGACGCAGCGCCGGGACGTCGACGTGCTCATGGCCGGCGGTTACCGCCTCGAGTCGCTCGACGTGGTGGACATGTTCCCCCACACCAAGCACGCCGAGACCGTCGCCGTCCTCCGCCGCCGTTAGCCGCCCGCTAAATCCGCAGGTACCAGCGTTAATCCACGGGCACCGGCCGTTAAACCCGCAGGTACCGACGTTAATCCACGGGCGCCGGCTGTTAAACCCGCAGGTGCGTCATCCCTTTTTTATCTACTTGAAATGAAGTCCCAGGACTTGGACCGTTCGATCAAAGAGGGCTTGGACCGTTCGATCAAAGCCCTGGGACTTGGTTTTGCCAATTATCCAGTTGGTGGTCACGAGGGGCTATTTACCGTGCCTTATTGGTTCGCAAGCCCGCCAACCTTGCGCCCAAATGGCCCCCTGAAGGCAATGTTGGGCGCGGCGCTTCCTCTCAAAGGCTCATATTTCTTTCCAAGCCCTCGGAATAGAGTTGATTCCGCTGCGCGAGCCAAGGTAAATCGCCCTCCGTGACCACCAAGGCAAGATTCGGCCTTGGCACGAACCGCTCATTGAGCTTTGGGGGGCTAAAGGTGGGCGCAGACAATCGCACGGGTGCCACACAAAAAAGCGCGCCGCTCTCGGGAGAGTCGGCGCGCGTTGGCATATGCATATGTGTATATAAGTTGGGTTTGTTTGACCAACGCGTTGGCGACGGAATAAAGTTATTGTTGGTTTGGACTTGGTGGCGGGTCTCCCTACCCTTCGAGTTGCCTTGGATTCGAACGAAGGGAGACCCGCATGAATCGTACAGCACCGGGCGTTGATTCGAGTGGATTGCAGTGCGCAGGATCGACGCATGCCGCCTGACCGGTACCAAAGACTCCGCCGAGCCGAACCTACTCCGGATGTATCGAGTCGTACCGTCACGGCATTGCCAGCACGAATGCTCCAACGGCAAGGAGCGCGAGGAACGCGACGATACCGAACCACGCGCTCGGTCTCGCGAGGTTAACCGTCCAGCTGGTTCCGAAACGCTTGGGGACCCAGACGGCCGAGTCGCCGGGATTGAAATAGAACACTCCTGCGTACCAGTGCCGGTCGTCGTCACGGGGCATCGTTTCGTCGTCCGCCCCGTTTTCGGCATTGGTCGGGTGAAAGCCATTCCACCCATAGAACATGGCGATGACGGTGCATCCAGCGAATGCGAGCACGACGGCGAACATGCCGGCTGCGCCCACGGCGTCCAGCGGGACCAGTCCAAGCAGGCCCAGTTGCAGCGTGAGGCCGACGCCCAGCGTCGCGGCGACGCCGACGAGAAGCGCGCAGACGCTCCACGCGCGCGACGTCACGGCATGCCTCCATGCCGAACGCTGGGGTTGAAGCGGGTCGACCGGACGCTTCGCGCGGAGGACGGCGACGTGCACAACCGTTATCACGATGGCGATGACGAGTTCGAAAACGGGTGCGAGCCAGATTAGCCACGGGCTTTTGCCGACCCAGACGTCGACGGCACTGACCATATTCATGTGTATCGGCACATACTGCGGCATGCCGGCGTAACCCGCGTATCCGACGATGACCGTTGCCGCGATGATCGCTATGTAGGCTAGGTCGCACCACAGCGGCAGTGGCTTGGGCAGTGAATCGTCGATGACGGCGACGCGTCGATCGCCAGCGGCTTTCCAGCCGCGTTCCGCCTTGACCGCAATCACCTCGCGCCGGCACCGCTGCAGCCAGACGAATCCGAACACCGTGATTAGAAACAAGGAGATGGCCGCGGACCAAAGTGCCGCCGTCAGGCCGAATCCGCGCCATACGCCGAAGCCGGTGAGCGCCGACAAGCCGCCGAAGCATCCGACGGCCAGCGAATAGTACCTCCTGAGGCCCGCAAGGCTCGTATCGTCAAACGCCGCGGGCGGCACGGTGACGCCGAACAGCTCGTGCCGGTCGGTCGTCCATGGTGCTGCCGCCACGGAGACGGTCGCCAGAACCGGCAGTAGCAGCCACATCGCCATCGTGATGATGGCCATTGCGTTGTCATTCATTGTTTCCCCCTTGCGCAGGGCCCTGAAGTCCCCGTCCGTATATCAGTTCGCATTGGCGCCGGGCCATGATGAGGAACGACGCCATGTCGCCTCCGCCCGCCTTGTGGGCGAGGACGAGGCGGTGAAGACTCTCCTCCGTGCGTCCGGTCCGGTTCACCGCCTCGCCGTGTTCGGCGACGACGGCACCGGAGCCGCGGCGCATGATGATGTAACCGTCATCGCGCAGCGTTGCATACGCCCTGTTGACGGTGTGCAGGTTGATGCCGAGATCGACGGCCAGCGATCGCACCGACGGCAGACGGTCGCCGGGCGCGAGTTCGCCGTTTGCGACCGCGGCGATAATCTGTCGCCGCAGCTGCTCGTAGAGCGGCGTGGCATCGCCCTGGTCGATGTCAATGAGCATCCCCATGTTTAGACCCCCTCCTTCCGAGTGCTCCATTTGTTCTATATCTACTATAACACTTTTTGATTTGACACAATGGACATTGAAAAGAAGAGCCTGAAACGACCTGCCGACCCAGACGTGCGTGATTGTCATCGTGGCCATCGCCGCTACCGAAGCGGACGGTGGGCGATGCCGAGAAGGGGAACGCGAACAAATTCGCGGTCCGTAAAGCAGTCGGGGGATGAATGCGACATCGAATGCGAAACGCAAGGTGCAGCGTCAAAAGAGAATGGAGAGACCCCGAAAGCGGCTTCAAGGAGCTTGAAAAGCCGTCTACCCGGAATACGCGGCTGCCATAAGTCAGGATCGGGACCAGTGCGGCCGTATCATAAAAAAGAAAGGCCGCATTGAACAGTGCAGATACGGCTTGACGACAAAGAGGCCCTCGACATATCAGTGAAAACGGTCAACGATCATTATGCGGTCAACGGCACGCAAACCGGCGAGCATTCTTGTTTGGGTCTAACAGGCCCTCTTGTCTTGGGATAAACCAACACGTTGGCCTAACAGACCCTATAAGTTACTCAAGAAGGGCAAACCGCCTCACTAACCCCAGCTACTCCTTCTTGGTATCATTCTCCGGCTCGAGGGTGATGGAGGGCTTGCAACCAAACACAGCCGCTATATCAGACATGGTCTTGAGCGTGGGGTTCGTCCGACCATTCTCGAAACGACTGATGAACGCCTGCTGTAGGCCAGCGTCCTCTGCGACTTGCGACTGTGTCATGCCCTTCTCTCTGCGAACGCGTGCGAATGCCTGTCCCACGGCAATGCTCAGCCGATGAGCATCCGTACCCTTCTGAATCCTCATGTCTCCCACGCCCCCATGGGTCTCGTTACGTACGTCTTTATCCCGTACTCGCGTACAGAAACCGCAAAATGCGCGGGATCTCCCACATTGCGGCGGCGCTCCAACCCGTAGGACGAGAGTGTGTCCCAAGGGAGGCGTACGCCGTCTCGCTGTTGTATCTCCTTGCTCTCATGCCACATTTTGGGACAGTCCGGTAACAATTACCAGATATCTATTAGTTTTGATTTTTAGTCGATAAAAGTCAGTTACTTTCCTGCGGTTATGTCTTTTGCAATATGGATGTCATTCTCATGCTCGTGGCGCTGTCTCCAAAAAGATACCGCGAAGGGCTAAGTGCAAACGCCTCGGACGTGACATCCTTCCGGATGATTTGTCACATTTTG
>CWGU01000036.1_pt1 | contig 17917 bp, 23 predicted proteins | sample 667921 | NCBI WGS metagenome assembly CWGU01 (sample SAMEA3735815, study PRJEB9488) | human gut metagenome | biome: ENVO:mammalia-associated habitat; material: ENVO:feces | place: Malawi | collected 2009-02-27 | reverse complement strand
GGTGGCGCTCGCGTCCTCGGCCCTCATGGCCCTCGTGCTCGCCGCGTCGCTGGCCGGCGCGTGGCTCTGGTCGGCGCGCGGGTATGCCTCGGAGGCCGACGCCGCGCTCCAGCAGGCCGCGGGACAGTCGCCCGCGGTGGGGGACGGCTCCTCGGCCGTGGCGGTGGCCGGTCCCTACCCAGTCGTGCGCCTCTCGCTGGCGGGCGGTCCGGCGACCGACGAGACGGGGGCGCTCTCCGCCTTGGACGCCGCCGCCCTGGCCGCCGCCGTGCCGGAGGGCGCCGCCTCGGGGTCCGTCACGGCCCTGGGGCGGGAGTGGCGCTTCGAGCGCCTGGACACCGGCTCCGTCGCGGGCGGGTCCGGCGCCGAGTCCTTCTCCGCGGGCGACGGGTCGGGCGGCTCCGTTGTCCTCGTCGACGTGACCGCGGCGTCCTCGGCCCTGCGCTCGCTCGTCCTCGCCCTCGCCGCGGCGTGGCTCGCGAGCTCCGCGCTCGCCGCCCTCGCGTGTCACGCCCTCGCCGCGCGCGCCCTTGTCCCGGCGGCCGAGGCCTGGGAGTGCCAGGAGCGCTTCGTGGCCGACGCCTCCCACGAGCTCAAGACGCCGCTCGCCTCGATGTCGGCCACGCTCGACGCTCTCACGGCGAGCCCCGGCCGCACCGTCGGCGATCAGGCACGCTGGACGGGCTACCTCAGGCAGGACCTCGACGAGATGGACGGCCTCGTGCGTAGGCTGGTCGAGGCCGCGCGCGGGCCGGTCGCCCCCGGGGACGGCACCTGCGACGCCTCCCTGGTCGCCTCGGCGCTTGTCGGCAGGCTCTCTGCCCGCGCTACCGCGCGCGGGATCACTCTGTCCTTGTCGGTCGCGACCGGCACTGCGGTCGCCTGCGGCGCGGACGACCTTTCGGCTATCCTGGGCGAGCTCCTCGCCAACGCCATCAAGTACACCGACGAGGGCGGGTCAGTGCGCATTGCCGCCGCCCGCCGCGGGCGGCGCGTCGCGGTCTCGGTGTCCAACACCGGCCCCGGGATCGCCCCGGCCGACGTGCCCCGCGTCTTTGACCGCCTCTGGCGCGGCGACGCCGCCCGCACGCGCGGCCCGGTCGCGGAGGGCTACGGCCTCGGCCTCGCCATTGCCCGCCGCCGCGCCGAGGCCCTCGGCGGCTCCATCTCCTGCGAGAGCGACCCCGGCCGCCTCACCACCTTCACGCTGGAGCTCCCGGCGGGGTAGCGGATGCCATCGAGCATCGATGCGGCCGGCATGTGCCCGGCGGACGCGACCAGGTCCCGCGCGCTCCGGGCTTATTTCATCTCTCTCGAAAGGCCGACGCTCATACTATGCCGTCGCAACGTTATCTGGGCCAGAGGGGAAGGAGGGGCGGGGATGCTCGGAGGCTCGATCGGCGAGGACGAGGTACGGGAGACTCCCCCCCCCGCTTCGTTCGGGCCCGACCGGGATACCGCGACCGCGGCAAGCTATTCCGCAGTGATGACATACTTCCGGGCCGTTATTTGCCCGTTTGAGGCCCTCTCTCAGTACAGGCCCGAGAACGAGAACCTTGCCATCGGGTCAGCACCCTTGAACTCGATGTAGAACACGTCGACCTGCCGGCGGTCTTCGTCGATTGCGTAGTAGAGGGTGAACGGTGTTTCCGGGATAGGCAGCTGGCGGCATGTAATCGGCGGCCGTGCTGCAGGGTAATCCGGGTCATAGACGGTGCCAAGCGCGGGGTACTGGGAGAGCAACTCCCGATATTGCTCGAGCTTCGCGAGCACGCGCTCCGAGTTGACCTTTTCAGCTATGAAGTCGAGGACGCTGTTGGCGAGGACGGCTTGATACGGAGCCATCGCTACCAGCCCTTCTCAGCGCGGATGCGCGCTAGTCCTTCTTTCGCGTCGGTCACGTTGCCGCGCTGGAAGTCCTCGATGCCGCGCATGATGCCGTCGTACACGCGCGTCTCCCGCTCGCGGGCTTGCTCGCGGAACGACATGGCTCGTTCGAACGCCTCGGCATCCATCACCACGACGCTCGACTTTCCGTTGCGGGTAAGGTACAGGGGCTGCTGCGTCTCGTGGAGCTCGGAGATGATTTCGCCGGGGCGGCGTGTGAAGTCCGCGATGGACGTCATGGCAGGCATGGGGCCTCCTTTGCATTGAGCGGCGTTTGGATAACTATAGCAGTGAATCTGCTGCGAATTATAAGTTAATCGGAATGGAGATGCATCTGTTTGCATTTGGAAGCATGGGAACGGTTCTAGCTACATCTCCCTATCGGACCTGAATCCCCTCGACGATCAAGTTCGCGACGATGAGCAGGACCACCTCGGCCATGTCGGTCCCCATGGGGGCGAATGCCGCGATCAGGGTCCCGAAGACGAAGCCCATCCGGTCGAACGCCTTCGCCTTGGCCCGGTTCGCGATAGTCACGTTGCGTTCATCGTTCCGCTCGATATCGAAGATGAGACGAACGATACGGTTGACTGTCTCTTTTGGGGCGCATGATGCGGCTGGCTGTCTTCGGGACTTTCCGCGGTGCGAGCGGGTAGAAGGAGCGCTGATGTCGGCGTCTACGCGGTGCGGGGCGGGCCTGCGGGCCCGGGAGATCGAGACAAGGGATGATCGACATGGCGTCCATAGCTGTCAGGCGAATCTACGATACGGTGGTGGACGAAGACGGCGACCGCATCCTCAACGATCGCCTCTGGTCACGCGACATCTCGAAGGAGCGTGCCGCGTTTGCGGGGTGGGACAAGGACGTCGCGCCGTCCCCGGAGCTCCGGAAGTGGTTTGGGCACGATTCTCCGCGGTTCGCGGCGTTTTCTGTGCGCTATCGGGACGAGCTGATTTCCTCTCCCGCTGCCGAGGTGCTGGCAGTTCGGTGTCGCGAGCAGCTGGAGTGCGGTCGGAACGTAACGCTGCTCTACGCGGCGAAGGGTTCCGCCTGCAACCATACGATCGCTTTGAAGGACTGGCTGGTGGAGCGGCTGGGATGCTGAGAAGCAAGCGAGGTGGCGATTTCCCCACCGGTTACGCTAGATTCTTCTCGTTTGTACCTCGCTCGCAGTCTCCGAGCGAACGAGCTCGGCAAGCCCCGCATATCCAAGCCGCCCGCCGCGCCGAGGCCCTCGGCGGCTCCATCTCCTGCGAGAGCGACCCCGGCCGCCTCACCACCTTCACCCTCGAACTCCCAGCGGGATAGGGGCAGCGCCTCCCGACCCTGGGAGAGTTCGCGTCTCAATCAGCTAATGACTTTCTTCTTTCTCATATACCTGTTGACACAACACACTATGTAAAGCATAGTGTAAGACGGTGACGGGTATTACAGCGAGCGAGATGAGGTGACGCGATGGACCCGCAGATGAAACGCGGCTTCGTGGAGGCGTGCGTGCTCGCCTCGGTATGCGGGGGCGAGTCGTACGGCTACGAGATCATCCGTAACGTGCCCCAGGCGCTGGGGCTCACGGAGTCGACGCTCTACCCGGTGCTCAAGCGCCTTGAGAGGGCCGGCCAGGTATCCGTTCGCTCGGCTGAGCACAACGGGAGACTCCGCAAGTACTACCTGGCCACGGAGGCTGGGCGCGAGGCGCTCGAGCGGTTCCGGGCGGAGCGCGCAGAGGTCCGGGCGGTCTACGACTACATCGAGACGGCAATCACGACTGATGGAACGAGGGGGCAATCATGACGAAGGACGAGTATCTCTCCGAGCTGAGGGCGGGGCTTGCCGCGTTCTCAAAGGACGAGGTTGATCGCGCGGTCTCCTTCTACGAGGAGATGGTCGATGACCGCGTTGAGGCGGGCGTCTCCGAGGAGGAGGCCGTCGGGTCGCTCGAGCCCCCGGCGGAGGCCGCGGCGCGCATCATCTCCGAGATGCCCGCCGTCCCGCGGGCGGCGGCGCGGCTCAGGTCGCCCGAGACCCCGAGGTCGTGGTCTGTGGCGTTCATAGTGGCCGTCGTGATCGGTTCGCCCGTGTGGATTCCCCTGGCCCTCGGCGTGATCATGGTGGTCGTCGGATGCTTTATAGGCCTCTTCGGTCTGCTTGTGGCTGTATGGGCTATTGCCGCGTCGATGTTGCTCGGGGCTCCCATCGGCCTGTTGTACCTTGTGGCGGGCGTCAAAGCGGGGAGCGTCGCCGGCGCGCTGATGGGGCTTGGCTGTGGCGTCGCCGTTACCGGCGTGGGGGTTCTCGGCATCCATCTGGCCGTCGTCGCTTCGAAGCTGCTGGTCAAGGCAATCGTCTGGTGCGCCCGCGCCGTCGTGTCCCCCTTCGTCCGCACCGGGGTGCCCCGGTGGGAGCGGAGCTCCATGCATCCCGCCTGGAGCCTCGTACACCTCGTGGCGGCAATCATGGTCGGCGTGGGACTCGTGTCGGGCCTTGCCGGTTGGGGCTGTACGGGCTTCGACTCGGCGTCCGCCGCGTCCGAGTTGTCGCGGACGACGGCGTCGGCCAACGAGTTCACGAATCCCCTCGGCTTGCAGCTGTTCTACGCTGGTCCTGAACCGGATTATTCACAGAGCTAGTCGTGGCCTGATGGGACGGGGTCCGTCCTGATTGGTTGCGCCACTGCGGGCGATTGCGAACGCCATCCCGTCTTGGCTGCCCGGAAGTGTGTATCGGCTCGATGGTAGAGTCCTCTATGAACACAAAAGCAGAGATGCTATTACCGCTCCGGGGCGCCCTGCGTGCCGGGGCGGTTTTTCTGTCTCTGGAAACGCCTGATGAAGGTTGAGGGATGGCGCCTGTTCGAGCTCGGCCCGCGCCATCCCTCCCGAGAGGGGCTGGCCGCCTCACGACCTTCACGCTGGAGCTCCCAGCTGGATGACAAATCGACCCGATCGATTTGTTACCCGAGCAACGGCATCAACCGCGCCCATGCCTCGCCGACGAACGTCGCTGCTGCACCATCCTCGTCCCCATGGACGAGGACCCACTCGAGCATGGTGAGCGCGCTCGAGGCGTAGAGCTTCGCGAGTAGCTCGATGGGGACGGTGGACGCGCCGCCTTCGGCACCCTCGTCACCCGCAACTCGCTCCGCAAAGCCCTCCTCCAACAGCTCACGGAACTGCGCCGCGAGGTCGGCTTCGGGAACATGGATGGTCAGTAGGCAGGACAGCTCGTCGCGCTCGCTCGCGAACCACGCGTACGCCCCACCGACCACCGTTGCTACGTCTGCAGTCGTCGCGAACCGCTCGGACATCATGGTTCTCGCGCGGGCCATGACCTCACCGACCAGGCAGCTCAGCAGCTCGTACTTGTCCTCGTGGTGGTCGTAGAACGTCGAGCGCCCCACGCGGGCGCGGCGGCAGAGCTCGCCGACCGTCACGCGTTCGAACCCGCGCTCGCGCACGAGCTCGAAAAAGGCAGCGCGAATGGCCTCCTCCGACTTCTCGGTTCTGAGATCACCCACGTCTACCTTCACATCCAACCAATCTCAGACAAAGTGTCCGGTAACCTACACCCCATACGATACTGCTTGTGGCCCCTCTGCCGTCCCAGCGCGAGAATCTCCCAGAAAACCAAGACCGCACCCATCAGGAGGCACCATGTTCCACGCATACACCGGGGACGAGCAGTTCGACCTGCAACTTAATCGCTTCACCCATCCCGAGCTTGACCCCTCGGTCGAGAACGACCTTGCCGAGGTTGTTCCCCGGCTTCACACCGCTCGGGACTGGTATCCCCGCTGGTCGGAGTTCGCCCGCCGGCGCGAGGCCGCCGGCGACCACGCCATCGCCTCGGGCTACTGGGGCGCTGCGGCGTTCTACGAGCCGCTTGACTCCGAGACGGAGCGCACGGCCGTCGCGGGGTTCCGCCGCGAGTTCTACGCCGGGTGGGACGGCCCCGAGCTGGAGCGCCTGGAAGTCCCCTACGCGGGGTCGAGCCTGCCCGCCTTACGAATCCGCACCGCCGCCGAGCACTCGGCGGAGCCGCTCCTGCTGTTCGGCGGGTTCGACAGCTATATGGAGGAGATGGCGAGCTGGTCGCGCGCGCTGGGCGACTGCGGGCGCGACGTCGTCATCTTCGACGGGCCCGGCCAGGGGACGGCGCTCATGCGCGGCCTCGCCATGCCGCTCGCTTGGGAGCGCCCCGTGGGGGCAGTGCTTGACGCGCTGGAGATCGAGCGCTGCGCCGCGATGGGGATGTCGCTCGGCGGGCTGCTCGTGATGCGCGCAGCGGCGTTCGAGCCGCGCATCACGCGCGCCGTGGCGATGGACGTGTTCTATCGGATGTTTGACGCGCTGGAGATTCGCCTGCCCCGGCCCGCGGGCACCGCACTCGAGGCCCTCGTGCGGTGCCGCGCCTCAGGCGTGATCGATGCTGCCGTAAGCCGCCTCGCGGCGCGTGACCACGACATGGCATGGAAGCTACAGCAGGCCCTGGCCATCACGGGGACGGACAGCCCGCACGAGCTGCTCTACGAGCTCGAGCGCTGGAGCTTCGCGGGCCTGGGCCCGCTCGTGCGGCAGGACGTGCTGCTCTTCGCGGGCGAGCGCGACCAGTACGTGCCGCTTCGGCGGCTCGGCCAGGTGGCGCGCGAGCTCGTGAACGCCAACAGCGTGACGACGCGCGTCTTCACCGATGCCGAGCACGCGGCGGAGCACTGCCAGGTCGGAAACCTCCCGCTTGCCTTCGGCGTCGTGCGCGCCTGGCTGGACGAGACGGAGGGGCGCCTGCCGTAGCGCTACGGGACAAAGCAATCGATGAGACAAGCAGCCGTATCGGTTATCTTCATCCTGCCTACTTTGACGGTTTGGGTGCCTTCGCATATGGAGCCTTCGGACGAGTCCGAAGATGCTGGTTGGGATGAATGGCCGGAGGACCTCTGCGGTGATGACGACCTTTCATTCTTCCTAAATGATGAAAACTGGTTGCCCGAAGGAGATGAATACAGCTTCGAGAGATGGTTCATCCCTCAGTTTTGGGTGGAAGAAAAAGAGGACAAGCAACCAGAAAAGCGTGGTTGTGCGGGTGCGTGAGTCAAGATTTCGCGTACGACTCGGTTAGTACGCACTCTATAAAAACAACTGTGCCCGACACGAAGTCGGGCACAGTGTCAGTGACGCGGCCTATGCGATTGCCTTGCCTTACAGCCTTTCCATTCGTGTTTCGTCCCGCCAACGCTTCAGATGCGGGAGCAGTGTCGCCCCAAGCGAGACGGCCTCCTCGCGCGAGATTCCCTGGGCCTCGGCTGTCAGGTCCGCTGTCTGCTCGATGAACTCGTCCATGTCCACGTTCTCGGCCGTGAAGGCGCCGTGGTCGTAGCACCACTTGCAGTAGTCGGCGCTCTCAGAGCCGTCGGCTTCGGTGCCGTGCAGCTCATGGCTGGGAATCGGCATGCCGCAGCACTGGCAGTAGTGGTTCACAGGCATGTCGAAGAATCGCTCGAGCGGCACGTTGAAGGTCACGCAGATGAGCTTGATCATGTCGATGCCTGGCGTCGTCTCTCCGCGCTCCCAGCGCGAGACAGCCTGCCTGGTCACAGAGAGCTTGCGGGCCATCTCCTCCTGCGTCAGGCCGGCCGCGGCGCGGATCTGCGTGATGGTGTTGCTCATGGTCATTGGTGCTCCCGTCATTAGAGGTGTACGACGCTCTCATTGTCCCGGGCGCGTTGGGGAACCGTCAAGAAACGGATGGTTGCGTGGCCTGCCGCCTACTTTAGGACTCGTGGATACGGAGAGAGGAGGCTTCAATTGATTGACGAAACCCGTGAAAGGTCAACCGTGTCTCTATTGTGTCAACTGGCAAGCGCCGTGATACTTGACCCAGGGGCCGGTCCTCCCGCCATTTCCAACGAGGAGGAGCCATGAGGAACACGAGCATCGCCGAGAACATCGCCGCGGGGCGCAGGGAGCTGGGCGTCACCCAGGCCGCGCTCGCCGAGCGGGTTGGCGTCACGAAGGCCGCGGTCTCGAAGTGGGAGAAGGGCCCCGTTGACAGTCCATCGATTCAGGGCGGTGCCGGGCGTTCGGTCATCGCGCTGATACTCGCGTCCACGGCCCTGCAGGCCTTCGCTTTCGCGGTCCCGGGGGATGTCCTTACCCTGGCAGCTCGCGGTGGAGGGAGGGGGCTTCCTCCCTACGGGCATGCGGCGTTGGCTACTGACGGCACATCACAAGAAGGGCGGGCTTGAAGCCGTAGCGCTCGTAGAAGCGTTCGGCATCGTTGCCGTAGACGACCTTGAGGTCGATGGCCGTTGCTCCGTTCGACTCGAGCGTTTGGATTGCCCAGGTCATGAGGGCGTCGTCAAGGCCGTAGCCACGATGGCCGTCAAGTACGTCGAGTTAGTCGATGTGGCCCTTGGGCGCTTCCAGGTCTATCTTGCAGAATCCCACAACCGTCCCCGACACCTCGACGACAGCGCAGCGGCTGGCGCCCGAGGCGAGCCCTTCGCCAAAGCGAGAGAGCGTCTCAGCGAAAGGCCTGGACGGGAACGTTTCCGAGAAGTACATGCTTACGGCATTGTGGTGCTCGGCAAGTGCCTCGAGGCACGGCTCGAGGGCATTTACCTCGCAACAGTTGATCTCACGTATCAAGACATGCCCCTTCTCCTGAGGTGACTATACGACGCATTCGGCGATGTGCGTGTCGTGTTCGCCCCTTGCTTGCGATTCCCCTATTTGTGGTACGGCTCACCGCGCGAGATCTTCTGCGCGCGGTAGAGCTGCTCGAGCAGCACGACGCGCGCGAGGTTGTGGGGCAGGGTGATGGGGCCGAACGAGAGCGTCTCGACCGCGTGTCTGCGCACCTCCTCGCTCACGCCGTCGGAGCCGCCAATCACGAAGGCGAAGTCGCTTGAGCCGCGAAGCGCGAGCTCGTCGAGGCGACGCGACAGCTCCTCGCTCGAGCGCTCGCGCCCGCCGATGTCGAGCAGCATCACGTGCGTGGAGCTGCCCAGGGAGTCGAGGGTGCCGCAGATGGCTGCGCCCTCCTTGACGCGCGCGGTCGCCACGCCGCCGGCCTTGGCCGGGTCGATGTCGGCGACCTCGCGCACGGTCGTCCTCGCATAAGGCTGCAGGCGCTTGAGGTACTCCTCGCAGGCGTCTTTCCAGAACCGCTCCTTCAGCTTGCCCACTGCTACGACGGTAAACCTCATGCGCGCCCTTTCCCCTCGACAACGGTGCCATTGTGACAGAGCGCAGGCAGGCTGTCGGCCGGGTGTCACCCCACGTAGCCCACGGGCGCGATGAGCCCCGACGCGGCAAGCGACACCGCGAGTCCTCCGATGACCTCGCCCTTGAGGAAGTCGACCCTGTGGCGTCCGACCTTGCGGTACTCGGCCTCAAGATCTTCCGTTCCAGGCAGACGGTAGCCCCAGCCCCGGCAGAACCAGAGCGTGTCGATGATGAGCGCGTCCCGGAGGTTCACGGCGGACCAGAGGCCGAGCGACCAGGCGAGGGCACTGGCGGCGTCGCGCGCGCCGGCGAGCCTGGACGCGGTGGCCAGTGCCGTCGCGATGACGAACGCCGCCGCAATCTTGCGGCCCACGGTCTTCGCGTCCGTGGGGATCTGTTGCGCGTACTCGGGCCTGGCGCGCATACGCTCCTGCACCGCCGGCGGGTAGGTGCGGAATGAGACGACGGGGTCATGGTGTCGCGATGCCAGGATTGCTGCCGTGAAGAGCGCGCGGCAGACGGTCGCCTGGACGATGAACGTCAGATGGGGGAGTGCCATGTCGGGCTCCTATCTTTGTCGCTCTCTCGGACAACGTGTCGTATCTGGTTTGGGTGCCGGGGGTGCTGCAGATAAGGCGTACATGCAGTGAATACGAAATCTCTTCATCAATATTTGAAATGTTTGCCCTCCCGTTGTGTCATAGGTGACAGTTTTTGGAGTCAGTCAATCTTAGCTATCGAAATGATCGCTCATGGCAAGTATTCTTGTGACGCACTTCTCCGCCACGGGTGCCACGGTACGCGCGGCCAAGGCCGTGGCCGAGGAGCTGGGTGCCGACCTGGCTGAGGTCAGGCCGGCCACGCCCTACACGGCGGCAGACCTCAACTGGAACGACAAGCATAGCCGCGGCACGCGCGAGGCGAATGACAGGGGCGCGAGGCCCGCGCGTGGGCGAGAGGTCTGGGGCTCTCGCTGTGGATGACAGAACCGTCATCGATGCGTAAGCCGAGGTATATGGAGCGGGCGTCGCGTGTGCTGGAAACTTGGGACAACCGATGGGGCCCTGTTGCCCGGGAAGGAGGTCGGGATGTCCATGTCAATCACTGCGGCGATGCGGCGGCCGCGACTCGTCGAGCTCGAGGGTAACCTTCGCGTCGACGAGCGCGTCGCCGAACCTGCGAGGGCAATGCTCTCCGCCTGCCGCGCGGCCGGTCTCGACCCGCTTGTCACCTCTGCCTATCGCAGCTCGTCGCGCCAGGCCTGGTTGCTTGTGCGCAAGGTCGGGGCGTTTCTGCTGCAGGGGCGCTCGCCCCTGCGGGCATGGCGTCTGGCAAGGAGCCTTGTGGCGTTGCCCGGGACGAGCGAGCACGAGCTGGGTGTCGCGCTCGACATCTGCTCTGCCAGGGGAGAGGCCGTGGCGCACGCCGAGGTGCAGGCGTGGCTCTCCGAGAACGCCTGGCGATTCGGCTTCGTCCAGCGCTACCCGTCGGGGAAGTCCCACGTCACGGGTTTTGCGCACGAGCCGTGGCATTACCGCTTCGTGGGGCCCGACGCGGCCCTCGACCTCCGTGGCTCGGGTCTGTGCCTCGAGGAGTATCTGGCGGGGATTCGCCGTCTCAGCTTCGCGTGAGGAACAGGGCGCGCCGATGCCACTACGGTTTAGCGTGGTTGTGGTGGGTGTTGCTGCCCTCAATTGCGAAACCTTGGCCAATTCGCCCCGTCTCCAAGCAAAACTATTCCGTTATCTAGATTTTTCACGCCCACCGCTCAGTAGCGGGGCGCCCTCAGCACTTTAGTTAGAGCATCTAGCAGCGGCTTTATAAAATGCCACATCTTGGCTACTCTGCAAGGTGGCATAGAAATCTAGATAACGGAATAGTTTTGTCTGGGCGGGGAAGCGGGGCACGCCAAGCCACCCTCACTGCCGGATGAGGACCCGCCCTGTCCACTAGAAATCTTGCAAGCTGGCGACGTGGCCTTCGTGCGTATCCCCTTGTACTTGAATTGGATCCCCGCGCGCCCGCACGTTTCCTAGATGTGCCCGCCGTTGAGCCACCCCTGCGCGGCCTGGTAGACGCGGGCCACGTCCTCGGGCCGGTCGGTGCCGAGAAGGTCGAGACTCACGGTGCCGCCGGCTTGCGTGCGCACGAAGCAAGCTATCGATACGAGCGCCGCAGGCCCTCAAGGTCGGCCGGGTCAACGCCAAGGTTCTCGCCCGGCACCGCAGGCGCCAGCTTGTCCGCCTCGAAGAGTGCGGCCATGTCGCTGATCTTCCAGTTGTTACCGCGCCTCTCGAAGCGGTAGACGAACCGCATGAGCGAGGTCCTCACAGCCGCTTTGCCGTGGACGCGAATCCAGTGGTTGGTCTCGACAGACAGCTCCACGTTAGCGTGTCGGCCGCGCAGGTGGACGTTGGGCGCGCTGCTGCGGTTCGTGATGAGCCCGTCGGGCGAGGCCTCGGCGCAACGATGCCCCGGCGCCAGAACGCTGTCACCAAAAGAACGCGCCCGGGAGGCGGGGAGCCTCCCGGGCGCGTCATGCTTGCTAGTAGGTCATGCCCATGGCCTCGCGGACCTCGGCCAGGGTGGCCTCCGCTATCTCGTTGGCCTTGCGGTTGCCCTCGTGCAGCACGTCCTTCACGTAGTCGAGGTCGTTCTCGTACTGATGCCGGCGCTCGCGGATGGGCGCGAAGTACTCGTTCACCGCGTCGGTCACGAACTTCTTGAGCGCGCCGGCACCCGCTTCGCCGATCTCGTCGGCAATCTCGGCCTCGCTCCGGCCGGTGCAGATGGCCGCCGTGGAGAGCAGGCCCGAGACGCCTGGGCGATTCTCGGGGTCGAAGGTGATCTTGCGCTCGCCGTCGGTCTGGCTCTTCTTGATGCGCTTGGCCGTCTCCTCGGCCGTCATCGAGATCGAGATGGCGTTGCCGTAGCTCTTGGACATCTTGCGCCCGTCGAGGCCGGGCAGAAGCGGCGTGTCGGAAAGCAGGGCGTCCACCTCGGGAAACACCTTCCCATAGCGCTTGTTGAAGCGACGCGCGATCTGGCGGGTGAGCTCGATGTGGGGCAGCTGGTCTCGACCGACCGGCACCACGTTGCCCTTGCAGAACAGGATGTCGCACGCCTGGTGCACTGGGTAGGTGAGCAGAAGTCCCGTGAGCTCGTGGCCCGAGGCCTCCATCTCTGCCTTGACGGTGGGGTTTCGCTGCAGCTCGGCCTCGGAGACGAGCGAGAGGAACGGCAGCATGAGCTGGTTGCAGGCCGGCACCGCCGAGTGGCAGTAGATCATGGTCCTGTCCGGGTCGATGCCGCAGGCGAGGTAGTCCATGACCATGTTGTAGACGTTGTCCTGGATGTGCTCGGTGGTGTCGCGGTCGGTGATGACCTGGTAGTCGGCGATGAGCACGTTGGTGCGCGCGCCCAGGTTCTGCAGCTCGACGCGACCGCGCAGGGTGCCAAAGTAGTGGCCCAGGTGCAGCCGGCCCGTGGGGCGGTCGCCGGTGAGCATGACGTACTTCTCCGGGTGGTCCTTGAGACCCGCCTCGATCTGGCGGCTGCGCTCGAGCGCGACCTCGTAGCTTCCCTCGTTGGGCATGGTTCCTCCTGCGTGTGGACGTGTCGGGCGGGGACCCGGCAGCTAGGTTAAACCGTTCCATGATACGGCAACGGGTTTTGGTGGTGTTGGGGGAGGAGAGCGCGTGGGTGCCGTACGTGTTGATGCCAGGGCGCGCCTTGTCGGCGTCAACTGCCGCCCGCACCCCTCTTGCCGGGCCGCTCGTCCGCAACCGTCACGTTCGCCGGCCCCTCCCGCGCCGTCATGTGGAGCGCCTGTGGGGCTTTTGGCAGCCCGGCGCCGCCGCGTGGGCCTGCCTCGCCCAAGCCTTCCCGCGCAAGGACCCAATAAGGCCCCATGAGCTGCGGAAACACAAGATATGGTAGGAATCGATTTATCCACACCATGCAAGTTGTATCTTTGGAGGAAAGGCCGCCCAGAATGTCAAGACTGGATTTGCCGGACGGTTCGCGTAGCATCATCTTTGTAAAGAGAAATGGCACATACGCCATATGATGCTTGTTACATTTGATATGACCCCAACATCTTGGGGTCGCTCGCACGAACTCATGCCCCGCCCCGCGAGGCTCGCACGGAAGGACTTGCCATGAAGATCGTGAAGCGCAACGGCTCCGAGGTCACGTTCGACGTCAACAAGATCGTCTCCGCGATCGAGCGCGCCAACGTCACCGTGCCGCCCGAGCAGCGCCTGCGCCACGAGCAGGTCGTCGACGCGGCCGACGTCGTCGAGGCCGAGGCCCAGGCCTGTGGCCACACGGTCACTGTCGAGGAGGTCCAGGACATGGTAGAGGACCAGATCATGGCCAAGGGCGCCTTCTCGGTCGCGCGCAACTACATCACGTACCGCTACGTGCAGGGCCTCAAGCGCCAGTCCAACACCACCGACGACAAGATCCTGTCCCTCATCGAGTGCAACAACGAGGAGGTCAAGCAGGAGAACTCCAACAAGAACCCCACGGTCAACTCCGTGCAGCGCGACTACATGGCCGGCGAGGTCTCCAAGGACCTCACGATGCGCATGCTGCTGCCCGAGGACGTGGTCGAGGCCCACGACGAGGGCATCATCCACTTCCACGACGCCGACTACTACGCGCAGCACATGCACAACTGCGACCTCGTGAACCTCGACGACATGCTGCAGAACGGCACGGTCATCTCGGGCACGCTCATCGAGAAGCCGCACAGCTTCTCCACGGCCTGCAACATCGCCACGCAGATCATCGCGCAGGTGGCCTCCAGCCAGTACGGTGGCCAGTCCATCTCGCTCACGCACCTGGCGCCGTTCGTCGACGTCTCGCGCAAGAAGATTCGCCGCGAGGTCACGCGCGAGCTCACCGAGCTGGGTGTCGACGCCAGCGAAGACAAGGTGCGCGAGGTGGTCGAGGGCCGCCTGCTCGAGGAGATCCGCCGCGGCGTCCAGACCATCCAGTACCAGGTCGTGACCCTCATGACCACGAACGGCCAGGCGCCCTTCGTGACCGTCTTCATGTACCTCAACGAGGCGCGCGACGCTCAGGAGAAGCACGACCTTGCGCTCATCATCAAGGAGACGCTTCGCCAGCGCTACGAGGGCGTCAAGAACGAGGCGGGCGTCTGGATTACTCCGGCGTTCCCCAAGCTCATCTATGTGCTCGAGGACGACAACATCGAGCCGGGCCAGAAGTACTACTACCTCACGCAGCTTGCGGCCAAGTGCACGGCCAAGCGCATGGTGCCCGACTACATCTCCGAGAAGAAGATGAGGGAGCTCAAGCTCTCCAAGGGCGAGACCGCCGGTAACGGCGACTGCTTCACCTGTATGGGGTGTCGCAGCTTCCTCACGCCCGACCGCTCGGGCAACGGGTTTGACAACGTGGCGCACGCCAAGAACTTCGTGCCGGGCAAGCCCAAGTACTATGGCCGCTTCAACCAGGGCGTGGTCACGATCAACCTGCCCGACGTGGCGCTGTCGTCCGGCGGCGACATGGACAAGTTCTGGAAGATCTTCGACGAGCGGCTTGAGCTCTGCCACAAGGCGCTGCGCTGCCGTCACGAGCGTCTCAAGGGCACGCTGTCCGACGCCGCGCCGATTCTCTGGCAGTACGGCGCGCTGGCCCGCCTGCCCAAGGGTGCCCCCATTGACCCGTTGCTCTACAACGGCTACTCCACCATCTCGCTTGGCTATGCGGGGCTCTACGAGTGCGTCAAGTACATGACCGGCCACTCGCACACCGACCCCGAGGCCACGCCGTTTGCCGTGTCGGTCATGCAGCGCATGAACGACAAGTGCGAGGAGTGGAAGGGTGTCGAGAACATTGACTACTCGATCTACGGTACGCCGCTCGAGTCCACGACGTACAAGTTCGCCAAGTGCCTGCAGCGCCGCTTCGGCATCGTGAAGGGCATCACGGATCACGGCTACATCACCAACAGCTACCACGTCAACGTGCGCGAGAAGATCGACGCGTTCACGAAGCTCAAGTTCGAGAGCGAGTTCCAGCGCCTGTCGCCGGGCGGTGCGATCAGCTATGTCGAGGTGCCCAACATGCAGGATAACCTCGAGGCCGTCATGAGCGTGCTGCACTACATTTACGACAACATCATGTATGCCGAGCTCAACACCAAGAGCGACTACTGCCAGGTGTGCGGCTACGATGGCGAGATCAAGATCGTGGAGGACGACGGCAAACTGGTGTGGGAGTGCCCGCACTGCGGCAACCGCGATCAGAGCAAACTCAATGTTGCGCGGCGTACCTGCGGGTATATCGGCACTCAGTTTTGGAACCAGGGCCGCACGGAGGAGATTCGCGACCGCGTGATGCACCTGTAGGTCCCTGCTGGGGGACGCTCGGGACGCCTGCGCTCGGGGTCACTTTGCCTTGCAAAGTCCCTTAGCCCCTCACTTCGGTGTCCCGCGCGTCCTTTGGTGCTGTCTACTGTGCTTGGCCGGTGGCATCCTCTATGCGTCCCATCGGGTTCTTGTCGGCTTGGGCTGGTTTGGTCTTGAATCCAATGCTGCCCAGCCTCTTAGCCCCCGCAACCAGCCCCAGCCCAGTCTCTGAGCCCCCCCCTGCAGCCCAAGCCCAAGCCCAAGCCCAAGCCCAAGCACTGTCTCTTCGTTGGAGCATTCCATGAACTATGGCACCATCAAGTATTGCGACATCGCGAATGGGGTTGGGGTGCGGACGAGCCTGTTCGTGTCGGGGTGCCGGCTGCATTGTCCGGGGTGCTTCAATGGCGAGGCGCAGGACTTCGGCTTTGGCCTGCCGTTCGAGCGCTCCACTGAGGACGCCATTCTCGACAGCCTGCGGCCGAGCTACATCCGGGGGCTCTCGCTTCTGGGCGGAGACCCCATGGAGCCCGAGAACCAGCAGGTGCTCGTCGGCCTCGTTGAGCGGGTGGTGCGCGAGCTTCCCGAGAAGGACATCTGGTGCTACTCGGGCTACGTCTACGACCGGGATTTGGTGCTGGGCGGCTCGCATTGGCTTGAGGGCGTGACGGACCGCCTGCTCGACTGCGTCGACGTCCTCGTGGATGGTCCCTTCGTGCAGGCGCAGAAGGACATCACCCTGCGCTTTCGAGGGTCGTCCAACCAGCGGCTCATTGACCTTGCGGCCACGCGTGCGACGATAGGGGAGGACGGAGTGCCGGCAGGCGGCATCATCGTCCCCTGGGCGGACGAGACCGTCTTCGCCACCCACACAATGAACTAAGGCACCGGTGCGCTTCGGCTCAAAATGAATAATCAACACGCATCGCATTGTGCCGGTGGCAGGCATGTCGACTTTTCAACAATCAAAGATGTAATTGGTAAGCTGCGGTCTTACTGCCTTTCAACATCCGACCATCCCGTATGACTCTTTGTCGACAATCTAAAGCGCCCATTCTGCACAGAGCGCCCCATTTTTGTCGGCGGCTTGTCGGGTCTGTGTCTGCGGGCGCCCGAGAATTTGGGATTTATCCTGTGGCTGTCCCTCGGATGTCCCATGCTGTTCCCATGAAGCTGACACTGTGCGACATAACGGCGCTTGACTACTGGAGGCGGGCCTCGACCCCCTCCCTCTATGGCCTTTTCTCGTCTTCGGTCTCGTTCGTTCCCGCTGACATGCTCGAACAGGCCTGGCCCTCCCGGTGGCGTTCCCTTCCCAGCAAGGCCCCGGATCGCGATGCCATCGAAAGCCTCATGAGGCTCGGGGTCATCGAGGATGGGTATGACGTTCACGTCCTTGTGGGTGACATGGATTCCAGAAGGCGCCTGCGGGGAGTCGTGTGTCACCTGAACTCGCGCCCTCTTCCTGCCGGCTGCCTCTTTCCCGTCGTCTGCAGAGGGAAGGCAATCGATGGGCTATCAGTCTGCTCGCCTGAGCTCGCCTTTCTTCAGGCCTTGTCCCGCCTGACGCGTGCCGAGTCGCTCCAGCTTGGACTTGAGCTGTGCGGAACCTTTAGGCGCGCCAACGGAGAGGTCGTCTATGGATGCGAGCCGATAACCAGTGCCCATGCCATTCGACGCTCTGCTGCCCTGTTCGATGGCTTCCGCAACGTCAAAGCGCTGCGAAGCGTTGCCAAATACGTCGCCGATGGATCTGGGTCACCAGCTGAGGCCGCAATCTATTGCTCGCTCATCTTGCCTGCGCGGTATGGCGGTTCCGGCTTTGAGATGCCGCTCCTCAATCACGAGTTTAGCCTCAACACTGAGGCTGCGACCCTGCTGGGGAGGGAGACCATAACCCCCGATATCTATTGGGATGGGGTTGCTTTCGAATACGACAGCCTGACGTTCCATTCTCTCCAGGAGCAGCAGGAGTATGACGAGAGGCGCAGGAACGCCTATGCGGCGATGGGCATTCCGGTGGTTGTCGGCAGGCCGCGACACCTGAGGAGCGTCGTCAGGTTTGAGGCCATAACGGGTGCGCTTCGCAGGAACCTAGACAAGCGCGTGTATAGGCTGCCCTTGGACTATGAGTCAAAGAGGGCCCACCTGTTGTCCGAGCTCTTTGGCTACTGGATGCATCGAAACGAGTGGTCAGACCCGCTTGTTCATTTCTGAGCTGCGACCCCCTTTGCTGGTTTTCTGCGTCTAAGCGGCTTGATTCTCATTGCTGCATATTAGAGGCCAGCTCTTTGTGGGACAAGGCGGGCCTTTGCCCGGTTGGAAATAGGATTTGCCTTTGACGTATGTTGGGGGGTGATTGGGCGCTGTGCGGTCTAAGCGGTTTTGTATGGCTTCTTTCATTTGGATATTTTGGGTGTGCGGTT
>CWGU01000059.1_pt1 | contig 18274 bp, 14 predicted proteins | sample 667921 | NCBI WGS metagenome assembly CWGU01 (sample SAMEA3735815, study PRJEB9488) | human gut metagenome | biome: ENVO:mammalia-associated habitat; material: ENVO:feces | place: Malawi | collected 2009-02-27 | reverse complement strand
GAGGATCATCCCCGCATGCGCGGGGAGCACACTTGAATACCTGCGGCTTTGCCCAGGACTCAAGCGAATCACACTAACTTTACCAATCACATCAGAGGCGGGCAAGTGGACAGAAAAACATCCCAATGACCAGCTCATGCCCCGCGCTTTCCGGCCCTCACGGTGACGTTTCCAGGCAGCGCGCAGACCCACCCGCCGTCTTGCACCCCACGTTCCGGCCCTCACGGCGGCATTGTCGAGCGGGATGTGGGCCCATCCCCTGCCTCACGCTCCGAACTTCTTAGCCCTCCGGTACTTGCTTGCCGTGCTCCAACCCCTTTTCCTCGCTCCAGCGAGCGTCGCATCATCCGTGCCCATCGGCCTCCTGATAAGGCCGACCCCCTCGGAGTCGACATGCTCCCAGTCCGGCTGAAACACCTCAAACGAAAGATGTTGCTCATTTCGAGCCGAATACACCATGATCGCCCGCCCGTCACGAGCCAGGTCGAGGACCCTCGCCCAAAGCCGCTCTCTCACCTTCGCGGACACATGGCCCACGTACACACCGGGCGCAATCTCGAGAAGCCAGCGCGTCAAGTCGCCGCGGAGCCCCTGCGGGCAGGCCGTGAGAACAATTACCACCATAGCTACGCCCCACCCTCCTCCGTCGCCCCATCGCCATCCTCCGCGTAGAGCTTCCCCGCGGGCACCTCGCCGCACCGCTCGTCCCACAGGCCAACGTGATTGTCACCAGCATCGTCGACCGCCAGCGGAGTCGGGCCATCCCCCTCCCCCAGCAGCGCTTTGATGTCTCGCGTCATCCGCTTCATGATGCCGAGGTCATACACTGCATCCCTCACCGCCCGGCGAGCCCTCGACCCAACATCCTCGACACCGGCGGCAACCGTCTTGAACGCAGCGGGGATAGAGACCTCCGCCTTATAGAGATCGGCCACGTCATAAACAAACGACCGCTCGTGCCCCACGTGAACAAACCCCAGTCCAGGAGAGCACCCAAGCGCGACTATCGCCGCGTGCGCCAAGCCATACAGGCACACGTTCGCCGCCGAAAGCGCCTGATTGATGGGAGTGCCGTCCTCGAAGGCCTCGGCGTCATAGCTTCGCCGGCTCCACTCCACGCCCGTCTCTTCGGACAGCTTCTTGTACACACGCCTCACGCGGGCGCCTTCCCTACCCCTCAGCTGCTGCATGGTGAGCCCGCTCACGTCCTCGCCGGGAAACCTCATCTGAAACATCTCCCGGGCAACCGCCAGGCGTGACCTCACATTGGAGACGAGCGCCGCCTGGCGTTGGAGCAGCAGGCTCGAATGGGTGAGCGGGCTGCCAAACGCATACATGCGGACGCCGCGCTCCCCCACCCATATCACCGTCGCGCCGCTCTCGCCAATCGTGCACATTGCCTTGTGGCTCACCGTTGTGCCGGGACCAAGCATCAGCACGCTCAAAGCGGCGGAGGGGACCCTGATGGTCCCCTCCTCATCAGTTACCGTTATGGCATTGTCAACCTGGTTGACTATGCAGCGTTCGAAATACAGGAAGGACATGCGGTCCTCCACGCGCGCCAGATCGGCCACCTCGACGGGAGTTGAGCTCGGCTTTGGCCCCTTCCGTGAATATGGGCCCTTCCCGCCAGGCTCGTCAGCGCCCATCTTGGGACACCTCCGCGCCAAGCGGAGCAACAGTCAAAAGCCCGCACCCAAAGCCTTTTGCGTGCCCGATGCCAAAGCCAAGGCTCTTCCTGAATGCCTCTGCATCGACCACTCTCAATACTCCATCAAATTGGGCAACATCGAGGGTCACCTTGGAATCTCCCCTCTTGAAGGCCTCTCTCCCTCGGTTCGACAGAGCCACCTCAAGCGCGCCGAGCCGATTGGTCGGTACCTCGAACCCGCAGCGTGGCGCACGGCTGATAAGCCAATCAATCTGCTGGTCGGCAGTCACATGCCCCAGCCTCTTGCCAACGACCGCCCCGTTCCCTCCAGCACGCCCCTTATCCTTGGCCACCTTGCGCACGGGATTGGCCTTGAGTCGAAACGCCCAGGTCTGCCCCTCTGCAATCCTGTCCAGAAGGTCGTCGTAGCGCTTCGTTTCCCAACTCTTATAGAGGGGCCACCCCGCCTGCTCGCACACGTGCGTCAAATCCGGCTTCTCCGGGCTCACGACATAAAGCCAAGCTCCGCTCGTTGAAGAGCCATCGAGTCTCCAGAGCACCCTGCCCCGCTCGTCTGTGCTCGCCACATTCGGAGGAAAGGCCGCCTCAACGGCAGCATGCATGGCGTAAGGCGAGCTCAACAGCTTGAGAGAGCTCGGCCGGGCCGCATTGAGCGCCATTCTCGTTATATACATCGTCGCTCCTTACAAGAAGCCGAGCGGGTCGTGGGTTTGGTCCCGGTCCGGAAACGTGCCGCCATCCAATCCCTCTGCTTCGGGATGGGAGAGGGAATCCCCTTGAGCGAGCATAGACACCTCACCCTCAGGGCAGGAACAGGAGGGATTGTCCACATACGCCCGCACAACCGCTCGCTGCCCATACCTTCTGCCCTCGCCCGAGAAGCTCAGCGGGTCATCTGCCTGATAGGAGCACGGCTCCCCCGGGCGCGCGTCATAGGCGACCTCGAGGCGAGGGATGGGACTCCTCCGCCGATACCACTCTGAGGCAATCCACGGTGCCCGCGCCAAAGCGTCGCGCACATCCCGATATTCCTCGTGCATCCCCAGAGAAATGGGCAAATCGGAAGGACAAGACCTCCTACCAAGGTAGAGGGGCCAAACGGGATGGTGCAGGGCCTCATCAAGCTCGGCGAGCTTGTCTGCGGGACCTCCCAGCGCAACGAGGAAAGCGGCATCGGACAGGAAGTACCTGTGCGAGAGGGGCATGACGACCTTCTCGTCCAGAGACCTCTCCACCTGGAAATCCCTGAGCAGGCTCCCAGGCTGATCGGTCCGGACTCCAAACTCGAGCAACCTCAAGTCGTCGATGTCCTCCTCCCTCGACCTGCCTTGCGCCGCCGCCAAGAGCCCGATGACCGCGCTCTTCGTCGGCTCTGTTCTCGTTCTCCTTCGAGCGAACCGCGACGAGTCGCCCCACGACTGGAGCGGCCCCGCCAAGCGCAACAGCAAGACCATTGCTACTCCTCCTTGGACGCAAGAACGCCCAGGGCCTCGTCGCGCACTCCCTTAACCAATCCTGGGAGACTCGTGCGCTCGCCAATGATCTCGGCATCAGGAGCACCGCCGTCCACGCAAACGCTCCAAGCCTTGAGGGGGCTCATCCCGTACGTCTCGTCAATGCCCTTGAGTCGCGCCACGAGACGCTTAAGGGCCACCTCGCTCACGGACTCCCCTTCGGTAGCGCGCACCGGGAGTTCAAAAGCCGACACCGCATTAATGGGCTGATCATCACGCAGCTCGACTACGACGGCATAGGGAAGCGTGCGGTTGGCAAACGTGTTTTGCTTTCCAGTCGGCATGGAGCGGACGAACGCCTCCACGAAGGCGGATACGCCTGCTGCCGCAGCCTCCGCGCTCCCAAGCTGCCCATACAGAGAATCGAGGTTGACCGTGGCGTATCTGTAGAGCGTCGAGGAGTTGAAGCCCACGGTGCCAATCATGCCAGCGCCCACGTTGTCCTCGGGAGCGCAGTCATCGACCGCCGTGAAGTAGTCGTACTCCTGGCTGATGCGGTCGACGGAGATGGCGTGAGCAACCTGGGCAGAAGCGTCAGTGTTGAGGTCTGGCGCGTTGGCGAGCATCCGCCCAAAGAGAGCGATATCGACCGCCTGGACCCCATGGAACGCCGCCGACACCTGCTTCTTTACCCCGCTTGGCGCACTGAGGGTCTTCTTGGAGAGATCAGCGCCGTCGTCTGCCCAGGTAATCGCGATGTCGACCAGAGCGTCGAGCTCCGCCTCGGCTATGAAGACAAGGTATTCCGTTACCATGGAGCCCTCGTCCTCGCCGCTCCGCTTGGAAGAGACGACCTTGAGACCGGCCGCGCCCAGCATTGCCACGGCAAGCTTCTCGGCATACTCGGCCAAATCCTCGCGCTTAGCTGCAATGCAATTGGCGAGGAGAGAGACAGCCTTCTTCGTCCTCACGCCCAGCGAACCCTCGGGCAAGAGCTCGGGGAACAGCTTCCTCATCGCGCGCTTCCAGGCCTGGCTCGAGACACGGGCCCTCAGTGCCCCGCCGTAAATCGCCGTCTTCGGGCTTCCCGTATCGTCACGGTTGATGTTGCTGGGAGGTACATTATGCAAAGCATGGATATCGATATACATGGCTATTCCCCCTCGGGATTTTCGGAATCTTCCTTCTTCTGGTCTGGCGCCCGATAGAAGTCGCGCGCCCACCTGGCAAACACGCGGCCCCTGGCACCTTCAGCTTGTACAAGGTAGAGATCGCGCGCGAGCTGCCAGTAATCGACCCGCACGGCGCCCCTGTCGCAGGAGCGCATGAGCATGACGAGCGCACGAAGGTAATGCTCCACGCCCTCAAGGCCTGGCGCCGCCTCGGCAGCAGCAAGACGCTCGACAACCGCCGACGCGTCGTCAAGGTTCGGGACAAGGGTGCGGCACGACCAGCCAAACGATTTCCCGGCAAGCTTCCCGTCATCCTTGCCAAGCAAGGCCATGGGCTCGCTTTTTGACTGCTGATGCACTGCATAGAGACGAAGCGTCGCCGAAACCGTCTCGATAAACCGCCGCTCATCCCGCGCGGATAAATCAAGCTCGGGCATGTCGCCAAAAATCTCTCTTCCCAACAGGAACCAAGATCCTTCATCCGACATTGCCGACCTTCTGATTCGCGCAAGGGACGCACGGGCAACGGACGACCCGTGCCCGGCGCTCAACAGCCCCTTTTGCAGGACGGCAATCTTTCGAGCCGCATACGAAGCCGCCTCGCAGGCATTTTCATATTGTGAACGCGTCATCTACTCCTCCCCTTCCTCTGTGTCGGAACCCTCGCGGCCCGCGTCTCCCTTACGCCCATTCAGGTCGAGAGCCTTTCTCAAGCTCGCCCGAAACATGACGAGCGCCCGTCCAACGGTCATGTCGTCGTTGCCGACAAACGACCCCATAGGAGACGTACCGAGATACTCCAGGCCGACGGCCTCGACAATTTGGCAGGTGTCTTGGAGCCACGACCTCTTGAAGTGGGCAACGTCGTCATCAGGCGAGAAGCGAGAGAGCCGCTCCCTAAAGAGCCCGTCAAGTCTGGAATAGGCGAGCTCGCGCACGTCGGCCTTTACCGCGCTTGCCGCCGAATCCTTAAAGTCCGAATAAAGTCGGCGGTCTCCCGTGGACTTCTCGACGTTCTCGACGAAATAGACGAGCAGACCAACCGCCTTGTCCGCCCTGGCAACAACGTCGATTGCTGTATAGACCATCTGCGAAAACGGGGATGACATTGCGGCGCTCATGCGGAAGGCGTCATCAACGGCATCGTCGACGACACTGTTCTGCACGCCGTAAACGCAACCGTATCCATGGACGGACACCACCTGGCCACGCGCGAGGACATCGGAGGAGTCCCACATCTCACCAAGCCATTTGATGACGCCCGGACGCAGGTCGCGGACCTCTTGCCCGGACTGTCTGCCGAAGGCAAGCAGGGACGAAAGCCCTCTCCAGATGGCCTTGTTTGAGACAAAGCGCTCCGGCACGAGTGGCAGATAGGATGTGCCGAGCCTCTTCTTTTGCGCCTCGCTCTCCTTCCAGGCGGTCATCATCTCAACCCCCTGCTTATCAACAAGAGAGGCGCTGTCTCCATAACACATGATCACGCCATCGACGCGCTGACCGTCCCCAGACGGAACAAGCCGTATCCGGCGGCTTTGCCAAGTGAGCGCCTGGACCGGACCCGCCGGCTCACTATCGCGCTGATCAGGCCCCTGGGGCGGAAGCTCCCATGGGGGCAGGTCACCCTCAACGCCCAGCAACGTCCCTCCCGCGGCGTCCGGACGATACAGGGGCCAATTGAGCATGAGTGTCTGGAAGAGGCTCTCCCCCTCCAGCATGACGCCGCCCAAATTGCCGCACCAAGACACGCCCGCCGGATAGGCCCTGCCCGACTTTGCCCGCGTATTGCCGACAACGGCCGACTTGATGCCAGACGCATCCCAGGCCTGCACGGTCAGGAGATTACAAGCCGCCTCGGAAAAATACAGGCTCTCAACGCACTGCATGGCGCGCTGGGAAAAGAGGAACTTCTCAGGCTTGCCAGGGACGTCCGGCAATAACAAGCCGACGGAGCTCGCGCCGCCCTTTTCATAGACAAGCCCGGGGACCTGATAGAAGGGACACTCATCATCGAAGAGGTCAAATCGACTCGACCACTCGTCCAGATAGCGGCTGATGCGACCGTCCGCAAAGGAGCCTCGACGCCACAGCTCGGCCCACAGACGCCGAAGCGTCCCTTCCGGTAGGTTGGCCACATAATACGACCGATACATAATTGCCACCGCCAAGCGCACGATGGCAAAGTTGGTTTGAGAAAGCCCTGCGGATATCATCCGTAGCCCATTAGCCTGAGCAAACAGTTCCCGAAGAGAGACGAGGCGCTCTCGCCCGTCCAGATCGACGACGGGAATCCAGGCCTCTTCCAGGAGGTTATACGTAAGCTGCTGGCTCATTGCCCCCTCCTCTCGTTTTGCGATGGGTTAAATTGCAGAAAAAGTGCACCCCACAGGTGTGGGGATCACATTTGGAACCTTCTCTTATCAAGGTTCATACCTCTTGGTTGAAGGGACCACGAGCGAGCTTGGAGATGCTTCAAGCCTTGCCCGCCCGCTCGTCGTCTCCCGAGAGGTGGCATCTCCCGAAGGCAGTACCCGGTCTTCGGGAGATGGTTGAAGCATAGAGAAAAAATCCAACTAATAAGAGAAAGATGTCAGCTTATCCCCCGAACGGTAGCCAGCCCTCCGCGTCTGGTATAAGACACCCTCCAGCCACAGACATCCGCCACAAACTCGTCGCCATCCTCCTGCCGCAAGGCAAGCACGAGCCGGCCCGCCAGCCAAGGAGAATCCTGCCAGGCAGCCGTCCACTTCCCGCAGTTCTCTTCGAGCTCGTCTATGAGCTCGTCAAGCTTGTCGAGCGAGCACATCGAGAGTGGCAGGCGAATGGCACACTGGGCAACGAGCCTCGCGACATCCGCCGAGGGCTCAAAGGCGGTGGGAACCCTGGAGCCAGGATCGACGCCGTTCCTCTCGTCACCAATCCAGGGAAGCAGGCACAGCCCACCCTCCGTCTCCTGCAGAAGGAGAACCTCGACCGTTTCCTGGGTATCCCTTACAGCTCGCTGGCCCTTATCGGTATCCGCCCTTCCTCCTCCCTCAATGCTTCGCTCGCACATGTCAACCAACGTTCTTTCGTTTTCCATAAGTGGCACGACAGAAGCGAGCAGGCACGTTCCGGCCCTACGGGCCTTGCGGGTGAGCTGCCCCTCCCGTGCCAAACGGGCCTGTTCGTAGGCTTCCCGCCATGCCAATGGAACGCCATCGCCCCCGTCTCGATACGCCCGTTGGACAAGGGGCGAGATGTCGTTGGGGAGGCACACACGAGTGTGAACGCCGTCATCCGTGAGCCCCAGCACCGCAAGAGACTCAAGCAGCGAGGCATGGTCATAGACGTTGCAAATCCCCTTTGAGAACCGCGGCCCATCTGCCCCGAGCTCCTCCACGCCCCTGACCATGCACGTCGGCCTTTGCAGCAATCGAGGCCTTTCGCACTCCCCTTGTCCCCTGTTGTGCCGATGCAGCCTTCCAAGCCTCTGGAGTACGAGGTCAACAGGGGCGACATCCGCAACAAGCAGGTCAAAGTCAATGTCGAGCGACTGCTCGAGCACTTGCGTGCCAACAACCACCAGGCGCTTTGGCCGCCTCCCGTTTTCCGCCGTCGCTCGAGGTCCGAGAAGCGCGCGGAGACGCTCTTCGTTGGCCATGCGGTCGAGATCGGAGAAGCGTGAATGAGTCAGCATCACGTTGCCGGGACCAAGAGCTTCGAAAAGGCATTCCGCCGCCTCCTGGGCGCGGCTGACGGTGGAGCAGATGACGCCGGCGCAGCCGCCATTCGCCAATGCGACGGAAAGGGTTTCGAGGAGGTCGGCGATATCGTCTCGCAGCAGGCTGACATCAATCTCCCTGGCCACGCCCCCCTGCTCGATTCTCATGCTCCGGGCAATACGACCCTCGGTGTACGTAAGAAGCGGATACGCGTCCTCCTCGGTCATGATTCCAGAAACATCAAAAGATGGTGTGGCCTTGGGACCCGTATCGGATGTGCCCTTCCCATCGGAGTCGCCACCATCCTCAGCGGCGGCACCCTCCCTATCGGCACCCGCGCTGAGCCCTGGCTCGGTACCCTGCCTTATCTCTGAGCCGCGCTCCCGCTTGCCGCCAGGTCTAGCCCCGGCACCACCGCCATCAGGCTCTTCCCCGGGATCTTCAACTCGTAGTCCGAGGAGACCCGCGATGAGCTCATCTTCCGACGAAGGCTCAGGCACGCGAGCCTCCCGCCCCTTCAGATACGATTCACACAACCCCTTCCGCTGGGCCAACGGGAGCGTGGCGGAAAGCAGGATGACGGGGACGCGCCAGGCACCAAGCCATTCAAGAACACGCAAGAGATAGCGCCGCATGTACGCGTCGTAAGCATGGCATTCGTCGATGATGACGACCTTGTTCGCAAGGGCGAGATGACGCAGGGGGAGATGCTTCATCTGGAGCGCACCCATAAGCACCTGGTCCACGGTACAGACAACGAAGTTGGCCAGCATCCCCCTCTTCCGGCCGAACATCCAATCGGACACCTCCACGCCTTGAGTCGAAGCATCCTCGAGGTCGTAGCCGATATCGGCAAAGCGACGAGCACGCCGGCTCTCACTCACCAGGCCTTGAAACTCCTCGTTTAGCCCAGCCTTTCCGTGGGCAAGATAGACGCTCTTTTCGCCAAGCCCCTCTTCGCAGGGAAGGCGGTCAAGCCACTTGTGGACGCGCCCGAACAACGCGTCGGTGGTGGCCATCGTGGGCAGGGCGACGCAAACTCCCCCGAGCCCCTGGCGCGCCGCAAGCACCTCCGCCGCTGCGAGGGCCGCCTCGGTCTTTCCGGAGCCCATGGGAGCCTCGATGAGCATGAGACCGAGGTCTGCCGAGTCACGGGCGAGCCCATAGGCAGCGCGCTGCATCGGATGGGGCTTCGCGCCCGAAGGGAAGCCGAAGCGAGAAGCAAAGTACGCGTCCGCATCCGAAAAGTGCGGCGTCTCTGCCCAGGAGGGAGCAATGGAGAGCGCCTCCCACGCCGTCTCGCCGCGACTCCGCAGCGCATGGAGGTCGACGCATCCGGACGCATCCGCAAACCTTGTTGGGGGCGCTATGAGCTCCTGGAGCGGAAATACGTCCTGGTTGCTCGCCATCCAGTCGGCCATTATCACGATACCGACGACAAGGCTCGCAACCGGCGCGGGTAAGGGATGTTTTGACAGTTCGTCCAAGGCCTCGTCATCGAGACCAGAAAGCTGCCTTGCAAACTCGAGCAGTTCCTCTTGGACGCTTTCCCACTCTCCCGAGGTGCCTCCCGAATCTCCCTGGGCACTCCGCTCGGCATTCCCCCTGTTTCCCCAGGCGCTTCCCGGCACCTCTCGGAAGCTTCCCCGCTTTCCCAAGACGCTCCCCGGATCATCCTGGGGTCCCTCCTTCGCATCTCCCGAGACAGCGAACCCATACGGCTCGTCGCAGGCGGTGCGGGCCTTTCGACACTCCTCGGATATGGGAAAGCGCCCGTGGTGTGCGCCGATGGCGCTCGCATACGAGCGGACGACGTCTCTTTCCCAACCCTTGGACGCCAGATATCTCTCGAGAATCACCATGCCAGCAATGGGGTGCCCAGGAACTCCACTAGACGAGGGAAGGGAGGAAAAGCGGAGACCGGCCTTCCTCGCCTTATATGAGAGGTCGCCAGCCTCGATCCTTCCGAAGGCCCAGATGGGCTGGGCCTGAAAGACCGGCGTGGCTTTGCCGATGTCATGCGCGGCGCAAAGAAAGCGAACGAGCGTCTCGGCGAGAATCGGGATGCCCGCCGCAGGTTCAAGGACGCGCTTGATTGCATCTGAGAGCCATGATTGCCAGAGCTTCTCGCCAATGAACTCGGCGTCTGCCATGTGGACGTACAAGGGGAGCCAGGCTTCGCCCTCTCCCCCGTCGCTCTTTGCCCAAAGCGAGCGAGCCTGACGAGAGAGGATTAGTTCCTCGGCGGCGATGGCACCCATACGACCTCCAGCCCGGCGACGCACTACACCCTTTTGGCTCTACGAGCCACCACGTCCAAGTATGGAACTTGCCCCGCGCGAGCGTAGCGAGAACCGTCGTCTTCAAGCATGGCATAAAAGCAATGCAGCGCTGCTTGTGTGTCATTCAAGGCATCGTGAGGCCGGAATGCGCGACCAGGGCTCCCGACATACCCGTAGCGTTTGGCGCACGCCTCGAGCGTTTGGAAGCGATAGCTCCTGTTGCCACCTGCCCCACGCACGCGCCTATTAGCGACGGGAGCAAACTCGCGCATCACGTCGAAGCGCTCGCATGTCGGCAGCGCGATGCCGGCGGCTTCGAGAAACGCGATGTCAAACGCGAGGTTGTAGCCGACGAGCAGATCCGCGCCACCCAGGGCCTCCGCGACCCTGGCGGAAACGTCGGCAATCGGAGGAGCGCCCTTCACCATCTCGGGAGTGATGCCGTGGATTGCCTCTGCACACGGCCAAGACTGGTGGCGCGCCGACCTTGTGAGGGCGTTAATCGCAACCGACCCATCGCCATACACGACAGCAATTTGCAGGATTTCGTCACTACGGGGGTCAAGCCCCGTAGTCTCCACGTCAACGCCGGCGACGAGGGCTCGAGGCACCTCCCGAAGCCAACCGACGTCTCCGCGCTCATGCCAAAGCATGGGCAGGAACAATATGCCAGCAAACACCGAGCCGGATGATCTTGCAGTTTGTTGCAACAAAATCCACTGAACATTTATTTGTTCTCAACATAATAGCTTTTCATTATCGACATTATTCTCGCAGAGGTGGTAAATTGCTTTATTAACATCCGTGAAAGGGAATTATCGACATTTAAAGCCCTCTCAGAAGATTCTCCAGGAGCGTCAAGGGTGACAATTGTATGTTCGTTAATCCAGCTTAATTCAAATCCAGGCAACAATTCAGAATAAGTCGGAAAGAGACCGTACGAAACGAAAACCCTATTTAGATTAATATTATATAGATTCCGTCGCTCAATCCCCATCATTGATACATGCGCGTCATTAACTGCAAGATTTCTCGTTCCGCAATAATCTCCATACGCCAAAGAATAATCCAGGCTTAGAGAATCGGCAAGGGACTGCCGATCAAACAACTACCAGGAAACAGTAAACGTAAAGTCGCTATTAGAATTCCGCGCCCATTTACTTAAATTAGAATCCCATATTTTATCAATAAATGGAACTGCCAGGCAAACGCTCTCTTCATCCGAGAGAGGCTTGTTTGATTTTTGCTGCATTAGTCCAGTAGTTTTACACAAATCATATTTGTGTAGTTTTCTCTCATCCCAAATAATCTGATTGGTCCTATTCGCATCTTCTATAAACATAATTTAGAAAAAGAAGACCCCCGATAAGAAGTCCTCTTTATATTATGGCGTCCCGCGCCTGCTCGGCACCGTGCCCGTCCGGCAGGTGGGGCGGTATCGCGAGGCGGGTCGTGCGCTCCACAGGCGTCCCGGTCGCCGACCTGTTGGCCGCGCCCGTGATCGGGTCGCCCTCCCAGTGGCCGGGCACGGCGCGGTCCCCGGCCTCGGCGGGCCGCTCCCCGGTCATCACCATCGGGTCGCGGAACCAGGGCCTGCGCTCGTCGGTGGCCGGCCTGGGGCGGCGGGTGACCCGGCCCCTCGACCGCGCACAGACGGCCTGGCATATGATCTCGTGGCAAGCGCTCATCCTGGGAGAGATAGTAGCCGTCTATCTTCTTGGGCTCTTCCATGCCCCCACGATGCCAGTCCTCGAGGGCGCGCCCGTCGCGGCCGGTCGACCTCATGCGCCCGTTCCCCCAAACCTCGCCGGCGCGCTTGGAGACCCAACCTACTTGGCCGCCTGCGTGAAGTTCATGCCGCCGGAGACGAGCCCGAGGTGCTTTCTCCTACGCGCCTCCTGCATCTCCCTCGACTTTCCGTTGACGGTTCCGTCGAATTCGCAGCCCATCGCAAACACCCTTTCCAATCAAGGGTGTTGCAGCGTTCGCTCGAATCGGCCCCGAGCACGACGTCGCCTGGGAGGAAGCGGAGCGAATGAGCGCCGGGGAGGCGTGCGCCCGCCTGTTCCCGGAGTGCGAGCAGCCGAGGCCGGCGTACCCGGGCCCGGATTGGGGAGCGGCCTGCGCCGAGCTCGCGAAGGTCGGCGCAGGCCCAGGCTCCCGCACGGCGAGTGCCGCGAGGAGCGCGCCGCGCGGGGCGAGGCGGCCATGTCCCACGACCGCCTCTGCAGGCGATACGGGCAGTTCGCGGCCGGCGGGAACGTCGTGGGCGAGGTCGGCCGCAAGGCGGGCAGGAACATGGAGGTCGACTGGTCCGGTCCGACCATGTCCCTCGTCGACCCGGCGACCGGCGTCGTCTCGAAGGTCTGTTTGTTCGTCGCCTGCCTGCCCTTCAGCGGGCGCGGCTACGCCGAGCCGGCCCTCGACATGAGGCGGGACACCTGGCTGCGCCGCCACGTCCACGCGTTCGAGTCCCTCGGCGGCGCCACCCCGCGCGTCGTGCCCGACAGCCTCAAGACCGGCGTCACCGCCCACCCGAGGGAGGGCGAGGTCGTGCTCAACGCCGCTTACGAGGACCTCGCCGCCCGCGCCTGAGATTATATGACCCGCAATAATGGCATTTGCCAACTTCGGTTGTTTTCGGCAAGCGGTGCTGCCGGTACAGGGCTGATTGGCATGTGCCTGCAGAGCGTGATCAGCTTACGGAGCTCGCGCAGCTGTTCCTTCATCTCTGCCGATACGAGGCGGCTTTCGATAGCCTTACGGATGGCCTTGCGGCGGGTCCATTCGTCGAGGGGCGGGGCGGGGCGGCGCAAGAGCTTACCCTCGGTCGCTCGAGATATGGCAGCGACGTCTTCGGCTGCTTGACCACGGCCTCCGCTAGGTACCAGGCGCACATCATGTTGAGGCAATACGTGTCGCCACGAGGGTTGGAGCCGGCTAAGGCACTCGCCCCGGAACCACCGCACTCGCCAGTATATTGCGCATCCGCCCCTCGCCCACCAGCCAGATGCAAATCCGACGAGCGCTCGCCAGCCAGATGTGCCTCTGCAACCATATCGAGAAAACGCGGCTCGAACCGCTCGTCCAAAAACTGCACCATCAGCACTCGAATGGCGAAGCGCATGGTGTAGCAACGCCCAGACGCCAGCCAGCGCTCCACGCGCGCAAGCGTCTCTTCCGGTCTGCACTCCAACGCTTTGATTGGCAGTTGGTCGCAGGTAGCCCAATTGTCGATATGCGGCAAAAAACGCCTCGATTCGCTCGGGCGCCGCATCCCAGTCCCGTTCGGCCCCGATGACAAAGGCGTGCACCTGCATCTCCTCGAACAGTCAATGCGGCAGCTCGCGCAAAATGCCCCCGGCATCGTCGCGACGAACAAGCTCCCGAGCAATACGCCGCAGCTCAGGCGAACGAACACCCACGATGCGCCGGGAGTCAACGCTTGGAATGAGCGAGGCAATAAATGCCTAGTAACCATGGTCTGCCTTCTCCGCAAACGACCTGTGAACAAACTCGCTCGCCGTGTCATACCCAAACCTCGGCAGCTCGCGCCGAAGCACATCCTCAAAAGGCTCGTCCCCAGCAAGTGCGAGCAGTCGGTCTTTCTCGCCACGAGACAGCTGCTTGAAGTGCGCCTCGGCACTCATCGCCCGCTGTTTGGAGTTGAACCTCGCCTGAGCCACAAGTTTCACGGGCGCGTGCGACTTTGTATAGCGTGCGTCCCTTCCCGACTGATGTGCCTCCAGCCGCGCCTGAACGTCGACGGCGTACCCCGTGTACAGACTCCCGTCACCGCACTCAAGTACGTACAGGTAGTGTTCAAAGGGGCTCAAGATCTCTCCGAACTCAATGAGACTTCACGATGGGGCCGACACCAATAAGGTATCGGCCCCACAGTCAAAAAAGGGCATGCCGTCATCGGGGCTCAGAAGCAAATCGGCCCCAAGCCTTCGTCGAGGCTAAAGGTTGTCCTCTCCACGCCCAGCGTCCCACCGCTGCCAGAAGAGCAAGACGGCAACAACGCCGCAGGTCACAAAGATGTCGGCAACGTTGAAGACCGGAAAGTCGACGAACGTCGTCGCAAAGAAGTCCGTAACCTCGCCCGCCACCACGCGGTCGATGAGATTGCCAACGCCACCGCCGGCAACGGCGCCGAGCGAGCACACCAGCCCCATGGGCATCTCGCGCTCGCGCACCACCCACACCGTGCAGGCGGCAACAATGCCGATGGCCAACAGCGCGAACACCCACGTGGCCCCGGAGCCAATCGAGAAGGCGGCGCCCGTGTTCTTGACGAGCGCGAGGTCAAGGTATCCCGGCACAACCGTGACGGGGCCGCCCGCCAACGCCGTGCGGGCCCAGGCCTTGGTGACCTGGTCAAGCACGACGCCGCAGACGGCGACCCCAGCAAATCCGGCTATGCGCACGCGCAGCGACAAGGCACTACTCCTCACAGCCACAGGCCGCTACGGCCTCGTGGCAGCGCGGGCAGAGGCCATCGGCGCCAAGGCCGCGCCAATACCAGCAGCGCGGGCACTTCTCGCCCTCGGCCGGCAGCACCTCGGCGGCCAGCTCGGCACCCTCGCGCACCTCCACGCCGGAGCACACGAGCGCCTCGGCCAGGAGCTCACCGTCATTGGCAAGCAGCTCGTAGGCATCGCTCGGCAGCGTCAGCACGCAACGGGCGGCCTGTGTGGTCTTCTCGCTGATGACGCCCTCGCCGAGCGCCTCCTCGTAGGCCTTGGTGAAGGCACCGCGGACCTCGAGCATGGCGTTGTACGTGGGCAGGAGCTTCGCCACCTGGTCCTTGGCAAGCGGGCTCTTCCACCAGTCGAGCAGCGCGGCGAAGGTCTGGCCGTCGCGGGCGCTCTCGGGCAGGTGTGCCATGACCTCGTCCGTGGTGAAGGACAGGATCGGCTGGAGGTCGCGGAGCAGCATCTCGAGCAGGTAGTACCAGCAGGTCTGGGCGCTCTTGCGGGCCCTGGAGTCCTTGGCCTCGCAGTACATGCGATCCTTGGTGGCGTTGAGGTAGCCGTTGGAGAGCTCCGTCACCACGAAGTCATAGAGCGCACGATAGACCTGGTAGAAGCGGTAGCCGGCGTAGGCCTCGGACACCTTGTCGTGCATGTCGCAGGCGCGCGCGAGCACGAGCAGGTCGTACGGCTCCATCTCCGCAACCGGCACGAGGTCGCGCTCGGGGTCGAACTGGTCCTCGAGCTCGCCCAGCAGGAAGCGGAAGGTGTTGCGGAAGCGGCGGTAGGCGTCAGAGGTGCGCGCGAGGATCTCGTGGTCGATGGCCACGTCGTTGGACGTGTCCGTGGAGGCCACCCACAGGCGCAGGATGTCGGCGCCCATCTCGTCGCAGACCTTGTTCGGGTCGATGACGTTGCCGAGCGACTTGGACATCTTGCGACCCTGGCCGTCGAGCGTGAAGCCCTGGGAGACGACCGCCTTGTAGGGCGGGATGTCGTTGGCGCCAACGGAGGTCAGAAGCGAGCTCTGGAACCAGCCGCGGTGCTGGTCGGATCCCTCGAGGTACATGTCGGCCGGATAGTTGAGCTCGTCGCGGAACTCGCAGACGGCCTTCCAGGAGACGCCGGAGTCCCACCACACGTCGAGGATGTCCTTGTCGGCGCGCAGGTGGTGTCCGCCGCACTTGGGGCACACGCAGGCGTCGCCGAGGTAGTCCTCGGGCTTGTCGGTGAACCAGGCGTCGGAGCCCTTCTCGTGGAAGAGCTTGATGACGGCGTCGAGCGTGGCGTCGTTCATGACCGTCTCGCCGCAGTCCTCGCAGGTATAGCTCGGGATGGGCACGCCCCAGTTGCGCTGGCGCGAAATGCACCAGTCGGGCCTGCCCTCCACCATGGCGTGGATGCGCTTGCTCGCGCGCTCGGGGTACCAGGCCACCTTGTGCTCGATGGCGTCGAGCGCCTCGTCGCGCAGGTTCGTCTTGTCCATGGAGACGAACCACTGGTTGGTGGCGCGGAACAGCACCGGCTGGTGGCAGCGCCAGCAGTGCGGGTAGCTGTGCGTGATCTTGACCTCGGCCACAAGGGTGCCCTTGTCGCGGAGGAACTGGATGATCTTGGGGTTGGCCTCGTCGGTGTCCATGCCAGAGAACGGACCGCCGGTGCCAAACTCGTCGCCCACGTAGAACTTGCCGTCGTCATCGACCGGCATGCAGATGTCCATGCCCTCGGCGACGCAGACGTAGTAATCGTCGACACCGTGGCCAGGCGAGTTGTGGACGATACCAGTACCGTCATCAACGCCGACGTAGCCGGCGAGCAACGCCACGCCCTCGACACCGTCGAAGATCGGCTGCTTGTAGTGCAGGTGGTCGAAGGTCTCGGCCTTCACGACGTAGGGTTTGCCATCGACCATGACCGGCGTGTAGTCCCAACCCGCAATCTCGCAGACCTTGGGCGCGAGGTGCTCGAGCATGATCTCGGCGCGGCCGTCGTGCTCCACGGCCACGTAGTCGGCCTCGGGCTTGAGGGAGACCGCCTGGTCGGACGGCATGGTCCACGGGGTGGTGGTCCAGATCACGAAGTCAACGGGGCCGTCGAAGCTCTCGAGGCCGGCCGGCTTGGACGTGAGCTCGAAACGCACGTAGATGGACGGGCTCGTCTCATCGCCGTACTCGATCTCGGCCTCGGCGAGGGCGGTGTGGCAGTGCTTGCACCAGTGCACTGGCTTGCGGCCACGGTACACCATGCCCTTGTCGTACATCTTCTTGAAGACCTCGATGTCGGCGGCGTCGTGCTGGTGGTAGAGGGTGAGGTAGGGGTGATCCCAGTCACCGAGCACGCCAAGGCGGCGGAAGCCGGCCTTCTGGAGTTCGATGTTCTCGACCGCGAACTTGTTGCACATCTCGCGGATCTCGGCCGTCGGCATCTCGTTGAACTTCTTGGTACCGACCTTCTCCTCGACCTTGTGCTCGATGGGCTGGCCATGGCAGTCCCAGCCAGGTACGTACGGGACGTCGCGGCCCTGCATCATCCAGTAGCGGTTGATGATGTCCTTGGAAATCTTGTTCATGGCGTGGCCCACGTGGATGGGGCCGTTCGCGTACGGCGGGCCATCGTGTAGGACGAACTTGTCGTGGCCGGCGTTCTTCTTGCGGACAAGCTCATAGACGTTGTTATCGCGCCAGGCCTTGAGGCGCTCGGGCTCCCTGGTAGCGAGGCTCGCCCGCATAGGGAAGCTCGTCTTGGGAAGGTTCATGGTGTGCTTGTACTCGTTTGCCATCTGAACGTGCTGCTCCTTCCGCGGGCGCGCGCCCGCACTAGCCGAGCGCCCGTGGACGCGAGCCCCGTGGCTGAGGCCGCATGCCGGATTGCCCGGCTCCCGCCAGCGCGACGCCGGCGGGCCACGAAAAAAGCGCCCGTCCCCACAGCCGGGACGAATCGCCTGGAAGCGGCACGTTGAGACACGGCCGCGGCAACCTCGTTCAACCACCCAGCGAGCGGAGATCCGCCTTACTCGGCTGGCCTGTCACGGCGGCCACTCCGATGGCTCCTACTGGGTGCGCGCTTGCGCGCGCCGCCGGCTTGCGCCGGCCTGTTCGGGCCACGGCTCCGGGGTGATGTTCGCCTAGGTGCGGCCGCGGGCTCCCACCATTCCCGCTCGCTTGAGACCGCAGTGACCGGGTTACTCGTCCCCATCACAGCTTTCGTGGGTCATGGTAGCACGCCCGGGGACGCCGGGCTCCAACGAAACAGTCTGGAAACGAAGACGGCAGCCATCCCGAGTCGAGAACGCAGCCTTGGGACGGGGAGGGACACGCCCCGGCCTCCGAACCGCGGCAGCCATTCCAAGTCGAGGACGAAACCGTAGTAGCCGGGATAACAGCCCCCTCGAGTCGGGCCGGGTCGTGAGGGTCAGACAGCGGTCATATTGGTTTGGTGCGGTTTTGACGGTTTTGTATGTCTCTCTGGCTGGCGCCCACAAGGGCGTGCGGTTTGCGCGGATTTGAATATTCAAA
>CWGU01000064.1_pt2 | contig 19100 bp, 17 predicted proteins | sample 667921 | NCBI WGS metagenome assembly CWGU01 (sample SAMEA3735815, study PRJEB9488) | human gut metagenome | biome: ENVO:mammalia-associated habitat; material: ENVO:feces | place: Malawi | collected 2009-02-27 | reverse complement strand
TGACAAATCATCCGGAAGAAAATGTGACAGATAGGATAGCTGCTACTTTGCCGTCACCTCGAGAGTGCCGAAGGGGCCGGAGAACTCGACGCGCCACTCGCCAGCCGTGAACGCGGGCGGCACGAACACGGTGCCCACGGAGACGTGCATGCCCTTCGTGAACCTCTTGCCCTGGCTCTCCAGCTTGCCGACCAGCCACTTCAGCGAGTTGACCGGGTTGCCGAGCACCTCGCTCGAGTCGCCCTCCTTGACGAACTCACCGTCGTGGTAGGCCTTGGCGTGCACCTTGGCCATGCCGTCCACCGTGAGCTCGGCGCCATCGACCGGCGTACCGTAGAGCACGTAGCCGCCCACCGCGCAGTCGCTCATCACGAGGTACTTGGAGAGCGTGGGGAACCAGGCCTTGAAGCGGGCGTCGGGAACCTCCATGTCGCCGGCTACGGTGCAGTTGTGCAGTAGCTCGTCAAGCGACATGTCGGCCAAGAGATCCTTCTTGGCCGTGAAGCAGAACTCGACCTCTACCAGCGGCTCGTTGAGGTGGCGTAGGTCGAGCGTGCAAGGCGTGGGCACAAAGCGCTCGGCCACTTGCGCGCCATAGAGCGGGCTGTCGGAGTCGAACATCTTCTGGGTCTCCTCGCTCGTGAGCGAGACCTTGTAGCCGGCGACCGGCCCCATCTTCTTGGCCATCACGGCGTCCTGCACGGCATAGGCGGTGTCGTCGTCGGTCACGACGCCCTCCCAGTCGGACATGGTGAGCGGCTCGTTGGGCTGGCCGTAGAAGTTGCGACGATAGGCCTGGTAGAGGGCCTCGACCAGCTCCTCCTGACGCTCGTTGAGCTTGACGGCGGGCTTGGTGGCAGAGCAGCTGCAGCAGCAGGAATCGTTCTCGGACATGATGTCTCTCCTCTCGCGGTGCGGGGCCGCGTTGCGATTGTCTGGTGGCCGGCGGCGATGCGCTCGCCGGGTCCTTCGGTGGTTCCCGTGGGCTCTGCCCAGCGGATTGATGCAATAAAAAAAGACCGGAGCCGTGGAAATTGCTTCCGACGACTCCGGTCTCGAGAGCCGCCCGTGTATCACGGGCTGGCTCGTATGCACCAACCCGCTAGCTAATAATCGCGGCGATAATCTCGATGGCGTTGTTGATGCAGCTCATTGCGTTTCTCCCTCTCGTGGCCGAACCGTCTGCCCGACCTCGTGGTGCCCATCATGATGGACTTGTCTTCTCGGATGTCAAGCTAAAATCTGAGCCGTTACCACATTTGCCCTCGGAGGGCATGCGAGCGTCGCGGGAGGGGCCATGCCGGGAAAGCGCACGGACGTCATCAGCTGGGACGAGTTCTTCATGCGGGTCGCCATCGCGGCGAGCCTGCGCAGCAAGGATCCAAACACGCAGGTGGGAGCCTGCATCGCCGACACAAACCACCGCATCCTCTCGGTTGGCTACAACGGCACGCCCTCCGGCATCAACGACGACGAGTTTCCCTGGGAGACCACGAGCGACCCCCTGCTGGACAAGCACAACTACGTGATCCACGCCGAGGCGAACGCGATCCTCAACTACCGCGGCTCGCTCAAGGACCTCGACCACGCCACCGTCTACGTGACGCTCTTCCCCTGCCACGAGTGCGCCAAGACCCTCGTGCAGGCGGGCATCGGCGAGGTGGTCTACCTCGACGACAAGTACGCGGGGACCGAGGACAACCGCATCTCGAAGAACATCCTCGAGCGCTGCGGCGTGGCGTATCGGCAGGTTCGGCTAGGCGAGCGGTAGGGCTGGCGGGGGGGGGCTTTCTGCGGCAGTGGCTTTTCTGCGGCGGCGGCCTTGGCGGTCCAGACTCCCCTGTGGTGCATCCCTCGCTGCAGCGGCGTTTCTTATTCTGTGGCGCGCCCCTCGTTGCAGCGGCGTTCCATTTTGCAGTGGCGGGCGCGGTGGTTCGGTTCCTCGTCGCGGCAGGCTTCTCCCATCCTCGCGTCGGTAGCCTCCCCCGAGCGGAAAACTGGGCAAATCACCTTGACATATGAGCGCTCGCTCATACAATGGTCGGTAAAACATATGAACGATTGCTCATGTGTTCGACTCTGAATGTAAGGAGCGCCCATGGACGAGGACATCCGAACCGACGACGCGCCCGAGGCCGCTGACGACCAGGTGGCCGACGCCGCCCAGGCCTGCGCCACACAGCGCACGCCCATCCCCGTCGGCGAGGCGCCCGACTGCATCCCCGACGAGGAGCTCCTCTACGACCTCGCCGACCTATTCAAGGTCTTCTCGGACACCACGCGCATCAAGATCCTATTCACCCTCATGGGCCGCGACCTCTGCGTGGCCGACATCGCCGACGAGACCGGCACCACGCAAAGCGCCGTGTCGCACCAGCTCAGAACCCTCAAGCAGGCGCACCTCGTGAAGTTCGAGCGAGACGGGCGCAACATCGTCTACTCCCTCGCCGACGACCACGTCTACACGATGCTCAATCAAGGTCTTAACCATATATGCGAGTGACGCAAGCGCCGCCCAACCAGTCAACAAGCGAGGCTGCGGCCTCTGAGAGAAAGGCACCGCGATGAAGAAGTCCTTCAAGCTCGACGAGATCGACTGCGCCAACTGCGCCCGCGAGCTCCAGGAGAAGCTCGCCAAGCTCGACGGCGTGCAGAACGTGTCGGTGAACTTCATGACGCAGAAGCTCACGCTTGAGGCGGCGGACGAGGACTTCGACGAGGTGCTCGACCGCGTCGTCGACTTCACCGCCGACGAGGAGCCGGACTGCGAGATCATTCGCTAAGGCGCCAGCCGGATGTGTGGCTAAGCTCGCGTCCTCGCCCGCTAGGCTTCGCGGCTTCGACGCGCCCGCCGCTGCGGAATGCGAACAAAGCCACACATCCGGCTGACAGTTGATCGGCCTCTCGACCTGGCGTCGACGGTGTAGTCGGCGCACGGTCTGGGAGCAGAGCCCCCGTGGTTGAGGGAAGGCCTTCTTTGTTGGAAGCCTCCCAAACCAGCGGGGCATTGTTAGGGACAATATGTGAGCGAATGCTCATGTGTTCATGGTTTTGGGAGCGGCGCGCATGTGGCCGCCCAGGCAACAAAGGAGTGATCGACATGGCAGACAGCAAGGCCAAGCCGAAGAAGAAGCGGCGCCACAAGAAGGAGTCGCAGCAGCACAAGCTGCACCGCATCATCCTCGCCCTCGCCATCTTCTTCGTGGTGATGGCGCTCGACGAGTTCGGCGCGCTCAAGGCCGCGTTCGGCGAGCCGGGCGACGTCTACGCCAGCTTCGTGCTGTTCCTCGCGCCGTTCCTCATCGCCGGCCACGACGTGCTGCAGCGGGCCGCTCACAACATCGGCCGCGGCGATGTCTTCGACGAGAACTTCCTCATGGCCGTGGCCACGCTGGGCGCCTTCGCCATGGTCTTCTTCCCCGACACCGACCCGCACATGGCCGAGGGCGCGGCCGTCATGCTCTTCTACCAGGTAGGCGAGCTGTTCCAGGCCTACGCCGTGGGCAAGAGCAGGAAGTCTATCGCCGCCATGATGGACATCGCGCCCGACTACGCCAACGTCGAGGGCGCGGACGGCGAGCTCGAGCAGGTCGACCCCGGCGACGTGGCCGTGGGCACCACGATCGTGGTCAAGCCGGGCGAGCGCGTGCCCATCGACGGTGTCATCACCGAGGGCTCCACGCAGCTCGACACCGCGGCGCTTACCGGCGAGTCGGTCCCGCGCCACGTGGAGGTGGGCGCCGACGTCATCTCGGGCTGCATCAACATGACCGGACTCATCAAGGTTCGTACCACCAAGCCGTTCGGCGAGTCGACCGTGAGCCGCATTCTCGAGCTCGTCGAGAACGCAAGCGAGAAGAAGGCCCGCACCGAGAACTTCATCACGCGCTTCGCCAAGCTCTACACGCCCGCCGTCACCGGTTCCGCCGTGCTGCTGGCCGTGGTGCCGCCGCTGCTCGGCATGGGCGCCTGGAGCGACTGGATCCTGCGCGGCCTCACCTTCCTCGTCGTAAGCTGCCCGTGCGCGCTCGTCATCAGCGTGCCCCTCTCCTTCTTTGGCGGCATCGGCGGCGCGAGCCGGCTCGGCGTGCTCGTGAAGGGCTCAAACTACCTCGAGGCCCTCTCCGAGGTGGACACCGTGGTGTTCGACAAGACCGGCACGCTCACCAACGGCACCTTCAACGTGGTGGCCATCCACCCCGAGGAGGGCATCGACCCAGACTACGTGCTCTCCAACGCCGCGTACGCCGAGGCCTTCTCCGACCACCCCATCGCGCTGTCGGTGAAGTCGGCCTTCTCCGGCGAAATCGACCGCCAACGCATCGCCGACGTGCAGGAGGAGAGCGGCCACGGCGTAGTGGCGCATGTGGACGAGCACGTGGTGCTGGTGGGCAACGACAAGCTCATGGCCGGCCACGGCGAGCGCTGGCATGACTGCGACCTCACGGGCACGATCCTGCACGTGAGCGTGGATGACCGCTACGTGGGCCACATCGTAATCGCAGACGTTGTGAAGGACGACGCCGAGCAGACCATCCGCGACCTGCACGCCTGCGGCGTCAAGAAGACCGTGATGCTCACCGGCGACCGCGAGGAGGTCGCGGCAGCGGTGGCCAAGAAGCTGGGCATCGACGAGTACCACGCGCAGCTGCTGCCGGGCGACAAGGTGGAGCGCGTCGAGCAGCTGCTGGCCGCCGAGGGCCCGCGCGAGAAACTGGCCTTCGTTGGCGACGGCATCAACGACGCGCCGGTGCTGACCCGCGCCGACGTGGGCATCGCGATGGGTGCCATGGGCTCCGACGCCGCGATCGAGGCGGCCGACATCGTGCTCATGGACGACAAGCCGTCCAACATCGCCAAGGCGATCAACGTGGCGCGCAAGACGATGGGCATCGTGTGGCAGAACATCGTGTTCGCGCTGGGCGTGAAGATGATCATCCTGGTGCTGGCGGCGCTGGGCATCGCCAACATGTGGCTGGCCGTGTTTGGTGACGTGGGCGTGGCCATCATCGCCATCCTGAACGCCATGCGCGCGATGAACGCGAAGGGCGCGTAACCGGTCGGGCTCGGACGGCTGACGCCCGACACAGGCCGTCAACCGGGATTACTTTTCGAATCGGTCTCGCCGGGCATGCGTCGTCTCTGCGTTGGCCCCCCTGAGAGTCAGAAGGTTGGGTCGTTTCATGCGACTTTCTGACTCTCAGGGGGCCAACGTGTTTGCGGCTCGGGGGATGACGGTTGCCCTGGGGAGGGGGCGGGCCGGTGGAGATCTATGCGCTGGAAAAAAGGGTGCCCCCGTCGCGTGGGGGCGCGGCGGGGGCGAAAGGAAGGAAGGTACTTAGGTGATACCCCCTCGACCTGCCCGCACACGGCAGAAATGCCGCTTCACCTCGCCTTCATTGCTCCATCACCGCGCCTTCACAGCGCCGCCACGTCACCGTCACATTGCATAACGGGAGATGTATGGCAGGCATCTCTCGGCGTGATGTGGCGCATGGAGAGGGGGCGGGACGCGACTCTGCGCGCGAGATGGGCACAAAGTTCACAGGGACTTGGCGGGCGTCTCCAAGCACGAGAAGATACGGCGGCGGTAGGTATTTCTCGGCACGAGAAGGCACACGCGAGGCAAAACGAGACAAAAAAAGACGCCCCGTGGCTGAGAAATCGCCACGAGGCGGCGTCCGCCTGGCACCAAGGCCCGGTGCCCCACGTCAGCGAACCTACAGCTTGATCGGCGTCGCGGTCTCGGCGAGCACCTCGTTGAGCTCCTCGACGTTCTTGCGGCCCTGGCCCTCAAGCCACGCGCGGGCCTCCCGCTCGCCGCCCTGCGCAAACGCGGCAACGCCGTCGGCCCAGGTAGCGCGGCCGCACAGCACGCCATTGAACGTGGAGCCGGCGTGCTTGGCAAAGCGCAGCGTCTTGCGGAAGAGTTCGGCCGACACGCCCGCCGACAGGAAGATGAACGGCAGGTTGGCGGCCTCGGCCTGCTCCTTGAAGTAGCCCGCGGCCTCGTCGGCGGAGTAGACGGGCGCCATACCCTCGCCCGTGAAGCCCTCCACGAACGCCATGTTCACCGGCACCTCGAGCTTGAGCACGTCGACGCCGTAGCGCGGTTTGCTGAACTCGCGCGTGGCCTCGAGCACCTTGCCCGGCTTCATCTTCATGGCGCCACGCTGGTCGATGGCGAGGGCCGCGACGACCCCGTCAGCGTTCATGGTGCGCAGCAGGCGCGTGCGCTTTGCGGTCGAGAGCTCGTAGGGAAAGTCCAGGGGTGCTCCCTTCCGCTGGGGAGCGGCGGGTGCGGCCGGTCTGCCGCGGCACGCAACCGGCCAGTGTGTGGCGTGGTCGGACTGTCGCCCCTAATTCCTTGTGACACGTAGGGATTACCACCGTTTTGGCGGAGTTTCAATCATGGCTAACATTTTTTCGGAGGGTCGGGCGGTGGTAGGCGTTTTCGCGGCGAGTGGGCGGCGGTATGCGTTTTCGTAGATACCGCGGCTGGCGATAATGTGTCAAATCATCCGGAAGGAAAGGTGACAGGGGGAGTTACCAGGTGAAGCGGACGCCGCCGGTGCGGACGATGCGCACGGGCGACTCCCGCGCGATGTAGCGGGCGAGCAGCTCGGGAACATCGGCCTCGGAGTACTGACGCACCACCCTGCAGTCTGCCAGCACGTCGTAGCCGCCGGTGCCGCTCGCACGGTAGTCGTTGCAGACGAGCTCCAGCTCGTCGGGCACGGGCGAGCCGTCGGCCATCCGCATAGAGACCACACGCTCCCCCACCGGCCGCGTGAGGTTGCCCTCCCAACGAATGCCTGCGTAGAGGTCGTAGTTGTAGTGCTCGACCTTGGGCTCGGAGAACGAGGCCGAGACACGTGGGCTCCCGTCCGGTCCCAGCTCGAGGTAGCTCGCGCACCGCTCGAGTGTGGCGCGCAGCACGTCGGGCGTCACGGCAAGCACCACGAGCGTGTTCGCAAACTGGTAGGCTGAGCAGATCCCGCGCCGGGTCACGGGCGAGGCCAGCCCCACCGCCTCGTTGCCCAGGCCCGTACAGGAGACGTCGGCCCCCGTAAGCGCAAGCTGCATCTGGTTGATGAGGCCAGCGAGGCGACTGCCGTGAAGCGCCACGTCGAGCTTGCCCTCCTCGGCAGCGTCGATGGGCCGGTCGAGCTCGCCCGCGCGCTCGTCGAGCCAGGCGTCCGTCTCGCGCTCGAGCGGCGCGAGCTCGCGGGCCAGCCGCGCGTCCGTGACGTCGCCCACCGGCTCGAGGCGCGAGCCCACCCGCACGTGCCCGTTCGCGTCGACGGCACCCGAGAGCGAGACGTAGCGCGCGGCGTTTGCCGGCGGCTGCACGCACCAGGTGCCTGCGATGCCCACGCCCTCGACGGCCATGTGCTGGTGCCCCGTGAGCAGGATGTCAAAGTCGCACGCGCGCGCGATCTGGCAGGCCTGGTTCTCGGCCGTGCGGGAGAGCACGCGGCCCGTCGTGAGGTCCTCCTCGAAGCCGCCGTGGTAGACGCAGATGCTCACGTCGCAGTTGCCGCGTAGGTCGGTGGCCGTGCGCTCGAGCGCGGGCAGCACCTCGCCCACCGTGAGCGGACCCAGGTGCTCGGCACGCTCCCACACGTTCACGTAGCTCGTTACGGCGCCGGTGATGCCCAGCCTAAGGCCGTTTCCCAACGTCACGACCACGAACGGCAGGATGGGCACGCAGCCCGTGGCGTCGGTCACGTTGGCGCACACGCAGGTGGCACCCATCGCGCGCACGTAGTCGGCGAGCGCCTCGTAGCCAAAGTTGAAGTCGTGGTTGCCGAGGGTGAAGGCGTTCAGGCCCAGCTCGTTGAAGGCGCAGGCGACGGGGTTGGTCTCGGGCGGCACCGTCCCCGCCGCGCGCCCCGCGAGCCAGCGCGAGATGAGCGGCGTGCCCTGGAGCGAGTCGCCGCCGTCGAGCACGAGGTCACCCGCGGCAAGCCGCGCCTCGCGGCCATGCGTGCCCAGACGGGTGCACAGGTTGGCGAGGCCCGCGTCGACGTGCTCGCCCGTGGCGTAGCTCACCGGCAGCACGTGGCCGTGCGTGTCAGACGTGAAGGCGATGCGGAACGTGCGCTCGCCAGCCGCCGCGGCGTGGCCGGCGACAGCGCCGCGCTCCGCAGGAGCGGCAGCCACGGGGCGCCCGCCCTCGCCGGCGCCAGCGCCCCGCTCGGCACCAGCCGCCACCGTGCGATCGCGACTCTCCCCCATCGTTCTCACTCCCCCCGCGCGAGGCGCACGCGGATGCGCGTGGAGATGAACTCCACGATGAGGATGAGCACCACAAGCCCCACGAGGATCGAGCCGGCCTGGTTCCAGCGGTAGCTGTTCATCGCAAAGATGAGCGGCGCTCCGATGCCGCCGGCGCCCACGAGGCCCAGGATCGTGGCGTCGCGCAGGTTCATGTCGAAGCGATAGATGGCCGTGGACACGAAGCTGGCCATGAGCTGCGGAATCACGCCAAAGCGGATCTTTCGCCACGTGGTGCAGCCCTCGGCGTCAAGCGACTCGAGGATGCGCACGTCGAGGTCCTCGATGGACTCGATGTACATCTTGCACACCATGCCCACCGAACACAGCGACATCGTGAGCAGGCCCGCGAAGGCGCCCGGCCCCGTCACGCGCACGAACATGAGGCCATAGACGAATGGCGGCACCGTGCGCACGGCCATGATGACCAGCCGCGCAACGAACGACACGACCTTGCCCGTGAGGTTCTGCGACGCCAGGAACGCGAGTGGGATGGAGATGATGGCACCCACGACCGTGCCGAGAAACGCGATGCAGATGGTCTCGAGCAGCGCGTAGGGCACGCCGGTGGTGCCAAAGTTGAGGAGCAAAGACGTGTCCGGGTGCACGATGCCGCCCAGGATGTTGAGCGCGATCTGGCCGCCGTTGGTGCCCGTGCCACTCGCCTCGGTGGCGCCGGCGCCACTCCACACGAGCAGCCCCACGACCACCACGGCGATGGCGAGGTTGTACATCCAGGACTTGGGACGCTCCTCGAAGGCCTTGCGAATCCTCTCGTCGAGGGAGTCCCCGGTATGCGCCGCCGCCCCCGTGGGCGCGGCGCCGCCGTCATGCCTGTCCATGCGAATCCCCCCTACGCGAGGTGCCGACGCGCGGCACGGCTCACGGTCTCGATGACGAGCACGGTCACGAACAGCGCCACGAGCACCATGCCCACCTGTGGGAACATGCGCCAGCCGATCTTCTCGTTGAGCACGAGGCCCAGGCCGCCTGCGCCCACGTAGCCGAGGATCGACGCGTAGCGCACATTGCCCTCGAAGCAGAAGAGGCAGTTGGAGAGGTACCCCGGCAGCACCTGTGGCACGATGGCGGCCGTGAAGGCCCGCACGCGCGTGGCGCCCATGGCCTGCATGGCCTCGAACGCGCCCATGTCCACCGTCTCGATCTCCTCGTAGAGGACCTTGCCCACGTAGGCAAAGGTGAAGATGGCGATGGCCGTGGTGCCGGCCAGCGTGCCCAGGCCAAAGATGTAGGTGGCGATGAGCGCCGTGACGATGGTGGGCAGTGTGCGGATCACCGAGAGCAGAAAGCGCATGACAACCACGAGCGCGCGGCTGGGCACGATGTTGGTCGAGGCGGCCATGGCGAAGGGCACCACGAGTACCGAGCCCGCCACGGAGCCCAGAAGCGACATCTTGATGGTGTCGAAGAGCGGCTGCCAGACGTCGGGCATGTAGCTCCAGTCGGGCGGGAACATCTGGCCCAGGATGGTGAAGAACTCCCCGCCGCGCCGCGCGAGCGTGGCGAAGTTGAAGCCCGTGATGCGCACCGAGAGCGCCCCCAGCGCCACGAGCGCCACGATGGCGAGCGGCACGCGGCTCCGCCTGCGCGTCACCACCGAGCCGTTGGGAAGGGTTATGACCTCGGGCTTGAACACACGGTCGAAGGCCGTAATCCTGAGGCCGCCCGAGACCGCGTCCGGCGAGCTCGCGCCGGCGTCGCGCCTGCTCATGCCTCCTCCTTCTTGCCGTAGATAGCGTCGAGCACGTCCTGCGTCACCTGGTCGCTCGGTCCGTCGTAGACCACCTCGCCCGCGCGCACGCCCAACACGTGGTCGCAATACTCGAGCGCAAGGTCGACGTGGTGGATGTTGATGAGCACCGTGATGCTCATCTCCTGGTTGATGCGGCGGAAGTCGTCCATGACCTGGCGGGCCGTGACCGGGTCGAGCGAGGCCACGGGCTCGTCGGCCAGAATGATCTGCGGGCTCACCGTGAGGGTGCGCGCCAGGGCCACGCGCTGCTGCTGGCCGCCCGAGAGCTGGTCGCAGCGCACGTAGGCCTTGTCGAGGATGCCCACCTTGTCGAGCGACTCGAGCGCCGCCATGCGCTCCTGCTTGGTGAAGACGCCCAGGAGCGCCCGCCACCAGGGGATGTCGGGCACGAAGGCCGTGAGGACGTTCCTCAGCACGGTGGTGCGCGTGATGAGGTTGAACGACTGGAAGATCATACCTACCTTGCGGCGGAACCTGCGCAGCGACGCGCCGCGCAGCTCCTCCACCTTGGTGCCGTCGACGACGATGGAGCCCTCGCTCGTGTCGTACAGCTTGTTGATGGTGCGAATGAGCGTGGACTTGCCGGCGCCCGAGCGACCGATGATAGCCACGAAGCTGCCGTCGGGGATGGTGAGGTCGATGTCCTTCAGGGCCTCGAACCCGTTGGGGTACCTCATGTACACGTGGGAGAACTCGATCATGCAAAACCTCCTGCGCGGCGGGATGGGCCGGGGCCGCCGCCACAAACGTAAGGGGCCCGGGTGCGCACTCGCGCCCGGGCCCCACGACGGGAAGGAAAGCTACTTGGTGGAGGCGGAGCCCATCTCCTGCACGAGCTTCTGGGCCCCGCGCTCGGAGTCGTAGTCGGACGGCTTCGCCGGCTTGTAGCCCTTGTGGCTGTAGATGGCGATGACCTTCTTGCCCTCGTCGGTGTTGCCGATGGCGATAAAGGCATCGGAGAGGGCCTTCTTGAAGTCGTCGGTCATGATGGGCGAGTTCTTGGAGACGCTCACCGTGTCGTTGTAGATGGGCTTGGTGACGAACACGACGTTGGTCTCGTCCCAGATGCTGGCGCTGCGGCTGTACTCGCTCTGCCACTTGTCGGCAAAGTCGAGGCGAGCGTCGGCAAAGGTGAGCAGCGCGTCGACCTGGCCGGAGGCGAGACGGGCGAAGGCGCTGCCGTAGGAGTCGGACTGGACGGCATGCGGCAGGTCGGCCACAGTCTTGCCGTCGTAGTTGTCCTTGAGGTACAGAGCCGGGTAGATGTAGCCCGCGGGCGAGGAGGAGCCCATGACGCTCCAGTTGGCGCCCGAGAGGTCGTCCCAGGCGAGTTTATCGCCGGCGTTGATCTTCTTGGCCAGCTCCTGGCCTTTGTCGGACGGGCCGGCGATAGCGAGGGCGCGATAGCTCGTGACCTGCTCGTCGGTGGTCGTCGTGGGCTTGGCGTCGTTCCAGTCCTTGGCGCTGTCGGAGTCGATGGAGAGGCCGTTGCGCGTGGCGGTGAGCAGCACGTCCACGCCGTCGTCATAGAGCACGTAGGTGCCGCCCGGGATGAGGCCCACGTCGACCGTGCCGGCGGAGAGGGACTCGCCCACCGCCTCATAGCTGGTGCCCACCGTGATGTTCACGGTGTTGACGGTGTAGCCCTCCTTGCCCAGCTGGTCGATGAGCATCTGCTTGAGGGGCTCGGTGGCCGTGATGATGTCTTGCGGGTCCTTGGAGGGGACGAAAGCGACGTTGAGCGTGTCGATCATCTTGTCGTCGCCCGTGGTGGCCGCGGTGTCGCCGGACCCGCCGCCACAGGCCGTGAGGCCGAGGGCGGCCGTACAGGCGAGCAGCGCGCTCGACTTGAGGAACATGCGGCGGCTGAGCCCGGCCGTGGCGAAGGTGCTTGGCGTGATGCGATCGGACATGTCTGCCTCTTTCGTGTTGGGAGCGCTCTTGCACGCCCCGGCTTGCGTATCTGTGCACACCAGGTCTGATAGTACGAACGAGGCATAAGGGGACTCCCCCTCTTCTGTAAGGGGACCGTCAAGGCGCAGCCGTATCATTTCCAACCGCATGGTTTGTCTCATTAGCTGCTACGTTGTTTGCCTCGTGGGCGCGGGCCACCGCGCGCACGCGAGTCGCCGGGCGCGCGTAGGCCAGCGCGCTCACGCGGAGCGCCGCGCACACCGGGCCCGAATGCGCGGCGGCTGCCCCGCTCGTGGGGCTTCGCTGGAGATGGGCGGCCCGAACGCCCCCGCACGACCGGCCGCGCGGCCCCAGGCAATAGACTGGAAAGACGTACCAGCCCCTGCCCCCATCGACAGGAGATTCATGGAAGCCGCCTTCCTCGCGTTCATCGACCAGTTCGGCTACCTCGCCGTGGCCGCCCTCATCCTCTTGGAGAACGTCTTTCCGCCCATCCCCAGCGAGCTCATCCTGCCCATGGGCGGGTTTCTCGTCCACCAGACGTCGATGGCGCTGCCGGGCGTCATCATCGCCGCGACGGCAGGCTCGGTCGTGGGTGCCTTCATCCTGTACGGCGTGGGCCGCCTGCTCTCGCGCGAGCGCCTGACCAGCTTCTTCGAGACGCGCCCGATGCGCCTTCTGGGCTTCAAGGGCAACGACGTGTCGAGCGCCATCGGCTGGTTCGACCGCAAGGGACAGGCCACGGTGCTCATCTGCCGCTGCATCCCCGTAGTGCGCAGCCTCATCTCGATCCCGGCGGGCACGGCCAAGATGAACATGGCCAAGTTCGCGCTCTACACGCTCGTGGGCTCGGCCGTGTGGAACAGCGTGCTGTGCAGCCTGGGCTTTGGCGCGGGCAGCGCGTGGCAGACGGTGACGGCCGAGGCGGAGTGGGTCTCGGACATCGTGAAGTACGTGATTCTCGCAATCGTGGTGGTTGCGCTCATGTTTTGGGTGGTCAAGCGCATCATCCCCAACCTGCGCGAGCGCAGGGGGTAGCCGCGACAGGGCCGGGGCCGAGTGGGGCGCTGGCCGAGGGGCCGGGCTAGGAACCCGAGCGAGTCGGAAACTTTAGAAAACGCCGATGGTACCGACTTCCCCAGTTACGGCAGAGAAAACGGCCTCGTAAGTGGGCAAATCGGTACCATCGGCGTTTTCTTCTCGGGTTGCCTCTGTACCGTCGGTTTTTCTCGAGCTGACGTGCCCTCCGCCGCAGGCAAGCGAATGGAACAGGCGGAGGGCACGTCAGCGGAACAGCCGGTGGGCAAGTCGGCAGACGGCGCGTCGCGAGGCCGCGGGCCTACTCCTCCACGCTCACGAGCTCGATCTCGAAGTTGAGGGGCTTGCCGGCGAGCTCGTGGTTGGCGTCGACGACGATCTTGGCCGGCGTCACCCGGGTCACCGTCACGGGGATGGGCTGGCCGTTGGGACCGCGCAGGGCCACCTTGTCGCCCACCTTGAGGCTCTCCATGCCGGGCGCGTTCTCGCGCGGAATCTCGATAACGAGGTCGTCGCGGCGCTCGCCGTAGGCCTCGGCCGGCTCGAGGTGCACGGTCTTCTTCTCGCCGGGCCTCATGTCCTTCACCGCGTTGTCGAAGCCGGCGATCATCTGGCCCGCGCCGCAGGTGAACTCGAGCGGCTCCCCCCGGTCGTAGCTGCTGTCGAACTGCGTGCCGTCGTCGAGCGTGCCGCGGTAGTGCGCCTTGACCTTCTTGCCCTCGTTGGACATGGGTGCTCCTTCTTGTCTCATACTGTCTGATGAGTCGTTGCCCTGCCATGGTAGCAGGGCCTGTCACGCTTTCCTCCGGATGATTCGTCACGCGTCAGCGTCGGCTGCGTCGTCCCCGGCCCCGGGCTTCTCGGCGGGCGTGGCCGAGAACGTCACGGTCGCGGCTTTCTCGCCAGACGTGACGCCCCTCTCGCCGGACGTGCCCTTCCCCGCGTCGGTCGCGACCGCACGCTGCTGGACCAGCTCAGCCTCGCGCGCCTCGGCCCACTCGCCCACCAGGCGCTGCACCGTAGCCACCACCGGCACCGACATCAGCACGCCTGCCAGGCCAAACAGGCTGCCGCCGGCAAACACCGCCACGAGCACCCAGATACTCGAGACGCCCGTGGCCGCGCCCACCACGTTGGGGTACACGAAGTGGCCGTCGACCTCCTGCAGCGCCACGAGGTAGACGAGGAACCAGATGGCCTGCATCGGCTCGACAGAGAACACGATGAGCGCGCCAATCGCACCGGCCATCCACGCACCCACGTACGGGATGAGCGCGCCCACGCCCACGACGAGCCCGACCGTGGCGGCGTAGGGCATGCGCAGCACCGCCATACCGATGGCGCAGAGGCTTCCCAGCACCACGGCCTCGACGCACTGGCCGAAGATGAAGCGCGAGAAGCACTCGTTGGCGACGGACGCCACGTAGGCGGCGATGCGGTATGCGTGCTCCGGGAGCAGGAGCCGGGCCGCGCGGTCGAAGCCGGACACGACGGCCTCCTTGCCCGCGAGCAGGTAGAGGCCAAACACCACGGCGACGATGAAGCCGAGCAGGCCGCTCACGAGCTTGCCGCCCCAGCCAAAGAGCGAGGTGGCGACCGCGCTCACGCCGCCGGAGTCGGCGATGAAGCTCTCGAGCGCGCGCTGCCAGTCGGTGGACGAGCGGGCCACGCCGCGCAGGACCGCCAGGAGGTTGGAGTCGGCCGGGGCGCCGGAGGCCTGGACCGTCTCGCCCGCGACCTCGCTGGCCGAGAGCACGCCGCGCCACAGCGCCGAGATGGCGTCGAAGAGCTCCTCGCGGACGAGCAGGACCACGATCGCTATGACCGCGACAATGCTGGCCACGGAAAGCAGCAGGCAGATGGGCCTGCGCAGGGCCGCGAGCGGGCCGCTCTTGGCGCGCGGGAACCAGATGGCCTCCCAGCGCTCCATGACGAGGTTGAGCACGAAGGCGATGGCCGCGCCGGCGAGCAGCGGGCTCACGATGTCCCACAGGACGCCGAGCGCGCTCGTCACGTAGTTGAAGTGGAAGACGAGCAGCAGGGCCACGGCCGCGCAGGCGCACCACTGGGCAACGAGGCCCGTCGAGGGGTAGAGGTTCGTGCGCTCGCGGCGCTTGGTCATGAACGGGTTGTCCCCGCCGCGCGGGCGACCGTCGCCCGAGCGCCGCCGGCCGGAGCCCTTGCGCTTTGCCCGGGCCTTCTGCGCAGACTTCAGGACCTTCTCCTTTACCTGCGCAACCTGGAGGGAGTGCTTGTCGGACGACGCCGCGTTGCGGGCGGGCTGGGCGTCGCGGTCGTTGGGCCGAGCGACACCGTTTGGCTGGTCACCACGGGCCGGCCGCTCGTCACGCACCGGCTGGCCGTCGCGCGTCGTACCCTGCTGGCCGCTCGGGGCCACATGCTTGTCCTGTACCATGAATCACCTCGAAGGCGCGCCTCGCGACGCGCGAGCGACAATGTTGCTGTCCACTGTACCCAAAGGCCCGGCCCCGCGGGCCCCCTTCCCGCCAGACGCGGGGCAAGTCACACCGAACGCACGCGAGGCATTGGGTACATAATCGGGTAACCCCAGACCGTTAGGTACCTTGCATGTACAACATCCTGCTTTTGGCCGGAATCGTCATCGTCATCTGCGTGCTCTCCAATCGCGTGGCGAGCAAGCTGCCGGTTCCCTCGCTCATCCTGTTCATCTGCCTCGGCATGCTCTTTGGCGCCGACGGACCAGCACACATCCAGTTCCGGGACTACGCCCTCACCGAGTTCGCCTGCTGCGCCGGCCTGCTGTTCATCATGTTCTACGGCGGCTTCAACGCCAACGTGCGCGAGGCGCGGCCGGTGGCGCCGCAGGCCATCCTGCTCTCCACCGCGGGTGTGCTCGTATGCGCCGGCATCGTGGGAGCGTTCTGCCACTTCGTGCTGGGGCTCGACTGGCTCGTGGGCCTGCTCGTGGGCTCGGTCATAGCCTCGACGGACGCCGCGAGCGTGTTCAACGTGCTCCGCGGCGCCAAGCTGTCGCTGCGCGACGGCACCGACTCCCTGCTCGAGATCGAGTCGGGCTCCAACGACCCCATGAGCTACATGCTCACCGTCATCCTGTCGACCCTCATCGTCGGCGCCGACATCAACGTGCCGCTCATGGCGGCCGAGGAGATCGTCATCGGCATCGCGTTTGGCCTCGGCATCGGCAAGCTCGCCGAGATCGCGCTCGAGCGCGTCGACTTTGCCATGGAGCAGGGCGAGACGATCTTCCTCATCGCGGTGGCGCTCGTCTCGTACGCGCTGCCGGGGGTGCTGCACGGCAACGGCTTTCTGGCGGTATACCTCTGCGGTATGTGGCTGGGCAACACCGACATCCCGCACAAGCGCGACATGGCGCTCACATTCGACGTCATCACCGAGGTCTGCCAGATGGCCATCTTCTTCTTGCTCGGCCTGCTCGTGCAGCCGAGCCGCCTGCACCTCGTGGTACTGTCGGCCATCATCGTGTTCGCGTTCCTCACGCTCGTGGCCAGGCCGCTCTCGACGTTTCTCGTGCTGAGGCCGTTTGGCGCGAGCCTCGCCAAGATCGGCATCGCCGCCGGCGCGGGCCTGCGCGGCGCGGCGTCGGTCGTGTTCGCGCTCTATGTGGTGACGTCGGGCGCGCAGACGTGGCTGCCCTTCAACATCTTTGACCTGGTGTTCGTCGTGGTGCTGTTGTCGCTTGTTGTGCAGGGCTCGCTGCTGCCCGCACTCGCGCGCGCCCTCGACATGATCGACGCCAACGCCAACGTCATGCGCACGTTCAACGACTTCCAGGAGGAGAGCGACCTGTCGCTCATCAAGATCAAGGTCGACCCGACGCACCCCTGGATCGGCCGGGCGCTGCGCGACGTGCCGACCCCGCGAGACCTCATCGTGGTGCTCATCCTGCGACACGGCAACGAGCGCGTGGTGCCGGGTGGCGACACCGTCATCGAGGCCGGTGACCTGCTGGTATATGCCGCTCCCACGTTCGAGGCGCGCGACGACTTCACGCTGCGCGAGGTGCACGTGGGCGAGCACCACCGCTGGGCAGGCAAACTCTTGCGCGAGCTGCCGGACACGAGCCGCATCGTCATCGTGATGCTCAAGCGCGGGGACCAGTCGATCATCCCCAACGGGGATACGCGCATCGAGGCGGGGGACCTGGCCTTCATAGCGGGCTCTCCGGCCGTCGGGCCGCAGTACTAGGGTTTGTGGGTCGCCGGGGGCATGGCTGAGTTAGTTCGGCGCTTCCCTCGCTTCGCTCGGTCCAGAAGCCGAACAAACCCAGCCATGCCCCCGGCGCTGACGTCGTTGATGTGGCCCTGCCCGTCACCCCCGCCGCCGCATGTTCCCCGAGCCCCGGGGTACCCTATAGGAGTCACGGAATCGCGCGGTGCGCGGCGGCAAGGGAGGACGCATGTCTCAGGCCCGAAAGCAACTCAAGATCATCAGCTTCATCCAGGTGGTGGTGGCGCTCATAGCGCTGGTCACGGGGGTCATCCTCATCGTCCAGAACACCTCGACGCCCAACTCCCTCGCGGGCTGCGCCGATGTCCTTGCCGCCGTCCTCTCCATCGCGGCCGCGGCGCAGGGCATCAAGGGCGCGAACGTGCCGAGCAGGCTGGGGCCGCACACGATGCTCAACGTCGTGGGCCTCATCTGCGCGCTCATCGCGGCCATCGTCATCCTGGTCACGACGCCGGACGGCGAGCCCATCAACGTGCTCTGGCCGGCATCAGTCGTCGTGGTCGGCGCCTTCTCGGCCGCGTTTGGCTCGCGCGTCCGCAAGGAGCTGGACCGCTAGCGAGAACTGTCAGCGAGACACCGCACTGGATTGGCTGGCACGGATGCGTCCCCGCCGCTGCTCGAGGTCGTCGAGCGGGGCGGGGGCGCTTTTGTGTGTGGAGCGAGCGCGGCGGGACGAGTGCGGGCGGCACAGGGCGCACGGGCGAAGCGCGACAGCATGAGGCCACCCGGCAGGCTACAGCCCAGCGCCGCCCATTCCTGAGCCCACGGGCCCCGCGACCCCGACGCGAATGCACGACATGGACATCCCCTACTTCCGAAGCCTGCGAACGAGCGATATGCTGTGCGCCAGGGTACGGCGGCGTGCGGAGCTGGTGGCAAGCCGAGACGAGACGACATGCCAGGAGCTGCGGCGGCCGGGCTGTGGCGCGACAGAATGCTGTTCGCCATGGTACGCCGAGTTTGCTTCCGGGCGGGAACGCGGGGGGGGGCGCATGAGCTACGAGCTGACAGGCAACGCCAACACCATCTACGTCGACGCGAACACGGCGTCGTCGGGCTTCGCCATCGTGGTGGTGTTCTCGGTCTTCGTGTTTTTGGCCGTCTGGAACGGCTTCGCGCTCTTTCGCCGCTACTTGACGCTGCGCAGCGAGTACCGGGGCTTTGCCATGGACGAGCGGACCAGGCGGAAGGGCGTCTTCGTGGGCGCGTGCATCCTGGGCGCGCTCGTGTGCCTGGGCCTCTACGCCATGAACCCGCAGCACGAGAGCGAGCAGGCGCAGCAGGGGGCCGCGGCGGTCAAGGCGGTGAAGGAGCGCTTTGGCCTCGAGTCGCACTGGGAGTTTGCGCCCTACAACCCCTTCGACGACCAGAACGACCTCATCGGCAACCTCTACATCGACGAGAGCGGAACGACCTACCCCACGCGCGTCACGCAGGCTACCTGGGAGGACGGCGACGGCAAGACACACTCGAGCAGCGAGACCTTCGTCATCGAGGTGCTCACCAACCGCGGGTACATTCCCATCAGCGAGTTTGCCGAGGAACACGGCGGGGGCCGGCGCTACTAGCCGGCCAGGGTACGCGGGGAGCGGACGTCGCCACAGGCCGCGCGGGGAGAGGGCGCGTGCGGCGCATGAGAGACTTGAGGTGCACAACGAGACGGGCATAGCGCGACGTGTCTTTGGAGGCCGCTATGCCGAGCTCGCGCTGAATGATCCCCATCATCCCCTCGACGCCCTGGATGATCTGGGCGGCATCGTTGGCCGCCCCCCCTCTCAGAATTGTCGATGACGTGAAAGGGAATGGAAGCTGCCTCGGAGAGGTCAAGCGTCACGCCCGGCTT
>CWGU01000054.1_pt6 | contig 19161 bp, 9 predicted proteins | sample 667921 | NCBI WGS metagenome assembly CWGU01 (sample SAMEA3735815, study PRJEB9488) | human gut metagenome | biome: ENVO:mammalia-associated habitat; material: ENVO:feces | place: Malawi | collected 2009-02-27 | reverse complement strand
CTCTCGGCGGTGCTCGGCGTGGTGTGGAGGAGGGCCAGGCGCTGGCTGCTCAGGGCCCTCCGCATCGACGAGAACGCCGGCAAGGTCACCGAGCCCGCCGTCGAGAAGCTCTCCGCAGACCCCGCCGCCCGCGCACAGGCCCTCGAGACCGCCGCCTCCCAAGCCAAGGTCGAGCGCCTCGCCCAGGGCATCCGCTACCACCGCCCGCTCGCCTGGCGCGAGCGCCTCGCCCTCGCCCTCGTCGCCTGCCTCACCCTCTCGCTCACCCTCATTGTGGTGGCGCCGCTCGAGGTCGTCGTCGCGGGCTCGGGCAGCCTCGTCTTCAACGTCACCAACGTGTGGCTGCCACTCCTTGTCATGGCCCTCGCCATCGGCACGGTTGCGGCCCTCGCGCTCTCGGCCGTGCGCGGCCGGGCCTTCGACGTCCTGCTTGCCCTCGTCGCGGCTGCGGGCATCTGCGCCCTCGTGCAGGAGATCTCGCTCAACCAGGGCCTTCCCCTCGCGGACGGCACGCCCGTGGCCTGGGAGAAGTTCGGCGAGCAGATGGCCACCTCCGGCGCCGTGTGGCTGGCCGTCCTCGCTGTGCTCGCGCTCGTCTCGGCGCTCCGCCCCGTTGCCACGCGCGTCGTCACCGTGCTCGCGGCCATCGTCCTCGTGACCGCCCAGGGCGCGGGCCTCGCCATGCTCGTCTCGCACAAGGCGGCCGACATCGCCCGCCCCGTCGCCACCGAGCAGGGCCTCACCGAGGTCTCGCCCAAGTCCAACGTCATCGTCTTTGTGCTCGACACCTTCGACACGCGCTACATGGACCAGGTGATCGACCGCTACCCAGACGCCACGCAGGCGCTGGGTGGGTTCACCTACTTCCACAACTCGGTGGGTTCCATGATCCCCACGCGCTACGGTGTTCCCTTCCTCGTGACTGGCCACGAGCTCGACCCCAACCGGCCCGTCTTTGACACCGAGGAGGTCACCGGCTGGTTTGCCGGGGACAACCTGCTCGATGACGCGGCGCGCCAGGGCTACTCCGTGGGCGTCTACTCCGACACGGTGGCGCCCGGCCTGGAGTCACTGGCGGGCAAGACCATGAACGTCCGCGCCGTCTCGCCCTATCTCGCGAACCCCGTCTCGTGCCTGCGCGTCCTGGGCGCCACGGGCCTCTACCGAGACCTGCCCTGGGTGCTCAAGCCCCTGTTCTGGTTCACGACCGACCAGCTCAACGAGGCCGTGGTGCCCCGCGGGGAGCGCGCGGCCGACGAGACCCCCTACGCCGTGGACGACCCTAACTACCGCCGTGTGCTCGACACCCAGCACCTCACCGCAACCGACGGGGCCGCCGCGGGCTCGTACCGCGTCATCCACCTCATGGGCTCGCACAGCCCCTACCTCATGGACGAGAACGCCAACACCGAGAAGCTTCCCCAGGACGAGGACTCGATGATCCGCCAGAGCATGGGCTCGCTCAGGCTGGTGGACGAGTACATCCAGCAGCTCAAGGACCTGGGCGTCTACGACCAGACCACGCTCGTCGTCACGGCCGACCACGGCGTGTGGCCCTGGGGCAACCGGCGCCTGCCCAAGGCGACGAGCCCGCTTATGCTCGTGAAGCCCGCCGGCGCTGACACGAGCGTGCCCATGCAGGTCTCCGAGGCTCCCACCGGGCACCTCGACCTGCCGGCCACCATCCGCGAGGCCCTGGGCGCCGAGGCGCAGGGCCCCACGGTCTTTGACGTGCCGGACGCGCCGCGCGAGCGCACCTTCTACTGGACCGACCACGACGGCAAGATCGACCACAGCATCATCGAGTGGCAGATAGACGGCGACGCCCTCGACTTCTCGAACTGGCGCGAGACCGGCCGCTCGTGGCCCGTCGACATGCAGGGCTACCGCGAGGGTGACGTCCTAAGGAGTAGCGAAACCTGGCGGGGGGGGGGTGCCCGCTCGGGGGCGTTGCGTTGGCCGCGTGACCCCGCACGGGCACCTGTCACATATGCCGGGCAAGCGTCACGCAGCACAGCGTCCGTTGGCCGATAAGAGGCATATGTCAGGTGTGCGTAAGCGCGGGAAAGTATAAAGTCCTTATCAGAAATGTGTAAGCTTCTGGTAAGGAGACCATCATAGACCTCACGAAGAAGCAGTTCGAGGTTCTCTTTGACCTGCTCGAGCACCCCAAGACGAGCCAGCGCGGCACTGCGCGCCGCCGCAACCTGTCGCTGGGAAGCGTCAACGCCGCCCGCCGCGAGCTCACCGGGCTCGGCCTGCTCGCCGACGGCCGCGTCACCGCAGCCGGCCGCGCGGCCCTCGCGCCCCACCGCGTCGACAACGCCATCATCATGGCGGCCGGCCTCTCCTCGCGCTTTGCGCCTGTGTCCTACGAGCGCCCCAAGGGCCTGATCAGGGTACGCGGCGAGGTGCTCGTCGAGCGCCAGATCCGCCAGCTCCGCGAGGCGGGAATCTCCGACATAACCATCGTCCTCGGCTACAAGAAGGAGCAGTTCCTCTACCTGGCCGAGAAGTACGGCGTGCGCCTCGTCGTCAACGACGAGTATGCCTCTCGCAACAACAACTCCTCGCTGTGGCTCGTGCGGGACCGCCTCTCCAACACCTACGTGTGCTCGAGTGACGATTACTTCACCGAGAACGTCTTCGAGCCCTACGTCTGGCGCGCCTACTATGCCGCTCAGTACGCCGAGGGCCCCACGAGGGAGTGGTGCCTCTCCACCAACGGCGAGGGGCGCATCACCGCTGCCACCGTGGGTGGTCATGACGCCTGGTACATGCTTGGCCACGTCTACTTCGACCGCTCGTTCTCCACGCGCTTCGTGAGCATCCTGGAGTGTGAGTACGACCTGCCCCAGACCGCCGACAAGCTCTGGGAGGACCTCTACATCGAGCACGTGGAAGAGCTCGACATGCGTGTGCGCCCCTATCCCTCCGGCGTGATCAACGAGTTCGACTCCCTCGACGAGCTCCGTGCGTTCGACCCGCTGTTCCTCGACAGCATGGACTCCGAGGTCTTCGACAACATCACACGCACGCTCGGCTGCTCGCGCGACGAGATCCACGACGTCTACCCGCTCAAGCAGGGGCTCACCAACCTCTCCTGCCACTTCTCCACGGCGGACGGCGAGTACGTCTACCGCCACCCCGGCGTGGGCACCGAGCTGCTCATCGACCGCTCGGCAGAGCTGGTGGCCCAGCGCGCGGCCTCTGACCTGGGGCTCGACAGGACCTTCATGGACGGCGATGCCGCGCGCGGCTGGAAGATCAGTCGCTACCTGCCAGGCTGCAAGAACCTCGACGCGCACGACCCCGAGCAGGTTCGCCGCGCCATGCAGATGGCGCGAACCCTGCACGAGATGGGTGCCACGGTGGAGCGCAGGTTCGACTTCTACCAGGAGGCCAAGCGCTACGAGCGGCTGCTGCGCGAGCACGGGCCCATCTCGGCCGCGGGCTTTGAGGAGACGGCCGCCAAGGTCGAGCGGCTCGAGGCCCTCGTGCGCGCCGACGACGCGCCCACCTGCCTCTGCCACAACGACTTCTTCTCGCTCAACTTCCTCATCGGCACCGACGGGGCCTACCACCTCATCGACTGGGAGTACGCGGGCATGAGCGACTATGCCAACGACTTCGGCACGTTCTGCGTGTGCTGCCAACTGGACGAGGACGAGGCGGAGCGGGCGCTCGCGGACTACTTTGGCCGCACGCCCACCCATGCCGAGCTGCGTCACAACCTGGCACACATCCAGCTCGCGGGCTGGTGCTGGTACCTGTGGGCGCTGCTCAAGGAGGCGGAGGGCGACTGCGTGGGCGAGTGGCTCGGCATCTACCACCGCTACGCGCTCGACTACCTCGACCGCACGCTCGCGCTCTATGAGGGCGCAGACACTGGCCGGGCAACCGCAAAGGCCAAGTCGGCGAAGGCGGTCGCCTAGGTACGCGCCCCGCACGTCCCCACACGAAACCCAGAAGGAGTTCCCGCATGCTCGACGTTCTCGCACGGCTCTTCACGCAGGTGATGGAGCCCTGCTACGCTCTCACCGGCAACTGGTGGGCATCGATTCTCTTGTTCACCCTCATCGTCAAAGTCGTGCTCATGCCGCTGTCGCTGTGGTGCCAGTACAACAGCATCGTCATGGTGCGCATGATGCCCGCGCTCAACCGCATCAAGGTCACGTACTTTGGCGACCAGGAGACCATCGGCGAGAAGCAGGCCAAGCTCAACAAGGAGTACCACTACCACCCCATGCTCTCGCTCATCCCGCTTGCGGTGCAGGTGGTCATCCTGTTCGGCCTCGTGGAGGTCATCCACGGCGTCACCGACCACGGCGCGCCCGGCACCGAGTTTCTGGGCCTCGTGCCCGTGGAGGACGGGGGCCTCGCATGGATCATGCCCGTGCTGGCCGCGCTCTCGGCCGTGGTCATGGGAGAGGCACAGAACCGCATCAACCCGCTCCAGAAGGAACAGACGCGCCTCGAGAAGAACACCACCAACGGCCTGTCGGTGGCGCTCTCGTTCGTGCTGGGCATCTACGTGGCCGCCGGCATGGCGTTCTACTGGATCTGCTCCAACCTGCTCTCCATCCTCGTGCAGGTGCTCTGCAACGTCATCGTGCGGCCCGAGAAGTACGTGGACTACCAGGAGCTCGCCGCCAGCAAGGCCGAGCTCGACGAGCTCAACGCGCTCTCCGCCGACAAGGGCCCCTGGTGGAAGCCCAACCCGCTCGCCCGGCGCGAGCGCGCCGACTACCGGCGCTTCTTTGGCACCGTGAACAAGCACATCGTGTTCTACTCGGAGCGCAGCGGCTACTACAAGTACTTCCAGGGCGCCATCGAGTGGCTGCTTGCCAACTCCACCGCGCGCATCCACTACGTCACCAACGACCCCAAGGACAACATCTTCGAGCTGGCCAAGGACGAGCCGCGCATCATGCCGTACTACATCGGCGAGAAGCGCGCCATTACGCTCATGATGAAGATGGACGCCGACGTGGTGGTGCTCACCCTCGATGACCTGGACAACTACTACATCAAGCGCTCCTACGTGCGCAAGGACGTGAAGTACGTCCACATGCCGCACCACATGACGAGCATGCACCTCACCACGAGCGAGCGCTCCTACGACCACTACGACGCCATGCTCTCGGTGGGCCCCCACCAGATCCGCGAGATCCGCCGTATCGAGCAGATGCGAGACCTGCCAGCAAAGCAGATGGTGGAGTGCGGCTACGACCTGCTCGATCGCCAGATCGCCGAGTACGCCGCGCGCGAGAAACCCGTGCACGAGCGGCCCGTCGTGCTCATCGCGCCGTCGTGGCAGAAGGACAACCTGCTCGACTTCTGCGGGCGCGAGACCATCGACCCACTGCTTGCGGGTGGGTTCCGCGTCATCGTGCGCCCGCATCCCGAGTACCTCAAGCGCTACCGCCCACGCTGGGAGGCGCTCTGCGCGCAGTACGAGGGCACGCCCACGGACCGGCTGGTCCTCGACCAGGACTTCAGCTCCAACGAGTCCATCTACGACGCCGACACCATCATCACCGACTGGTCGTCCATCTACCTGGAGTTCTCGTTCGCGACACTCAAACCCAGCATCCTTATCAACACGCCGATGCGCGTGGCCAACCCCGATTGGCAGAAGGTGGGCATCGAGCCCACGGACATCTCGCTCAGGCGCGAGCTGGGGCGAGAGGTGGAGGTGGCTGACCTGGCCGGCCTCGCGGACGTGGTGCAGGGGCTGCTCGACCACCAGGTCGACTGGCACGAACGGCTGAGGGAGGTCCGCGAGCGCACGATCTTCAACCTGGGGCATGGCGGCGAGGTTGCGGGCAGGTTCCTGCTGGACACCATGCTCGCGCAGCAGGCGCGTCGAGAGGGCGGTGCGGCCCCGACGGGCGGCCCGGCTGGCGCCGCCGACGACGAGGTGGACGATACGAACGACGGGAGCAAGAAAGGTGGTGTTGCCCATGAGGCGCGCTAAGTATCTGCTGGTTTCGGCCTTTGACGTGGCCTCGGTGGTCGTGATTGTGGGTGGGGCGTGGCTCGCGCTCGCCGAGCCGGCCGCCGCCTACGTGGACCCCTCGGTCATGACCTACACCATCCAGGCGCTCGCCGGCGTGGCCGTGGCACTCTCGGCGGTGCTCGGCGTGGTGTGGAGGCGCGCGCGGCGCTGGCTTTTGCGGGCGCTCCGCATCGACGAGAACGCTGGCAAGGTGGTCGAGGGCGATGTGTCGCTCATCTCGGGCGACGACGCCCAGCGCCGTGGCCAGCTCTCGAAGGCCGACGACGCGGCCCGCGACGAGCGCAGCCGCCAGGGCGTCGAGCAGCCCCAGCACCTGCCCTGGGGCGCGCGCCTTGCGTTGGCTCTGCTCGCGAGCGTCACGTTGAGCTTCATGACCATCGTGTCCGCCCCGCTCGAGATCGTGGCCACCAACGCGAGCGGCCTGTCCTTCTCGCCGGCGAACGTGTGGGCGTCGCTTGCCGTGGCCGCCGTGGTGGTGGCGCTCGTGGTGGCGCTGGTCGTCTCCGCGCTCAAGGGCCGCGCCTTTGACGTGGCGCTTGCCGTCCTCGTGGCGCTGGCGCTCGCCGAGCTCGTGCAGGCCCTCTTCCTGAACGCCGGCCTGCCCGCCGCCGACGGCCAGCCCGTGGCGTGGGATGACTACACCAAGATCACCCTCGGGTCGGCCGCGGCCTGGCTCGCGATCATCGTCGTCTCGGTCCTCCTCGCCATCAAGAAGCCCTCCGCCTCCAAGGGCGTCAGCGTCGTCACGAGCTTCCTGCTCGTCCTCACCTCTGCTGTGAGTCTGGGCACGGCCATCTTTGCGAACGCCTCCGAATTCGACCGGCCCTATGTGACCAACGACGGTCTGTACTCCGTGTCGTCAAAGTCCAATGTCATCGTGCTGGTCTTGGATTTCTACGACACCCAGACCCTTGAGAAGGTCGTCGAGCAGTACCCCGACGTCCTCGATGAGCTTGGCGGCTTTACGTGGTTCAGGAACTCGGTGGGCGAGATGATTCCGACGAGGTTTGGCATCCCCACCCTCGTCACCGGCCGGATGCTCGACACGAGCAAAGATGTTATCACCAGGTCGACGGTGGGCACGTGGTTCCAGGAGCGGAACCTGGTCGACGACATTGGCGACCAAGGCTATAGCGTGGGGATCTACTCTGACTCCGTGAGCGCAACGGCCCTGCAGGGACGGGCCGAGAACATCCATGGGCTCAAGAACATCCGGACGAACCCCCTGACAACGATTGAGCAGCTTGTCCAGTGCGCCCTGTACCGCAATATGCCGTGGGCCATCAAGCCGTCGCTTCGCTACTACACGGACGACCTCAATCGCGCGGTCATCATGCGGGACGGCGCCAACGATGCCGGTACGGCCTACGTGACTGACGACGCGGCATACTTCGACAGGCTGAGCGAAGAAGGGCTTTCCACGGTGGCGGAGGGGGAGCGCGGCGCATTCCGCTTCATCCATCTCATGGGAGACCATGCCCCGTACACGTTGGACGAGAACGCCCAGCGGGTGTCCGAGGAGAGCACGGACAAGTATCGCCAGGGCGCCGGCGCGTTCAAGATCGTGTCCGAGTATCTGCGCCAGCTCAAGGAGCTCGGGGTATATGACAACTCAACCATCGTCATCACGGCCGATCACGGTGACTATGACTGGAGCGCCAAGCTCAAGCAGCCGGTGAGTCCCATCCTGCTGGTGAAGCCTGCGGGCGCTGGTGCCGAGATGCCATGCCAAGTCTCCGATGTGCCCACTGGTCACATGGACTATGCCGCAACGATTCGCGAGGCTGTGGGCTTGAACGTGCAGGAGCCGACGGTATTCGAGGTCGGCGACGAGCCGCGCGTTCGCTACTTCTACAACAACGAGCAGGACCAGACCCCGGACAGCGCCCATGCCGATCTGGGTGAGTGGGAGTACAAGGTCGATGGCCATGCGCTCGACTTCTCCAGCTGGACCTTAACCGGCAGGTTCTGGCCGATGGTCGACTAGGCCCGTCGTACGTTGCGAGGTTCCGGAGCCGCGATGCGCCATCGTTGGTCGCTGCCCGGTTCCTCACCATGCGTCCCATACCCAGACTTGTGCAAAACCGCCACGAAACGCGCAATCAAGTGCGGCTCGTGGCGGTTTCGCATGTTACGGCCGGGATTTGTGCAAGTGGGAGCAGGGCTGGTGTCCAACGAGTCGTTCGTGCTCGTTTGTTTGTCCTACGCGCCTCCTGCATCTCCCTCGGCTTCCCGTAGACGGCCCCGTCGAATTCGCAGCCCATCGCAAGCGCCCTTTCCGATCAAGGGCGTTGCGACGTTCACTAGAATCCGTCCGTACGAGGCCATCGCCCGGGCTTTCTTCAATGCGCTGGAGAGGCATGGTTATCACAACCACAACGTGTATGTATATGCTGGTTAATGATGGGTCCATCCGCACGGCAATGTGGGTGGGCCTCATGGCTTGAGCTCCGGACCGTGTTGTGCGATGCCCCCAGTGTGGTATTCAACGGTGCATGCCTCTCCTAGCTGTCTCCGCAGTATACTTAGCTCGGACAAAACCGAGTCGGAGGGAACCGAGCTGATGGAGTTCATCGGACGCACGGAGGAAAGAAGGCGAATACGGCGTGCGCTGGCAGAAGAGGGCGGGCGCACGATTCTCGTCTACGGCAGGCGTCGTGTGGGGGAGAGTGAGCTAATCAAGCAGTGTCTTCGCGAGGTTCCGGCAGACGGGCTCACGCTCTATTACGAATGCAGGCAGACTTCCGAGATGGACAATGTCGAGAGCCTGTCTGCCCTCGTCTCCCAGCAGCTCGGCATGCCGCCTCTGGCCTTCGGTTCCATGGAGGGACTCCTCGAGTTCCTGTTCAGGAGCGCGGCCGGACAGCCGGTCACATTGGTTCTTGATGAGTATCCCTATCTGCGGCAAGGGGTGAGGGGGCTCGATAGCATTCTTCAGTCCCTTATTGACCGTCACAGAGATACCTCACGGATGCACCTTGTCCTCTGTGGTTCATTCGTAGATGTCATGCGGTTACTGCTCGGGCGCTCGAATCCGCTCTATGGTCGCGTGGATGTTACTGTCGACCTTAAGCCCATGGACTACTACGACTCAGCCCTCTTCTACCCCTCGTTCTCCGAGGAAGACCGTGTGCGGCTCTTCAGCGTCTTCGGCGGCATTCCCTACTACAATCGCCTCATCGACTCCGGTCTGTCCGTGCGCGAGAACGTCATTGAGCTCATTGCCTCCCAGGGGGCTCGCCTCGAGAACGAGGTGTCTCTCTACCTTGGATCGGAAATATCAAAGATCTCGAATGCAAACGAGGTCTTTGGCGCGCTTTCTCAGGGCTATTCAAGGTACAAGGACATCCTTGCCCAGTCTCATGTGTCGAGCGGTCCCACTATGGTTGATGTCCTCGACAAGCTTATCCGCATGGAGCTCGTTCAGAAGCAGGTGCCCATCAACGACCCCGGGAATCGTCGCCGTGTGGCGTATAGGATCGTCGATGGTCTCTCCCTGTTCTATTACCGCTATGTGTTTCGCTATGCCTCGCAGCTGAGCGTGATGAACCCGGAGGCCTTTTTTGACCGCTTTGTAGCCGACGACTTCGAGCATCGCTATGTGCCTGTCGCCTTCGAGGAAGTGTGCCGACAGTATCTTGTTCGCCAGAATCGCGCGGGGATGCTGGAAGAGCCTTTCGACCTTATTGGCCGGTACTCATACGATGATCCCGTGGCCCACAAGAACGGCGAGTTCGATGTGGTGACGCACGACTCGAGGGGCTACGCGTTCTATGAGTGTAAGTTCAGAAGGACTCCCGTGAGCAGACAGATGGTGAGCGAGGAGATCGCACAGGTTGAGCAAGCTGGGCTTTCTTGCTACAAGTATGGCTTCTTCTCGCGCTCCGGCTTCGATTGTGCGCCCGAGGCCAACCAGGTGTTCATCGGCCTGTCGAGGCTGTTCGAATAGCCATGCGGCAAACCGGTCTCATTTTGATTTGATACGGCTGGTTGCCGATTCGGCCGTCGGTCGTTGTTGCCGTATGGTGTGGTGGGAGCAGCCCGTGTGAGACGGAGTCGTTTAACAACGCGCAGGTGTCGATAAGACTGGGCATTCTGAGGGCGTGCGATGGGACGTGTGGGTGGTGGCGGTCCTTCGCCTGCGAAGGGGCCATTTCTTCCTGCTGTGTACCGGCTCTCGTGCACCTAGCGGTGGCGACCGTCTCCCAGGGCGGCTTCTATGGCGATGTTGCCTCGTCTGCTGCCATCCTCCTGGTGTGGGGTCAGTCCATGACTTCTTTAAGGGCACGCCGGTGGTCAACGTGTTGTTCTCCGTTGCTCTGTGGACTTCCTGCCCTTCTTCTCTCTCCATGTCGGTGTCGGTGTTCGTCTTTGCCAAGCAGGTGCGGTGGGAGCGGGTGTTCTCGACCCAGCGGAGGGCCAAGATCCTCTCGACTTTGGCGGGCGGCAGCTTTGGCGTGTACCTCATGCACATGGTCTTCTTCTGGTATGCGCTACTCATTACTGGCATGAATGGCGGTTACCTATTCTGGCGCACGGTGATGCCGTTTATTGTCTATGCAGCGTGCGCTCGTGCTTAAGAGGATTCTGTTCGTGAGGGCGATTGTGCCGTAAGGCTCGATTGCAAGTCGGCGGACCTGATGCACGCATCAATTGGTGACCCCGTTCGTGGAGCCCCCTTTTTTCGGGGGGATTATCTGGGGCTATGGAAAACGGTGATATCCTCGTTCAGAACACTGAGCCGATTTGGGAGGAACACGTGCCTCGATTCTCCATCGTCATTCCCGCCTATGACAATGCCGCCTACCTGCCACAGTGCCTCGACAGCCTCAAGTCGCAGACGTTCGAGGACTGGGAGGCCATCGTCGTCATCGATGCGAGCCCTGATGACAGTCTCTCCATTGCGCAGATATATGCGGGGCAGGATGGCCGCTTCAGGGTGCTCGACAAGACGGTGAACGGGGGACCGCACCTTGCCCGCAAGTCCGGGGTCGAGCTTTGCGAGGGTGACTTCGTGACGTTCCTTGACGCGGACGACGAGCTTGCCCCGGATACACTCGAGCTGCTCAGCAAGGCCCTGCCGCTGGGGGGCAACTCAATCCTCCACTTTGGTCTCACCTGCGAGGGGGAGGGCGTATCCGATGAGATAGCTCGCTCCTTCGAGGCGTGGGCCAATGTGGACGCCCCTCGGCTCGATCGCGATGGCCTCATGGAGGCCATATTCTCCAGCGACTCCGAATATGGCAAGGACTGGAATGTGGACCACCGCGTGTTTACGCGCGGGCTCGTCCAGAAGGCCTTTGCCGAGATGGCGGATACCCGCCTTGGCAGGGCCGAGGATGGCTACGAGACGTTTGTGCTCGCAAGCCTTTCCGACGGCGAGGTCACGAGAAACGACATAAAGGGCTATCGCTACTTCATTGGCCGTGGCGTTACGCGTGACTCCAGCCTTTCGCCCGAGATTTTCCTAGCCCATTCGCGCGAGATGCACGATTGCTCCGAGGCTGCCAAGGCACATGCCAGGGCGATGGGCGACGAGGTGTGTCTCGAGAGTGCCCGAGCCTTTGAGCGCCGCCTGGTCTTCTCCATGGCAAACGACTGGTACGACCGAGTCTCTGATGACGACAAGTCCGCCACCATACGCAATCTTGCCGACATCGCGGGCGGTTCGCTCGTGGCGACCCAGCTCATGCGCTTCGTGCGTGACAAGGCCTACGAGGCCCTGCTTGCCGAGAGGCGGCTTACGGGCAAGGAGGTTTTCCTGGTGTGGCATCGTCTCGCCAAGGAGCTCGCCGCAAGCGACGCGGGCCTGACGGACGAGTACCTCTCGTATTCCGATGTGGCGGAGAGCCACCTCAGGAACCTCGCCCAGCGCGTCAAGGCCAAGAAGCCGCAGCCCCCCATCCGCATCTTCGTCTCCACCCACAAGGACGTCGACCTCTTCGAGAGTGACATCCTGCAGCCGGTGCAGGTGGGCTGTGCCCTGCGCGAGCGGACGTACGACTGGGCGCTCCATGACGACGACGGCGAGAACATCTCCGCGCAGAACCCCATGTACTGCGAGCTCACCACGCAGTACTGGGCATGGAAGAACGTCGAGGCAGATTACTACGGCTTCTGCCACTATCGCCGCTACTTCGACTTTGCCGAGGAGCGCCGCGAGGAGAACGAGTGGGGCGAGATCATCGACGGTCGCATCGATGCCGCCTCGCAGGCCCGCTATGGCCTCGACGATGCCACCATCACCAAGGCCGTCGAGGGCTATGACGTCATAACGACCGAGGTCAAGGACCTGCGCGAATTCCCCGGCGATGACAACACCCCGCTCAAGCAGTACAAGGCCGCAAAGAAGCTCCACTTCAAGGACCTCGAGCACGTCATTGCCATCCTCAAGGACATGCATCCCGACTACGCTCAGGATGCCGACGCCTTCCTCAACGGCAACCGCTCGTGCTTCTGCAACATGTTCATCATGCGCAAGGAGATTTTCCGCGACTACTGCGCCTGGCTGTTCCCAATCCTCGCCCGCTTCGTTGACGAGACGGACTTCTCCACCTACAGCGTGGAGGCCGTGCGCACCCCGGGCCACCTCTCCGAGCGCCTCTTCAACATCTACCTCAACCATCAGCTGCGCACGGGTGCCAACTGGCGCACCAAGCAGGTACAGTGCGTGCACTTCGAGCAGCCCGACAGGCACGTCGACGTGCTCGAGCCGCCCCTGCGCGAGGCCAAGGGCAGAAAGCTCGTGCCCGTGGTCTTTGCCGCCGACGATGCCTACACGCCCATGGTCGCCACGACCATCCGCTCCATGCTCGACAACGCTTGCCCCGAGCGCTTCTATGACATCGTGGTCCTTACGAGCAACATCTCCGGCGAGCACCAGGACCAGATGCGCCGCTGCCTTGTGGGTCGCCTCGATAACGTGTGGCTGCGCTTCCATGACGTCTCGGGCATCATCGGCGAGTACGACCTCAAGACGAGCAACGAGCACATCAGCGTGGAGACGTACTACCGCTTCCTCGTGCAACGCGTTATGCCCTACTATGACAAGGTGCTCTACCTCGACTCCGACCTTATCATCGAGGGTGACGTGGCCGAGCTCTTCGACACGGAGTTGGGTGACAGCCTGTTGGCCGCCGTGCGCGACGTGGACTATGCCGGCAACCTCAACATGCCGGACCACACGCGCATCAACTACACCAACCGCGTGCTTAAGATGAAGAACCCCTACGACTACTTCCAGGCGGGGGTGCTCCTGCTCAACACGCGGGCGATGCGCGAGGCCTATACTACCAAGCAGTGGCTGGAGTATGCGAGCGTACCCGAGTTCATCTACGACGACCAGGACGTGCTCAACGCTCACTGCGAGGGGCGCGTTCGCTTCCTCGACCCGTCGTGGAACGTCATGCACGACTGCGGCTGCCGCGTGGGCAACGTCTTCTCCTGGGCGCCGGCGCAGCTGTTCAACGACTACCTCGCCGCGAGGAGCCATCCCAAGATCCGCCACTACGCGGGCTTCGAGAAGCCGTGGAACACCTTTGGCTGCGATTGGTCCGAGTTCTACTGGCACTACGCGCGCGAGACTCCGTTCTACGAGGAGCTGCTGGGCAAGCTCTATGGGCAGGGCTCGGGCGCGCAGCAGAGGCTCGAGAGGCCTCGCCCGCCCAAGGCCATCTCGCCCAAGAACCCCATCCGTATGTTCGTCGACCCGCTCATGCCCTACGGCACCAAGCGCCGTGAGGTGTTCAAGGCCATCGGCCGTAGCGTGCGGGGGTTGGAGTAAGCAACAGCGAAGATGGTTTCGTTGAGTGTTCTTCGATATTTGCCAGGGGCTAGTAGTAAAGCCCCTGGCAGCCGCTTGCGGAAAGGGAGCCTACCGTGTTTGAAGGCCCTAAAGTGAGGCCTCGTTTTTCAATTGTTGCGCCTGCTTATAAGACTGCAGCTTATCTCCCCTCCTTTATTTCAAGCGTAAGAACGCAAGATTATTCTGACTGGGAACTCATTATTGTTGATGATGGAAGTCCGGATGAAACAGCAGAGCTTCTGCAGAGGGCAGCACGGGAAGATTCGAGAATCATACCTGTCATATCTGAGGAGAACGTGGGGACTCATAATGCACGTGCCCTTGGGGTGAGTCAATCGCGCGGTATTTATACGATTCTATTCGATTCCGATGATGAGATATGTCCTGGGACCCTTAGATTGCTTGATAAAGAGCTGGAGTCCCGACCGGTCGATATGCTTCATTTTGGGACCATGCTCTCTGATCCCCACAGCAGTATGTCATTGAAGGCTCGCGATGATTTACTTGCTCTGGTTAATTCCGAGCATAAGAGCCTGGTGGGCCCCAAGGCAATCCTCGATTCGTCCTTTTTGCTAGGGGAGGTCAATCTCAATCGTCAAGATTGGGGCATTCTCAGACGCGTGTGCAAAACAGAGTTGTTGCAGGAAGCATTCCGTCTCATGACGAACGAGAGGCTTGTGTATGGGGAAGATGCCTACGAGCTGCTTGTTGTGGGGAGCTTGACGAGAGAAGAGCACTTCAGAAACGATATTGTTGCCTATCGTTATTGCCTCGGGAGAGGCATTACGGCACAAAAGCGACTCTCGGCACAAGAGTTTATTGCAAGGGTAGAGGATTGGATGAGGCTTGTTGGTGCTGCAAAGGAGTACGTGAATGCTTACGTATCTATAGACCTGTCCCCCTACATCCAGACTCTTGATTCCTATCATTTTATGGCCGTAATGGGCAAGTGGCTTACGGATGTATCAGACGAATGCAAGGAAGAGGCTGCGCGAGAGACTGCCAAACTTGTCGGAAATGCCAGAGTGGCTTCCGAGCTTTGTCGCCTAGCTAGAGACAAGGCTTATGAGGACTGGGCAAACGGGATTGAATTCAATACTGGGGCCCCGTATCTTTCATGGCTTGCTCTAGCGGGGGAACTCTGTGGCAACAATTTTACAGATGAGGCTAGTAAACATTTTCACGATCAGGCATGGGGTCACATAGACGATTTAAAGCGACGCTCCGAAGAGATGCGTCAGATAATTGCAGACAATGACTACGATAAAGCACGGTCAACCGTATGTACCTCTGGACATATGGTCAATCATGCGGACGTGGTTTCTCATATTATGCGCAAGCTGTTCAACAAGTTTCACCGAGACGGAGTTATTAAGTAGATGCATTGTCTATAGATGCTCGGAGCCGTAGTATTTTAGTGTCTCTTGTTGTTTCGCAACACATCGTGTCGACCTGAGGGCGATTTGCTCATGCGCACTGACCCAATCAGGTTTTCTTGGTAGTCTGACAAGCGCATGGGATCTGGTGAAACAATTGGAGCTGAAATGAAGAAGGATATCTCCCGCAGGACGTTCCTCGCGGTTTCTGCGGTTGCGGCCACGTCTGGCCTAATCGGGAATAGCAAGCCCGCACTTGCAGAGGGCAATGCCGACAACGATGTCGTTGCTAGCTCCCCCGATGCTATTCCGTACAATCAGCTGAACGAGAATACGGCGTATGACGAGTTCGTTCAGTTTGGCGAGAAGTACCTCTCTGGTATGCCCGATCCTAAGGTCATGTCTGCTGCTGAGAATGATGGTATTTCTGCATATACCCTTAAGGCGGCCCCATCCTGGAGCTCTTCGGGCAGGGGCCCGAAGGTGCTGACGGAGGGAAACGGAAACGTCTTTCTTGACCAGGCGCTCAGGGTCGTCGATGTCTCGGAGCACAATGGCTATAACGACTGGAATGCTGCAAAGGCCTCAGGTGTGGATGCGGCAATCCTTCGAATCGGCTTTGGTACCGGTAACGTTGACGATAAGTTTGAGAACAATCTTTCGGGGTGCAAGAACGCGGGAATGCCGTTTGGCATCTACGCCTTCAGCTATGCCGATAATGCCGATGCGGCCAGGGGCGAAGCCTATTGGAACTGCACTCTGATGGAGAGCTTTGGTGTAGGCAAGGACATTCCCTTCTTTATTGACCTCGAGGAGTGGAGCTGGAAGGGAAGCGACGGCAGGCCACATTACTCTCCTACCAGTAGAAATACCTACGACTCGATAGTCAGGGCATACGTCGGCGCTCTAAAAAGCAAGGGCTATTGGAACGTCCATGTCTACTCTTACCTGAGCTATCTCAACGGCGTGTGCAACACGTCCTTCATCAGGTCCTATGCAAGCTGGATTGCCCAGTACAACTCGGTAGCGAATTACGACTATGCCACTGCCCCCAACCTGAGGGCCTGGCAGTATACGAGCACGGATTACATCAATGGCGTAGGTTCTACCGGTGAGGGTGTCGACTTCAGCGCCTTCTCCATTTTTTTCCCGTTCTCGACCCTCTATTCCATGGGCGGTTCTGCGAACGTTTCTCGCATCGCCGGAAACGATTCATGGGATACGGCTGCCGCAATCTCCAAGAAGACCTTTAGTTCCTCGTCGACTGCGGTCCTTGCGCGTGGCGATGACTTCGCTGATGCCATGAGCGCCACCGGCCTTGCCGGCGTCCTCGAGGGTGGCAAGGGTGCGCCCATCCTCCTTACCGACAGGGACTCGCTTTCCAAGGCCACGCTCGATGAGCTGCGACGTCTTGGGGTGAAGACCGTCTATCTCATTGGCGGCGAGGCGGCCATCAAAAAGAAGGTGGCGGAAGACCTCACATCGGCAAAGATCGAGGTCAAGCGCATTGCGGGAAACGAGTCGTATGACACGAGTGTCGTGTGCGCCAAGGAGATTCTCAAGCTTGACCCCAAGGCAACCTCGAAGGCCATCGTTGCCTATAGCCAGAATTTCCAGGACGCGCTCTCGATCAGCTCGTTTGCCTACAAGTACCACGTCCCCATCTTCCTGCAGACCTACGGCAAGAACTCCTCGCAGCGCAAGCTGACAAAGGAGGCTACCTCCCTGCTTAAGGATACGTGGGGCAAGGCGACGATTTACGTGCCGGGCGGCGATGGTGCCGTTGCGACCTCGACTGTCGAGGACGTGTTCGGATCTAGCCGCGTGGTGAGGAAGTATGGCAACACGGGTTATGACACCTCCAACGAACTCGCTACATACTTCGTGAAGGAGGGTCTGCTGTCCACAGATACCGTTGTGTTTGCGTCCGGAGCCCCTGCTCCCAAGGGTGTCGACGCCCTGGCGGGCGCTGCCATTGCCGGTCGTTCCTCGGCGCCTGTCATTCTTCTCAACAATAACCCCGATATGGGCGATTACGGTGTCACGGCTCTTGGGAAGGACAAATTCCTGCAGAGCAACTACAAGTCAGTGAAGACGGGCTATGTGCTTGGTGGGACTACGGTCATGCCGGATAGCATGTATAGCTGGATCAAGCAGATCATCTAGCTGCTTGGCTTCGGCCTGAGTATTTGGGGGGCTGGCACTTGATGTGCCAGCCCCTTTTTCGCCAATTTGAGAGTGTTCGGAGCTGCTGCCTCCTTCGTATTGAAAGCTGGACCATGAGGGTGCTGGCGATAGAGAACGGCAAAATGGGCCACACGTATAATTGAGTGCGATTATCTGGTTAGGAGGCGCATATGGGCATCTATCTCAACCCCGGGGCCGCCATGCTTCGCCAGGGGCGAAACTCGAGGGTCTACGTCGACAAGAGCGGCCTGCTGGGCCACCTCGACTCCGTCATCAACACGGAGCAGAAGTGCGTCTGCGTGAGCCGCCCGCGTCGCTTCGGCAAGACGATGGCGGCCAACATGGTGTGCGCCTACTACGACCGTACGGTCGACGGCGCGGCGGAGTTCGCGGGGCTCGAGATCGCGAGCAGCCCGAGTTTCGACGCCCACCGAAACCGCTACGACGTGCTCCACATCAACATGCAGGAGTTCCTCTCGGCGACGCATGACGCGGAGAAGCTCGTCGACATGCTTTCCCACCTCGTTGGGAGAGATCTTGCCCGTGCATATCCTGACCTCGACATCCTCTCCGACATGGGCCTTCCGATGACCATGGCAGATTGCTGCGCCCAGACAGGCACCCAGTTCGTCATCGTCATAGACGAGTGGGACTGCCCCATTCGCGAGAAGCAGGGTCGCCCCGACGAGCAGCGTCTCTACCTCGACTTCCTTCGTGCGTGGCTCAAGGACAAGCCCTACGTGGCCCTCTGCTACATGACCGGCATCCTGCCCATCAAGAAGTACGGCACGCACTCGGCGCTCAACATGTTCAGCGAGTTCTCCATGACGTCGCCCCGCCAGATGGCCCCCTTCGTGGGGTTCACCGAGGGCGAGGTGCGCGGCCTCTGCGCCGAGTGGGGCTGCGACTTTGACGAGTGCCGCGCCTGGTACGACGGCTACCGCCTCGAGGGGACGGGCGGCGCGCGCTACGAGGAGTACAGCCCAAAGTCCGTCGTCGAGGCCGTGACCTCGGGCATCTTCGAGAGCTACTGGACCGAGACGGAGACCTACGAGGCGCTCAAGCGCTACATCGACATGGACATGGACGGGCTGCGCTCGCGCGTCATCGAGCTTGTGGGTGGCGCTCACGTGCCCATCGAGACGCGCTCCTACGCCAACGACATGACCACCTTCGCCTCCGCGGACGACGTGCTCACGCTGCTGGTACACCTGGGCTACCTTGGCTATGACGCGAGGACGGGGGAGGCGTTCGTTCCCAACCGCGAGGTGTTCGGCGAGTTTGCGGTCTCCACGCGCGACGGGGGCTGGGGTGAGGTGGCGCGGTCCATCCGCGATTCCGAGTCCCTGCTCGCCTCGCTTGTCGCCGGCGACGCCGACGCGGTGGCCGCTGGCGTGGAGCGCGCCCACGAGGACGCCTCGTCCGTCATCGCCTACAACGACGAGAACGCCCTTGCCGCGACGCTGCGCCTCGCGTTCTTCTCGGCGATACGGCGCTGGAGGCTCGTGCGGGAGGCGCCCGCCGGCAGGGGCTTCGCCGACCTCACGCTCGTGCCGCTCGCGAGCTCGCCCGCTGACACCCCGGGCGTCGTCATCGAGCTCAAGTACGGCGACACGGCCGAGGCGGCGCTGGCCCAGATTAGGGAGCGGGGCTACGACCGCGCGCTCGACGGCCTCGTGGCCTCGGGCGACGTCGTGCTCTGCGGCATCGCGTACGACCCCAAGTCCAAGACGCACTCCTGCGTGATCGAGCGGGCGTAGCCCACGGCGCGG
>CWGU01000003.1_pt1 | contig 19535 bp, 17 predicted proteins | sample 667921 | NCBI WGS metagenome assembly CWGU01 (sample SAMEA3735815, study PRJEB9488) | human gut metagenome | biome: ENVO:mammalia-associated habitat; material: ENVO:feces | place: Malawi | collected 2009-02-27 | reverse complement strand
GCGGCGGGTGCGGGCGCGCTGGCCGGGGGCGACCCGGCGCAGGGTGCGCACGCCGCGGCAACGATCACGGCGCGCCTGCGCGAGGTCTCGGCCGGCTCCGACCCGGTGGCGCTTGCCCGCGCCCACGCCCGCGAGTGGGAGAGCGCGTCGGTCCTGCTCGACGCGGAGGCCTGCGGCATCTCCGCCCTGGGCGGCAGGCTCTGGGTTGACGCCCCGCAGACCGGCGACGTGCTGTGCCCGCTTGGCATGCACGGCCAGTCCAAGAAGCTCTCCGACCTGCTCGTCGACGAGAAGGTGCCCCAGGCAGAGCGTCGCCGCGTGCCGGTGGTGCGCACCTCTCCCACCGGCCCCATCGTGTGGGTTGCACCAATTCGCCCGGACGAGCGGGCCCGCGTCACCGGGGCATCGAGGGTGCTGCTAGAATTGCATTTCCTCACCAACGAACTACAGTCACGGCGGTGAGGGACAGGGACTTGGAACCCCGCGCCAAAGGGCGGGGCCAAGGTGCCGCGGCAACTCGCACGGCTCCTGGGCTCCAGGGGTAGGCAACCCGGGGAACCGGGCCCAGGAGAGGAGCGCTCCGTGGAGCAGAACCGTCAGGACATCCACCCGGACGTCAAGAGCATCGTACTCAGCGAGGCAGACATCGAGGGCATCGTCACGCGTATGGGCGCCGAGGTGACGCGTGACTACGAGGGCAAGAACCCGCTGCTCATCGCCGTGCTGCGCGGTGCAGTGGTCTTCATGGGCGACCTCATGCGCCACATCGACTGCCAGCTGGGCATCGACTTCATGGCCGTCTCCAGCTATGGCGACGGCGCCAAGAGCTCGGGCGTGGTGCGCATCGTCAAGGACCTCGACACCAAGATCGAGGGTCGCGACGTCCTCATCGTCGAGGACATCCTGGACTCGGGCCTCACGCTCAGCTACCTCATGAAGAACCTCTCCTCGCGCAACCCCAAGTCGCTCGAGGTCGCGGCCTTCCTCGTGAAGGACGTCGCGGGCCAGAACCCCGCCGTCAAGCCCCGCTACGTGGGCGCGCACGTGCCCGACGAGTTCATCGTGGGCTATGGCCTCGACTTTGCCGAGCGCTACCGCAACCTGCCCTACATTGGCATCCTCAAGCCCGAGATCTACGGAAAGTAGCGCGGACGCTGGGCGCCCCCGGCCGTGACCGGGCCCGCCCCACGCGCCCGACGTCTACGGGAAGCGTTCTATGAGCAGCAAAAACAACCTCCCCAAGGGGGCTGGCCAGCCGGGCAGCCCCCGCGTGAACGTTATCTACCTCGTCATAGCCGCGGCGTGCATCGTCTACCTCGTGTTCACCATGGGCCCGTCGCTTCTGGGCGGCGGCCGGTCCGACGCCATCGCCACGAGCGACATGGTGGCCGCCGTCAACGACGACCGCGTGGCCACGCTCACCTACAAGCTCTCGACCGGCGAGGTCAAGGGCACCTACTGGAAGAGCGACGCCGACAAGGGCAACACCGACGCGCTCGTGAGCTTCAAGAGTTCCTACGCCGGCACCGACAACCTGGCCGACCTCATGGCCGAGCACCCCAAGGTCACCTACACGGTCGACACGAGCTCGGACGACATGGTCGACACCATCCTGTTTGGCGTGCTGCCCACGGTGATCCTCGTCTGCGTGCTTGTCTACTTCATGCGCCAGATGCAGGGTCAGAACGGCCAGGCCATGAACTTCGGCAAGACCAAGGCCAAGACCACCGAGGAGACCCGTCCCAAGGTGAAGTTCAAGGACGTGGCCGGCGTGGACGAGGCCGTCGAGGAGCTCAAGGAGATCCGTGACTTCTTGGCCGAGCCCGAGCGCTTCCACAAGCTGGGTGCGCGCATCCCGCGAGGCGTGCTGCTCGTGGGCCCTCCGGGAACGGGCAAGACGCTTCTGGCCAAGGCCGTGGCGGGCGAGGCCGGCGTGCCGTTCTTCTCCATCTCGGGCTCTGACTTCGTGGAGATGTTCGTGGGCGTGGGCGCAAGCCGCGTGCGCGACCTCTTCAAGCAGGCCAAGGCCGCCGCTCCCGCCATCATCTTCATCGACGAGATCGACGCGGTGGGCCGCCAGCGCGGCGCGGGCCTGGGCGGCGGGCACGACGAGCGCGAGCAGACGCTCAACCAGCTGCTGGTGGAGATGGACGGCTTCGAGCAGAACGAGGCCGTGATCCTCATCGCCGCCACCAACCGCCCCGACATCCTGGACCCGGCGCTTCTGCGTCCCGGCCGCTTCGACCGGCAGGTCACGGTGGACCGCCCTGACGTCAAGGGCCGCGAGCAGATAATCCGCGTGCACGCCGAGGGCAAGCCCCTTGCCGGCGACATCGACTTTGGCACGCTGGCCAAGCTCACGCCGGGCTTCACGGGCGCCGACCTCATGAACCTCATGAACGAGGCCGCGCTTCTGGCCGCGCGGCGCCATCGCCCCAACATCTCGATGAACGAGATCGAGGAGGCCATGGAGCGCGTCATCGCCGGCCCCGAGCGCAAGAGCCGCGTCATGACCGAGAAGGAGCGCAAGACCATCGCCTACCACGAGAGCGGCCATGCCCTTGTGGGGCACGTCCTCGAGAACTCCGACCCGGTGCACAAGATCAGCATCATCAGCCGCGGCCAGGCGCTGGGCTACACGCTGCAGCTGCCGGAGGAGGACCACTTCCTCAACACGCGCAACGGCATGCTGGACCAGATTGCCGTGCTGCTGGCCGGCCGCACCGCCGAGGAGCTGTTCTGCGACGACATCACCACTGGTGCCAGCAACGACCTGGAGCGTGCTACCAAGATGGCGCGCCAGATGGTGACGCGCCTGGGCATGAGCGACGCTTTGGGTACGCAGGTCTTTGGCGAGGCGCAGCACCAGGTGTTCCTGGGCCGCGACTACGCCGACCACCAGGACTACTCAGCCGAGACGGCCAAGCGCATCGACGACGAGGTGGAGCGCATCATGCGCGAGGCCCACGTGCGCGCCCGCCGCGTGCTGGAGGAGTACCGCGACCGCATGGTCACGATGGCCACGGTGCTGCTTGCCCGCGAGACCGTGGAGGGCGCCGCGGTGAACGCGCTGCTCGACGGCACGTGGGACGAGTACCTGAAGGAGCATCCGGAGGAGGCCGAGGAAGAGCAGACCGCCGAGGAGGGCTCCGTGGAGCCGTCTGCCGGCGCGGACACGCTTGACGAGACCGCGGCCGCCGACACCGAAAGCCAGGAGCATGGGGGAGACTCGATTGATTAACGAGACCATGTACGCCTATGGGGCGTCCAAGAGCTCGATTCGCGAGATCGCGGCCTACGGTAACGCCCGCAAGGGCCAGATCGGCGCCGAGAACGTGTTCGATTTCAGCCTGGGTAACCCCAACGTGCCCGCGCCCGCCGCCGTGGCCGACTCGATTCGCCGCAGCCTGGAGCTTCCGCCCCAGCAGGTGCACAGCTACACGCCGGCCAATGGCCTGCCCGCCTGCCGCGAGGCCATCGCAGCGTCGCTCACCCGGCGCTTCTCGGCCGAGGTGGCCGGGCGCGAGGTTGCCGGAGCGGACGACCTCTACGTGACCTGCGGCGCGGCGGCGTCGCTCTCCATCACCCTGCACGCCGTGACCAACCCCGGTGACGAGGTGATCGTGATCGCCCCGTACTTCCCGGAGTACCGCGTGTGGATCGAGACCTGCGGTGCCACCTGCGTGGAGGTCACGGCCGACACGAAGACCTTCCAGATCGACGTCGATGCCGTGGCCGCCGCGGTGACCGAGCGTACCGCCGCCGTGATCATCGACTCGCCCAACAACCCCGTGGGCACGGTCTACACGCGCGAGAACCTCACGGCGCTGGCCGCCGCGCTGGACGCGCGTGGCCAGGAGGTGGGGCACCCCATCTACCTTGTCGCCGACGAGCCGTACCGCGAGATCGCCTACGGCGCGGAGGTGCCGTGGGTGCCGAGCGTCTACGAGCGCACCATCGTGTGCTACAGCTACTCCAAGAGCCTGTCGCTTCCGGGCGAGCGTATCGGCTGGGTGCTCGTGCCGCCCACCAACCCCGAGCACGACTGCCTCGTGCCGGCGGTGGCGGGTGCCGGGCGCGCCCTGGGCTTCGTGTGTGCGCCGGCGCTCTTCCAGCGCGTGGTCATCGACTGCGCGGACGAGCCCAGCGACGTTGCCGCCTACGCGCGCAACCGCGAGGCGCTCACGCGTGGCCTGGCGGCTGCCGGCTACGAGTACATCGAGCCTGCCGGCGCCTTCTACCTGTGGGTTCGCTCGCCCGACCCGGATGCCAACGCGTTCTTCGAGCGCGCCAAGGCCCACGAGCTGCTGCCCGTGCCCAGCGACTCGTTTGGCTGCACCGGCTGGGTGCGCGTGGGGTACTGTGTCTCGTACGAGACCATCACGGGCTCGATGCCGGCGTGGCAGGCGCTGGCGGACGAGTACCGCAGGTAGCGGATAGCTAAGTGACGCCCGGCCATCTGGTCGGGCGTTTTCCTTGGGAGACTAGGAGGGCCCATGCTGCAGAACCTCTGTGACACGCACACGCACACGCTCTACTCGCGCCACGCCTACTCGACGATCCGCGAGAACGTGCTGGCGGCCCGCGACGCCGGGCTTGAGCTGCTCGGGTCGACCGAACACTTCAGCGACATGCTGTTCCCGGAGTCGTCGCTCACCCACGCCAACGTGCGCGACTATCAATTCTTCGACAACCTTGGCATCTGGCCGCGCGAGTGGGAGGGCGTGCGTGTGCTGCGCGGCTGCGAGGTGGACATCCGCGGGCTCGACGGCTCGCTCTATGGCGACCACATCGTGGTGACGGCCGACATCGTGGACCGTCCGCTCGACGAGCCACAGACGCTCTGCGAGCGCGTGTTCTCGCGCTGCGATTACGTGGTGGCGAGCGTGCACCTCGACGACTTCGTGCAGGGGGCCACGGTGGCGCAGGGCACGGAGATGTACCTCTCCGTGCTGCACCGCGACCACGTGCTGACGCTGGGGCACACCGGGCGCTCGGGCGTGCGCTACGACCTGCGCGAGGTCGTCGGCGAGGCGGCGCGGCTCCACAAGCTCATCGAGATCAACGAGCACAGCCTTGAGGCGGGCTTTGGCGACTGCGCGGGCGTCTGCCGTGACATCGCCGAGACGTGCGCCGAGCTTGGCTGCCAGATCGCCGTCAACACCGACGCGCACATCTGCACGCAGGTGGGGCAGTTCCCCGTGGCGCTGGCGATGCTCGAGGAGATCCACTTCCCGCAGGAGCTCATCGCCACCCGCAGTGCCGAGGCCTTCCTGGCCGCCAAGTCTGCTGCCCTGGGGGAGTAGGCGCGCTGGTACGCGGTCGTGGCTGGGCGTCGGGCCCGAGGGACGTTGCCGGGCGGCGCGCCCGAGGGTCGCGTGGCCCGGCAGGCGACGCTGCGCCTACAGCAGGCGCAGCGTCGCCTCGCAGTTCTCGACCACGGGCTGCTCGAGGTGGCTGCGCAGCTCGTCCATGCCCGGGACGCTGGCATACTCGTCAAACACCGACGCCAGGCGGCCGGGAATCTCCTTGGCAAGCTGGCTCATGATGGCGAGGCAGGTCTCCTCCGTGACGCCCTCGCATGCCTCATGCGCCACGGCGGCGTACGTCTTGACGGCCCCACGGCCCACGCGGGCAAAGCGGTTCTCGCCGCCAATCGCCATGGCAAGCCTGCCCTTCCTGCGCATGCCCTCGTAGGCAAGGCCGCTGGCCACGTCGTACATGGGGGCGACGAGCGCGTTGCGCCCGCGCCCCAGGAGAAGCGAGTAGTTCTTTGCGTGGGCGTCCGGCGCCCCGATGAGGCAGTTGAAGAAGAGCATCTGGGTGAAGGCCAGGATGTTGATCTCGGCCTCTTTGGTCGAGGCCAGGAGCTTGATGCAGTCTGCGACCGTGGGGCCTCCGTCGGCGGTGTACTTCTGCGACGGCGGAACCCCAAGCGCCTGGCAGAAGTCCTCCTGATGCAGACGGCGTATGGTTCCGTCGGGGGATGCCGTGCGGTCGTAGCGGCTCACGATGAGCGCGGGCTCGTCCTCGAATGCCCGATAGGCAACGTCTGCGGTGGGAAGCCCGCAGGCATCGGCGAGACGCATGCACACGAACTCGTTGAGCGCCTGGAGCGCAAAGCCTATGACGCCGTTCTTGAAGATGTGCGTGGTGGCCGCTGCGCCCTCGCAGGAGCACCACGCGCCCTTGTGCCACGCAAGGGCGAACTTGCCCTGGTTCCCGCCGAGCGACCAGTGCTCGTCCTCGGCAACCCACGAGGCCGAGGAGTCGACGCGGAGCATGCGGAGGCGGTCGGCGATGTCCGCGTCGGAAAGTGGCGCGTAGGAGCCCTGGCGGTCGAGGACCTCCGCCTTGTGGTCGGGCCAGCAGAACTGCACGCCGCCCGGACAGTCGAGCCCCATGTGCGCAAGCATGGCCACCGGGTTGTTGGGGCTCACGCCAAACTCGCGTGCCGCGTCCCTGCGGACCTCCGCGCTGTCCGGAAGAAGCCCCATGAGGTAGGGAACCACTTCGGTTTGCCTGTATGTCCTATTCGACACTGGCAGCGAGAGCGACAGCGGGATGCCATCGTAGGACTCCTCGTATGCGAAGTGTGCGAGTCCGGCCTCGTCTTGCCAAAGCCGGCCTGCCACCTCATCGCCAATGAGACACATGAGCTCACGGTTTCTTGTTGCCATATCCGCCTCCACCATCATTTGTGGCCTCCGCCCTCATCAGAGCAAGGGCGGCTTGATACCGACCGTGCATGCGGGCTATGGGGTCCGCATCGCGGCTCTCCTCTTGAGTCTTCTCTTGCGGGCGGGGCACGCCATCGCTCTCGTTCGATGGCTCGGGCTTGGCGGTCTTGCCCGTGGCCGAGCTGTCGAAGACGGCCATGACGAGCCCTAAAGCGTGAAAGACAGAGAGCAGTTTATCGAGGCCGACACCCGTGTTGTCCCCCAGCTCAAGCCCGGAAACGAGGCGTGCGGAGACGTGTGCGCGCTCGGCAAGCTCGGCCTGGGTAAGCCCCGATTTTTTGCGGGCATCCCTTACCTCCTGCCCAACTTGCCGTGCAATGAAGATCTCCCGCATAACAGCCCAATCTGCAAAATACTGCACGTATAAAAAAACGCACTATTCTGCAGAATACTATATACGCAGAATAGTGCAGATTCAAGATAGATTGTTAGGCGGGTGGTTGAGCCCCGACGCTACAGCTCGATGCTCAGCTCCACGGGGCAGTGGTCGGAGCCGTAGACCTCGCTCAGGATGCTTGCGCCGGTCACCTTGTCGGCGATGTCGTTGGAGACCAGGAAGTAGTCGATGCGCCAGCCCGCGTTGTTCTTGCGGGCGTTGAAGCGGTAGCTCCACCAGCTGTAGGCGCCCGTGAGCTCGGGGAAACGCGCGCGGAAGGTGTCAGTGAAGCCGGCGTCGAGCAGGCGCGTGAAGCTCTCGCGCTCCTCGTCGGAGAAGCCGGCGTTGCCGCGGTTGCTCTTGGGGTTCTTGAGGTCGATCTCCTCGTGGGCCACGTTGAAGTCGCCGCAGGTTACGACCGGCTTTTCGGCAGAGAGGCGGCGCAGCCACTCGCGGTAGGCCGTGTCCCAGGCGATGCGCGTGTCGAGGCGCGCGAGCTCGCCCTGGGCGTTGGGCGTGTAGACGTCGACGAACCAGTACCCGGGGAACTCGAGCGCGCAGATGCGGCCTTCGGCCACGGCCACGGCCACGAGGGTCTCGTCCTCTGCGGAGAGCACCTCGTGCGCGACCGGCATGATGGCGTCTGCGTGCAGGACGCGCAGTGGCTCCTCGCGGCTGAAGACAGCCGTGCCCGAGTAGCCCTTGCGCTCGGCGTAGCTCCAGGTCTGGTGGTAGCCGGGCAGCTCGACGTCGAGCTGCCCCTCCTGCAGCTTGGTCTCCTGCAGGGCCAGGACGTCGGCGTTCAGGCCCTCGGCGATCTCGAGGAAGCTTGGGTCCTTCTTCATGACGGCGCGCAGGCCGTTGACGTTCCAGGAAACGAGGCGAAGCTCGCGGTTGTCGCTCACGGTGTCTCCAGGTCTCTTGAGGTTGGGTGGATTGGCATGGTTGGCCCGGCTTTGTCGGGCCAACCATGCCAATGAGGGCGATTCGTTGGCGGGGAGATTGTACCGCCCGGGCAAATAGGTTTGCATTTAGGCCTCATAAGAGGCCGTTATGAGACAAAACGCGGGCTCGTAACCACGAAACAAGCAGACCGCCGGACATGGTGGCTGTTACCCGCAAGCTGCGGCGTTAGCCGCGTAGCCAGTCGAGCCAGCGGTCCATCTCGCGCTCGGCGAGGGCGTGGCCCATCTCGAAGACCTGTGCCAGGCGCGCCACGTTGGTCTCCGTGTTGTGGATGGGCATCTGCTCAGGCCTCACTACCAGCGCCCTTCCAGCCCGCTCCAGCTCGTCGAGGTGGTCGAGCGCGGCGTTGTAGCGCTCGGCGCGCGTGGCCAGCGCCTCGAAGACCTTGGGCTGCCCCGCGCAGACCCGTTGCATGAGGCCCCGCTGCCCGCGACCCATGGGCTTCTTTCGATATCCCGCCGGTCGCGTGGCAATACAGAAGAACCGCTGGTAGCCATCGTGCTCCGCCAGGTGCAGGGGAATGCCGGCGCCCTCGCCCAACCCGCCGTCGAGCATGACCTGTCCGCCGATTTCGATGGGCTTCATGATGAACGGCATGGTCGAGCCCGCTCGCACGTGGCTCACCATCTCGAGCGGCGTGGTCATGTCGGTCTTGGTCCAGATCACGGTGCGTCCCGTGTCGCGCTCGAACGCCTGGATGCGCAGGCCCGCCGGGTCGGCGCAAAACGTCTCCCAGTCAAACGGCAGCGTGCCGTCCTGGATGGCGCGCTCGTAGAGGAAGTCGGCGTTGAAGAAGCCGTTGTGCCTGGCCAGCGACCCAATGCCGCCAAAGCGCTGGTCGCCCGCGATCTCAACGAACGACCGGCGCGTGCGCAGCGGGTCGCGCGAGAGGTAGTTCACGGCGTTGGAGGAGCCGGCCGATACGCCGCACGCGTAGGGAAACCACACCTCGTGCTCGATGAGCGCGGCCACGATGCCGGCCGTGTGGGCCGCGCGCATGCCGCCTCCCTCAAGTACGAGGGCCACGTCGGCGACGTTGCATGACAGGTCTTCCATGGTCTCCTCCGCATGCGGGTGCTAGCATCCAAGTCGCCAGCGGCAAGGCGCGCGGCCGCGCAACGGCCGCCCGCGCCCAATGCTCGTCATCATACCCAGCACGCGAGGTGATTCCATGTCTCAGACCATCACGGACCCTGCGGAGGCAGCGGCCGAGCTCTCGGCCCGCGTGAGCAGGGCGAAGCGCGTCGTGTTCTTTGGCGGTGCCGGCGTCTCCACGGCGAGCGGCATTCCGGACTTCCGCAGCGTCGACGGCCTCTACCATCAAAAGTTCGCCTATCCGCCCGAGACGATGCTCGGCCACGACTTCTACCTCACCCACCCGGAGGAGTTCTTCGACTTCTACCGCACCAAGATGATCGCCCTGGGCGCCAAGCCCAACCAGGCGCACAGGAAGCTCGCCGAGCTCGAACGCGAGGGCAAGCTTACGGCTGTGGTGACGCAGAACATCGACGGGCTGCACCAGTTGGCGGGCTCCAAGAACGTGCTTGAGCTGCACGGATCGGTGCACCGCAACATCTGTCAGGAGTGCGGCAAGGTGTACTCGGCCGAGTGGATCATGGACACCACCGGCGTGCCCAGGTGCCCGGCGTGCGGCGGCCGCATCAAGCCCGACGTGGTGCTCTACGGCGAGGCGCTCGACGACCGCGTTGTGAGCGAGAGCATCCGCCAGATCGCGCGGGCGGACATGCTCATCATCGGCGGCACGAGCCTCGTGGTGTACCCGGCGGCGGGCCTCGTGGAGTACTTCCGCGGCGACGACCTCGTGGTGGTGAACCGCGACGCCACGCCGGCCGACTCGGGCGCGAGCCTCGTGTGCCAGTGCGACATCGCGAAGGCGTTTGACTTCTAGGGACGCTGCGGACGCCCGCGGTGCCTCCTTCGCGTGCCACTCGGACGGTCCTCGGCGCAAAGAGCGCGCCTGCGGAACTCGTGGCCAGCGAAGGAGGCCCCGCGGGCGCTGACGCCTCAGCGCAAGGCGCTGGCGGGACCTTCGTCTGTTGACCTTCTTTATAAAATCAGTTAATTAAATAATTAATATAATTTAGTAAATAATAATATCCGTCCCTGCACCTTATGGCTGGCGTGAGGGACGAGTACATTGGTGGCCCCTTACCCCGGGGCTTTCTATTTAATAGATACAGGCCCCAAGCTCCCACAGAAGCTGGCGGGCCGAGTCCTCGGGCGCGCCTTTCTGGTGCCGCCCCGCGCATCCGATCACCCGTGTCGTCCGCTGGGTGCCGGGATGTGGGGTCCGGACGAGTTCCGCAGGCGCGCTCTGTGCGCTGAGGACTGTCTGAGTCCGGAGCCCACATCCCAGCACCCCGCCCCACCACTCGCTACAATCGAATGCACTGCAACGGCAACGGGAAGGCCCGCATGACGGAATCCACGCATCACATGGATCATGAGAAGATCGAACAAGGCGTGCGCCTCATCCTCGAAGGCATGGGCGAGGACCCCAACCGCGAGGGCCTGCTCGACACCCCCGCCCGCGTCGCGCGCGCCTACGAGGAGATGTGCGGCGGCCTCTACCAGGACGCCGACGAGCTCTTCCGCGTGACCTTCGACGCCGAGTGCCACGAGATCGTCATCGTGCGCGATATCCCGTTCTACTCCATGTGCGAGCACCACCTCCTGCCCTTCTTCGGCACGGCCCACGTGGCCTATATCCCCGGAGACTCCGGCCGCGTCTGCGGCATCTCCAAGCTGGCGCGCGTGGTCGACGTCTACGCCAAGCGCCCGCAGCTGCAGGAGCGCCTCTGCGCGCAGGTGGCCGATGCCGTGGAGCGCAACCTCCACCCCCTCGGCGTGCTCGTGGTGATGGAGGCCGAGCACCTCTGCATGACGATGCGCGGCGTGCGCAAGCCCGGCAGCAAGACGACCACCTCGGCCGTCCGCGGCGCGTTCAAGCGCAGCCCCACCACGCGCGCGGAGGCCATGTCGCTCATCTTTGACGGGTCGCACGCCCACTAGGGCAGACCCGGTCGCTTACCTGCGCGGCACGGGTCTGCCCGTTCGCGCGCTACCTGAAGGGATGGTGCATATGCTGCGAGAGGACCGCGCGACGTGGCGCTGCGGAGTCCACGAGCTGACGCTGGCGCGCCCACGCATCATGGGCGTGCTCAACGTGACGCCCGACTCCTTCTCCGACGGCGGCACCCACGACACCGCCGACAAGGCCATCGAGTGGGGCATGCAGCTGCTCGACGATGGGGCCGACATCATCGACGTGGGCGGCGAGTCCACGCGCCCTGGGTTCACGGCGGTCGACCCGGAGGAGGAGGCCCGGCGCGTGGTGCCGGTCATCCGCGAGCTCGCGGCCGCGGGCGCCATCGTGTCCGTCGACACCCGCCACCCCGAGGTGGCCCGCATCGCGGCCAAGCTGGGCGCCTCGATCCTGAACGACGTGACGGGCTTCACCAACCCCGAGATGGTCAAGGTCGCGGTCGAGAGCGACTGCGGCCTTGTGGTCATGCATGCGGGCGAGGTCTCGGACCACGTGCAGCGCCGCTCGGTGACGCTCGACTCCACGGCGGCGGCGCGCGCGGCGGCCGCGGACAAGGCGGCCGAGGGCGCCGGCAGTGCGACCTCGGGCCCTGACGACGTGCCGGCGGCCTCCCTCGAGGACGTCGCTGCCTCGCAGCGCCTCGACGAGGTGATGCGCAGGAGCGCCCGGGCGGCCACGAGCCCCACGGTGCGTCTCACCGGTGGCAGCAACCGCCGCTTCACCCTGCCCGAGGAGGCGCCCATCATGCGCCGCGTCATGGGCTTTCTCGGCGACCAGGCGCGCGGCCTCATGCGAGAGGGCGTCTCCCGCGAGCGCATCTGCATCGACCCCGGCCCCGGCCCCGGCTTTGGCAAGCTGGCCGACGAGGACGTGGTCATCCAGCGCGCCAACGCCAAGATGGCCTCGCTGGGCTACCCGGTCATGTGCGCCGTGTCGCGCAAGCGCTTCGTGGGCGCGGTCTCCGGCGTGCACGACGTGGCCAGGCGCGACGCCGCCACGGCGGGCGTCTGCATCGCGGCCATCGAGAACGGCGCCCGCATCCTGCGCGTGCACGACGTGGCGGGCGTGGCCCAGGCCATCGACTCGTACTGGTCGGTGGCGCATCCCGACCCGCGCCGCGCCTTCGTGGCGCTGGGCTCCAACGTGGGCGACCGCCTGGAGTACCTGGCCCGTGCCACGGCGCTCATCAACGCCATCCCGCTCACCTGCGTCACGGCGGTGAGCCACGCCTACGAGACCGACCCGGCCTATGGCATTGCGCTGCCCGTGGCCAACGCCGTGGCCGAGATCCGCACCGAGCTGGCACCGCTCGTGCTCATGGACGCCCTGCTCGACGTGGAGAACCAGCTGGGTCGCGAGCGCATCCCCGGCGAGGAGGGCCACGGCCCGCGCACGATCGACTGCGACCTGGCCTGGATGGAGGGCGAGACGCACGCGGGCAGGCGGCTCACCCTGCCGCACGCGGGGCTGGGCGAGCGCGACTTCGTGCTCATTCCGATGGAGGACCTCATGCACGACCCGGTGCGCTTCCTCGCCCACGCGGGCGTCAAGGTGCTACCGCGCGAGGAGCGCGTGGGGCTCGTGCGCGAGGACTTGGGGGAGATCGCATGGGAGTAGACGAGAGAGACCTGGGCGCCGAGCAGGTCGCGGGCGTGCCGGGGGCCGCCAAGGACGAGCTGCCCGCGCTCTCCGTCGTGGACGAGACCGGCTCCACCAACGACGACGTCATGGAGCTGGGGCGTGCCGGCGAGCCGGCGGGCACGGCCGTGGCCGCGCACGAGCAGACGCTCGGCCGCGGGCGGCGCGGGCACATCTGGGGCTCGCCGGAGGGCGGGCTCTACCTGAGCGTCCTTCTGCGTCCGCAGGTGCCCATGCACTACCTCATGGGCCTCTCGGCCGTGTGCGCCCTGGGCGCGCTTGACGCCCTGCACGAGCTGGGAGCCACAAAGGCCGAGCTCAAGTGGCCCAACGACGTAATCGTGCCCGAGCGAGGCGGCGTGGTCGGTGCCGTGCGCAAGCTGGCGGGCATCCTCGTGGAGGCCGGCACGGGCGAGGCGGGCGTGTTTGCCGTGTGCGGCATCGGCGTGAACCTCGCGGCGCCGCACATCGACATGGGCTCGATGGGCTCGGCTCGGCCGCTCTCGGCGGCGGGGCTTGCCGAGGCCATGGGCGAGGGCGAGGCGGGCGAGCCGCTCGAGACGCCCGGCTTCGAGGAGCTTGCCCGGGCGCTTCGCGACCATATCGTGGCCAGGGTCGATGCCTGGGAGGCCGCCGTGCGCGGCGGACGCGGCGCCGCCGGCCCGCTTGCGCCCATCCTCTCCGAGTACTTCGACCACATCCCGCTGCTTGGGCACGAGGCCGAGGCGGTGCTGCCCGACGGCCGCGTCTGCGCGCGCGGCACCTTCTGCGGCCTCGACGTGTGGGGCCGCGCCGAGCTGCGCCTCGCCGACGGCCGCGAGGTCGACTTCGCAAGCGAGCAGGCAAGCCTCCGAGCTCCCGAGTAGGGTCATGTGGGCATGTGGGGACGTGTTCGTTTTGCACCATGGTGCAAAACGAACACGTCCCCACATGACCCTTGCGGCTTGGCCACGGCGCGCCGACCCCGGTGGCGCCGCGCCTCGTGACGCCGCATCCCTCTCGCCCCGCGCCCAACGCCGCTCCCGCCCCATTAAATCCTTACATACCTTCTCCCCACCGAGATAACTTCTGACAATGTGCGTCTGACGTGACAAATCGCTGACACCCATCTGACGGTCGTGTTACGAGCGGCTTCCATAGTGTAGACGCGTCAATTCCGGAAGCACGCCGCGTGCATGGGCGCGGGTTGGGCCATGACGGGCCGGCCCGGGCCTCGGCGGCGTGCGCAGGGGGAAGGGGTACGTACGTCAAGTCTCAAGATCTCACACCTGACCGATCTCCATGTGCGCCGCGACTACCGCGGGACGATGTTCGAAACCACCTACGACATGGCGATCTCGCCAACCGCCTACCTTGAGCTTGGCCTGCGGCGGGCCGTGCGGGAGCGCCCCGACGTGCTCGTTCTCACGGGCGACCTCATCCATGAGGGCACGTCGGAGGACTATGAGTTCCTCCGCGCGCTCATCGAGCGCGAGATGCCGGGTGTCCCGGTCATTCCCGTGTTGGGCAACCACGACAACAAGGCCGAGTTCTACCGGGGTTGGCGCGGCGAGGACCGAGAGGGCCGCTTCAACGACGTGGCCGAGGTCGGCGGCTACCGATTCGTCGTCCTCGACACGTCCACCGAGGGCGAGGCCGACGGGTCCATCGACGCGGACCAAGCGGCGTGGCTGTTCGACGAGCTCAAGACCCCCGCGGAAAACGGGACGATCCTACTGGGCCACCACCCGTTTCGCTCCGAGCAGGCGTGGTTTGCCTGCAACCTCCCCGAGGGCTTCCTCGACAGGATCCGTCGCTCCGACGTCATCGCCTACCTCTGCGGTCACGCCCACTACCTCGAGGCCCGGAGCATGGGCGGGTTCATGCAGGTCACGGGCGAGTCGTTTGACTACGGCGTCGAGACCCTCGTCTCGCGCACTGAGGTTGTCTGGACCGAGACGCGCGCATTCAACACGTGTTGGGTCGAGGGGCGCGACATCGCGACGCACGCCCACTTCCTCTTCCCGTTCGACCCGGTGATCGCCACGTTCCCGCTCAGCCAGGCGTAGGCCGCCGCGCCCGCGGCAACCGGCCGCCCTGGCCACGGCCACCGGCCCCGCCGCCCGCCTCGTCCCGCGACGCGACCGTCGCCCATCCCCAGTCTGTCCACCATCCCACGTTCACCGCGCGCCCCGGCCGGCCCTCCGTCCCAAGCGCCGTGTCCACCTGACCCGAAAACCGAAAGGACGAAGCCATGCAGACCACCCGTCGTGACTTCCTCAAGATCGCCGCCTCTGTCGCCGGCCTCGGCATCATGATGCCGCTGTCCGCCTGCGGCACCCCCTCCTCCGCCACCACCGCGACCGACGGCGGCAAGGTGCAGGTGGAGTACTGGCACACGAACCCGCAGAGCCGCGGCGGCGACACTGTCGAGGCCCAGATCGAGGCCTTCAACGCCCAGAGCTCAGACGTCGAGGTCGTGGCCCGCTACAACGACGGCTATGACGGCCTGATGAAGAACCTCCAGGCGGACGCCGCCGCCAACAAGATGCCCGACCTCGTGCAGGTCTCGTACTCGAACATCGAGTACTTTCCCTCCACCTTCGCCTTCACCCCGGCCGACCAGGTTGCGCAGCTCGCGGGCAAGGGCGACTTCATCAGCTCGGAGTTCCCCGACAACATCATCAAGCTCGGCACCGACAGCAAGGGCGAGGTCGTTGGCTTCCCCTACGCCGTGAGCGACCCGATCTTCTACTACAACGCCGACATCTTTGCCGAGGTGGGTATCGACAAGGCGCCCGAGACGTGGCAGGAGGTGCGCGCCGACGCCCAGGTGATCATGGACAAGACGGGCAAGCAGCCCTTCCACCTGCAGGAGAGCGACACGTGGGCGCTCCAGGCGTACCTGGCCTGTAACGGTGGCGACATGCTGAAGTGGGAGGGCCGGACGGCCCAGGCCACGCTCTCCGACGACGCCAACGTCACGGCCATGGAGTTCTACTACGAGATGGTGAGGGACAAGCTTGCCATCCACATCTCCACTGACGAGGCCCTCAAGGCGTTCAACGCCGGCGACCTCGCCATGATTGCCACCTCCTGCGCCAACCTCGCCGGCATCGAGAAGGCTGCCCAGTTCACGGTCGCCACGAGCAAGTGGCCGGTGTTCGAGGGCCAGCAGCGCAGGGTCCCGGCCGGCGGCTGCGTGCTCGCGGTGACCTCTGCCGACGACGCCAAGCGCAAGGCCGTCATGGAGTTCGTTGAGTTCCTCTATCAGGCAGACAACATCGTGGACTGGGTGAAGGGCACGGGCTACGTGGCCCACACCAAGACCGCGCAGGAGTCCGACGCCATGAAGCAGCTCCTAGAGGACGACCCGCTGCGCGCCGCGGCGGCCTCCCAGGTTGACGACATCATCCCCTGGGCGGCCTGGCCCGGGGACTCCGCGCAGCAGGCCCAGCAGACCATCTCCGACATGCGCGACCAGGTGCTGTCGGGCTCCAAGGACGCGCAGACCGCGCTTTCCGACGCCAACGACAAGATCAACGGGCTCATCAAGTAGCCTCCGGGAGTGACTCACATGCCAAAGCCCATGGATGCGCAGGGCGCGGCCGCCGGCCCCGCCCGCGACAAGTCCACGCCGCACCACCCCTACACGCAGTTGCGCCGCTGCCTGCCCTACCTCCTGCTGCTCCCCGCTGTAGCCGTCTTCGCGGTGTTCATGTTCTATCCGCTTGCCAACACGGTGTACCTCAGCCTCTTCGACTGGAACATGATCAGCCCCGTCCGCACCTTCGTGGGGCTCGACAACTACGTCTCCATGTTCACAGACCCCTACTTCACGAAGATCCTGGGCAACACGCTGCTCTACATAGCCCTGCTCCTCCTGTTCAACTTCGTGGCGCCCTACGTCTTCTCGTTCGTCCTGACGTTCGTGATCAGGCGGGGAAAGAGCTTCTATCGCGGCGCCCTGTTCCTGCCCAGCATCGTCTCGCTCGTGGTGGGCACGATGCTGTTCGTGTGGCTGCTGAACCCCATCTCGGGTCCAGCCGCCCAGATCGCCTCGCTGTTTGGGATGCACGCGCCCATCTGGAGCACCACGCAGGGGCTCGTGATCGTGGTGATCAGCATCATCACCTCGTGGAAGATGTTCGGCTACAACTTCATCATCACGCTCGCCGGCGTGGGTGGGGTGTCGACGGAGGTCGTCGAGGCGGCGCGCGTCGATGGGATTCCCCTGTGGCGCATCTTCCTCAACGTGGTGGTTCCGATGAGCAGCTCGACGGGCATCTACGTGCTGATCCTGTCGATCGTCAACGGTCTGCAGCAGATCTTCACGCCCATCAACATGATCACCCAGGGCGGGCCGGACTACGGCAGCTCCAACATGATCTTCAACGTCTACAACGAGGCGTTCAACTTCTACCGCACGGGCACCGCCTCCGCCTACGCGATTGTGATGATGGCCCTGTTCGTGGTGCTGTTACTGCTCAAGTTCAAGTATGTCGAGAAGGACATCTATTATGAGAACTGACTCACGTCGCACCCCGTGTCCAGCCGCGTCCGCCGGCGCGGGGCGGTTTGGCTGGCACGTCGTGCTGATGGTCCTCGTGGCCATCTCGATCGGGCCCATCGTGTTCGCGACCGTGGGCGCCTTCCTCTCCATGGGCGGGCTGACCAACGGCGACTTCCTGGGATCCCTCACGCTCGACAACTTCGCCACGATCACGCGCTCGCTGCCGATCGCCCAGATTACCCTGAACACGCTGCTCATAGCCGCCGCCTGTACGGCGTTCAAGGTGGTCACGAGCGTGCTGGCCGCCTACGCCTTCGTGTACCTCGACTTCAGGGGAAAGACCGTGCTCTACGTCGTGCTCATCAGCACGATCTTCATCCCGTTCACAGTCACGATGATCCCCAACTACCTCACCATCTCTAGGCTGGGGCTGCTCGACACCGTCGCCGGCGTCATCCTGCCGCAGCTTGCCGACGCTTCGGGCATCTTCCTGGTGCGCCAGGCCATGCGCACGATCCCCAAGTCGCTCATCGAGATCTCGCACCTCGACGGCATCGGCGAGTTCCGCATCATGCGCGACGTGGTGCTGCCCGTGTGCCGCCCCACGGTCACGGCCACCGGCATCATCTTCTTCATCAACGCCTGGAACGAGTACGTGTGGCCCACGCTGATCCTGCGCTCGAAGCAAAACTTCACGCTATCGCTGGCCATGCAGGTCTTCACCGACACCGAGGGCGGCGTGCAGTACCCCCTGATCTTCGCGATGGCGGTCATCTCTATGATCTTGCCGGTCGTGCTCTACCTCGTGTTCCAGCGCCAGATCATCAGCACGTTCGCCTCGTCGGGCATCAAGGGCTAGTCCGGCTCGGCCGAACGGCCGACCGTAGGCCCGCGCGCCCGCCCGACCGGTCGCAGGACCGCGCGCCGCCCGACCCGACAAGGCGGCCGGCTTGCCCAAACAGCCAGACACCCTCGACCCACCACAGAAAGGTACCTGCCATGGCAAGGCACGACATCGTATTCGACCACGTCGAGAAGAGCTACGGGGACGTGAGGGTCATCCGTGACCTCAGCCTCACCGTGAGGGAGGGCGAGCGCCTGGCCATCCTTGGCTCGTCTGGGTGCGGCAAGTCCACGACGCTGCGCATGGTGGCCGGGCTCGAGGAGATCACCGGCGGGGACCTGCTCATGGGCGGGACGCGCGTCAACGACATCCCCGCGGGCGAGCGCGGCGTCTCCATGGTGTTCCAGAACTACGCCCTCTACCCGCACATGACCGTGGCCGACAACGTCACCTACGCACTGCGCGTCCACAAGGTCGACAAGGAGGAGGTGCGCAGGCGCCTCGACAACGCCCTCGACATCCTGGGCCTCTCCGAGTACCGCGACCGCAAGCCCCGCGAGCTCTCGGGCGGCCAGCGCCAGCGCGTGGCCCTGGCGCGCGCCATCGTGAAGCGCTCGCCCTACCTGCTGCTCGACGAGCCGCTGTCCAACCTCGACGCCCAGCTGCGCGTCCAGGCGCGCAAGGAGCTCGTGAAGATTCACCAGATGTTTGGGCAGACGATGCTCTACGTCACCCACGACCAGGTGGAGGCCATGACCATCGGTGATCGCATCGCCCTATTCGACCGCGGGGAGCTCCAGATGGTCGACACGCCGTTTCGCGTGTACAACCGCCCCGCCAATGTGTTCGTGGCCAAGTTCATCGGCTCGCCGTCGATGAACATCCTCGACGCGAGCGTGTGCGACGGCGACCTCGCCATCGGGACGCAGCGGGTGGCGCTGCCTGAGATGTGGCGCGACGTTGTGCGCGCGGCCGGCGTGTCGAGGGTCCAGCTCGGGGTGAGGCCTGAGCGCCTCAGCGTGGCCGACGCGGGCGCGCCCGCAAGCGCCGCGGCGCTGTGCGGCGAGGTGCTCTACACCGAGGACTACGGCAACCGCCTGGGGATCTACGTGTCCGTCGGGGATGCCGAGGTGGTGGCGATGTGCCTGTCATCCGAGGTCAGGGAGGGCGACCGCGTGGCGCTTGGCCTGGACTTCGACCACATCCACCTGTTTGATGCCGCAACCGGGAAGAGCCTTCCCTACCCAAGGCAACTCGAGGAGATGGAGACGATAGGGGAGGGCCAGGTGGTGGCGTAGGAGTAGCGCCCGCTCGCGGCGGCGGGGGTTGCCCCTGCTGCCGCGAGCTCGACTTCGCGAGCGAGCAGATGGGTCATGTGGGGGGGGTCATGTGGGGACGTGTTCGTTTTGCAC
>CWGU01000053.1_pt3 | contig 19735 bp, 19 predicted proteins | sample 667921 | NCBI WGS metagenome assembly CWGU01 (sample SAMEA3735815, study PRJEB9488) | human gut metagenome | biome: ENVO:mammalia-associated habitat; material: ENVO:feces | place: Malawi | collected 2009-02-27 | reverse complement strand
GACCGACAACGGGCCCGGCTACCGCAGCCGCCTCTTCAACGAGTCCCTGGAGGCCCGCGGCGCCGGGCACAAGCACACGAGGCCGTTCAGCCCCTGGCAGAACGGCAGGGTCGAGCGCATGGACGGGACGCTCGCGCAGGAGTGGCGGTACGCGCGGGCGTGGGAGTGCGATGCCTCCAGGGCGGAGGCCCTGGAGGCCCACATGGACCACTACGATTGGGACAGGCCGCACGGCGCCTGCGGGGCCTGCCGCCGGTGTCGCGCATAGTTGGCGTAAACAATGTCATGGCACACAGTAGCCTGGGCATACGCAGCTTGGAGAGCAGGGGCGCACGAGACTGGGGACGACGAATGGGCAGGTAGGACGCTACCCACCCCCGTTTTCATGCGGTTGGAACGTTCTTACGAAGTGGTATACCTATCTGTAAGTAAGGAGTTCCGACATGGTGAGAGTTCACGGGAACGCGCTGAAGCAAGGGCTGACCAAGGAGGAGGTGGCGTACGCATGGGAGAACCCAATCAGGTGCCGGCAGAGGAACGGCACGGACGACCCTCCGCTCTGGATTTCGGTCGGTTCGCTGCCTGACGGCAGGTTCGCGGAGCTGATTGGGTTCATGGACATGGACGGGGCGTGGTGCGTGTTCCACGCGTTCGTGCCGCCGACGAAGAAGTTCAAGCGCGAGCTGGGATGGAGGTAGAGATGAACGGTATCGTTGCCGAGAACGGCATGCTGGTGACAGACGAGATGATTGCGGGCTGGGAAACCGCACTGGAGCGCGATGAGTGGCCTTCTGGATGGGAGAATGTGGGTGAGGTCTACGAGGGTCGCCTGCCCAGCTCAATGGCCGATTCGGTGACGCTGTCGGTGAAGATTCCAACCCCCATGAAGCGGGTCATCGACAGCGAGGCCAGGAACGAGGGGAAGACCACGAGCGCGTACGTGCGCGGGGTGCTGGCCGATTCGCTCATGGCTATTGCATAGCTTGACAGCTTGGCTCAAAAAGCATGGAGTGGGGGATTCGCAACGGGAATCCGATTGCGTAGATGACGCGGCGGTCGAGCAGAAAACCAGACTGGGAAGAGGGGTTAAGAGTCGCACGGCCCTTAACCCCTTTCCTTGCCCGAAACGCTGGAAAAATGCACTCCGAAGGGGCTCCGGACTCCAAACCGGACACTAGTGGAGTGTCCAACATTTCGTCCGTGCCCCCGCGCCGAGTAGCCGAGGCACTGCCGGCAGAAGAACCGAGGTAGACGACCTGCTGTTTTCCGGGCTACTCGACGGGTGCGTCCAGAACTTCATTATTCGTGTTCAGTTTCCCTGTGGACCTCCGAGAAGGCCCCCGGGGGGGCCGGAGGGTCCGAAAGCGCGCGAAAGGCGCACGCCAGGGCCCTTGGGCCCCGCCGTGCGCCTAAAATAACGCCGTCGCAGCTGCGGCCTAGAGGTGGTACGCCTCAACCGCGTTATTGTAGAAAACGTCCCTGAGCTCGTCCTGGGTGAAGACGTCGGACTCGGTGATGTAGGTGTAAAGGTCCGCGTATTTGAACTTGGTCATGACGCAGGGCGCGTCAGTGCCCCAGACGATCTTCTTGGTGCCGAGCACGCGCTTGGCCAGCGCGATGTAGTCGAGCGCCGTCGGGTAGGGGTAGGCCTCGGGGGCCACGTTCCACGGTAGGGCTGAGAGGTCGACCCAGACGTTGTCGTGGGCCAGATATGGCAACGCGCACTCCAAGTTGTGGCGGTCGGAGAGCGAAGGCGCCAGCAAGTGGCAGACGACGATGTTGAGGTCGGGGAAGCGCTCGGCGAGACGGGCAACCGCCTCGGGCTGGCAGCTCGACATGGAAGGGCTGCCGATGTCGAGCACGAGGGTGGCGTCCTCGACCTGCGCGATCTTCTCGTAAAGCGGCATCATGACCGGACCGTCGAGGGAGAAGTCCGCATGGTAACCGGACAGCCCGCCGCCCACGGAGACCTCGAACTTGAAGACCTTGGCGCCGAGCTCGCCGATGAAGCGGTCGAGAATCTGCTGCGCGCAGCGGCAGAACGGGTCGAGCATGACGGCGGCCTTGAAGCGGTCGGGGTACTTGGCCGCGACCTCCATGGCATACTCGTTCTGCAGGCCGTAGAGGACACCCTGGAGAAGGATGGCCTGCTCGATGCCGTTCTCGTCCATGACGCGGAGCAGGGTCTCGCCGAGGAACTCCTTGTCGCCGTAGCCCTCGGGGATAATGCGGAACTCCTCGCCCGTCGCCCAGCGGCAGTTGCCGTTGCCGAGCGGGCGCAACTCACCAGCCTTTCCCATAGAGCCGATGTGGTCGAAGATGTGCGCGTGCCCGTCGACCATTTTCATGGTGCTCTCCAATCGCAGTACCTACTTGTGTATGTGCCACCGCGCGAGGGCGCGGCTCGTGCCAGGTCGTGCGCCTAGGCCTCCTGCTCTGCGTGCTCCATCTCTTCCTCAGTGACGTCGTTAAAGGGAACGAACAAGGCAAAGAGGAAGGCAAGGCCGAACGAGGCGCCCAGCGATACTACAAAGGGGACAAACGCGTGGTTCATGAACACCGGCAGCGTGGTGAGGGCCGGAAGGGCGAAGGAGGTGCCGGCGCACCCAAAGAACCCCGCGATTGCGCTGCCGATGCCGCCCGCCACGCAGGCGCACACCATGGGGGCCTTGAGACGCAGGTTCACGCCGTACATGGCGGGCTCGGTGATTCCCAGGAGCGTGGTCAGCGACGCCGAGACCGCCTGGGAGCGGAACTTCTTGTTCTTGGTGCGCAACGCGATGGCAAGGGCCGCCCCGCCCTGTGCAAAGATCGCACCGCCGAACAAGGCCATGATGGTGTCGGCACCCGTCACCGCGATGTTGTTGAGGGCGATGGTGAACAGTGCCCAGTGCAGGCCCAGGATGACCAGGAACGGCTGGAAGGCGCCAACGAGGACGCCCGCAACAAGCGGGGACAGCCCGTAGACCCACTCGTAACCAGCGGCGAGCCACCCGCCCACGACATTGCTCAGCGGACCAAAGACGGCAAGCGTGAGCGGGACGACCACGATGACGCAGAAAGGTGGCGTGAACAACCCGCGAAACGTCTCGGGAATGAGCTTGTAGCAGGCCTTCTGAACCCAGCTCGTGGCATATATGGCCAAAAGGATCGGGATGACCGAGGAAGAATAGGTGACCTTGGAGAGCTCGAAGCCAAAGAACAGAACGGGCTCGTCGCCGGCCATGACCGCGGCAATCGACGGGTAGAGCAGGATGCAGCCAATCAGCATGCCCGTGACCATGTCGACCCCAAAGCGCTTGGAGGCGGTATAGGCGAGGAATACCGGAATGAAGTAGAACAGGGCGTCGGCCATGGCGTTCAGGATCGCATAGGTGCTCGAGTCGGTGGTAACCACCCCGGCAACCTTCAGGAGCTCGAGGATGCCCTTGAGGATTCCCGTGGAGACGAGCAGGTTGATGATGGGCAAAAAGAACGAGGACAGCAAATCGATGACCGCGTTGACGGCCCTTTGGAACACGTTCTGCTGCGCCTTAGCTCCGGCGACGTTAGACATGGCACTCCCCTTCTGCTACGTCGGCAAATTCCTTGGCGAGCGCGGCCTCGCGCTCGCCAACCCTTACGGCCGGCAGGCGCACGACGTCTGTCATGCCCCTCCCCCGCAGGCCATGAACGTGCTTCATTGCGGGCATGAACGACGTGGTCGCGGAGTATATGCCCATGAGCTCGCAGACCTTCTTGTAGATGCGCGCGACCTTCGCAAAGTACTACACGCGCCCGAGCTGTGCACCCATGCGGCACACAGCTCGGGCGACATGTTTGAGATGGCGACGATAACGCCGGTACCCCAGCCATCACGACGGGGACGGGGTTGTTGTCGAACCCGATGAAGACCTTGAAGCCGGGGCGCACCCCAGACATGGAGGCGACGCTACTACGCCAGCAACTCCGCTATGGCAGCCTCGTCGGCTTCGGTGGCCTGGATGGCCGGTTCGAAGACCTTCGTGGAGATGGGCAGGCCATTGACCTTCACGGCAGCCTTGATGGCCGAGACGAACAGGTCGCACACGTCATAGACGGCCATGAGCTTGGAGATGCGCTCGGCGCACGACACGGCGGTGGCAAAGTCGCCGGCCTGGTAGGCGGCGTGCATCTTGGCAAACAGCTCGGGCTCCACGTTCGTGAGGCCGCACACAACGCCGTTGCCACCGCTCACGCGGTTGACCAGGTAGTACTCGTCAAAGCCGGAGAACACGGAGAACTCGGGGTTCACGGCACGCGCGGCGTGAATGACCTTGCGCGTGTGGCTGATCGTGTCCACGGTGTCCTTAATGCCACAGATGTTGGGGTACTTGGAGGCGAGGGAGGCAACGAGCTCGGGCGTGAGGTCGGTGCCGGTACGCGCCGGGAAGTTGTAGAGAATGACCGGGAGCTTCGTGGCCTCGGCGATGCCGCCGAAGTACTTCTCGGCCGTGGGAGCGCTCGGGCCAAAATAGTACGGGGACACGGCGAGCACCGCGTCCACACCTGCCTTCTCGGCATAGCGCGTGAGCTCCAGGACGTTGGCGTAGTTCGTGTCGCCCACGCCGATGAAGACCTTCATGCGGCCGCCCACGCGCTTCGCGACAAAGTCGCACACTGCCTTCTTGTCCTCGAGCGAGACGCTGTAGAACTCGCCGATGCTGCCAAAGATCAGAACACCGTCGAGACCGGCGTCGGCAAGGTGATCAAGGTGCTTGCCCCACGAATCGAAATCGATGTTGCCCTCATCATCGGTAATGGTGATGGACGGACAGAATATACCCTCGAACATCATGCAACCCTTTTTTCTGGTTTTCTGGGGGCGAAGGCTATCTCTGCTGCCCCAGTACTACATTCCAAAATAGACCCGGGGACGAGCGTACGAAACGCCGGCCCCACGAACAACTACCAGCTCTAACCAGGCCCTTAGTCTATCTTCTCGCTCTCGTAGACGACGCCCTTCTGCAGGATGACGTTAGCATACTGGGCGCGCTCGCTCGTGGCGATCACGACGTAGGCCTTCTTGGCCTCGTCGTAGAACGGGAAGCGGTCAATGGTGCCGATGACGCCCGCGCCACGCTCGTCGACCTTGGCGACGAGGTCCTTGTAGGTGTCCCAAATCGGGGTTTCGCAGTCGTCACCGGGGACGACGTCCATGAGCGTGACCGGCTTCTCGACGTACTGGTCGAGCGGGACGAGCTTGAGGATGGCCTCGAGAATCTCAGGAACGCCATGGCCGTCACAGCGAACGAGCTTGGAGTCCTTAGCAATGGAGGCTGCCGGGAAGTTGCCGTCAGCGATCACGAGCGTGTCACCATGTCCCATCTCGCACAGAATCGAGAGAAGCTCTGGAGGCAGGACCGGAGAAATACCCTTCAGCATGATGTGCTCCCTTTCTAAAACGGATGGTGAAAATGGCCCGGGCGCCGAGGGGCGTCCGGGCCAGGCGGTCGCCTAGAACCTGAGACCGTACGCGCGCACGGCGTTGTTCATGAAGAAGTCCTCGTCGTCGCCAAAGGCGTCACGCAGCGTCTGGAAGTGCTCGTCGAAGGAGCTGTAGAGCTTCACGACGGGCCAGTTGGAGGCGTACAGCAGCTTCTTGGGATCGAACGTGTCGCGCGTGAACTTGAGCAGCTCGGAGACGAACTGCTTGTCGGCCGTGGCGAAGCCAGAGACCTTCACGTAGAGGTTCGGCAGGGTCGCGAACTTCTTCATGACCGCGCACCACTCCGGCGTGAGCGCCTCGACATTGCCGAGGTGGTTCAGGATGACAGTTTCCTCGGGTGCCTGGGCGAATGCCTCGTAGGCGTCCTCGAGCTCGTTCACGCGGTTGCAGGACTCAAACGGCAGGCCCTTGGCGGCCAGCGTGTGAAGGCCCTCGACGAACGTGGGTTCGAGGCAGCGACCCTTGGGCTCGGAGTCGATGTGGAGCGGCTCGCGGATGCCGGCGGCAAACGCCGGGATGCGCATCCAGGGCGAGACGTCGCTTCGAAGCATGCACGCGAGCATCTTGGGATGGGCGGCCTTGAGGTCGTAGGCAATCTTGTCCTCGGCCTCGTGGTCGGCGCAGTCCACCTCGACGTACACGCCACCGACGAACTCCACGCCGGCCTGACGGGCATACTCGGCCACGAGGTCGGGCACCGTGTAGGTGTTCGTGATGGTGCCGTCGGTGCCGTCAAGCCACGGGAGCTCCTGCGTATCGAGGTTCCACACGTGGAAGTGGGAATCAACAACCTTGAGATCAGACATGATGCTTACTCCCTCTCAAAACCGATCTTGGAGCCCGCGAAGCCGTACCAGGCGCAGTAGGCAAGGCAGGGAACGGTGACGAGCATGGCGATCGGCAGGCCGCAGGCGTCGCCGATGGCGCTGACGATGACCGGGATGATGGCGCCGCCCACGATGGACATCGTGATGATGGACGAACCCGTCTTGGTCTCGTTGCCGCTCATGCCACGCAGCGACAGCGAGAAGATCGTCGGATAGCCGATGGACATGAACAGGTATGCGATGACGAAGGCGGCGACAGACACGACGCCGAGGTTCAGGAAGACCAGGAAGAAGCAGATGGCAGCACCCGACATATAGATGCCGAGCAGCTTGCCCGGGTCCTTCTTGGCCAAAAGCGGCGTGGAGCCAAAGCGGCCGATGGTGAACAGCAGCGACAGGGCGCTCACGAGACCCGTAGCCAGGCTCATCTCAAGACCGGCAACCTTGGTTGCATAGGTCGCGAACAGGGAGAAGCCAACCGTCTGAATGCCCACGTAGAAGAACTCGGCGAGCACGCCAAGCTTGAAGTAGGGCTTCTTGAGGGCACCACCCTTTGCGGCCTTCTCGGAACCCGCCTCCTCGATGTCGCTCGGCGGCGTGGGCAGCTTCACGAACACGAACACGGCAGTCATGATGGCAAGCGCGATGGCGATGACGATGTAGATGCCACGGGTGCTGCCAAGGAAGGCGGCCTTGGCCTCAGCGAAGCCCGGCTGGCCAACGGCGACCGTCGTGCTCAGAATCTGGGCCATGATGAGCGGTCCGACGATGGAGCCAACGCCGTTGAAGGACTGGGCGAGGTTCAGTCGCATGGACTCGTGCTTCTCGTCACCGAGCTTGGTGATGTAGGGGTTGCAGTTGGCCTCGAGCGTGGTGGCGCCAGCGGCGACGACGAACGTGGAGACGAGGAACAGGCCGAACGAGGCGGCGTTGGTGGCGGGCACCGTGATGATGGAGCCAATCACGAACAGGGCAAGGCCGGCGATGACGCCTCCCTTGTAGCCATACTTCTTGGCAATCGCGCCGGCCGGAATGGCCATGACGAAGTAAGCGCCGTAGTAGGCGACCTGCATGAGCGAGGTCTGGGTCGTCGTCAACTCGAGGTAGTTCGCGAGCGGGGCGTTCAGCGCGCTGACCAGGTTCATGGCCAGGCCCCAGACGAAGAACAGCGACGTCACGAGGACGATGGCAACGGTGGCCGCAGCTCCCTTGGTGCTTGTCTTCTTGGTGGAATCAGACATTCGAAGCTCCCCTTCTCAAACCGCCGTCTAGTCAAGCGCGCGGTCGAGGTTGACGTAACCGCCGTCGACGTTGCACCACTGGCCGGTGGTGTGGCTGGAGCGGTCGGAGAGCAGGAAGCACGCAGTGTCCGCGATCTCCTCGGTGGAGGTCATGCGGTGCTCCAGCGGGATGCGGTCCGTGATGAGGGAGAGGCGCTTCTGCTGGGCCTCCTCGTCACCGAAGGTCTTGATCCAGTTGGCGTACAGCGGCGTCCAGGCCTCGGCGACGACGATGGCATTGACGCGCACGGAGTCGTGGACGAGGGCGGCGGCCCACTCGCGGGTGAGGCCGAGGATAGCGCCCTTGGCGGCGGCGTAAGCCGTCGTCTTGCCCTGGCCGGTGAGGGCGACCTTGGAGGCGATGTTCACAATCGCGCCCTTGCTCTCCTTGAGGTAGGGGCAGGTGACGTGAACGAGCTCGAAGTAGTGCGTGAGGTTGCCGTGAATGGACTTCTCGAAGTCCTGCCAGCTCGTGGTCTCGAGGTCGAGGTTGTCGTTGCGACCGGCGTTGTTCACGACACCGTCGATGTGGCCGTACTTCTTGTAGACGTCCTCGACGATGGGCTTGATTTCGTCGGTGTTGTTGAGGTCGATGTAGTAGGTCTCGAACGTGTCGGTGATCTCGGAGATCTCGGCACGGAACTCGTCCTCGACACCGTCCTTGCGGTTCAGGACCACGGGAATGGCGCCCTCACGAGCGAGCTGAAGGGCGATGCCCTTGCCGATGCCCTTGAAGCCGCCGGTGACGAAAACGACCTTGCCCTCGAGATGCAGATCCATGATGTACTCCCTTTCCTGTTCCGGGTGTCTCGCCCCCGGGTTTGCCGATAGCGCGATCGGAAGTCGCGCCGTATCCATCACGCGGATGGCTCCGCGGTGATTCCTTGCGCCTGACGCCGGATGCCAGGCCTCACAGCCCTCGCCCGAGACCCGTCCCATGAGGGGCGACGTGAATCCCAGGACCTTGGAGAGCGTCCGCTACATGTAGTTGCAGAGGTGTGGAAGAGCCGTCTCGGTGTAGCCGAGCGCCTCGGCACATGTGGGCTCGCCGTTGCAGACTCGGATGATATGGTCGATGAGCCTGTCGCGCAGCTGCTCCATCGTCTCGGGGCCATAGATCGTCGCCTGAACATCGACATCGATGTTGTCGGCCATGGTCTGGGCCGTGCGACCGTTGGCCGTGATGCGCAGCACCGGCGCGATGGCGTTGCCCGTGGGCGTGCCCAGACCGGTGGAGAAGATTACGAGCTGGCAGCCACCGGCGATGATGCCGCCCACGCTGGAGGGATCGTTGCCCGGCGTGTCCATGACAACGAGGCCCTCGTGGCTCTTGAGCTTCGCCGCATAGGGATAGACGGCGTTGATGGGGCTGTGACCCGCCTTGTGGATGCAGCCGAGGGACTTCTCCTCGAGGGTCGTGAGCCCGCCCGCCATGTTGCCGGGGCTGGGGTTACCCTCGCGCATCTCGGCGCCAAAGGACTGCACGTACTTCTCGTAGTCGCGCACGATCTTGAGGACCTGCTCGCCCACCTCGGGCGTGGCGGCGCGACGAGCCAGGATGTGCTCGCCGCCGAAGAGCTCCGGGGTCTCGCACAGCACCGTCGTGGCACCCTGGGCGACCAGCCAGTCGGAGACCTCACCGATCAGCGGGTTGGACCCCAGGCCGCTGGAGGTGTCGGAGCCGCCGCAGTTGGTGCCGAAGATGAGCTCGGAGACCGGCACGTCCTCGCGTTCGCACAGGCTTGCCTCGCGGACGAGCTCGCGGGCGATGCGCGTACCCTCGTCAACGGCCTTGATGGAGCCGCCGACCTCCTGGATGATCAGCGAGCGAATGGACTTGTTGGTACGCTTGCGAATGGCATCGACGACCAGGTCGTTCTGGCAGCCCTCGCAGCCAAGAGACACGGCCAGTACCGCGTTGACGTTGGGGTTGGCGGCAAGGCCGGCGAGCGTGTCGATCGTGAGCTGTTGGTCGACGTTGACCTGGCTGCAGCCATTCTGGTTGTGGAACGTCACGCAGCCGGTGACGGCGCGGGCGATGCGCTCCGTGGTGTCGGAGGCGCAGATGCTCGTGGGAAGGACGAGCACGTGGTTGCGGATGCCCACCTGGCCGTCCGCACGACGGTAGCCGCGGAAGGTGCGGGTGGACGTAGGCGCGGCCGCGGGAGAAATGACATCGGAGGCGGCGGAGGCCACATCGTTGGCGTCCGTGTCCTTGAGCTCATCGGAGCTGGCACAGTTGTGCGTGTGCACATGCTCGCCCGCCGCGATATCGGCGGTGGCGACGCCGATGTACTCACCGTACTTCATGACCTTCTCGCCACGCTTGATATCCGTGCGAGCAATCTTGTGGAACAGTGGAATGTGCTCGCGAGTCACGACATGGCCCTCGCCTCCGCCAGGCAGCGGATAGGCGACGTCAGTACCAGCCTCAAGCTCGTGAATGGCAACGACGACGTTGTCCTTTTCGTCGATGATGACGCCATTCCTCATGTGCCTCTCCTCTCGCGCCTGTGCACGCGTGCGCATCCCCATGCGCAGCCTCACGTGCCCTCGCAGACCAACGCGCCGAAGCATCGTTCCCGGCGCGTGCCGTGGCGTTGTCGGAATCCCTTCCTTCGCCTCCCGGTGGTGCCGGGTGTTTGTGATTGCGAACGTTGGTCTGCCTTAGTAATCGATTGGAACTATACAGCCAGTGGGGCGCACGGGGCGCGCGCGGAGGCGAACGGCTGGTATTCGTCTGCGAACGGTATTCGTATTTGCGAACGCATGTAATCAAGGGGATACTAGGCGTCACAGGAGGGGGCGCGCGATATCATCAGCCCCCCGGGGGAGAAGGAGACCGGCCGTGGCGACGAAGGAACGCGCGGAACAGCAGGACCAGAGGACGACGCACCGCTCGACTCAGCGTGTGCTCGACATCCTCTCGACGCTCTCGGAGGCCGACGACGGCCTGTCAATGGCCGACATCTGTCGCGCGCTCGGCGCGCCGAAGAGCAGCCTCTTCCCCATCCTGCACACGATGGCCGCCTCTGACTTCATCACCTGCGACGAGGCGACGGCGCGCTACTCGCTGGGCCTGCGCTCCTACATCCTCGGCTCGTCGTACGAGCGCAAGGGCGGCGTGCTCGGCGTCTTCAAGGCGGCGATGCGCGAAGCCGTCAGCGCCTGCCAGGAGACGAGCCAGCTCGGGGTGCTCGACCACGGCCGGGTGCTCTACGTCGCCAAGGTCGACTCGGCGCAGCCCGTGCAGCTCAGGAGCAGCATCGGCAAGACGCTCGGGCTCACGTACACGGCGATCGGCAAGGCGCTCGTGAGCGAGCTGCCCGAAAACGAGGTGTGCGCGCTCGTGGGCGAGCCGCTCGAGCGGCCGACGGACCACGCGCTCGCGACGATGGACGAGTTCCTGGCCGAGCTCGCCGAGGTGCGCCGGACGGGGTTCGCCTACGACCGCGAGGAGACGACTGAGGGCGTGCAGTGCATCGCCGTTCCCGTGCGCCAGCACGGCCACATCGCCTACGGCATCAGCGTGACGACGCCCTCCTACCGGCTCACCGACGAGAAGGCCGAGCTCATCCGCCGCGAGCTCACCTTCACCCGCGAGCGCGTCGAGCGCCTGATCTCGTAGCGACGCGGATCGGCGCCCCGCATGGAGCGAACGTGTGGAAGCGCCTACGCCACCGGGTTCTCGAGGACGCCGACGCCGTCAATCTCGCAGCGCACGACGTCTCCGGGCACGAGCCAGCGCGGCGGGTTGAAGCCCATGCCCACGCCGGAGGGCGTACCCGTGGCGATGATGTCGCCCGCGTCGAGCGTCATGACGCTCGACATCTCGACGATGACCTGGGCCACCCCATGGATGAGGTTCGCCGTATTGGAGCTCTGGCGCGCCTCGCCGTTCACGAAGCTGTGCACGCCCAGCTGAAGCGGCATGGGCAGCTCGTCGGCCGTGACGATAACGGGGCCCATGGCCGTGTAGGTGTCGACCGACTTGCCAAGGAACCACTGCTGGTGGCTCTTCTGCAGGCCGCGCGACGACACGTCGTTGAAGACCGAGTAGCCGAAGATGTGGCTTTCGGCGTCCTCGGCGGAGATGTTGCGGCCGCCACGGCCGAGGATGACGGCAAGCTCGACCTCGTAGTCGAGGCACGGATCGACGTCGAAGCAGCCCTCGATGGCCTCGCCGGGGCCGAGGACGCGCACGGCTCGCTTGGCAAAGTAGACGGCCTTCGCGGGCTCGGAGAAGCCGCCGCCGATGACGCTGCGCTTGGTCTCCTCGAGGTGGTCTGCATAGTTGACGCCCAGGCACAGGATGTCGTGGCGGGGGCGCTCGATGGGAGCGAGCAGGCGCACCGACGCAAGCGACAGCGCGCGAGCAGCTGCGTCATCGGGGAGCGCGGGGGCGTCATCGCGGCAGGCGAGCTCGTCAATGAGGGCAAGCAGGTCGAACGCGGGCAGGCTGGCGTCAAGCTCCGAGACGGGCAGCACGGCATCGGTCCCCACGAGCACGCCAAGCTGCGGCGCGGCTTCGTCCTGGGCAAATCGCACGTAGCGCACGGGCTTCTCCTCCTGGTCTAGGTTGCGGGCACGACCCGCCTGGCGACATGGTACGCGCCTGCGGAGACCCGCGCCGGCGCGGCATGCCGCACCTGGGTCCTAGCGGTGCCAGGCGGCGACCTCCCCGGCAAGCGTGATGGAGCCCACGGCGACGTAGGGCTCGTGCGAGAGGGCGTCGCAGGCCGAGGCGACGTCGGGATAGACAGCGGCGGGCTCCACGCCATGGGCGCGGAAGGCCCGCGCGAGCTCGTCCGGTGCGAGCGCGCGAGGCGAGCTCGTGGCCGTCACGCAGACGCGCGGGAAGGCCGGGGCCAGAAGGGCCACGATGCCGTCGACGTCCTTATCGGCGAGCACGGCGCACAGAAGCTGCGGGCGGTCGGCGACCTCAGGCTCCATCTCCTCGAGCGAGTCGAGGAACGCACGGACCGACTGCGGGTTGTGAGCGGCGTCGATGAGGTGCATGGGCGAGCCCTCCACCACGTTGAAGCGCCCGGGCGTGGGGCACTCGCTCACGTGGTCGGAGAGGTGGTACTGGTCGAGCTCGCGGTCGAGGTAGGTCTCGGCCACCACGACGGCGCAGGCGATGTTGGCCGCCTGGTAGACGGGCTTGGCCGCACAGAGGTCCAGGTAGGTGGTGCGCGGCGTGGTGACGTCGAGCACGAGGCCGCCGCCGATGCGCTCGGGCCGGCGCGTCACGCGATAGCTCGCGCGCGGCAGCTCGGGGTGCTCGCGCATCTCGCCCGCCTCGAGCTCGCCGGGGGCGTCCTCGGGGCTCTCGGGACGAAGCAGCACCGGGCGCACGCCCTGGTCTGCGCAGCGCGCGAGGAAGACGTCCTCCACGCTTGCCGGGGTCGCCGTGCCCGCACCCAGCACGCAGCGCTGGCCGCGCTTGATGACGGCCGCCTTCTCGCCCGCGATGGCCTCGAGCGTGTCGCCAAGGATGCGCATGTGGTCGAGGCCGATGCCCGTGACGCAGGTCACGACCGGGTGCGTCGCCGTGGTGGCGTCCCAGCGCCCGCCCAGGCCCACCTCGAGCACGGCCACGTCCACGCCGGCCTCGGCAAAGGTGACGCAGGCGGCCACCGTGAGCAGGTCGAACTCCGTGACGCGGAAGGGTCGCTCCCCAGCCGCCGCGCGCCGACCGTTCACGCGCCGGCCCGCCTCGGCCGCGAGCGAGATGCCGCGCGCGAAGGCCTCGCGCGAGACGGGGGCGCCGGCGACCTCCATGCGCTCGCGCATCTCCACGAGCTCGGGCGAGGTGTAGAGCGCCGTCCGCAGACCCTCGCCCGCGAGCACCGCCACCGTGTACCGCGAGGTGGACGTCTTGCCGTTGGTGCCGGCGACCTGGATGACGTCGAAGGCGGCGTCGGGCCGGCCCAGCTCGTCGAGCATCTCGACGACCGTCTCGAGCAGGGGGTCGCCGGTGTTGCCGAAGAAGCCGGTGTCGTGAGCCATCGCCTCGGCCTCGTCATAGCCAAGCCCGGGCGCCGAGAAGGGCGCCACCCAGGCCTCGTGGTTCTGGAGCGTCATGCAAACCTCCCGATAGTGGATACGCCGTCCTATCCTAGCCGCTCTCGCCCGCCCCTAACCCGCACAGACGACGTCGACCGGCATGTCGCGCGGACCCAGGGCGCCAAGGCCCGCAAGCGAGCCGACGAGCTGGCTGGCCCTACAGATGCCGAGCGACGTGCCGGCAAACCCGGCGAGGAAGCGGTCGTAGTAGCCGCCGCCATAGCCGAGCCGCATGCCCGCACGGTCAAAGAGCAGGCCCGGAACGAGCGCGACCGTATCCTCCCCCAGCCGCCCGTCGTCAAGCGCGGGCGCGTCCGCCGGAGGCTCCTCGATGCCGAAGGCGCCCGGGACGAGTCCCTCGAGCGAGTCGAGCTCGACCCACGCCATGCGGCGCGCGGCCGCATCGCAGCGAGGCACCGCCACGCGCTTGCCCGCCGCCCACGCGTCCCGCACGAGGCCGCGCGTCTGCACCTCCGAGCCAAACGAGAGGTACGCGAGCACGAGACCCGCACGCCGCCACGCGAAAGTCTCCCGCACGCGCGTGGCGACCCGAGCGTCGGCGGCCGCGCGCTCACGGGCCGGCTCGGCGTCGCGAACGCGCCGCGCCCACCCGCGAAGCTCACGCTTGCGGGCGGGCGCGTCGAATCCCGTGAGGTTGGGCAGGCCAGGCGGGCCGCTAGGCAAGGTCCGCCAGCTGGGCACGCAGGCGCTCGATGGTGGCCGTGAGCTCGGCCACGCGCTCGCGCTTCGTCGCGACCACCTCGGGCGCGGCCTTCGCGAGGAAGCCCGGGCTGCCCAGCGTCTTCTCGGTGCCGGCCAGCTCCTTCTCGGCCTTGGCGAGGTCCTTCTCGAGCTTCTTGCCCTCGGCGGCGAAGTCCACGAGGTCGCCCATCACGACGAAGGCCTCGAAGTCCGGCTCGATGAAGCTCACCGACGCGGCGGGCTTCTCGGCGTCGGCGGCCACCGCAAGCGAGCTCACGCGGCCGACGCTCTTCACGAACTCGGCCTGGCCGCGCAGCTTCTCCACCGCATCTCCGCTCGCACGCACGACCACCTCGAGATCGGTCTTGGGCGAGAGCTTGTAGCGCGCGCGGCTCGAGCGCACGCCGGCGACGAGCCTGCGCGCGATGTCGAACGTGGACTCGGCCTCGTCGTTTACGAAGCCGGCAACGGCCTCGGGCTCGGGCCACGGGGCCATCATGAGGAAGCGCCCTGCGTGCTCGGTGTAGCCACCCGTGTCGTCGGCATCGAGCTCGCTCGCGGGCATGGCGTCCCACACGCTCTCGGTCACGAACGGCATCACCGGGTGCAGCATGCGCAGCGAGGCGTCGATGACGTAGACGAGGTTGCGCTGCACCTGCAGGCGCTCCTCGGGCGTGCCGTCGAGCAGGCGGCCCTTGCAGAGCTCGATGTACCAGTCGCAGACCTCGCCCCAGAAGAAGCTCTGGAGGTCGCGGGCGAAGTCGCCCAGCTCAAAGGCCTCGAGGCGATCCGTGGTGGCCCTCACCATCTTGGCGAGGCGGCTGAGCATCCAGGCATCCTCGGGCGTGTCGGCCTTGGCCGGGCCCGGCGTGTAGCCGCCCATGTTCATGAGCACGAAGCGGCTCGCGTTCCAGATCTTGGTGACGAAGCCCTTGGCCTGCTCGGTGCGGGGGCTGGCGATGAGCTCGTGCGTCTTCTTGTCGATGTCGGCGTCGAACTTGACGTCCTGGTTGTTGGTGATGAGCGTGAGCAGGTTGAAGCGCATGGCGTCCGCGCCGTACTTGGCGATGAGGTCCATCGGGTTCACGCCGTTGCCCTTGGACTTGGACATGCGGCTGCCATCCTTGGCGAGGATGGTGGCGTAGATCACCACGTCCTTGAACGGGATCTCGTGCGTGAAGTAGAGCGAGCTCATGATCATGCGCGCCACCCACAGGGCGATGATGTCGCGCGCGGTGACGAGCGCCGTCGTGGGGTGGTGGCCCCCCATCTGCTCGGGGTGGTCGGGCCAGCCCTGCGTGGCGAAGGTCCACAGCTGGCTCGAGAACCAGGTGTCGAGCACGTTCTCGTCCTGGTGGATGTGGTGGCCGTGGCACTTCGGGCACTCGTGCACGTCGTCCATGCACGCGTCCTCCCAGCCGCAGTCCTCGCAGTAGAACACGGGGATGCGGTGGCCCCACCACAGCTGGCGGCTGATGCACCAGTCCTTGAGGTTCTCCATCCAGGTGGTGTAGGTGTCGGTCCAGCGGGCCGGGTGGAACTTGATGTCTCCCGAGGTCACGGCCTCGAGCGCCGGGCCCTTGAGCTTGTCGACCGCCACGAACCACTGCTCGGAGAGCCAGGGCTCGAGCGCCGCGCCGCAGCGGTAGCAGTGCATGACGGAGTGGTCGAGCTCGTCCACGTGGTCGAGCAGGCCGTGCTCGTCGAACCACCTCACGACGGCCTCGCGGCACTCGTCGCGGTTCATGCCGCTGAACTCGCCGTAGCCCGGGACCACCACGGCGTGCTCGTCGAAGATGTTGATCTGCGGCAGGTCGTGGGCCTGGCCCATGGCGTAGTCGTTGGGGTCGTGCGCCGGCGTGACCTTCACGAAGCCGGAGCCGAAGTTGGCGTCCACGTGGTAGTCGGAGAAGATGGGGATCTCGCGGTTCACGATGGGCAGCATGACGGTCTTGCCCACGAAGGCGGCCTTGGAGGGGTCCTTCGGGGAGACGGCCACGCCCGTGTCGCCGAGCATCGTCTCGGGGCGCGTGGTGGCCACGACGATGTAGTCCTGGCCGTTCACCGGCTCGCTAAGCGGGTAGCGCAGGTGCCAGAGATGGCCCTTCTCGTCCTTGTACTCGGCCTCGTCGTCGGAGATGGCCGTGGTGCAGTCCGGGCACCAGTTCACGATGCGCTTGCCGCGGTAGATGAGGCCGTCGTGGTACCAGTCGCAGAAGACCTTGCGCACGGCCTTGGCGTAGGCAGGGTCCATGGTGAAGCGCTCGTCGGAGAAGTCCACCGAGCAGCCCATGCGGCGGATCTGCTTGATGATGGTTCCGCCGTACTCGCGGCGCCAGTCCCAGCACGCGTCGATGAACTTCTCGCGGCCGATCTCGAGGCGGCTGATGCCCTCGCTCTTGAGCTTCTTGTCCACCTTGGTCTGCGTGGCGATGCCGGCGTGGTCGGTGCCCACGATCCAGCGCGTGGAGCGGCCGCGCATGCGGTTGTAGCGGATGATGGAGTCCTGGATGGTGTCGTCCATGGCATGGCCCATGTGCAGCACGCCCGTGACGTTGGGCGGCGGGATGACGACGGTGCAGTCGCCCACGCCCTTTGAGCGCTGGTAGCAGCCGGCGCCAATCCAGCCATCGATGAGCCGGGGCTCGGCCTCGGCGGGGTCGTAGGTCTTGGGCATCTCGAACCCGGCCGTGCCGGCGGCGTTGCGCTGTGCGCCGGCCGTTTCGTTCTCGGTGGTATCGCTCACGAGTATCCGTCCTCTCGCTGGAACAAACTAGCTCATGAGCATAGCACGCGAGGGTGGAGGGCCGCTCGTTTCTCGCCAGGGGCGACGGAGTTTCTCGGGCATCCGGTCGGCCGTTGCCGACCGGGCCGGGGGCCCTCGGACCATCCCACGCAGCCCTCGGACCATCCCACAAGCCATCCCCTAGGACGCGCGCATGAAGACGAGGGTGCGACGGGGCCCGTCCTCGTGGCAGAGCTCGGGCGCGAGGCGATAGCCGATGTCGAACACCTCGAGCTCGGCTGCGTCGCTCGCGCCGCGCTCGGCCATCCAGCGCACCATGGAGCCGCGCGCGGCCTTGCTCGCCGTCGAGCGCTGCACGGGCCTGCCGTCTCGTAGCTCCTCGCCAAAGATGCAGGTGGTGATAGGTACGTCAGGCGAAAGCCGAGGGAGGGCCGCCTTGGCGTACTCGACGCTCGCAAGGTTGACGACGTGGACGGGCCCCGCGGCCACAGCCGCCGCGGCACCGCCGGCATCGCATGGTGCCTCCCCCGCGCACACCTCGCGCGCAATCGCGTCGCCCCAGAAGCCGTAGAGGTCGCGCGCGCCGCCCGGCCAGCACGAACCTGCGGGTAGCCGTGCGCCCATCTCAAGCCGATACGGCACCACGGCATCGAACGGGCGCAGGCACCCATGAAAGCCGCTCATAATCCGCAGATGGTCGGCCAGCCAGGCAAGCGACCGCTCGTCCATGACGGCCGGAGCCATCGCCTGGTACTGGATGCCGCTGTAGGCAAGCACCGCCGGCGAGAGGCTCGCGACAAGCGGGGGCCTGGCGAGGTCGTCCGCGCACGAGGGCACGCCGGTCTCGCGCAGGCGAGCAAGGTCGTCGAGGCACGGCCCCAGCAGCCGGTCGCTCACGCGCCAGAGCGCCTGGAGCTCGGCGGCCGTCATGCCGAGGAGACCGTCGAGCAGCTCGCGCGTGCGCCCCGCAAGCGCAGGCACCGTGAGCGGGAAGGACGACTCGACGCCGGCCAGCATCTTCTTGGCGGGCGACACGATGACGCGAAGCATGGGGCCTCCTCGGGACAGACGGTCGGCGGCGCGGCCATGCCCGCACGGCGTCGCCCGACGGCCGCGCGGCAATCGTCATGCGGCCTGGCACGGCGCCGCCCTCCCAGCCTAGCGCAGCGTCGAGAAGACGATGTACACCAGGTACGCCATTACGAACACGAGGCCCTGGCCTCGCGTGATGGTGTGGCGCCGCCCCACGTAGCAGAACCCGACGAGCACCACGGAGAACACCGCGAGCAGTCCCAGGTCGACGTTGTAGGCCGCGTCGTACGGGATCGGGGCGATCATGGCCGGCACGCCCATCACGAGCAGCACGTTGGAGATGTTTGACCCAACGACATTGCCCACCGCAATGTCGGTGTTGCCACGCATCGCCGCGACAACGCCGGTCACGAGCTCGGGCAGGCACGTGCCCAGCGCCACCACCGTGATGCCGATGACGCGCTCGCTCACGCCCAGCGACCCCGCCACCAGCACGGAGTTCTCGACCACGAAGTCGGCGCCAACCTTGAGCAGGGCGATGCCCACGATGATGAGCAGCGCGTTCACGAGCGGATGCGCCGTGAGCCGCGCCATGAGCCCGGCCTCGGCCTCCTCCTCCGGCGTACCCAGCGGATCGGCGTCGTCCTGGCCGCTCTCGCCCTCGCGAAGGCCCACCTGCGCCGTGCGCAGCAGGAAGAGCGCGAAGGCCACGAGCATCGCCACGCCCTCGAGCGCGTTCAGGCTCTGTCCTAGGTTGGAGAACGCGAGAAGCGCGAGCACGGCGGCGACGCTCACCGGGATTTCGAAGCGCTGCGTGCAGCGCGAGAGGCCCACCGGCCGGATGACGGCCGTGAGGCCCAGGATGAGCAGCAGGTTTGCCATGCAGCTGCCCACGACGTTGCCATAGGCCATGTCGGCGTGGCCCTCGAGCGCGGACGCGACGCCCACGACGAGCTCGGGGAGGCTCGTGCCGATGGCGACGATGGTGAGGCCCACCACACGCTCGGGCAGGCCGAAGCGGCGGGCGATGTCGGAGGCCCCGTCGACGAGCAGGTTGGCCCCGCCAATGAGGAGGGCGAACCCGACGATGATGATAGCGAGGTTTGCAAGCATGGGGCGGCTCCGAATCCTGGGGTGTGGGCGATGGTCGGGCGTGGGCAACAGACGCGCGCCCTCGCAGGGGCGTTACAGTAACGTACCAAGAAACCCGAGGTAATCAGTGCCGTCCGCCAAGCGACTCCACACCTAACCCACAACGAGTTCGATGCTTGCAAGACAAGACCGGGCGTGCCGGAACAAAACAATCGAGTTTGCTGCAGTTCATGGAGGAAACCGAAAGTAGACGTTGCATGCGCACCTCCGCTACCTGCAGGTTTGCGAGAGCCATTTGCCTGTCTACTCGGCGATCCTCGCGTCGACTGCAGCAAACTCGATAGTTTTGTTCGTGGCGGCGGACAGAGGCGCCTGTCCCGTCGGATTCCGCCCGCCGCGGCGCCTCTGTTGCAAGGGTTCGACGCGACAGTTTTACAGACACCACGGATTTACGTGTTTGCGGGCGGCAAATGCGTCAAACCGTGGCAGGTGCAGGACCAGCACCAACAGCTACCACGAG
>CWGU01000049.1_pt2 | contig 20233 bp, 11 predicted proteins | sample 667921 | NCBI WGS metagenome assembly CWGU01 (sample SAMEA3735815, study PRJEB9488) | human gut metagenome | biome: ENVO:mammalia-associated habitat; material: ENVO:feces | place: Malawi | collected 2009-02-27 | reverse complement strand
GCAGGCGCAGGCGCAGGCGCAGGCGCAGGCCGTGGGCTGCTGACAAGGTCGTGGACGTGGCCGGTGCGGCGGGGCTATCTGCGGTTACGGCACCAACGCGCGGGGTTTTCGCGGCTTGTTTTCGCTTTCTGCTGGCATACCCGTTGGTTGCCTCGCATCGCATGCTCCTGAGTTTGCCGGGTACCATAGGGTGCGGGAAGTGGTTTCTCATTGCGAGCTCAGAGGCGGGTTCCACGTTGGCGAGGGTGTGGCAGGGCCATGCGCCGCGAGCGGCGTGCGCGATGCTGTACCTGATGTGGTGGGTGCTGTTCTTTAGGCCGGAGGGTCCCAAGCCGGCCGGTGCGCTCTTCGCGTTTGGCGTCGCGTGCATCCTGGGCGCGTCGCCGTGCGGGCTCGCGGGCGTCTTCGGGGCGACGGCCGCGCTGGGCGAGCTGCCCCAGGCGGGCTCGGTTCCCGGCTGGGCGTTTGCGCTTGGCGGGGTGGCTGGCTACCTCGTGCTTCTTGCGCTCACGGCGGGCGTGTTCCACCGGCAGGTCACGACCGAGCTTCTGCTCATCGATGCGTGGGGCGCGTTCGAGCTCTGCGTGGTGGCATCGCTCACGGCGGCTGGCGCGCTGGGTAGCGCGGCCGTGCCGGCCATGTATGCGCTGGTAGGGGTGCTCGTGGTCGTGAGTCTCGCGTGCTACGTGCTCTACTACCGGCTGGGTCCCGCGGCGTCGTTCGTGGACGGCATGGTTCCGCTCGTGGCCGTGGGTGTCGAGTCGGTCGCGCTCGTCGTGCTGCTGCTGAGGTAGTCGCACCCGGAGACGCAAGGGCCCCGGCTGGCGAGTCGCTTCCAACCGGGGCCTGTCTTTGTTATTGCGTCGCGCTCTTTTCCTTCGCGGCCCTCGTTTACTGCCTCGCGCTATCTTCCTTCGCAGTCCTCGTCGGAAAATGTGACAAATCATACGGAAGGAAATGTGACAGGGCTACTTGACGGCGTCGAAGCCGCGCTCGAGGTCGGCGATGATGTCATCGATGTGCTCGGTGCCGATGGAGAGTCGGATCGTGTTGGGCTTGATGCCCGCGGCGAGCAGCTCGTCCTCGGTGAGCTGGGAGTGCGTGGTGGAGGCCGGGTGGATCACGAGGCTCTTCACGTCGGCCACGTTGGCGAGCAGGCTGAAGAGCTGCAGGCTCTCGGTGAACTTCTTGGCGCGCTCGGCGTCACCCTTGAGCTCGAAGGTGAAGATCGGCGCGGCGCCGTTGGGATAGAACTTGTCGTAGAGCTCCTTGGCGTGGCCGCTGGCGAGGCTCGGGTGGTTGACGCGCTCCACCTCGGGGCGACCGTTCAGGAACTCGACCACCTTGAGCGCGTTCTCCACGTGGCGCTCGACGCGCAGGGACAGCGTCTCGAGGCCCTGGAGCAGGATGAACGCGTTGAACGGGGAGAGCGTGGCGCCCTGGTCGCGAAGGAGGGTGGCGCGGGCCTTGGTGACATAGGCGGCCTTGCCCACGGCCTCTGTGAAGACCACCCCGTGGTAGCTGGGGTTGGGCTTGGCCACGCCGGGGAACTTGTCGGCGCGGGCAGCCCAGTCGAAGTTGCCCGAGTCGACGATGTAGCCGCCCATGGCCGTGCCGTGGCCGCCGACGAACTTCGTGGCCGAGGCGACGGCGATGTCGGCGCCGTGCTCGAGCGGGCGGAACAGGTAGGGCGTGGAGAACGTGTCGTCCACGATGAGGGGCACGCCGGCGGCGTGGGCCACCTCGGCCCACGCCTCGATGTCGAGGACGTCGGAGTTGGGGTTGCCGAGCGTCTCGGCGTATAGGAGCTTGGTGTTGGGCTGGATGCCGGCCTTGACGGCGTCGATGTCGGCCGGGTCGACGAAGGTGGCCGAGAGGCCCTGCTCGGCGAGGGTGTGCTCGAAAAGGTTGAGCGTGCCGCCGTAGAGGTTGGTGGAGGCGACGATGTGGTCGCCGGCGGTGGCGATGTTCTGGACGGCGATGGTGATGGCGGCCGAGCCCGTGGCCACGCCGAGCGCGCCCACGCCGCCCTCGAGGGCGTTCACACGCTCCTCGAAGATGGAGACGGTGGGGTTGGTGAGGCGCGAGTAGATGTTGCCGGGCTCGGTGAGGCCAAAGCGGCCGGCGGCGGTGGCGGAGTCCTTGAAGACGTAGGAGCTCGTGAGGTAGATGGGCACGGCGCGGGAGTCGGTGGCGGAGTCCGGCGTCTCCTGGCCGGCGTGGACCTGCAGGGTCTCGAAGCGGAAGGTCTTCTCGGTCTCGGGGGTGATGGCGGGCATGGGGTCCTCCTTGTGGTTGCCGTTTTGGCGTTGGGTGGATGGTAGCAGGCAAGCCGGACAAAAAACGCGTCCGGCAGCATGTGGCTCCCGGGCGCGGTGCGGAGACGAGGTTGCGGCGTGCGCGGCTATGCGGCGCCGACGGTCCCCTGGGGTGCCCGGGAGCTGAGCATTCGCATGCAGCACATGATGGTGGCGTTCGTGCAGGCCATGGTGGGCACCTCCTGGGTCGTTGGTTGGGGCGCTTGTGGCCCCCGTTCGCGTTCGAGAAAGGTTATACGTCCCGCGTCATATTAAGTCAATAACCTACCGGAGAAATAGGTAATTATATTTCCCGGGAGGGTGGGCCGGGGCTGCCGCCTGCCGCGGGGGCGGCCGGGTCGTGCTGCGGGAATGGCCGCCCGGGCTCGCCCTTCCCTACGCAAGCCCCCGCGCGAAGGCCACAAGCTCGTCCACGTCGGCCTCGGTGGTCGCCCAGGAGCACACGAAGCGGATGACCTTGCGGCCGTCGTCCAGGGTGTAGAAGGTCTCGCAGCCCGAGGCCTCCTCGAGCGCGTCCGCACGGGCGGGGTCGACGGCAAAGAACTGCTGGTTGCCGCCTGCGTTGCCGTAGGGCTCGTATCCCGCGGCCACGAGCCCCTCGCGCAGCCTCGCGGCGCAAGCGTTGGTCCGGCGGGCCAGCTGCCAGTAGAGCTCCTCGCCCTCCTCGCAGCTCCAGGCACTGCCGTCTGCCGCGACTCCCTCGCGGGCAAACGCGGCCTCGAACTGGGCTCCCAGTAGGAAGCCCTTCGCGAGCAGGCCGTCGCGCTCCTTCACGAGGAAGGGGAAGGCCTCGCGCAGGCGCCGCGCGTGCGGGCCCTGGCCGCAGATGACCACGGCCTCGCCCATGAGCATGCCGTTCTTGGTGCCGCCGATGTAGAACGCGTCCACGCGGCTCGCGATGTGGCGCAGCGACAGGTCGTTGCCGGGCGCGGTGAGGGCGCTGCCCAGGCGGGCGCCGTCCAGGAAGATGCCCAGGTCGTGGCTGCGCGCCCAGTCGCAGATGGCGTCGAAGCGCTCGCGCGTCCACACGCCGCCCAGCTCGGTGGTGTTCGTGATGTAGATGACGGCGGGGATGGTCATGTGGCGGCCCGTCGAGGTCTGGAACTGCCAGACGCGCTCGGCCTCGGCGGGGGAGAGGAAACCGTCGTCGTCGCGGGTGGGCAGCACGGTGCGGCCGCAGGCGGCCAGCGCGCCGGTCTCGTGCACGACGATGTGGGCGTCGGGCGTGCAGATGACGCCCTCCCAGTCGCGCAGCATGCCGTTCAGGCAGATGACGTTGGTGCTCGTGCCGCCGATGCAGAACTCCACCTGCGCGTCGGGCTGGCCGCACATGTCGCGGATGAGCTTGCGGGCGCGCTCGCAGTGGGCGTCGCCCTCGGTGTAGCCAATGTTCTGCTCGGCGCAGGTGGCGGCCACGGCAGCGAGGACCTGGGGCGCCGCGCCCTCGGAGTAGTCGTTGCGGAACTCTCTCATATGGTTGCTCCTGGGTCTTGGGTGGATGGTGGTTGCCGCGGCGCGGGGCGAGCGTGCCTTGGGGGCGCTCGCCGGCGACGCCCGGCGTGAGGGACGGTCTCTCCATCATAGCCGTCGGGGAGGGGGATTCCCGGCTTGCCTTGGATGGGCCGTGGCCGGCGCGGTATAGTGAGTGGTTGTGAATTCGCATCAGACGGAGGGACCCGCAATGGCACACAAGGCAGAGGGCGCCGAGGACCTGTACGGCGCACGGATGCGCGCGTGGGAGCGCATGCAGGCCGTGGCGCGCGAGACGTTTGCGCCCTATGGCTTCGACGCGATCGAGACGCCGGCGATGGAGCAGGTCTCGACCTTTGTCCACGGCATCGGCGAGTCGACCGACGTGGTGCGCAAGGAGATGTTCCGCGTGTTCTCGGGCGCGCTGCTCGAGCGCATCTTCGAGGCTGGCGGCGAGCAGGGGCTCAAGCCCAAGCAGCGCCTGGCCATGCGCCCGGAGGGCACGGCGGGCGTGGTGCGCGCCGCGGTCGAGAACAACTTCGTGCCGCAGGGCGGCGCGCCGGTCAAGCTCTGGTACGCCGAGCCGATGTTTCGCGGCGAGCGCCCACAGAAGGGGCGCCTGCGCCAGTTCCACCAGGTGGGCATCGAGTGGCTGGGCGCGCCCGACCCGGCGGCCGACGCCGAGTGCATCATCATCCTCATGGACTTCTACAAGCGCCTGGGCATCGCGCCCGAGCACCTGCACCTGGCCATCAACAGCATGGGCGACGCCGCGTGCCGGCCGGCCTATCGCGAGAAGGTGCGCCGGTTCATCCTCGACCACGCCGACGAGATGTGCGACGAATGCCGCGAGCGCGCCGAGATCAACCCGCTGCGCGCCTTCGACTGCAAGAACGACCACTGCCGCGAGGTCATGAGGGACGCGCCGCTTGCGCATGACAACCTGTGCGAGGCGTGCGCGGAGCACTATGCGCAGGTCAAGCGCTATCTCGACGAGGCGGGCGTGGCCTACGAGGAGGACCCGACGCTCGTGCGCGGCCTCGACTACTACACGCGCACGGTCTTCGAGGTGGACTACGCGCCCGACGAGGCCATCGGGGCCATCGGCGGCGGCGGGCGCTACGATGGGCTCATGGAGCTCGAGGGCGGCAAGCCCACGCCGGGCATCGGGTTTGCGGTGGGCTTCGAGCGCATCATGCTCGCGCTTGAGGCCGAGGGCGTGGACCTTGCGGGCACCGAGCCCACCTGCGTGTACGTGGCGGGCACCGAGCCCGAGCTGCGGCCGCACGTGTTCTCGACCACGCTGGCGCTTCGCCGCGCGGGCATCCGCACCGAGGCCGACTACCAGGGCCGCTCGCTCAAGGCGCAGTTCAAGCAGGCCGACAAGCATCGTGCGAACCTCGTGGTCGTCATCGGTCCGGACGAGGTGGCGACCGGTACGGCGACGATTCGCGACATGGCCACGCACGAGCAGCAGAGCGTGCCCGCGGCCGAGCTCGCGGAGCGCGTGGCGGGACTCCTGGCGTAGGATTTTGGGCGCGGCGGGCCGTCTACCGGGTCAAGTCCTAAGCGGTGCGTAAATTCGTAATCGCGATTCTCCTACGCCGCCTTCCGCAGCCCCGCCCGCCGCTTGGCGATTCTCGCCAGACTCGGCGCCCTGGCCTCGGTTTCGACCACCGCCGGGGAGTGGTACAGCTTCCTCTTCCGCTGCCACCTGTCGTTCTCCTCTATGAGCAACGAGCCGGCCAGCCTCCTCGCGGAGCCGTCGTTCGGGAAGACGCCGACGACGTTCGCGCGCCGGCCGACCTCGCGGTTCAGCCTCTCGAGGATGTTCGTGGTCCTCACCGACCGCATCGAGCGCTCGGCGGCGCCCGCAGCGCCCCGTCGTGGGCCCGCAGGCGCCCCGCGCGCGCCGCGTCCCTCTCCGATCAAAAAAGGGCGCCGGCCGAAGCCGACGCCCTACCCGCACTCGCTACGCGGTGCGCCGCCGGTGCAGGATCAACCCGGCGGAGACCAGCACGGCCACGAGACCTGCGGCGGTGCCGGCCCAGATGCCGCCCGCACCCGTCTCGGGCACGGCAATCACGCGCGCGTTCGTGAACGTCCACCCGCTCGCGCCGCTCGCAATCGCCGACGCGCCCGCGCCATCAGCGCCCTCGCGTTCGTACGTCGCGGTCACCGTCATCGTACCGTCACCATTATCCACGGGCGTCACGCGCACAAGCACGGTCGCGTCGTCGTACGAGATGCCGCTCTGGTGGTCGTTCACCTCGCTGAGCCGGTACACGAACGTCTTGCCAGTGTCCGCGTCGGTGTACGCAAGCGCCGGGAACGTCACCGAGCCGTCGGCCTTGTTGGACACCGTGTACCGTGTGCCCACGAGCTCGTCGTGGCCCGGCGCCCCAACCGTCTCGAGTGCAAACTGGAACTGCCCCTCGGCAAGTGTGCCACCGGTAAACCGCTTCGTGGCCGCAACCACGTACTCGCCGCTCGACTCGTACGCGTTTGTGAACTCAACGGAGCTCGTGCTCCCGGCCGCAATCTGCCCCAAGGCGGCGCCGCCCGTCACCGTGCCCGTGAACCCGGGCGCGTCCTGCTCCGTCACCAGGTAGCGCACGCCGGCCGGGATGGTCACGCGGGCCGTCTGGCCGTCCGCGAGCGTAATGACGCCGCCGCTTGTGACCGTCGCCGCGTCGCCGACCTGCTGGCCGTCCGCCCCAAGCACCACGTAGCTCACGGGCTCGTCAAACGCCGCGCCGTCGGTGCCGGTCAGCGCCAGCACGAACCCGAACGTCTTGCCCTTCGCGGCATCCGGCGCACCGGCGGCCACGTGCTTGGTGATCGTCAGCACACCGGGCCTCACCTCGTTCGTGAAGGCCGCCGCGCCGTCAGACGCGTCACCGGAAAGCCCGCCGGTGTAGCTCACGGCCGCGCTCAGGTGACCGTTGCCGTCATCCGTCACGTCAACGCGCACCAGCTCGTCGTGCGTGTCGTACGTGACGCCGCTGTCGCTGCCGGCAACCTCGCGAATCACGTACCAATAGGTGCCCGTGGCCGCGTACTCCAGCGCCGAGAAGTTCACCTCGCCGTTGGAGGCGTTAGTCGCGATCTCGAGCGGCGTGGCGTCCGTCGCAATCGTACCCTGCGCGTCAGACGCGTACAGCGCAAACGAGAACTGCCCGTCACCCAGCACGCCACCCTTGAGCGTCTTGGTGGCGCTCACGTTCGCCAAGCCGCTCGCCGCGTACGCGTTGGTCACCGTGACCGAAGTCCCGCCGGCCACGACGGTACCCGCGCCGCCGTGGCCGCCGTCGGACTGGACGATGCCCGTCTGCGTGTAGCCGCCGGGCATGGAGGTCTCCGTAACCGTCCAGCTCTTGCCCACGGCGAGGTTCGAGAAGGTCTTGGACTCGCCGGCCCTGAGCGAGAAGGTCTCGACCGTCTTGCCGCCGTCAAACTCCACGCGGAAGCCGAAGCTCGCGCCCGAGTTCGCCGGCGCACCCGTGACCTGCTTGGTCACCGTGAGCGAACCCTTGGCCTCCTCCTTGGTGGTGTTCTTGAAGACCACCGCGTCGCCCGTGGTGCCGTCATCGTTGTCGTCGTAGGCGACGCCTGCAGAGAGGTTGCCCTGCCCGTCGTCGGTGACCGTCACCGTGACCTTGGCCACGTGCGTGTCGTAGGTGATGTGCGTGTCACCGCCCGCCATCTCGCGCACCGTGTAGGTGTAGGTGCCGGCGGTCTTATAGGTGAGCTGCGCAAACTGGATGGCGCCACCCGCGGCGTTCCGCTGCGTGCGCACCATGTTGCCGCTCGCGTCGATGAGCTGGAACGTGTAGCCCGCGGGTGCCGGCGCGTCATCGAGCGTCTTGCTGGCGACGATGGTGGCCGTGGTCTGCCCGGGCTCGTACTTGTTGGTGAAGCTCGCCGTGGCGGTGCCGTTGGCGGGGATGGAGCCCGTCGTGCCGCTGGACTTCACGAGCACCCAGCCGGAGGGCGTCTTCTCGTAGACGTTGTAGCCCACGCCCGCCGGGAGGCCCTTGAAGACGGCCCCCTCGTTGGCATGCAGCGTCAGGTCAAACCCGCCGTCCGTCACCGTGACCTTGTTGTCGAGTCGGGTCCAGTGCGCATAGAGCGTGACGGTGGTGCCGGCCGTGGCCGTGAGATCCTTGTCGAGCTGGAGCGGCAGCCGGTCGGCAGCGTACACGACGTCACCCGTGGCCGACGTTGCCCAGCCATCGAACTGGTAGCCGAAGAGGTAGTACCCGGCCTTGGGCAGCTTGCCCGGAGCACCCAGACTCCACGTGAGGTTGGCCATGGAGCCAGACACCGTTCCCGCACCAGCCGGCTCGTTCGCGCTAAACGCCACCGTGTACTCCGTGGGTACCTTCTCCCACACGTACGTGCCGGCCATGTTCGCCGCCGAGTACTCCCCGCCGCTGTTCCACTTGGCCATAAGGTCGGACGTGGACATGGAGAACTTGCCGTCGTCTCGCACCCAGTTACGGGTGTAGGCGGCGCCCCAGGGAGACGGGAGATTTGTACCGGACAGCGATACGAACTTTTCACCCAGCGTTATTGAGGCCAGGGAGGAGCAGCCGGAGAACATGTTGTACATGTTCGTGACGCCCGAGGTGTCGAGGCCCGAGAGGTCGAGTGAGGCCAGGGAGGAGCAGCCGTAGAACATCTCGTACATGTTCGTGACGCCCGAGGTGTCGAGGCCCGAGAGGTCGAGTGAGGTCAGGGAGGAGCAACGGTAGAACATGAAGGGCAGATCCCCCGCAACGTGTACTTTTCCCTCAACCGACACCGTCGTAATGGAGCTCCTATTGTTATCCCAGGGGTAGTACGCCGACGTGTTGTTTACCGTGGCCTCAGTGCCACTCTGCGGCTTGATGACCAAGTTGCCATCGGCATCGATTGACCACGCGGCACCGCCCCAGTTGCCGGACGCGATAAGATCGGCGGCCGCAGGGGCAACGTCGGGGGAGCTGTTGGCCTGCTTATCGATGACGTCCGCGGGCTCCGCGTCGGCCGCGGGCTCAGCGGCGTCCGCGGCCACCGGATCGGCCACCGGCTCGGCAGCCGCTGCACTCGTGCTATCGCCCGCAGCCGCGCCCGTCAGCGGGACGCGCTCGTACTCCACCTCGCCCGAGGGGAGCTGCTGGCCGTCGGGACCGGTGAGCTCGACGTGGAACTGGAACTCTTGGTTGGGGTCGCCGTTGCCGTCGCCCTCGCCAACGTACTTCTGGATCTCGAGCTGGCCGTCCTTGAGTGTGTTCTCAAAGACGGGCCTCTCATCGGTGGTCTGGTCGAAGGACAGGGTGCCGTCGCCGTTGTCCTTCACGGTCACGGTGTAGGTGAAGGTGGCTGTGGTGTAGTTGACCGTGGGGTCGTAGCCGGCCTCGCCCGCGGAGGGGATGACCTCGCGGGCCGTATAGGTGTAGGTCTTGCCGGCATCGGCCTCGGTGAAGGCAATCTCCGGGAAGGTGATCGTGCCGTCGGCCTTGTTGCCCACGGTCACGGTCGCGTCGGGCTGGCCGTCTTTGTCCACGTCCGGCATGGGCACCGTGGTACCTTCGCTGGCCGTGCCCGGCGTAAGCTCGAAGGTGAACTCGTCGTCCGTGAGGTCGCGGCCCTGGAGCGTCTTCCAGGCGCGCATGACGAGCTTGCCCTCAGCGTGGTACGCGTTGGCAAACTCCACTGGCGTGGTGGCGTTGTCGCCGCCGGCCGCACCCGCATCGTCCACGTTCTTGGCGACCACCGTGAGGTTGCCGTCGCCCGTCTCGTCCGTGACGGTCACCTGCACCTTGTGCTGGGCCGTGTCATAGGTGTAGCCGGGCTTGCCGAGGTCGACCTCGCGAATCGTGTAGGTGTAGGTCTGTCCCACGTCCGCAAGGCCGTAGCGCAGCGCGCCGAAGGTCACGTTGCCATCTACGTCGTTGGTGGCGGTGCGCAGGACAGTGCCGTCCTCTCCCACCAGCTCAAAGCGGAACTGGAAGGCCTTGAGGCTCGTGCCCGTGAGCGTCTTGTGGGCCTTGAGCTGCACGGTGCCGGAGGCATCGTACGTGTTGGTGAAGCTCGCCACCGCGACGCGGGTCTCGCCGGCCTGGATGGTGCCCGTGGCCCCCGACACCGCCGCCTGCGAGAAGCCGGGCGTTGCCTGCTCAGTCACCGTGTAGGCGCTCTCGGAGGGGATATCCTTGATGGTGACGGTCTGGCCGCCGGTGATGCTCACCGTGCCGCCCGTCGTGATGGTGCCCGTGGCAACCGGCTCGTCCACGCCGGCGTTACGCACCTCGTAGGCGTAGGTGCCACCGTCGGGGTTGCCGTCCTTGCCGGTGATGTCCACGCGGAAGGTGAACTTCTTGGTCGCCGCAGCGGTCGTGGCGTGCTCGACGGTCTTCTCGATGCGCAGGTCGCCGTAGGGGTGGTAGGTGTTGGTCACCGTGTAGCCGGAGGCGGCGTCACCCGTCACGCTCGAGACGTAGCCGGGGTAGTAGACGGTCTCGCGCACCTCGTAGTTGATCTTGACGCCCTGGTCGCGGTACTTGGGCAGGTCGTTGAAGGCGTAGGACCAGCTGCTCGCGTTGGCGTCGCCGGAGGGCGGCGTCACCGTCTGGCTCTTGAGCAGCGCGCCGTCGGCGTAGAGGTCGAGCCGCACGCTCGACGGGCGGGCGCCCGCGGCATTGGCGTTGTCGTCCCAGGTCTTGGTGCCGGTGACGGAGACCTTCTCGGGCTCGTGGACGTTCGCAAGCTTGAGCGTGATGCCGCCGCTCGCGACCTCCTGGGTCACCTTGCCGGTGTAGCCCGTCACCTCGTCCTCGCGCACGGTGTAGCGGATGGCCGAGCCGTTCTCGTCCACGGCGTCGACGCCCGTGAACTCGTACTGCCAGCCGTTGTCGGCCGAGAGCGCGGCGCTCTTGCCCGTGTCAACACCGTTGGCGAGCAGGTGCACGGTCACGCTGGTCCGGCGCAGGCCGTCGCGGTCGTTGTCATCGTCCCAGGACTTCTCGACGCGCACGGAGAACGGCATGAGGCCAACCTTCGTGTAGCCCTCGCAGATGAGCTGGTTCTCGGACGTGGCGCCCGTCTCGGCGTCGATCGTCGTGCCGATCATGACCACGTTGTTGTAGGCGTGGGCGCCACCGGCAAGCCCGGCCTCGGACTCGTCCTTGCTGAGCGTGGTGTCGTACCACCGGTCAATCTGCTCCTGCGCAGCGTCGGGGCCGGCAAGCGACGCGTCGGTCACGTGCGGGGCGCGCATCCGCACGTACGCCATGAGGCCCTCGTCCCCGGGGATCACGTAGTCGGAGCCGTCGGTTGCCTTGGAGGCGTCGATGGCGATGGCCGTGACCCGCGAGAGGTCGGCCGGCGGGGTCGTCGACCAGATGGCGGTGTTCGTGAGGTCGTTGTCGGAGCGGTCGGTCGTCTCGTCGAGCGTGAGGCCCTTCACGGTGCTGTAGTACACCACGGGCGCCACGCCCATCTGCTTCATGGGTGTCACGTCGACCGAGGAGAGGAGGCCACGCCACTGCGTGTCGCCGTGGTCGTCCTTGTCGTTCGTGGGCACGTAGTTCTCGAGGTTGTCGTAGATGACGATGCCCTTGGCCCGCGTCTTGGAGTCGTTCTGCATGCGCAGACGGTAGCTGTAGACGCCGCCCTCGTAGGCGTTGAGCTCGTCGTCCTCGAGGCCCCGGGAATAGGTGCCGGAGCCGTTGACGGCCACGCGCTTGGAGAGGCCGGTGTTCGTCGAGATGCGCACGTCGAGCTTGTCCTGCGCATGCGCGTAGACGAAGGAGTTGGTGGTGCGGCCGTCGCCCAGGCCCGTCATGAGGCCCTCGACACCCTGGGTGGCCTCAGCGGATCCTTCGTTTTTGCCAACCGTCGGGTCGTTTGGCTCGCCCGTGAGGCCCTCGACGGTGCCGAGCTGGTCGTTGTCGCTCTCGAAGGCGACCACGTTGTTGGGGTCGGCCCCGAGGTCGAGGAGCGACTCCCAGGAGTAGATGGCGTCGAACTGAATCTCCGGGTTGTCGTTGTAGCCGGCCATGCCAAAGTTGGTCGCGTAGGTGGGCTGCGGGGTAAGCGCGGTGCGCACCACGAGCAACGTGCGGCCGGAGCCCCGGTAGTTCTCGATGGTGTACGCAGACTCGATGCTGTCACCGGAGCGCGTGGCCCTGATGCTCGAGAGGTCCGGCACAACGCCGGCCGGCAGCAGGTCGTACCACGTGCCGCCCGTCTCGGCGGAGAAGACGCCCGCCTCGATGGCCGCGTCGTACGCGGAACGCGACGACAGGTTGGTCTGCTCGTTGAGGCCGGCCGTGTAGTGGAGCTTCACCTGCCTGTTGGAGGTGTCGTTCTCATAGGTGAGCCTCTTGTAGGCGCGGGCGCCCATCGCGGCGCCGTCGAGGTTGTCGTCGGCGGCCTTGGGCCCGCAGGAGACGATGAGGTTGTTCTCGGAGTCCGTGGCGTCCATCTTGGCCCAGTTGCGCAGGATGCTGGAGGGCTCGCTGGAGTTGGCAAAGAGGGCCTCGACGCGCTCGCGCGTGGCCTCGGTGGAGCGCAGGCGCACCTTGGGCGTCACGGTCATGTCGTAGCCGCCATTGGTGGCGGTCACCGTGGTGCGCAGGTTGGTGGCGTTGTCGGGCAGGGTGACGGCCGCGCCGGAGGCCGTCGCGCCGTTCTCGGTGGTGACCACGAGCGAGCCGGTCTTCCACGAGGCCGTGGCCACGTGCACCCAGTCGTCGCCGTCGTTCAGCTGCGCGTAGACCTCGACGTCGGGCCAGAGGGTGCGGTCGGACTCGGTGCCGTAGCCCCACTCGCCACCGTCGATGCGGCCGTACTGGACCGGGTTGCTCCCGCCGCCGTCCTTGTAACCGTAGCCGGGCTGGTCGAACTTCTTGTAGGTGTACACGTCGGGCGAGGTGTCGAGCGTCACGGACTCAAACTCGAAGTCCTTGGCCGTGAGGCCCTCCTCCTGGTGGTCAAACTGCACCAGGTAGTCGTCCATGGTCATGGTCACGGGCTTCCGGCCAAGCTCGTCGACGCTCATCTTGCCGTCGCCATCGGTGTCCTGCCACGTCCACGGTGCGATGAACCCCACCGTCTGCACGCTGTAGTCGGCCAGGACGTCACGGCCGGCGCGCAGCTCGTTGAGGGCGTTGCCGTAGGTGTAGCCGCCGTACTTGGACACGTTGAAGTGGCCCACGGGATCCTTGAACTTCATGGGCGAGTAGTACTTCTCGGCAGGCGCCTCGGCCTTGGTGACCTTCTTGTCGTCCGTGCTCGTGAGCGTGTAGGTGACCTTGTCCTGCAGCTTGTAGGGGCCTCCGTCGGGCAGCTCGCTCTTGGGGTAGGCCGCGTAGGCGTGCGTGTAGAAGCCGCGGTTGCCGCCTGTCTCGTACGTGGTGGTGGCGATGGGGTACACCGTCTGGGACGTGGAGCTTGGGTCGGGGTTGGCCGTGACCCTGCCGTACTGGTCGCTGATACCGAGGAGCTTTGCCCCCGGCACGGCCTCGCTTGCCACGTCGTGCGTGGCGCCTATGTCGAAGGCCTGGTTGCCGTACTGGGTCGAGCAGGCGTACCAGTCGACGTAGACGTAGTCATCCGGGTTCTCGGGCTTGAGCTCGGCCGGCCAGCTCTCGGGCCAGCTCTCGGAGAGGGAGTAGGCCGTGTTAGTGGCGCTGCCGATCTGCTCGGAGGTGTCGAAGGTGGCGTCGATGGCGTTGGAGGTCTTGGTGAGGGTGTTGCCCTCGTGGGTGATGACCTGCGCGGTGGCCTTGAAGGCGTCCGTCACGTAGGCGTCCGGGTTGCCGTTGAGCTGGTGCGGGGTGAGCTGGCGGATGGTGAACTGGAACATGGCGCTCGTGGCGGCGGAGAGCTTGCGCACGTTGGTGAGCACGTAGTGGTCGCCCATGTCGGTGTAGGCGAAGACGGCCCTGCTGTCGGGCGCCTCGGGGACGGACAGCTCGAAGACGCCGGCGACGGAGCCGTCACGGTTCTTGACGATGTTCTTGGGAACGGAGATCTGCAGGTCGCCGGGGTCGTAGTCGTACTGGCCGGAGAAGGCGACGTCGAGCTGGAGGCTCATGTCGAACTTGTTGTCGGTGCTCGGGGCGAGCGACAGGCGGTCGGGGTTTCCGTCGTTGGCGGTGTCGGGGGTGAGCCACTTCACGGAGATGGACTCGATCTTGGTGCCGTCACCCTCGGGCTTGTCGTCGGCGGTACCGGGCGCGTCCGCCACGGTGGCCGTGAGCTCGTTGAGCTCGTCCCGCTTGAGCTCGGGGGCCTCGGTGAGCTTCGTCTCGTCGGTGAGGGCCGAGCCGTCGAGAACCTCGTCGGACGTGTCGACGGGGGTGGTGGGGGCGTCCGTGGACGTGGCGGCCGCGTCGGTGGTGGGGGCGGTCGTGGACGTGGCGGCCGCGTCGGTGGTGGGGGCGGCCGTGGTCGCGGGGGCGTCGGTGCTCGCGGCGGTGTCGGTGGTCGTGCTGGCGGCCGTGGTGGTGGGGGCGGCCGTGGTCGCGGGGGCAGCCGCGTTGTCGGCCGTGGCGTCATCGGTGGCCGTCGGCGCCTCGCTCGCGACGGCGGGAGCGTTCTGCAGCCAGCTGTCCGTCTCGGAGCTCGTGCCCGTGAGCTGCGACTGCGTGGGGGTGCCGTTCTGCTCCTCCACGATCTGGCGCACGGCCTGCTCGCTCCGGGCCGCCTCGGCAAGCGCCGTGATCGGCTGGCTGGTGGCAAGCATCGCGACGGACGCGAGCACGACCATGCCCCTGCGCGCGATTCCCTTGAGCTTGCTGCGAACGTTCATGGGGACGTCTCCTCACTTAGACGCTGGGGCCTGGCCCCAGGGGACTAGTGGCCTCTCGGCTGTCGGGCGCACGCGGAGGTGCGGGGCGCGGGGTGCCGCGGGCGCTGCCCACGGCGTGCGGGAACGCCCCACCCAGGCGCGAACGCCCGACAGCCGGCACGCGCCCGGAGGCACATGCCGGCCAAGGTGCGCGACGGGCCAGCCCCGCCGCGCCAGTGGCGACTACTTGGAGTCGGCCTTGCGGTCGCGCGCGATCTTCACCGCGGACACGGTGATGAGCGCGCCGCCGAGCACGACGCCCGCCGTGATGCCGGCGGCGCCGGTGCCCGGGAGCTCGTCGCCGGGGACGTTGACGACGGTGGCGTCGAGCGTGCCCTTGTCGGTGGCACTAACTTCAAGCTTCGCGGAGTTGCCCTCGATGACCTTGTTGTCGACCTTGATGCCGGTGACCTTGCCCGTGGTGCTGTCCTTCTCCACCGCGAGCGTGAACTTGACCGGCTTGATGGTCTTCATGCCGGCCGGGGTCTTGGTCTCGGTGAGGGTGTACTCAACCTCGGACTCGAGGCCCGTGAAGGTGAACGTGGTGGGGGCATTGCCGGTCGTGATGTTCTTGCCGACGACCTCGCCCTTGTCGTTGGTCAGCGTGAACTCGGCACCGGCGAGCGGCTGTTTCTTGTCGTCGACCTTGTTGACGTTGAGGTTGAAGCTGTAGAGGTAGGTCTCGTCCTCGGGCGTCTTACCCGTCTCGCCCTGGCCCTGGGAGTAGGGGTTGTTGGAGAACTCGAGGTTGGCGCTGTTGATCTGCGGGTCGGTGATGGTCGAGGTGTGGCCATAGATGGCCTCGACGTCAGCGCTGTCGTAGACGGGCGTGTACTCGAGCACGACCTTGGCGCTGGCGAGGTCACCGGTGAAGCCGGCAGTCTTGGCAGCGGCCTTGAGGTCGTCCGTGGCCCAGGTGACCGTGCGACCGTCGGTGGAGACGGTGGCCGTGAAGGCACTCGTCAGATCGGTGCCATTGATCTTGACGGAGACGTTCCACTGGTTGGTGACCTCGTCGGCATTCGTGGTGAAGCCCTTGGGCATGGTATCGACGAACTTGTACACGTACGTCTTGTACTCGTCGATGTTCGCAGGCAGGGTGCCCGTGAGCTGGTACGTCGGTGCGATGGGCTTGTTGCCGACGAGGCCCGCGTCGGCGGAGTCCTTGTAGCTGCCGTCCCACGTGCCTTCGTTGTCCTTTATCTTCTTCTCGAGCGTGGGCGTCTTGGCCTTGGAGGTCACAGTCTTGCCGGCGTTGCCGAGCGGCACGAGAATGGCCGAAGTCGCGGACTCGTTCTCACCCAGGTTGTCGGTGTCGGAAACGAGCAGGTAGTAGCCTGTCTCACCCGTGTAGGAAGCGCTGCCGTTCGTGATGTCCACCGTGCTCGTGGCTGCGGGGGCGCCGGCCTTCGCGAGCTCCTTCGCGAGGTTGCCGGCGAAGGTCTGCGTGAGGCTGGCCTTGCCCACGGCGACGACCTTGTCGAGGAGGTCGGCGTCGGTCGCGTTGACGGCGGGCTTGTAGTCGGCGCCGGTGGCGGTCAGCGCGGCGACGACCTGCGCACGGAAGGCGGTGTTCGCCACGGCGTTGGACATGGCGCTGCCGCCGTTGGCGTAGTCACCCGTGAACAGCTGGTAGACCTTGTACTTGCCCGCGAGGGTCACGCCAGAGGGGCTGTTGACCGTGATGGTCGCGTTCGTGGCCGCGAACGCGACCGTCACCGGCGCCACGACGCCACCGAGCGCGAGGGTCGCGCTGAGGCCCGCCATGACGGCGAGGCGCGCGCCCTTGCCGATCGTCTCGTTGAACTTCATGTCTCTTCCCTTCTCTCGCCCCCAAGGCTGGCGCTTGGGGCTGATTCCACGTGCTATGTCCCGTCGGCGGCGCCGACGTGTGACCTATGGGTGGTGCAGGGTGTCCGCGGGTGGTGCGGACGGCGCGGGTTGGGCGTCGGCGGGCGGGGTGGTAGCGGGCGGAGCGTCCTTCTCGGCAGCGCCCTTCTCGGCGGACGCCCGGGCGGCCTTGCGACGACGCCGCTGGCGCACGATGCCGCCAACCACGACCGCCACCGCCACGGCCGTTCCAGCGGCCGCGGGCCAGAGGCGGCGGTTGGTGACGATCGCCGTCACCGAGGGACCCTCGGACAGGAACCCGTCCGGCACCTTGGTGCGCGTGCCGTGGACGAGCAGCCGGTGGTCGTTGATGCCGTAGGGCGTGCAGGTGACGAGCGTCGCGAGGTCCTCGCCCGCCCTGATCTGGACGGACTCGACCTCGTCCGGCAGCACGACCTCGATCGACGTCACGCGGTAGCAGTACACGTCGCCGAGCACGACCACGCCGAAGACGTCGCCCTCCTCGAGCAGGCGGATGTCATCGAATGCGCGCATCTGCGCGAGCCCCGAGTGGGCGGAGAGCACGGTGTGGGTGGTGTCGCCGCCCACGGGCAGGCTCGAGTTCTCCACGTGGCCGACGCCGGCCGAGAGCACCGCGACGCTCGTGCCGTGGTAGACGGACATCTTGAGGCCGATCTTGGGAATCACCACGTAACCGAAGGCCGTGCCGTGCCCGTCCTCGGAGAGCTGGTGCTCGTAGGGCCAGATCTGGTCCGCGGGGATGTCGGGCGTGAGGCCGGCCAGATAGCGGTTGTAGGCGATGGCCTGCGCGAGGAGCTCCTGCTTGGCAGAGTCGTCGAACTGGGCGGCCTCGTGGTCGAGCTGAGCCGTCACCTGGGCGCGGCGCCAGGAGTCCCACGCCTCCGTGGCGGGGTAGTAGAGCAGGATCGCGAGGCCGAGCGCGAGGCCGAGGAACGGCAGGAGGCGCGAGAGGCGGCTCTTGCGGCGCGGGGCGCGGGCGGAGGCGGCGTCGGGCGCGGGGGTGTCGCCGGTGACGGCGGGCTGCGCGGCGGCGGTGGGCTCGTCGGGGGTGGTGCTGCTATGTCCGTTGGCTCGAGTCACTAGCGCTCCCGGCCCTTCCGACGCACGCCGGCAGCGACGAGCAGCACGCCCGCGGCGGCCACGGCGAAGATCGCGAGGAAGCTCACCACGTCGCCCGTCTGCGGCAGGCGGCCGAAGATGCCCGCCAAGTCGTTGGCCACGCGTACGGACACGGTGCCCGTCTCGGCGTCCGCCGAGGTGACGCTGGCATGGCTGTCGTCCGTGGCGGCGCCAAGGCGCGCGCTCTCCTGATCGAGCTCGGAGGTGATCGTGAGCGCGATGGGTTCCTCCAGCTGGGAGTAGCCCGCGGGCGCGCCCACCTCGGCAAGCGTGTAGGCACCGGCGTCGAGGCCCGTGACGGTCGCGGTTCCGTCGTCGCCGGACACGAACTCGTGGGCCTCCGCGCCGAGCATGCCGTCGGCCTGCACGTAGGAGCCGTTAGCGGCCTGGAGCGTGAAGCGGGCGCCGGCGAGTTTCTTGTCGCCCGAGCGGGCGACCTTATCGAGCTCGAGCGACCATGTGAGCAGGCGGGCGCGGCTCTCGGGCGTGCGACCCAGGCCGCTTGCGTCGGACTTCTCGGTGTACTCGAGGTAGACGTAGTTGTCGGCCGGGTTGGCGGCGCCGGCCTGCGCCTTGCCGGGCACGAGGCGCGCATTGTAGGAGACGCGGACCTTGTAGGCAGCCGTGGCCTCGGGCGCAAGGGCCTTGAGGTCGGTCGTGGTGACCGTGAGCCGGTTGTTCGCGTAGGCGACCGTGAAGCCGGACGTGATGGTGCGCGCCACGGAGCCGTCCTCGGCGAGGAGCTCCACGACGACGCCGGCCGGGTCGGCCTCGAGCTCCGGATCGAGCTGGTCGACGAAGGCGTAGTGGTAGGTGGTGAACTTCTCCCAGGTGGAGGGCAGCGTGCCCGTGAGGCGGTAGGGAACCCAGGCGCCTATCTGGGCGTCGGCGGCCTTCTGCCAGGAGGCGGAGCCGTCCGCGGCGACCTCGCCGACGAGCTTGTCGACGGTGGGCGTCTCGACCTTAGTTTGCGCGGGGGGGGGGGGTCTGGTCGTTCGCCGCGGCGCCCACCGAGCTGGCCTGGGCGTCCGCACGGGCGGGCGTCGAGCTGAGCGCGAGCACGAGCACGACGGCGACTGCGAACACGGGCGTCAGGAGTCGCGCTCTCTTGCCAACGGTACGCTGTTGCTCAGCCATGTTGAAGCCTCTCTACCGGCCTTCTCGTCCCCTGGGATCCTGGCAGCGGCGAGCCGGTTGCCGGCACCCGCGTGCCGGCGTGTGCGCCGCGGTTGCCCGCGGCTGTCGTCGCAGGCCGCGACCGCCGCTGCTGGCCGCTCGCGCCTGTCGTCGCGATTACGCACCCTCCGCCACAAGTAGTCTAATTTTATACATTTTCTTTTTGCATTCTGTCGGGAGGCCGAAAAAATAGTTATGTGAAGTCCCTCTATTAAGCGATTGGGTTGTCTGCGCATATAACCGCAGGTTAGTATGCTTATGTGGAGTTTGCGCCACAGGGTCAACAAGGTACGGGTACATGGGTGGCAAGATTGCGGCGTGAGCGCCACCCGGAGATTGCCGACGAAGACGTAAGGGCTGCTATGCGGAACATGATTCGCTATCAGCAGCGCGACAGCGGGGAGTATGCGGCAGTCGGATTCGACGGCAGGAACAGGTTCATAGAGCTTGTCTACGTCTTCAACGAGGAACTTGATTCGTTTCTTGTCTACCACGCATTCACGCCACCTACGGGAAAGATGCTTAGAGAGCTTGGATTGGAAAGGGGATAGCAGAGATGGACGCGAAGCAACTAGAAGCCAAGTACGGGCTTAGCAGTGATCTTATCGAGCGCAGCGCAGCCCAGTACGAGAGCGGGGACTATCCGCACTGCTCCAACCCCGTACACACCGGCTCGCATATGGACGCAGTTGGCAAGAAGAGGGTGACGGTTGTCTACTCGGCTGAGGACGTGCAGAAGGTTTCGCGCAAAGCAAAGAGCCGTGGCGTTAAGCCCTCGGACGTTTACCGCGCTGCCATGCGACAGTTCTTGGACGCGCAGACGGCTTAGGGAATCACCCCACTTGGGCTTGACTGGTGTAACGGGTAACAGGGTGGCGTAACCTGTTACAAATCTGGCTACCTGTTGTCAAAAGTGCAGGTAACCGTATGTAACCACCGGTGTGGGGTGTCACGTTAAGTAGTTTTGGAGCAGTGCCATCCTGACTGGTAGTCAAACTCGAAGGTTCTCAGGGGCCGCCACCAAGCTGTTTTGGAGCAGTCCTCGGCGAGGGCCGCCGACGTCACCGCGAGGCTCGGGGGCGCGCAGCTCTCCTTCTGCCGGCCGCACGGCCCCTGGCAGAAGGGCACGGTCGAGAACACGAACGGGCTCATCAGGGGGTTCTTCCCGAAGGGGACGGACTTCTCGAGGGTGACGGGGGAGGTGGTCGAGAGGGCCTTCGCGTCCATCAACGGCAGGCCAAGGAGGGTGCTCGCCAACAGGACGGCCAGCGAGGCGTACCGCGAGGAGCTGTTGCACTCAGCTTGACAATCCGCCATTCGGTTGGAATCCTACCCTTCTTTAGCATCCTGTCGTCCATGGCGCGGGGCCTTCCTGGCGGTCAGTCCTGTTGGCGCAAAACAACCTACAGGAAACCCTGCGTCATCTGCCGCTACG
>CWGU01000054.1_pt5 | contig 21125 bp, 17 predicted proteins | sample 667921 | NCBI WGS metagenome assembly CWGU01 (sample SAMEA3735815, study PRJEB9488) | human gut metagenome | biome: ENVO:mammalia-associated habitat; material: ENVO:feces | place: Malawi | collected 2009-02-27 | reverse complement strand
GCGTGCAATGTGACAAATCATACGGAAGGGATGTCACATTCGCGATTGCCAACGCCTTGACCTCCCCATCCGCGTTCATATGTGCGCCCTCGTCGGTGCCTGCGGAAGCGGCAAGTCGACGCTTCTGGGGGCGCTGGCCGGAGAGTTCTCCCATACGGGGAAGCTCGAGGTCAAAGGCTCCATCGGCCTCGTGTTCCAGAACCCGCGCCTGCAGTTTCTCGCCCTCACGGTATCCGAGGAGGTGCTCGTGACGTTGCACGCGGCCGAGCCCGACGCGGCGGAGGACGAGCTTTCGGCGCGCGTGCCCGGCCTTCTCGCCGAGTTTGGGCTCGACGGGCTTGCCGAGCGCTCGCCCTACGAGATCAGCCAGGGCCAGCAGCGTCGGCTCGCGATGCTCTCCATGCTCGCGGGCTCGGCCGACGTGCTCTTGCTCGACGAGCCCACCTATGCCCAGGACGAGCGCTCGACCTGCCGCATGCTCGACGTGCTCATGGAGCGCGTCGCGGCCGGGCTCACCGTGGTGGTGGCCACGCACGACCTTGCGCTTGCCCGGGCCATCGCCAACCAGGTGCTGCTTGTGGGGGATGGGCGTGTGCGGCAGCTGGCGTTCAAGGTGCCGCTCCGGGTGCGCGACATCGTCTTTGCCGTGGGGCTCAACGTGGCCATCGTGGCTGCGCTCGTGCTGGTGCGATAGGGAGCAGCGGGGCCTGCCAGCTCGGGGGTGACCGCTTTTGCACGCACGGCAAATTGAGGTGCCACCTTTCGCGGGCGGGGTGCCCCAGGGACGCAGCTCGCAGCCAGGGATGTGCCGCAGACGCGGCCAACCTGGGGCAATGCTAAGCTGGGGCACGACAAAGCTGCGGGCAAAGGGGGAAACGTGGGCAACACGACCGAGCAAGACGTTGCAACGGCGGAGGAGCTTGTCGAGTTCATACGGCAAAGCCCCAGCATGTTCCATACGGTGGCCACCGCGCGAGGCTATCTCGACGAGGCAGGCTTCACGTACCTGCCCGAGAGCGGCACGTGGCTGCTCGAGCCGGGCGGGCGCTACTACACGGTGCGCAACAACTCCAGCGTTATCGCATGGCGGGTGGGCTGCGCGCTCGACGATCCCGAGCATGGCGACTTCCACTTCCAGCTCACGGCCTCGCACGCCGACTCTCCCACCTTCAAGCTCAAGGCAAATCCTGAGCTCGAGGGCCCCGAGGGCTACCTTCGCCTCGACGTCGAGGCCTATGGCGGCATGATTGACTATACCTGGTTCGACAAGCCACTCTCGCTGGCCGGACGCGTGCTCGTTCGCAACGGCAGCCGCATCGAGAGCCGGCTCGTGTCGCTCGAGGAGGACGTGGCGCTCATCCCAAGCCTCGCCATCCACCTCGATCGCAAGACCAACGAGAGCTTCTCGCCCAACCGCGCGCGCGACCTCTGCCCCGTGGTCTCGGCGGGCGACCTTTCCGCGGGTACGGTGGACGCGCTTGTGGCCGAGGCTGCGGGCGTGGAGCCCGGGCGGGTCATGGCGCGCGACCTCTTCCTCGTGAACCGCCAGCGCGGCCGGGTCTGGGGCGCGGCCTCGGAGTTCGTGAGCACGCCCAAGCTCGACGACCTTGCCTGCGCGTTTACCTCGCTCAAGGCGTTTCTCGCGAGTGACAACGAGGGTTGCGTGAGCGTGTGGTGCTGCTTCGACAACGAGGAGGTCGGCTCGAACACCAAGCAGGGCGCGATGTCGACCTTCCTGCGCGACACGCTGGGCCGCATCGCCGAGGCGCTGGGCCGCACCAACGAGGACCTGCGTCGCGGGCTTGCCGGGTCGTTCCTCGTGAGCTGCGACAACGCCCACGCGCTGCACCCCAACCAGCCCGACCGCTACGACGCGGCCAACCATCCCGTGCTCAACGGGGGCATCGTGGTGAAGGAGGCCGCCAACCAGAAGTACTGCACGGACGCCTTCAGCCGCGCGGTCTTCGAGGGCGTGTGCGCCGACGCGGGCGTGCCCGTGCAGACCTTCGCCAACAGGAGCGACATGGTGGGCGGCTCCACCCTGGGCAACCTCTCGAACGTCCAGGTGAGCATGCACGCCGTGGACGTGGGCTTGCCGCAGCTGGCCATGCACTCCAGCTTCGAGACGGGCGGCACGCGCGATGTGGCCCTCGCGATCGCCGCGCTCACGGCGTTCTTCGATGCCAACATTCGCATCGCCGATGCGGATCTGGCGGTGCTGGGGTAGGGAAGCGGCATCCAGAGAGAAGCGGCATCCACAACGCAAGGCGCCCGGTCGGGAGTCCCGGCCGGGCGCCTTGCCCATACCTGCAGCTTGGCGATGCGACCCAACCCGGCGCCGCCATGCCGCAAGCCCTATTCGTCGCCGAAGCTGATGCCCAGCAGGCGCGCCTGGCGCACGAGCTCGCACTCGGGGTCGACGTACTTGAGCTTGTCGGCGATCTCGTCGAGTGGCACGTGCACGATCTTACCGCCATACTGGGCGATGAGGTAGCCGTACTCGCCGCGCAGGCATCCCATGGCGGCCTCGACGCCGCACTGCGTGGCGAAGATGCGGTCCTGAACCTCATAGGCCGATCGCGTGGGAGAGTGGGTCGGCTTGCCGTACACTGGCTGGAGAGTTGGCTGTGGCCAGCTGGAGGGCTGGCTGTGACCAGCTGCGGTAGGCCATGGCGGTAACGACTGCGGCCGGAGCTGTGATGGCCGGTCACGACGGAGGAGGCCACGATCGGATCGGTAGCGGCTGCGGCCGACGTGGCATATGCGGGCAACCGGGGAGGGGCGGCGATGCGTGACGTTCACGAGCGCGATCTGCGCGGTGTGGGTGCCGCGAGCGGCGCTGGCGCCCCCGTGAGCTCCGGTCTTGCGCGTGACAGCGCCCGGCGCAACGTCGATGAGCTGCGCGGCTCCCTCTCAACGTCGTCCGACGGCCTCACGGGCGAGCAGGTGCCCAAGATGCGCGAGCGCTACGGGAGAAACGAGCTCGCCGCCCGCGCCTCCGACTCGCTGGCCCGCTGCCTGTGGCGTGCGTTTGTGAATCCCTTCAGCGTCACACTGTTCGTGCTCGCCCTCGTTTCCATCGCTACCGACGTGGTCTTCGCGCCCGACGTGGCGAAGAGCGCGAGCACGGCCTTTATCATCCTGGTCATGGTCGCCACCAGCGGCGTCATCCGCCTCGTGCTCGAACTGCGCGCCAAGGGGGCGTCCGACCAGCTCGACCGCATGATTCGCGTTCGCGTGATCGTGCGCCGCGACGGCCGCGAGCGCGAGGTGAGCGTCGGCGACCTCGTGGTGGGCGACGTGGTGCTGCTCCATGCCGGCGAGCGCATCCCCGCCGACCTGCGCCTCATCCAGACTCGCGACCTGTTCGTCTCCCAGGCGGCCATTACGGGGGAGAGCGCCATCGTCGAGAAGCGCGGCGACACACTCGACGCGGCTATCGGTGGGCCCATCACGCAGCTCGACAACCTCGCCCTCATGGCTACGACCGTCATTAGTGGCAGCGGCGAGGGTATCGTCGTGGCGGTTGGACGGGACACCGTCTATGGCGGCGTCTCCGACTCGGTGTCGGGCGATGGCCCCGACGACTCGTTCAGGCGTGGCGCGAGCTCCATCGCCTGGGTAATGCTGCGCTTCATGGCCGTCCTCATTCCCGTGGTGTTCGCCATCCTCGGCCTCACGGGCGCCGACCTGCTCGACGCGTTCGCGTTCTCGCTCTCGGTGGCCGTGGGACTCATGCCCGAGATGCTGCCGATGGTGATCTCGGCCTGCCTCGCGAAGGGGTCGCTCGCGATGTTCCGCAAGCGGGCGATCGTGCGCAATATCGACGCCATGCAGGGCTTTGGCAGCATGGACACACTCTGCTTCGACAAAACGGGCACTCTCACGAGCGAGAACATCCTGCTCGAGTACTACACCGACGTGCTGGGCAACGAGAGCGCCGAGACGCTCGACCTCGCCTACCTCAACAGCTCGTACCACTCTGGTGTGCGCAATCCCATCGACAACGCCGTCCTGGCCTGCTCGACCATGCCCGGGCGCGAGGCGCACTTTGCCGCGCTGGCAAGAGACGCCCGCAAGGTCGACGAGATTCCGTTCGACTACCCGCGCACGCTCGTGAGCACGCTCGTCGACGTGCCCGGAGCGGGCCGCATGCTCATCGCCAAGGGCGACGTGCGCCAGGTGGTGGCACGCTGCACCCACGTGTCGTGGCGCGGCGAGACGTACGAGATGGGCGAGGGCGACGCTGGCGGCGCCTCCGCCATCGTCGACGAGATGCTGGCCGACGGCATGAAGGTGATTGCCGTGGCGCGCCGCCGCATGGATGGCGAGTGCATTACGCCTGATGACGAGCGGGGCCTGACGCTCGTGGGCTACCTCGCGTTCTTTGACGCCCCTAAGCCCTCGGCGGCCACTTCCATCGACAAGCTCGCGCGGCTGGGTGTCACGCCCAAGTTGCTCACGGGTGACCGCCTCGCCATCGCGCTCTCGGTGTGCCGGCGCGTGGGCATCGACGACGACGCGACGCTGTGCGGCGGCGAGATCGACGCGCTCGACGAGGTGCACCTCGCCCATGCGGTGGAGCGCACGAGCGTCTTCGCCGAGCTCACCCCCGCCCAGAAGGCCCGCATCGTCGCCCGGTTGAGGGCCAACGGCCACTCGGTGGGATTCCTCGGCGACGGCATCAACGACATCCCGGCGCTGGCCGAGGCTTCCGTGGGTATCTCGGTGGACACCGCAGTCGACGCGACGAAGGACGCCGCCGACGTGGTCTTGCTCGAGAAGGACCTCGATGTGCTCGAGCAGGGCGTGCTCGAGGGCCGCAAGACGTTTGCCAACATGCTCAAGTACATCAAGGTCACGGCGAGCTCCAACTTTGGCAACATCCTCTCCATCGTGCTCGCGGCGGCGTTCCTGCCGTTCTTGCCCATGACCAGCGTGCAGCTGCTGCTACTCAACCTGCTGTATGACGTGCTGTGCATCGTCTTGCCGTGGGACAGGGTCGACGTGGAGGAGACGCGGGCCCCGCGCGACTGGTCGGGGCGCACCCTCGGGCGCTTCATGGTCACGTTTGGCCCCGTGAGCTCGCTCTTCGACATCGTGACGTTCCTCGTGCTCTTCTTTGCCGTGTGCCCGGCCCTGTGCGGGGGCACACCCTATGCGCAGATCTCCGACCCTGCTCTGCAGACGCGTTTCGTGTCGCTGTTCCAGACCGGCTGGTTCCTCGAGTCCCTGTGGACGCAGCTGATGGTGCTGCACTGCCTGCGCACCTCAAAGCTCCCCCTCGTGCAGAGCCGCCCCTCGATGCCGGTCATGGTCGTGACGGTGACAGGCGTCGTGGCACTCACGGCGCTCACGTTCTCCGGTGCCGGCGCGGTGTTTGGGCTTACCCCGCTCTCCGTGGGCTACCTGGGATTCCTTGTGGCCGTCTGCGTGCTCTACTTCGTACTCGTCACCCTTGCCAAGGGTCTGTACCAGCGCCGCTGGCGCGAGCTTATCTGAGGGGAGGGATCTGTCGTGAGCAATAAGATTGACGTGGTTCCCATAGACCCCGCCCTCGCCACGTGGCTGCTCGAGAAGCTTGTGGCCGACCCGCCGCGCAGTGCCTGCGCTCCCGAGCTGCTCACGGGCGTGCGCAGCCTGCTGTCGGGCGAGGCGAGCTCGCTGTTGCTTGGGGGTCCCGAGACACCGGCCGCCCTCGTCGACACCGAGGCCGACGTCATCCGCGCGGGCGAGCTGGAGATCCATCCCAGGAGCCGCAAGGTGCTCGTGGGCGGGGCACCGGTGAGCCTCACGCCCAAGGAGTTCGACATCCTGTACTTCCTCGCGCGCAACCGCGGCGAGGTGTTCACCAAGGAGCAGATCTACCGCGCGGTGTGGGAGCGCGACTATCTGCTCGACGACAGCAACATCATGGCCTTCATCCGCAAGCTGCGGAAGAAGATCGAGCCGGCGCCCGACGCGCCGCGCTACATCCTCACGATCTGGGGCATCGGCTACAAGTTCACCGACGAGGACTAGCCGAACTGGGGCCCGGTGGCCCCGCTTTCCGCGGGCGGCTCTCCAGCTCGCAGACGCGCTGCCGCCCCGCTGGCCCTTTCGGATGCCACCTTGCTGTCCTCTCCCTATCCTGCCGCTGCCGCCCTATCCTCCCGCCTCGGTGTCATCTCCCACTTCTTGTCAAATCGCAAGGAAATCGCAAGGGACAGGCCCTGTGATTGCCCTCCCGTGCCCGGCATTCTAATGGTGGTCCACGAATGCGCGAGCGGGGGTGGACCAAGGTCCATGCAAAGCGAGGATAGCGCCCCAAGCCCAGATCCAGGCCCTGCGCCTGGCGGGCTTGGACCATCCGTCACGGGGGAGGTAGCGATGAAGAGCAACCGTGTAGCGGCCCGCCGCCGCGCGATCGAGCGCGAGCGCGCGCTCGTCCGCGAAGAGCAGAACCGCCGCGTCGAATATGCGGCAACCAACTCAACCAGGGAAGTACTACGTGGCCTGCAAGCCCACATGGGCGGGCTCAGTGACGAGGCCGTGCTCATCAGTCGGGACAAGTTTGGCACCAACGAGGTGCATCACGAGCGTCAGGCGCCGCTGGCGAAGCGGATCGCGGAGGCGTTCATCAACCCGTTCACGGCCATCCTCTTCTTCCTCGCCGGTGTCTCGACCGTTACCGACATCATCTTCCCGCTGTGGTCGATGTTCGGCAACACGCCGGAGGACCTCGACTGCATGACCGTCGTGATCATCCTCACGATGGTGCTCATCTCGGGCGTCCTGCGGTTCGTGCAGGAGTCGCGCAGCGGCGACGCGGCCGCGCGGCTGCTGGCCATGATCACGACCACCTGCACGGTCTTCCGCTACGTCGACGATGAGAGTGACGGTCACACCGACAAGCTCGAGATTCCCATGGACGACCTCGTGGTGGGCGACATCGTGCACCTCTCGGCGGGCGACATGATCCCGGCCGACGTGCGTATCCTCTCGGCCAAGGACCTGTTCGTGAGCCAGTCGGGCCTCACGGGCGAGAGCGAGCCGGTCGAGAAGACGGCGCTCGTATGCGCCGGCGGCCAGGCCGTGACCGAGTACACCAACATCGCGCTCATGGGCACGAACGTCATCTCGGGCAGCGCCACGGCCGTGGTCGTGTGCGTGGGCGACCATACGCTGTTTGGCTCGATGGCCACGGCGGTGGCGGGCGACGCCGCCGAGACGAGTTTCGCCAAGGGCGTGAACGCCGTCTCGTGGGTGCTCATTCGCTTCATGTGTGTCATGGTGCCGCTGGTGTTCGTCATCAATGGCGTCACGAAGGGCAACTGGCTCGAGGCGTTCCTGTTCGCGATCTCCATCGCCGTGGGCCTCACGCCCGAGATGCTGCCGATGATCGTGACGACGTGCCTGGCCAAGGGCGCCATGGCGATGAGCAAGAAGCGCACGATCGTGAAGAACCTCAACTCGATCCAGAACTTTGGCGCCATCGACGTGCTGTGCTGCGACAAGACCGGTACGCTCACCCGCGACGAGGTAGTGCTCGAGTACCATCTCAACGTGAACGGCGAGGACGACGCACGCGTGCTGCGCCACGCCTATCTCAACAGCTACTTCCAGACCGGCTACAAGAACCTCATGGACCTCGCGATCATTCGCAAGACCGAGCAGGAGGAGGCGGCCGACGCCTCGCTTACGGACCTCTCCGAGAACTACGAGAAGGTCGACGAGATCCCGTTCGACTTCACCCGTCGTCGCCTCACCACCGTGGTACGCAATCGGGCGGGGAAGACCCAGATGGTCACGAAGGGCGCCGTCGAGGAGATGCTCGCAATCTGCTCCTTCGTGGAGTGCGACGGGGGCGTGAAGCCGCTCACCGATGCGCTGCGGCAGCGCATCCTATCCACCGTGGACGGCCTCAACGAGAAGGGCTTCCGCGTGCTTGCGCTCGCCCAGAAGAGCGACCCGTCGCCGGTGGGAGCCTTTGGCGTGGCCGACGAGTGTGACATGGTGCTGATGGGCTACCTGGCCTTCCTGGACCCGCCCAAGGAGTCGACGCCCGCGGCCATCGAGGCGCTGGCTCGCCATGGGGTCACCACGAAGGTGCTCACGGGCGACAACGACAAGGTCACCAAGACCGTGTGCGCGCAGGTGGGCCTCGAGGTGCGCGACATGCTGCTGGGCAGCGACATCGAGGTCATGAGCGACGACGAGCTTGCCGACGCGGTCGAGGATGTGGACGTGTTCGCCAAGCTCACGCCCGACCAGAAGGCCCGCATCGTGAGCGTGCTGCGCGAGCGCTGCGGTCACACCGTGGGCTTCATGGGCGACGGCATCAACGACGCCGCGGCCATGAAGGCGGCCGACATCGGCATCTCGGTGGACACGGCGGTGGACGTGGCCAAGGAGTCGGCCGATATCATCTTGCTGGAAAAGGACCTCGGCGTGCTCGAGCAGGGCATCATCGAGGGGCGCAAGACCTACGCCAACATGATCAAGTACATCAAGATGACGGCGAGCTCCAACTTTGGCAACATGTTCTCGGTGCTCGCAGCCAGCTCGCTGCTGCCGTTTTTGCCCATGGAGAGCGTGCACCTGATCTTCCTGAACCTCATCTATGACCTGTCGTGCACGGCCATCCCGTGGGACAACGTTGACGAGGAGTTCATCGCCAGGCCGCGCACGTGGGACGCCTCGAGCGTGGGCAAGTTCATGCTGTGGCTGGGCCCCACGAGCTCGGTGTTCGACTTCCTGACGTACATCTTCATGTACTTCGTGTTCTGCCCGATGGTGGTCTCTGGTGGTGTCCTGTTCAACGACCTTGGTGCCCACTTCGCTGGCGGCCAGCTCGAGGCCATGCGGATGGCCTACATCGGCCTCTTCCAGGCCGGCTGGTTCATCGAGTCGATGTGGAGCCAGACGCTTGTGATCCACATGATCCGCACGCCCAAGCTGCCCTTCATCCAGAGCCATGCCTCGGCCCCGGTGACGCTGCTGACGGCGGCAGGTATCGCGGTGCTCACGATCATCCCGTTCACGCCGCTCGGTGCCGTGCTGGGGTTTGTCGCGCCGCCGCGGCTGTACTTCGCCTTCCTCATCCCGTGCATCCTAGCGTACATGGCGCTCGCGACGAGCATCAAGAAGGCCTACGTGCGCCACTACGGCGAGCTTCTGTAGGGCGTGTCATGAGGGCGGGGATTATGTCACGTCCGGTCGAACCACCCCGTCCTCCCTCAAATGCGTATGACCGACCGACTCGAGAGGAGTTGACATGGATTGGAAGAGCCTATGGCTGAGCGTGTTCGGACGCGAGGACTGGCTTGGCCTCAACATGGGATTCTGGGTGGCGCTGGTGGTTGTGGTGCTGCTCATCGTGGCGATGAACCTCGTGTGCTGGTGCCTGCCGAAGCGTAGGTAGGCCCGTGACATTCCCCTCCGAGGGGAATGCCACGCACGCAAAAGGCCGTCTGGCATTCCCGCAAGGGGGTCAGGCGGCCTTTCAATGGCTGGCCCAGGAACCTGACATTCCCCTCGGAGGGGAATGTCAGGTGGACAGACGCGGGGTAGGCGAGCGCCTACTCGTCGCCAAATGAGATGCCGAGCGCCTTGGCCTCGCGTACGAGGTCGCCCTCGGGGTCGACGTACTTGAGCTTGCCGGCGACGCTTGCGAGCGGCACGTGGCACATCTTGTCGTCAACTTTCGCGATCATGACGCCAAAGTCACCCCTGAGGCAGGCGAGGGCGGCCTCCACGCCGCACTGCGTGGCGAAGATGCGGTCCTGTGCGTCGGGGGCACCACCGCGCTGGGTGTGCCCGGGCACGGCCACACGCACCTCGCGGTCGGTGCGCCGGGCGATCTCCTCGGCGATGTCATAGGCAACGCTCGGCTGTACGCGTGCCGCGACCTTCTTCTTGTAGGCCTTCTTGGGCATCGCGGCCTCCTCCTTGGTGATGGCTCCCTCGGCCACCGCCACGATGGCGAATCGCCCGCCGTCGCGTTCGCGACGCTCGATGGCCTCCACGACGTTGTCCATGTCGTAGGGGATCTCAGGGATGAGGATGACGTCGGCACCGCCGGCGACGCCCGCGTACAGGGGAATCCAGCCCACCTTGTGGCCCATGATCTCGACCACGAAGACGCGGCCGTGGCTGCTGGCTGTGGTGTGGATGTCGTCGATGCAGCGGGTGGCCACGTCAATGGCGCTTGTGAAGCCAAAGGTGATGTCGGTGCCCCAGGTGTCGTTGTCGATGGTCTTGGGCAGCGCGATGACGTTGAGGCCCTCCTTGGAGAGGCGGTTGGCCGTCTTGGTGGAGCCGTTGCCGCCCAGCATGAACAGGCAGTCGAGCTTGAGCTTCTTGTAGTTCTTCTTCATGGCGGGTACCTTGTCCACGCCATCGGCCTCGGGCTGGTCGAGGTACTTGAACGGGGTGCGGCTCGTGCCGAGGATGGTGCCGCCCTGCGTGAGCACGCCGGAGAAGTCGCGCCACTCCATCTTGCGCCAGCGGCCGTAGATGAGGCCCTGGTAGCCGTCCTCGATGCCCCAGATCTCCACGGGCTCCTTGGCCTTGTTGAGGATGGTCTTGACGATGCCGCGCATGGTGGCGTTGAGCGCCTGGCAGTCGCCGCCGCTCGTGAGCAGTCCGATTCTGAGCATGTGCTTGCCCCTTTCGCGAGGGTCGCGCCAGGGGCGCGGCGATGAAGCGTACATGTCTACAGTCTCGCACAACTGGCGATGAACTGCCTGTTGCGTTGGGGTGGGGGGGGGGGGCGTCAGGCGTGCCTCTGGGGGCTGTCTGCTCTAAATGAGAGTGGGAAGGCCGGACTTCCGGGGACAAGTTATGGCGTCCAAAAAGAAAAGCAGGCCAGAGGACATAGCCTCTGGCCTGCGTCTTTTGTGGTGGGCGTTACAAGATTTGAACTTGTGACCTCTTCCGTGTCAGCGCCCTGCCGCTCCGTCAACAGGCGTTTTCCAGTGAATCAATCTTCACACTTCATGCATCCAGAGCGTCCGATTGGTCCGTCTATCTCGGCTTTTCTGATTCTCTATGATTCCAGACAGGCCGTCCGTTACGGTGAGTCCAAACCTATTTTGGACAGCGTTTGGACAGCAGCCATCATTCATTTGGACAGACATTCGGGAGCTGGTCTCAATGGCAACTTACTCGAAAGGAAGCCTGCGCGAGCGAAGCAAGGGACACTGGCAGGCACGCTTCTGCCGGACCGATAGAAACGGCTCGAGCATCGTAACCAGATCGTTCGAAGCGACCTCTCGCCGAGCCGCGACCCTCATCATGGAGGACATCAGAAGGGAGCTGATCGAGCAGGACGGCGACGGCGCCTCAAGTCGCGAGCTCATTGCGTACATGTTGGATTACGTTGACGAGCGCGAGCGCTCCCAGCAGATAGAGGCGAGCACCGCGACCAACTACCGCAGCTCCATCAAGCATCTCGCGCGCTATCTCGAGGGCTACTCAATCGAAGAGATAACGCCGGAGAACGTCATGGACGTGCAGGCAGCCCTGCTCGCGGACGGCCTCGTCGCCGACACCGTTGCAAAGGACCATCGCTTCTTCAAGGTACATCGCCGCCGCAGCGATGACGGAGAACAGCGAGAGGAGTGCGAGCCGCGCAAGGACGGCACGGCGAGGGGCCACGCCCGCCTGGGCGTAGAAGCGCCACGTCCCGTCGAAGTCGCGGGCGAAAGCGTAGCAATAGATGGTCCCTAGTACGATGAAGCCGAACTGCGAGAGCACCGAGTGGTAGACGAGCGCCACCGCGCCCGGCAGCGCGAGCCCGCTCTGCGTCGCGTACGGGGCGGAGAGCATCGCGCACATCGCGAGGAGGGTGCCGAGAGCGAGCGCAAGGGCGAGCGCCGTGCGGCCGCGCAACATCCTCCGCAGTTCGAACAGCAGTATCGCCCTCAAGGGCATCGTCGCCCCTCGTCTCCATCCGCTCCGTCATGAACGCGCGGAGCGCCTCCACCGTCCTCTCGCCCGGGTACTCGACGAGGGCCCTCTCCTCCGCGTCGAGGAACAGGATGCGGCCGCCGAGGGCGAGGACGTCCTCGAGGTTGTGCGAGGTCGCGAGGACGGTCGTCCCCTCGAGGGCGAGCACGGCGTCGATGCACGCCTGGCGGCTCCGGTAGTCGAGGCCGCTGAGCGCCTCGTCGAGCATGAGGACGTCCCGCCCCGTGGAGAGGCAGACGCCGATCTCGAGCAGGCGGCGCTGACCCGTGCTGAGCCTCGAGACGCGCGTCCCCGAGAGGCCCTCCACGACGTCCGCGACCATGCGCGAGCGGGAGCGGAGCCGCGCCATTCCGGTCTTGCCGACAAGGTCGACGATGTCGCCGACCAGCACCTCGCCGGGGATCTTCGAGCGGTCCGAGACGGTGCAGCAGCGCCCGGGCAGGTCGCCCGGGACCGCCCCGGAGAGGGGCGGCACCTCACCCGCGAGCGTGCGGTAAACCGTCGACTTGCCGCATCCGTTGTCCCCGACGATACTCGTGACCCGGCCCTCGTCAATGCGCAGGTCGCACTCGCGGACCAGCGGGCTTTCTGGGTCGTAGCCCACGGAGAAGTGGATGATCATCTCAGCCCTCCCTCCTCAAATCGCTGATGCCTCGCGTGTACTTAGGGTGCCGCAGGGGCCTCGGGCGCGGCGACGCCGGAGGTGTCGATGTCTCCCAGCCCGAAGATGCGGTCGAGGTTGTACATACCGATGGGACCCTCCACCTCGACCCCGCCGAGAACGATCTCCCCGCTGCGGGCGTCAAGCTGCGTCGTGAACACGGCAGGATTGCAGCCCGAGGCCACGTATCCGATGCCCGCGAGGACAAGGCCCGCGGCAACGAGTCCGCCCGCCACGGCGAGGTAGATCCTCTTCGCGCTGGCCATGACGCCCGCGACGCGCTCCGTCCTAGCCGAGGCCTCGGCGTTCTTCTCGCCCCGGCTCTTCCAGAAGGGGGAGAGCGCCTTTCTTGCCCAGAGCGCCGAAAGGCGCGCGATCTGCTTGGAGACCGCCCAAGCGCCCGCGCCCACGAGAAGCGCCGCGCCGAGAAGCGCGATGCCGCAGCCCAGCGTCGCGAGTGCGTACGGGATGAGCCCCAGCTTGAAACCCACCGTCATGAGCGCGAGGTTCGTGACCCCCACGGCCCCGAGGCAGGCGGCGATGACCCACACGCAAAGCGCCAGCACCCAAATGCACACGTAGACCGTGACGGCCACCGCCGCGAAGGCCAGCAGAAGCGGCACCCACACCGGCGATCCCACGATGGCGAGCACCCACAGCAGCGCGTTGCTGCGCCGGCGCGTCTTGGCTATGGCGCGCGGCACGGCGGGCAGGTCGTCGAGCGTGGCCTCGGCCACCTCGCCGGGCGTTCCCATGGCGGCCACGGCCTCCTCCTCGGACATCCCGTCCTCCATGCGGTCGGCGATGGCCTCCGCGTAGAACTGCTTGGTCTCCTCCACCTGGTCCTCCGACAGGCAGGCCAAGAGCTCGCCCAGCCGGCCCAGGAACTCATCGCGCGTCATGGTGCGCCTCCTCAACGTATGCGTAGATCTCCTGCACGGACGGCCACTCGGCCAGGAACCCCTCGATGCGCTCGCGGCCTTCGTCCGTGATGCGGTAGTAGCGCCGCAGCCGGCCGTTGTGCTCGGCCGAGCGCGCCGTGATGCACCCGGCCCTCTCGAGGCGCTTGAGCAGCGGGTAGAGCGTCGACTCCGTGAGCCCCATGCTCGCCGGCACGTCCCTCACGATCTGGTAGCCGTAGGACTCCTCGCCCGAGACGGCCGCGAGCACGCAGGCCTCGAGGAAGCCGCGCTTCATCTGGGCCTCCATCCGCACACCTCCCCTCGTCGTATACTGTGTGATGCAAACTATACGTCGCATGGTATATGACGTCAACTCCCATCGCGAATAATCTCCGGTCCCGCGCGCCACGAACGCGATGTCGAGGGGCGGTTGACTATATGCACGAAACGTCAACCAACGCTCCTTTGATTCCACTGTCACTCGACCCCATACTGGGGATAGCGAAAGTCGCCACGTCGAGGGGGGATCATGAACGCAACCGTCAACATAGGCCGCACCATCGCGCGGGAACGTCGCAGCAGGGGCGTTACGCAGGAGGCGCTCGCCGCCCACCTGGACGTTTCGAAGGCCGCCGTGAGCAAGTGGGAGCTCGGGCAGAGCATCCCGGACGTGAGCCTCCTGCCGCGCATCGCCGCGTACTTCTCGCTCACCCTGGACGAGCTCTTCGACTGGCGCGACGAGCTCTCTCAGGAGGAGTCCGCCGCACTCTATGCCGAGGTCTACGCGCTAGGCGAGAAGGACCTTGCATCGGCACACAAGCGGCTGCGCGCGCTTGCCACGAAGCACTACTCGGACGCGAACCTGCTGCTCATGCTGGCGTCGCTCCTCACCGTGTGGGCGGGGGGGCATGGCCACACCGTTCTCGCCAGCTGACGAGAGGGACGGCGTGACCGACGCCGACGCGCTCGCGGACGAGGCGCTCGCCCTGCTCGACCGCGCGCTCGAGGTGGCGACGGACCCGTCGATCCTCTACCTCGCGCAGCAGCAGAAGGCCACGACGCTCTTCCAGGCGAATCGTCACGAGGAGGCCGCGACGCTCCTGGAGCCGCTCGTGCGCCGGCAGGACGCGGGCGCGGCGACGATGCTGCTCGCCTCGACGTATCGCAAGCTCGCACGCGACGACGAGGCCCTCGAACTCCTGCAGACGGAGCGTCTGCGAGCCGCGAACTTCGTGCTCTCGTCGCTCGCGCAGGAGGTGGGGGCGCGGGACGACGCGGCGTTCGCACGCACCGCCGGCACGGCCGCCGAGGCGGTTTTCGACGCGCTGGACATGGGCGCGGTGAACCCGTTCTTCTCGGCCACGATGTCCTTCGAGGTGGCCGAGGCCCTGCGGCGCGCGGGCGAGAGGGATGGTGCGCTCACGTCCCTCGCACGTGCGGTGGACGCCGCGACCGGCGCCCCAACGGACTCGGACCTGACGGGCACCCCACTCTGGGACCGCGTGGCCGGCCGTCTCGACCCCGCCTGTTCCGGCGCGGCGTGGGCCGAGCACAAGGCGCGGAAGGTGGACGCGCTGCGTACGGTCCTGCGCCGGGAGGCCGCCGGGCGCGCCCTCTCCCCCGAGTGGCGCGAGCTCGCCGGCGACGACCCGCGCTACCGAGAAATCCTTGAGGCACTCGAAAGCCTACCAAGCGAAGGGACGACCAATGGAGAAGCCTGACCTCCGACCTCTGCGCCTCATAGCGCCTGCCGTCCGCTCGCGTGCCGCGTCGCTCGCCGGCGCCGTCGCCCTGCTCGTTGCCTATTCTGCCGTCGCCGTCTCTCCCGCCCTCATCACCCAGCAGCTCATCGACCGGGGCCTCGCCGCCGGCGACGTCCCCCTCGTCGCGGTGCTCGCGCTGGCGCTCATCGTTGCGGCCGCAGCGAGCTCTGCGCTCTCGATCCTCGCGGCGCGCGTCCTCGCGACCGCCGGCGAGGGCGTGGCCGCCGACCTCAGAGCGAACCTCCTGCGCCGCGTCCTCGACGCGTCAACGGATTGGATGGCCGGATGCGACGATGGCTACATAGCGGCGCGTGTGGCGGAGGCCTCAAGCGTCTCGGCACTCTTCTCCAAGACCAGCTTCACCTTCGCGAGCAGCGTGCTCCAGGCGACGGGCTCGGCCATCGCCGTTGCGGCGATGAGCCCTGCCGTGCTTGCTCTTGCGCTCCTCCCGGTTCCCGCCTACGCCTGGTGCGCCGCACGGTCGCTGAGGGCATACCGGGTCTCAGTCGCCGCCACCCTGGAGGCGAACGCCGGCCTCACGGGCAGGGTCGCCGAAGCGGTTTCCGGCCGCGCGGAGGTCGGCTCCTCACCGGATGCTGCAAGGTCGGTTGCCGCGAGGGTTGGTGACGCGAGCGAACGGGTCAGGTTGAGCTCGGTGCGCCGGAGCGTCCTCGCGGCCCTCACGGGCGAGGGGATGTCGCTCCTCTCCACAGCGAGCGCCTCGCTCGTCTACGTTGCCTGCGCCGTTCTCGCGAGGTCGCTCTCGGTCGGCCGGGTCGTCGCCGCGGTCCAGCTCGCAGCGCGCGTCTACAGCCCCTTCCTCGTGGCCGTCTCCGCCGCCATTACGGTGCAGCCGGCGCTCGCGGCCCTCGGGCGCATCGCCGAGGCGTTCCCGGAGTCGCCGCGCAGCGGCGGAGCCGAACTCACGGCCGCTCCGCACACGATCGAGCTCAGGAACCTCGCCTTCCGCTACGACGACGGTCACCCGCTCCTCGGCGGGCTCACGGCCACACTCTCGCGCCCGTCGCTCGTGGTGGTGAGGGGTCCCAACGGCTCCGGCAAGTCAACCCTACTCAGAATCCTGCTCGGCGAACTTTCCGGCTGGGAGGGCGAAGTCCTCATCGACGGCGTTTCGCTTGGGAGCATCTCGCCGGAGTCCTGGCGTTCGCACTGCGCCGTCGTACGGCAGCGGCCCTTCCTACTCAACGCGAGCCTGCGCGAGAACGTCCTGCTCGGATTCGAGGATGCCAGTGAAGGGGCATACCGCGCCGCGCTCGCCGAGTCAGGGCTCGACGAGGTGGCGGAGCGGCTCCCGGAGGGCGACGCCACGCCCGTTGGGCCCGCGGGGTCGCTCCTCTCGGGCGGGGAGCGGCAGCGGGCGGCCATCGCCCGCGCCCTGCTGTGCGGTGCCGACGTGCTGCTCCTCGACGAGCCGGCAACCGGTCTCGACCCCGCCGCCAAAGCGTCGCTGCGAGACTTGCTCACCCGCCTTGCGCGCGAGCGTCTCGTTGTTGTGGTTGATCACGAGGGGGTCTTCGACAGCGTCGCCGACCAGGTGATCGATCTATAGCTTCCCTGGTTTATGCAATCGTCATGCCACACGACGCATGTATGGGAATCCAAAAACCCGTAAGCTACGCCGGCTAGGGACCCATAGGTACGACCCAGCATCACCCGCCGGTCGTTCTTCAAGTCACCGAATGGCATCCAGCATCAATTAAGGCCTCATAAACAACTAGAGCCAGTCCCCGAGAGGACCGGCCCTTACAAAACCTCGAAGGTTTTTGCATCTGCGTACATCATGGCATCAGCCTCGTGCCGCGTCAAGAACCCTCGCAAGAAACGCAAGATGAGACACAAGAGGGTTCTGCGTCCCATAGCGCGCGATTGCGTCGTCCATCAGGGGACGGAGGCCAGCGACCGCGTCAAGCGCTGCCGGGGCGGCGTGCTCGCCCGCAAGCATGTCATGCAGTGCCACGGTGGTCACGAGCTGTTGCGTGCGACGGTTGCGCAGTCTGGCTCGACGGCCCTTGCAGTTGCGGATGCCGTGGACGTTCAGCCACTCGAGTGCGACTCCCGAGGTTGCGTGCCTCGTCTCGCGCTCGGGCACGAAGCCGTTGCACAGGCAGCCCGCATGGCTCGCGCAGTTGCGGACGGCCTTCACGTCCTTGAGAGCGTAGTGAATCTCCCGCCTCCCCGTCTCCTCCCAGCGCTCAACGCAGAAGAGGTAGAAGGCGAGCAGCGTCCCGAACGGTACCACTTCCAGCAGCACCCATACGGGCATAGCGTCCCGGTAGTGGTCGATTAGCGACCCCGCGTACTCGTCCGCCTGGGAACGCGATACGAGGTCGCGTCTCAGCCCCTCGCGGAAGCCGCGGGGCAGGGAGGACACGAAGTCGGCGACGACCCCATAGCCGCCCTCCCCGCGTCTGGCGGCCTCGGACACGAGCCATGCCCTGACCGCGCGCTCGACATCCTTCGCCATGAGGCGAAACGTCTCGCGGAGAACGTCGTCGAGAGAGCTCACGTCCAAGAGGTCCCCGAAGTCGAGGTTCACGAACTTCCCGGCGTCGGGGCCGTCCTCATGGCGCTGGAAAAGCACCCGGTAGGCGGAGAGGTGCAGGTAGGTCTCGGCACTCGAAAGAATCTCGAGCGCGCGCTCCTCCGCGCAGCGCTCAAACGTGACGCCCTTGCCCCTGAGCAACTCAATCTGCTGCTCCGGAGTCGTTATGGGCTTGAGGGATAGCGCATCATGCACGCCGTCATCCATACCCCAAGCTATGAGTTTCTTGGCATCATCCATCATGCAAGCAATTCTACCCTACGACCAGAAGCTGAAGAGTCCGGCTCCCGAATCACATGAGCCGAATAATGGTCAGATGATTATGGAATATTGGTGGCATTATATCGGCACCTCAAGGTGCCGATACTCAAGTCCATGCATAACTTGACATTCCATATCGTCCGGTGAATCCCGCCGAATTTGGACAGCTGTTTGGACACCATTTGGACAGATACGAAAACAGCTCAGAGCCGACATGCTCTGAGCTGCGAAAGTTTGGTGGGCGTTACAAGATTTGAACTTGTGACCTCTTCCGTGTCAGGGAAGCGCTCTCCCCCTGAGCTAAACGCCCGTATATTTTCAAGCGCCGTTGGTGCTTCAGCGCGAGGTCTATATTAGCAAGAGATTTCCCCGCCGCGCAAGCCCCAATTTTGACTTTTTCACTTAGACGTCGGAGCTCGGCATTTGTCCTGATTGCTGTCGGGCCCTCATATTAGTAATGGGCAGCCTCTTCCAAAAGAGAATCGGAGCCGTCGGTTCACTTGTGGCGAATAACGTCCCCTCTGAAAGACTTCAGAGGTTAGGTGTGCGAGGCATGTTCACGGCGTGTTGTAAATCTATTCCGTTATCTAGATTTATGGCGTCAGTCTCGAAGTATGGGCTCCATGCCTTTGAGCAAAGACGCAGGTAGATGATGGTACTGTCCATTCACTGAAGGAAGGCTACTTTGGAGAGGGCCCTAAAAATCTAGATAACGGAATAGTTTTCGTTAGCGGTGGGTTTTCCTTTGGGACAAGAAAGCTTTTGTTTGCGCGGAGAAGCCGGAGACGCACCTTGGCTTGGAGAGCGCGCCCGCGCATAACAGCGCCGCCCGAAAACGCGCTGCACTGCACGTCGTCGGGTGTGGCACGCATGAAAGCTAGCCGCCTGCGCACTCACGCGCATCCGTGCGCATTCGTGCGCAGTCCTGCCACGTGCCAGGCGAAAATGTGACAAATCATACGGAAGGGTGTCACGCGGCTACCGTTTGCCGACGAAATGCTACCGTTCGCTCACTTCATATCGTTCAAATGTCCATCCTTGCGCAATACCACGCACAAAAGTGCAATAGTACGCACCGGAGCGCAGCAAGCGCCAAAAACGGGAGCCCGAGCCGCACAGGGAGGTATCGCATGCTCGCGGAGGAACGTCGCCAGAAGATGGTCGAGATGGTGGGGGAGAGCGCCACCGTAACTGTATCCGACCTCGCTCAGGCCTTCGATACCTCCGAGTCCACCATCCGTCGCGACCTCGACCGCCTTGACGCGGCGGGCAAGCTCGTGAAGGTCCATGGCGGGGCCGCGAGCGTCGAGTCCGCCGTCGCCCCCGCCCAGAGCCCCCTCGTTACCAACGAGCTCGGCATGGACGAGAAGCGCAGCCTCCACACCGCCGAGAAGCGCCTCATCGCCGCCCATGCGGCAACCCTCATCGGCCCCGAGGACTTCGTCTACATCGACGCCGGCACCAGCACGCTTGCCCTCGTCGAGGCCCTCTCCGAGCCCGCCACGCAGGCGCTCTTTGCCACCAACTCCGTCTCCAACGCCCTCGCGCTCACCTCGCGCGGCTGCCGCACCATCGTCATCGGCGGCAACCTTAAGGGCCTCACCGAGGCCATCGTGGGCCCGGGTGCCCTTGACGCTCTCTCGCGCCACAACTTCACCAAGGGCTTCTGGGGCACCAACGGCGTCACGCCCGAGCGCGGCTTCACCACGCCCGACCCCAGCGAGGCCATGGTCAAGCGCATCTCGATGGAGCGCACCAACGAGCGCTTCGTCCTCGCCGACGCAAGCAAACTCGGCGTTGTCACCCCGGCCACCTTCTGCGAGTTCGCGGACGCCACGCTCATCACCACCGCGTCCGCCGACCACAGGTATGGCGCGTACGCCAACGTAGTGGAGGTACACGCATGATCTGCACCGTCACGTTCAACCCGTCCATCGACTACATCGTCCGCGTCGACGACATGCGGCTTGGCGTCATCAACCGCACCACCTACGAGCAGGTCATGCCCGGCGGCAAGGGCATCAACGTGTCCGTTGTCCTCGGCAACCTCGGCCACAAGAGCCGCGCGCTCGGCTTCCTTGCCGGCTTCACCGGCACCGAGATCGCCCGCCTCGTGCGCAAGAGCGGCGTCGACGCCGACTTCATCCACGTCGACGAGGGCATGAGCCGCATCAACGCCAAGATCAAGTCCAACGAGGAGACCGAGCTCAACGGCCAGGGCCCCAAGGTCACCGACGCCAACATCGAGGAGCTCTACGCCAAGCTCGACGGCCTCGGCGAGGGCGACACCCTCGTCATCTCGGGCTCGGTGCCCAACACCCTTCCCGGCGACATGTACGAGCGCATCATGCGGCGCCTCGACGGCCGTGGCGCGCGCATCGTGGTCGACGCCGAGCGCAAGCTCCTCACCAACGTCTTGCCGCTGCATCCCTTCCTCGTGAAGCCCAACAACTTCGAGCTCGGCGACATCTTCGGTGTCACGCTCAAGACGCGCGACGAGGTCATCCCCTACGCCAAGAAGCTGCAGGAGAAGGGCGCCAGGAACGTGCTCGTCTCCATGGCGGGCGAGGGCGGCGTCTTCGTGGGCGACGACGGTTCGGCCTTCCAGAGCCCGGCCGCCAAGGGCATCGTGGTCAACTCCGTCGGCGCCGGCGACTCCTCCGTGGCTGGCTTCCTCGCCGGCCTCATCGAGACGGGCTCCTACGAGACCGCCTTCAAGATGGCCCTCGCCGCTGGTTCCGCCAGCGCCTTCTCCGACCACCTCGCTCGCCGCGACGAAGTGGAAGCCCTCATGAACGCCTAGCAAGCAGGGGGGGGCAAGAAGCCGACATGGAGTTCGTCTTCTCGTACCTCCTCGGGCCTCATGAACGCCTTGCAAGCAGGGCGATCAAGAAGCCCAGCAGCCCATCTCGTGAGCAAGCGCCCAACCAACTGCGGGCGCGCTCGCGAAAGGCCCTCGGAAAGCCTCTTGTCCCGTAAGCCCTCAACCCCGTTAGCCCACACCCCGGCACAAGCCGAAGGGC
>CWGU01000039.1_pt1 | contig 21540 bp, 15 predicted proteins | sample 667921 | NCBI WGS metagenome assembly CWGU01 (sample SAMEA3735815, study PRJEB9488) | human gut metagenome | biome: ENVO:mammalia-associated habitat; material: ENVO:feces | place: Malawi | collected 2009-02-27 | reverse complement strand
ATCCGGAAGGAAATGTGACAGCGCAGCTAGAGGGCCTGCTCGTCGGCATCGTAGGCGGCGTGGGCCTCGGCCAGCTGCCGCTTCACGGCCTCGTGGCCGGTGCCGCCGTAGGTGGTTCGCTTGCGAACGATCTCGTCGATGTCGAGCGCCTCGTGGGCGTCATCGTCGAACAGCGGCGAGTAGCTACGCAGCTCGTCGGTCGTGAGCTGCTGCAGCGTCACGCCCTCGCGCACGCACTCGCCCACGATGCGGCCCACCACGGCGTGCGCCTGGCGGAACGGCAGGCCCTTGCCCACGAGGTAGTCGGCCAGGTCGGTGGCCGCCATGTAGCCCTCGTGCGAGGCCTCGCGCAGGCGGTCCTCCTTGAAGGTGCAGGTGGCGAGCATGCCCGTGCACGCCATGAGCGAGCCCAGCAGCGTGTCGGCCGCGTCGAACAGCGGCTCCTTGTCCTCCTGGAAGTCCTTGTCATAGGTGAGCGGCGTGCCCTTCACCGTCATGAGCAGCCCCGTGAGGTCGCCCACCACGCGGCCCGTCTTGCCGCGCACGAGCTCGGCGAAGTCGGGGTTCTTCTTCTGCGGCATGATCGACGAGCCGGTCGAGTGCGCGTCGTCCATCTCCACGAAGCCAAACTCGGCCGAGCTCCACCACACGAGCTCCTCGCACAGGCGCGACAGGTGCACCTGGCACACGCCGGCCGCGTAGATGAAGTCGAGCAGGTAGTCGCGGTCGGACACGGCGTCCATGGAGTTGGGGATGGGCGCGTCGAAGCCCAAGGCCTCGCTCGTCATGAAGCGATCGAGCGGGTAGGTGGTGCCGGCGAGCGCCGCCGCGCCGAGCGGGCAGCGGCTGGCCGCCACGCGGGCAGCGGACATGCGGGCGAAGTCGCGGTGCAGCATCCAGAAGTAGGCGAGCAGGTGGTGCGAGAGCAGCACGGGCTGGGCCGGCTGCATGTGCGTGTAACCGGGCATGACCACGCCGAACTCGCCCTCCGCGCGGTCGAGCAGCACGGCCTCCATCTTGGCGATGGCGGCAAGCGCCTCGTCGGCGAGGTCGCGGGCGATCATGTGCGTGTCGACGGCGGTCTGGTCGTTGCGGGAGCGCCCGGTGTGCAGCCGGCCACCCGCGGGCCCGATGCGCTCGGTGAGCACGCGCTCGATGGCCATGTGGATGTCCTCGTCGCGGTCGACGTCGAAGGGGAACTCGCCGCGCTCGATCTCGCCCGCGATCTCGTCGAGGCCCGCGCGGATGGCCACCGCGTCCTCCTGGGAGATGACGCCCTGGTGGGCGAGCATGGCGGCATGCGCCTTTGAGCCGCGGATGTCCTGACGCCACATGCGCCTATCGAACGGCAGCGAGGCGCCGAAGCGCTCGAGCGCCCCCGACGGCGCCGCCGAGAAGCGACCTCCCCAGAGCGGCTTGGGCTCCTGGGTGGGCGCGGTGCCTGCGGCGTTGGCTGCGGCAGGTGCGGCGTGGCCCGTGGCCGGGTGCACCTCGACCTGGGGCGCCGGCGCCTCGCCCTGGGCCGCCGGCGCCTGGCCCTGGGCCGTCTCGTTGTCCGCCGCCTGACCTGCGGCCTTGACCTTGTCCATCTCGCTCATGTGCAATCCCGTCTCGTGCGTTGGCCTTGCTCGTCAATAGGCTTATATACTACTCGCCCGCCCCCGCGCCCTCCTTTTGGGAGTCGTGCTTTCTGGCGCTTCGGCCCCTCGTCTCCCCACCGTGGTGCTTGCCCGCCCCGCTCCGTCAATTCGGCAAACGGCATAAAGACGCCGTTCAGCCCGTTGCCGGCGAATCTGGGCGGCGATTCGTGCCGCCCGCCCTAGCATTTCTCGCATGGACATCCTCTACTCACATACCACCGCGTTGAAGCTCCTGCGCGAGCACGCCGGCGACGCCGAGCTTGCCCGCTCGAGCCACGCCGCCCTCGCGCCCGCCCAATGCCCCACCTCCGAGCTGTACGGCAGCGCCGACGAGCCCGTCCACGTGCTCGTCTCGGCCCAGCAGGCGCGCGTCTCGCGGGCGGGCGTCTGCACGCACCTGCGCACGAGCCCGCTGCCCTCGGGCGCCGTGCACACCCTGGGCCCCACGGTCGGCCAGCGAGAGCGGCTGCGGTTGTGCTCCCCGGAGATCGCATTCATCCAGCTTGCCGAGGTCCTCGAGGTCCCGAAGCTCATCTTGCTGGGCTACGAGCTCTGCGGGTCGTTCTCCGTGCGCCCCTCCACCGGCGAGCTGGTCGAACACGAGCCCCTCACCACGCCGGCGCGACTCGCGAGCATGGTCGAGCGTTGCGGCGGCATGCACGGCGTTCGGCAAGCGCGTCGGGCGCTGCGGCACGTCCTGCCCGGCTCGGCGTCGCCGTTCGAGAGCATCCTGTCGATGCTGGCGCACCTGCCGCCCAGCCTCGGCGGCTATGGCCTGGGCGCGCCTGAGCTCAACCCCATCCTGACCGTGCCGAGCGCGACGCGCGCGCTCACGCCCCAGAGGACCGTGAGCCCCGACCAGCTATTTCGCGAGTATCGCGAGGTCATCGAGTATGAGAGCGATGAGTTTCACCTCGACAAGGAGAAGCACACGCGCGACTCGCACAGGCGGTCGGTGCTGAGGCACATGGGCTACCACGTCACCACCATCACGCGAGGCCAGGTCTTTGACGTGGACATGTTCGACACGGCGATGAGGGGGCTGGCGAAGGCCCTGGGGCGGAGGCTGCGCGTCGGCGGTGCCGAGTGGAGGGCCGCGAGGAGGCTGCTTCGGAAGGCGCTGCTCGACCCGCATCGCAGCGAGCAGCGCGATGTTGCGAAGCTCGCCAGGCTCCAGACGCTGGGCAGCCTCACGTCCGACGAGGAGATGGGCTATGCCCTGCCGCCCGACTGGAAGGACATCGAGCGCGGGATCGCCGAGGAATCGCACGGCGTCAGCACGAGGGAGGAGGCGGAGTTCTGGCAATCGGTCGACTAGCCTGGGGCGCCGCGCAGCGCAAAAGCACGCGCGACGGAGGTCGCGAGGCGTGACCTTGGGCACAGACCAGGCTTGCGATCGATTTTCTGGATTTCTGCCACGAAAACGCAGTTTGTGGGAAACCCCCTGCAGCCGACAGAGAGGCTTGGGGCTGCCTCGCACGAACCCGAGCTCGCGAAGCGCGCAAAACCTAGGCAGAGATGGCTCGAAACGAGCTTTCACATCGCTGAGAACGGTGTCGGGAGGGGCTGCCGGAGCCTGTCACCGTCTCGTTGGGCCTTTGCGGCGGCCGCCCAAGCGAGGCTATGTCCCACAAACTGCGTTTTCGTGGCAGAAAACCAAATAATCCATCGCGGGGGGCCATCGGGGACAACGAACGGCCCCGCGAGCCGGCAGACGCCGAAGGGCGGCTCAACCCAGCAAAAAAGAGCGGGGCCATGGGATTTCCCCATGGTCCCGCTCACCAGCCGCCACAAGGCGGCGGCACATCACATATCGAACGAGCTACTTACCCGCAGAGGCGCTACCCTCGGCGCTGGCCTGGTTGGTGCCCGCAGCCTCGGCCTCCTTGACACCCATGGCCTGGATCTGCGCGGCGCCCAGCAGGCCGGCGGCCTTCTCGCGCTCGAGGCGACGCTCGGCCCACACGCGGTTAGGCAGCCCAAACAGGTCCATGAAGCCCTTCGCGGCCGTGCGGTCAAAGGTGTCGCCCTTGTCGTACGTGGCCAGACCAAAGTCGTACATCGAGCTGTCGGCGCGCGAGCCCGTCACCGTGCAGCTGCCCTTGTACAGGTGCAGGCGCACCTCGCCGGTCACGGTCTTCTGCGTGCTCGCGAAGAACGCGTCGAGCGCGTCCTTGAGCGGCGAGTACCACAGGCCGTTGTAGACCTGACGGCTCCACTCGTGCTCGAGGTCGAGCTTGACGTGCAGCACGTCGCCCGGCAGGCACAGGCTCTCAAGCTGCTTGTGCGCCATGATGATTGCCAGCGCGCCCGGCTGCTCGTAGCACTCGCGGCTCTTGAGGCCCACGAGACGGTCCTCGATCATGTCGATGCGGCCAAAGCCGTGGCTGCCCACGATGCCGTTGAGCGCCGCGACGAGATCGTAGAGCTTCATGCGCTGGCCGTCGATCGAGACCGGCAGGCCCGCCTCGAAGCCGATGACCACGTCGCGGGCCTCGTCCGGCGCCTCCTCGGGGTCGACGGTGATCGACCAGGCGCCCTTGGGGGCCTGGTTCCACGGGTTCTCGAGCACGCCGCACTCGATGGCTCGGCCCCACACGTTCTCGTCAATCGAGTACGGCGACGCCTTGGTAGCGTCCACGGGGATGCCGTGCGCCTGGGCGTACTCGATCTCGGAGCTGCGCGTGGTGAGGTTCCAGCTGCGCACGGGGCCAAGGATGTCGAGCGTGGGGTCGAGCGCCTTGCACTCGAGCTCGAAGCGCACCTGGTCGTTGCCCTTGCCGGTGCAGCCGTGGGCCACCGCCACGGCACCCTCCTTCTGGGCCACCCTCACGAGGTGGCGGCAGATGGCCGGGCGCGACAGGGCGCTGAGCAGCGGGTACTTGTTCTCGTACATGCCGTTGGCGTAGATGGCCTTGGCCACGAAGTCCTCGCAGAACTCGTCGCGGATGTCGACGTCGGAGGCGGCGACGGCACCGAGCGACTTGGCCTTGTCGCTGATGGCCTCGATGTCGGAGCGCTCGGACGACGGCTGGCCAAGGCTGGCGATGCACGACACCACGTCATAGCCCTCGTCCTGCAGGTACTTGAGCAGGCAGGAGGTGTCGAGGCCACCTGAGTACGCGAGAACGACCTTACCCTTTTCGGACATGTGAGACTCCCTTGGTTGCGTGTGCGCGAGATGTGCGTACGTGACTACGATGCGGACGAGCTGCGGTGCGGACGTGCCTTAGTGCGAGAGGTGCGAGGGATGCGTGCGGCGCGGGCGAGACGCGCGTGGCCGCACGCGGGGCGAACGGGTCGGGCGACGCGGGCAGGCGTCTCGCCAGCCGCGCGGGGCGGGGGCAACGGACGGGCCGCGCCCCCTACTTTCGGACGTTTCGGAGCTTGTTGATGAGCTGCTCGAGCGAGATGGCCTCGGCCTCGGTGATGCAGACGACCATGATGGTGTCGTCCCCGGCGATCGAGCCGGCCACGTCGGGCAGGCCCGCGGCGTCGATGGCGGCGGCGACCCCCTGGGCGGTCCCGGCCTGGCTGCGCACCACCACGATGTTGTTGGCGCGGATGACGCTCACGACGAGCTCGGACACCATGCGCTGGAGGTGCAGGTCCTCGGCGAGGACGTAGACCCCCTCGGGAAGCTTGCGCAGGCCCATGTCGGCGATGTCGCGCGATATGGTAGCCTGCGTGCAGGTGTAGCCCGCGGCCTCGAGCTCCTCGACGAGGGCGCGCTGGGTCTTGATCGACTTGTCGCGCACGATCTCGCGAATCGCGTCCTGCCTGCTGTTGCGACGCTTTACCACGTTGCGGCTCCTCCGCCGAATTGCCAAACCGTCGCTGCAGATGAGACGGCCACGTGAGGCGCGGGAGGCCGGCTGGGCAGGCGACCGCGCGAGTCCCACGTAGGCGTCTCATTCACAGCGAAATGTATATTAGCACGATTTGATACGGAATGTCCGTATCTTAACGAATATCTATGCCGATTGAGGAATCAAGCGACGAAGATGGACAAGCGTGGGGATGGGGCTGGGCCTCGTTGGGAGGAACGGCTGAGAAGGACGCGGGTTTTTCAGGAGGAGGGGCCACGGAAGAAGGGCCGGGACGCGCAGAGGAGGTGGGCACAGGGATAGGCCAGACCAAACGGGGTGGGGCCGCGGAAGAAAGGCCGGGACGCGCGAGGAGGGACCGCGGGCAAAGAGCCGGTTTGCGGGAGGAGGACCCGCCGCCGGGTAGGTGCCTCACCGCGTTTTCGTGGATGGGTCGTGGCAGGCATGCGGGGATTCCGTTGGTTGTGCGCGGGGCGCCCGGGCGCCGAGACGCGCTCGGCTAGGATGATGTGCCTACGACGCGCAAGACGTGAGGGAGGGCTGCGATGGATTGGGACGAGACGGGCGACGACCTCGACGCCACGCAGCTTCGACGCATGCCCCGCGAGCAGGGAGGATACGGCAAGCACCATCCCGGCGCCGCACCCCAGCAGCCCACGCAGCCCTACACCCCGCAGGGCCAGGGGCCCCACTCCCGGCGCGCGACCTGCCCAGACGCCGGCCACTCCTACGCCCCGCACCCCTACGCGCCCCAGACCCAGCGCGCCCCACGCCCCCAGGCGGGCCCCGCGCGGGCTCCCCGGCCAGGCGCCCCCAGGCAACGCGGTCCCAAGCCTGCCCGCCACGGCTGCCTCTCCCTCCTGCTGTGGCTCGTCATGCTGCCGGTGCTGGGACTTCTCGCACTGAGGCTCCTGCCGCTCGGCCACGCCAGCGGCGCCTTCGTCCCCGAGCTCGTCTCCTTCGTGCCGCTCGCCCTCGTGCCATCGCTGGCCTGCCTCGTGCTGGCCTGCCTCTGGCGACGCCGCGTGCTGGCCATTGTGTGCGCACTCGCCCTCGCCACGAACGCCTGGTGGCACGCGGGCTACTTCGCGCCCACGGCGCGCGTCTCGGCGCAGGCGACCGCAGCCGTCGCCGCCTCGGCCTCGACCGACGACGCCTACGCCCGCATCATGACGCTCAACACGCTCAACGGCCGGGCCAGCGCCAAGCAGATCGTCCAGACCGTGCGCGAGCAGCATGTCGAGGTGCTCTGCCTGCAGGAGCTCACCGACGGCATGGTCTCCGACCTCGAGGCCGCCGGCATTGATGAGCTCCTCCCCTACCACGTGGTCTCCACCGGCGCGAGCAGCATCAGCAACGGCGGCCGCAACGGCATCTGGACCGCCGCGCCCGAGGACAACGTGTCGAGGAACCTCTTGCCCATCGAGACGAGCTCGATGCCGGCCGCGAGCATCCAGATCGGTTCGCGCACGGTGCGCGTCGTGAGCGTGCACCCCAACTCGCCCACGCGCGGCGCTGAGGACCTGTGGAACGAGGGCCTCTCGATCATCGGGTCGCTCTCGGGCTACGACCACTCCTACCTCATCATGGGCGACTTCAACTCGACGTGGGACCACGCGCGCTTCCGCGACCTCCTGGGCAGCGCCTTCGTGGACGCGTCGCAGCAGTCGGGCGAGGGCTTCCACATGACGTACCCCTCGAACAGCTCGCTGCCGTCACTCATCGAGATCGACCACATCGTGTACGCCAGGGGCTCAGGCATCACCGTGAGCTCGCTCGAGACGGTCGAGATCGCCGGCTCGGACCACAAGGCCCTCGTCGCAACCCTCGAGATCTCCTAGCAGCCCTGTCACATTTCCTTCCGGATGATTTGTCACATTTTCTTCCGTATGATTTGTCACATGCGGGTGGGGCCCATGGGGGCCATCTCGTTACATGCGGGTGGGGTCCACGGGGACCACCCCAACGGCTACAGCACGTCGAGAGGCTCCCACCGGCCCGCCCGCGAGCTGGGGTCTCCCGTCCGCGGGCACGTCTCGCGTGTGGGGCAGTCGTCGCACACGTCGGCGGCGGGTTCGTCGGCCTTCCCGTCGCGCCGTCGAGCCGACTCGATGACACCCTTGAGCAGGGAGTTCTCGAACTCGAGAGACGCGATGCGGGCCATGAGCTCGTTGGTTTCGTCGGTTGTGTGCCTCGCCCGGGACATCGTGAATCCACTCCTTACGCACGCCTTACAGACATAAAGATAGGCTCCGGGGTTCATGTTTCTAAACATGAGTAACCGAGTGGAGATGATTCACCAGACATAGTTGGTGTTTTGCGAGGCCATCGTGTCTTGATGGCTTCGGAGGCCGTCCAAGAACCGCGCCGAGGCGAGCAGCGCCCCCGCAGGCGGAGCAGTATCCCACGGGCAGAGAAGCCCCCAAAGGCGAAGCGATGCCTCCACGGCTCCAGCACGCGCGCGAGCCTCAGCCCCGCTCGCCCCGGAGGCGCGCAAGCTCGGCCGAGCGGGCGGCCACGACCTGCTGCCGCAGCTCCGGCACGCGCGTGGGCGGCATGGCATCGACTCCCGCCAGCAGGTAGTCGATGCCCAGACGCTCGTACTTTGCGACGGCCATCGTGTGGTACGGCAGCACGTCAAGCCCCGCCACGTTGGGCCAGCGCGCGATGATGCGGCCCACGCCGGCCAGCTCGTCGGGCGCGTCCGTGATGCCCGGGACAGCCACGTGGCGCACGACTGTCTTGATGCCGCGCCGCGCGAGCTCGTCGCCAAAGGCGAGGATGCGCTCCTGCCGCTGGCCCGTGAGCCTCAGGTGCCCCGCAGCGTCGGCATGCTTGATGTCGAGCAGCACGAGGTCGGTGTGGTCGAGCACCTCGCCCGCGCGCTCGGGCGCGGTCGGGTCGAACGCGATGCCCGAGGTGTCGAGGCACGTGTGGATGCGCCCGCCCGGCGCCGCGTGCGCCGCCGCGAAGAGCGTCCCCACGAAGCCAGGCTGCATGAGCGGCTCGCCGCCCGACACCGTGATACCGCCGCGCCGGTAGAAGGGCCGGTTGCGCTCGAAGGTCTCGAGCACCTCCCCCACCGAGACGGCGTGGCCCGCCCGGGCACCCGGCTGTTCGCCCTCGGGGACGTCGGCGGGCACGACCTCCCAGGTGTCGGGATTGTGGCAGTAGGCGCAGCGCATGGGGCAGCCCTGGCAGAACACCACGAGCCGCGTCCCGGGACCGTCCACCGTGCCGAAGGTCTCCACGGAATGGACCCGCCCGCGCACGGCGAGCGGGCCCATCGCAAGACCGTTGTCCTCGATGCGGGCCAAGCCCTACATCGCCTCGTGGAAGGTGCGCGAGATGACGTCGTCCTGCTGCTCGCGAGTGAGCTTGTTGAAATTCACCGCGTAACCCGAGACACGCACCGTGAGCTGCGGGTACTTCTCGGGGTGGGCCTGGGCGTCAAGCAGCGTGTCGCGGTTGAACACGTTGACGTTGAGGTGGTGGCCGCCCTTCTCGGCGTAGGCGTCAAGCATGCCCACGAGGTTGTCGACCTGCTCGTCGGTTACCTGCATGTGAGTCTCCTCTCTTCTGCGCCGGCTCGCGGCGCGGGGTTCCGTTGGCTGCGCCGCTCGGGCGGCTGCGCGACGCGGGCGCGCCTGGCGATGAAAACGCGTCCCGCCCAAGGCCTTCCGGGCGAAAATGTGTCAAATCATCCGGAAGGAAATGTGACAGGGGCAATTAGCCGCAGGTCACACAGTCGTCGAACATGACCTGCGTGTCCTTGCCAAGCGCGCCCGGCACAATCGAGAACGTGTTGGAGATGCCGTCCTGCGCGTCCTTGAACGGCAGCTTGGCCACGCTCGCGAGGCTCGCGATTGCGCCGTGGGTGTCGCGGCGGTGCATCGGGTTGGCGCCCGGGGCAAACGGCTCTCCGGCGCGGCGGCCGTCGGGGGTATTACCGGTCTTCTTGCCGTACACCACGTTGGACGTGATGGTGAGCACCGAGGTGGTGGCCACCGAGCCGCGGTAGGTATTGTTCATGCGGACGTAGCGCATGAACTCCTCCACCACGTCGTGGGCGATGGTGTCCACGCGGTCGTCGTCGTTGCCGTACTTGGGGAAGTCGCCCTCCACGGTGTAGTCCACCACGAGGCCGCTCTCGTCGCGCACGGGGTGCACCGTGGCGTACTTGATGGCCGAGAGCGAATCGGCCACGACGGAGAGGCCCGCGATGCCCGTGGCGAACCAGCGGTGCACGTGCTCGTCGTGCAGCGCCATCTGAAGGCGCTCGTAGGAGTACTTGTCGTGCATGTAGTGGATGGCGTTGAGCGAGTTCACGTACACGCCGGCCAGCCACTTCATCATGTCGCGGTACTTGGCCATGACGTCGTCGTAGTCGAGCACGTCGCCCTCGACGGCACGGAAGCGCGGGCCAATCTGGTCGCCCGTCACCTCGTCACGGCCGCCATTGATGGCGTAGAGCAGGCACTTGGCGAGGTTGGCGCGCGCGCCGAAGAACTGCATCTCCTTGCCGATGCGCATCGAGCTCACGCAGCAGGCGATGGCGTAGTCGTCACCGTGGTAGACGCGCATGAGGTCGTCGTTCTCGTACTGGATGGAGCTCGTGGTGATCGAGATCTTGGCGCAGTAGCGCTTGAAGCCCTCGGGCAGGCGCGTGCTCCAGAGCACCGTGAGGTTGGGCTCGGGGCTCGTGCCCATGTTCTCGAGGGTGTGGAGCATGCGGAAGCTCGTCTTGGTGACGAGCGTGCGGCCGTCGACGCCCATGCCGCCGATGGACTCGGTGACCCACTGCGGGTCGCCGGAGAAGAGCTGGTTGTACTCGGGCGTGCGGGCGAACTTGACCATGCGCAGCTTCATGACCAGGTGGTCGATGACCTCCTGGACCTCGGACTCCGTGGTGCGGCCGGCGGCCAGGTCGCGCTCGGCGTAGATGTCGAGGAAGGCGGAGTTGCGGCCGATGGACATGGCGGCGCCGTTCTGCTCCTTGACGGCGGCGAGGTAGCCCATGTAGAGCCACTGCACGGCCTCCCGGAAGGTCTCGGCGGGACGGCCCAGCTCGAGGCCATAGGTCTGGCCCAGCTGCCTGAGCTCGCCCAGGGCGCGCACCTGCTCGGAGAGCTCCTCGCGGTGGCGGATGACGTCCTCGGTCATCGTGGTGGGCGTTCCGTCGAGCTCGCGCCTCTTCTCCTCGACGAGGGCGTCAACGCCGTAGAGCGCCACGCGGCGGTAGTCGCCGATGATGCGACCGCGGCCGTAGGCGTCGGGCAGGCCGGTGATGATGTGGCTGTGACGGCAGGCGCGCATCTCGGGCGTGTAGACATCGAACACGCCGGCGTTGTGGGTCTTGCGGCGGTTGGTGTAGAAGTCGACGACCTCGGGGTCGACCTCGTAGCCGTTCTGCCTGCAGGCGGCCATGGCCATGCGGATGCCACCGTTGACGTGCAGGGCGCGCTTCAGGGGCTTGTCGGTCTGCAGGCCCACGATCTTCTCGAGCGGCTGGTCGATGTAGCCCGCGCCGTGGGCGCAGATGCCCGTGACCACCTTGGTGTCCATGTCGAGGACGCCGCCGGCCTCGCGCTCCTTGGCAAAGAGGTCCATGACCTCGCTCCACAGCTTTGTGGTGGCCTCGGTGGGGCCGGCGAGGAACGAGTCGTCGCCTTCGTAGGGGGTGTAGTTGAGCTGGATGAAGTCGCGGACGTCGATCTCGTGCGTCCAGTTTCCGGGGGTGAACCCCTGCCAGGCTTCCTGCATGCGTGGTCCTTCCGTCTGAGTCTGGGGGCGCGTCATGTCCCATGCTGTCCACGTGCGGGTGTTGCACATCATGTGGTATCTAGAAAGTGATGCCACGGCAACATATATGGTTTGTTAGCAAGAGTCTTCAATGCGTGAATCAGATTATCAGAAGGTTACGCAACCCTAACGACCGTTCGCCGATTCACGGACAACAGGACTGTGGGGCGGGCGGAGAGTTGGGGCGTGGGCGGATAGCTGGCGCGGGCGCGCGGCGGGCGGCCGTCTCGGCTGTCGCCTTGGCCATCGTCTTGGACAATCAGTCGCGACCTCTGCCACGGGCAGATGCGCAGCGGTCGTCTCGGCACTGCTGCGGACGCCTTTCGCCTCTTGCCTCTCGCCTCGGCAACGCCGTGAACGTCCCTCTTCCCCCGCCCCCCGTCCCTCGTGTCCCACCTCTCGCTGAATACCTAGATTCCTACTGGTTTGGTTGGTTTAGAAGTGGCATACTTGCGTCACCAACACAGAAGATCGCGTCGCCAAAGGCGGCGCACCGATGCCAAGGAGGCCATCATGCACGTCGCAAACCACGTCGAGGCACTCATCGGCTCCACCCCTCTCGTCGACCTCTCCGCCCTGCTCCCCGAGGACGTTCGTGCCACGGGCACCCGCGTGCTCGGCAAGTACGAGGCCACCAACCCCGGCGGCTCCGTGAAGGACCGCGTCGCCCGCTACATGCTTGACGCCGCCGAGGCGTCCGGCGAGCTCTCCGAGGGCGGCACCGTCATCGAGCCGACGAGCGGCAACACCGGCGTGGGCCTCGCCATGCTCGCGGCCGCGCGCGGCTACCACATGATTCTCACCATGCCCGAGACGATGAGCATCGAGCGCCGCAAGCTCGCCGCCTCCTATGGCGCCGAGATCGTGCTCACCCCGGGTTCGGAGGGCATGAAGGGTGCCATCGCCAAGGCCAAGGAGCTCAAGGAGTCCACGCCCAACAGCATCATCGCCGGCCAGTTCTCCAACCCGGCCAACCCGCTTGCCCACTTCGAGACCACCGGCCCCGAGGTCTGGCGCGACACCGAGGGCACGGTTGACGCCCTCGTCGCCGGCGTGGGCACCGGCGGCACCATCTCTGGCACGACCAAGTACCTGAAGGAGCACAAGGCCAGCGTGCGCGGCGTCGCGGTCGAGCCGGCCGAGAGCCCGGTGCTCTCCGGCGGCAAGCCTGGCGCCCACAAGATCCAGGGCATCGGCGCGGGCTTCGTGCCTGACAACTATGATGCCTCCGTGGTCGACGAGGTACTGCCGGTAACCAGCGCCGACGCCATCGCAACGCGCAAGCTACTTGCGGAGAAGGCCGGCGTGCTCGTGGGTATCTCGTCCGGTGCGGCCACGTTCGCCGCGCTTGCGGTTGCCAAGCGTCCGGAGTTTGCCGGCAAGACTGTCGTGGCCGTGCTGCCCGACACCGGCGAGCGCTACCTGTCGATGGACCTGTAAGTCTGTGGGATTGATGTCCTGGCCGTAAGGCCTGGGGTTTGAAGGGTGGGGCCGTGGCTAAAAGCCGCGGCCCCACCCTTTTTCTGCGCCCCAGTCCTGCCAGCTGCATATTGGCGGCAGAACGGAAGATTGGCCCTGGTACCAAACGATGCCTGCAGATGGGGATTCGTAGCGGCGAGGACCAAGCGGCCACGAAGACAGCAGCCATATGGCAAACTTGCTGGTTGGACGACACCCGGGACAGGTCAGAAAACCGCACCTATCCCAGCATCCGACCACCAATCGACAGCGTCCGAAAAGGGACGACTACGGGCTACGAGTGACCCGAGGAGAGGCATCATGACAGGATTCGCAAGCTCAAATTCGTTCGACCGCGCAAAGAAGGCGGCCCCGCAGGCAGGCACGAGGCAGGACGACAGCACCGCACTTGCAGGCCAGACACCAGCGGAAACACCGTCTGGCAGCACGAACGCGACAAACCAAAAGGCAGCGACAAACGACGCCCCGCGCGGCGGCCTCGAGCTCTTCGCAACCTGCCCCAAGGGCTTCGAGCGGCTGCTTGCCGGTGAGCTCGCCGGCATGGGCATCGCGTCGCCGCGCCCCCTGCGCGGCCAGGTCTCCTTCTCGGGCAGCCTCGAGGAGGCCCTGCGCGTCTGCCTGTGGAGCCGCCTCGCCTCTCGCGTGATGCTCGTGCTGGCTCACGCCGACGCCGCCGACTCGGACGCCCTCTACGAGAGCGTCGCGACCCTGCCCTGGGAGGACCACCTCTCGCTTTCGGCCACCTTCGCCATCGATGCCCACGGTACCAACGCCAACCTGAGAAACACGCAGTTCGTGGCCCTGCGCGCCAAGGACGCAATCTGCGACCGCATGCAGGCCAAACTGGGCGGACACCCCAACGTCAACGCCAGGAACCCCGACGTGAGCGTGGCCGTCCGCCTGCGCGCCGAGCGCGCGACCATCGCCATCGACCTCTCCGGGTCGCCGCTGTTCCGTCGCGGCGCCACCCGACGCACGAGCTCGGACGGCCTGGGCGGCATCCGCCCCGACTACGCCGCGGCCCTGCTGGCCACGGGCGGCTGGCACCGCTGCTGCCGCCGGGATCGGCCCGCGCTCGCGAGCGTGTTCTCGGGCTCGGGCACGGTGCTCGTGGAGGCGGCAGGCATCGCGCTCGACCGCGCGCCCGGACTTCTGCGTGCACGCTGGGGCTTCGAGCGCTGGCTGGGCTGCGAGCCCGCCACCTGGGAGTCGCTGCTCGACGAGGCCGACGAGCGCGCGGAGCGAGGGGCCGAGCGGGCGGAGTCGCTCGCGCTCGTGGCGCTCGACCCGCGCTCAGGCGCGGACGCCGCGGCGCGGCAGGCCCTGCGCGCCTCGGGCATCGCCCTCGAGCCTGCCTGCGCGCGCAACGCCGCCGAGCTCGCGTCCGCCCTCGCCGGCGCGCCCGCGGACGCCTCCCTCATGACCGTCGACCTCAGCTGGCTTGCCGAGGGCGAGCAGGCGCGCGAGGTGGCGGCCCTGGGCATCGCGGCCGAGGCCACGGCATCCCTGCCGGCAGGCACCCCCATCGCCACGCTCAGCGCGGGCACCTCGCTCGAGGCCGCGCTCGGGCTTGCCGCGGCCGAGTCGCACGACGTGCTCGTGGGCCGCGACCCCGCCACGCTCGCCCGCTACGTCGCGGCCGACGCGACGGCCGCCCAGGACGCCGCCGGCCCGGACACGACCGCGGGCACGGCGTCCCCCCAGGCCGCGGCGCCTGTCGCCCGCCACAGCGTCACCCTCAAGGACGGCACCACCGTCCCCGTGCTCGTGGCCGCCTCCGACCAGTTCGCCGCGCGCCTCGCCAAGGTCCAGCGCCTCCGCGCCAAGTGGGCCCGCAGAAGCGACGTGAGCTGCTACCGCGTCTACGACGCCGACCTGCCCGACTACGCCGTCGCCATCGACCTCTACCAGGCAAGCACGGCCTCGCGCGTCAGGGACGCGGGCGCGCGCTGGCTCGTGGTGCAGGAGTACGCCGCCCCGCGCGACATCGACCCCGAGCTCGCCCATCGCCGCCTGCTCGACGTGCTTGCCATCGCGCCGCGCGTGCTGGGCGTGGCGCCCGAGGACGTCACCCTGCGCGTCCGCCGCAGGGCCAAGGGCGGCTCGCAGTACGCCGACACCGGCGAGGCCCCGCTCGCGAGGGGCGGCCGCAGGCCCGGCTGGCTCGACCTCGCGCCGGGCGCCCACCTCGTGGACGAGGGCGGCCTCGTCTTCGAGGTCAACCTGGCCGAGCGCCTCGACACGGGCCTCTTCCTCGACCATCGCGACGTCCGCGCCGAGGTGCGCGAGATGGCCAAGCGCACCGTGGGCTCCAAGCGCTTCCTCAACCTGTTCGCCTACACGGGCACGGCCACCTGCTACGCAGCCGACGGCGGCGCCAAGTACACCACCACGGTCGACCTCTCGCGCACCTACCTCGACTGGGCCCGCCGCAACATGGCGCGCAACGGCTTCACCGGCAAGGAGCACGAGTTCGTCCAGGCCGACGTCGTGGCCTGGGTCTCCGAGCAGCGCCACACGCCCAACCGCTGGGACCTCGTCTTCTGCGACCCGCCCACGTTCTCCAACTCCAAGCGCATGGGCCGAGACGTCTTTGACGTGCAGCGCGACCACGCCGAGCTGCTCATCGGCATATCGCGCCTGCTCACGAGAAACGGCGTCTGCCTGTTCTCGTGCAACCTGCGCGGCTTCGCGCCGGACGTCGAGAAGCTCGCACGCGCCGGCGTCCAGATCGAGGACGTCACGGCCGGCACCATCCCGGAGGACTTCAGCCGAAACGCGAAGATCCACCACTGCTACCTCGTGCGACGCACCCCGCGGGAGTAGAGCGCGGCGCGAAGCGGGCGGTGCGGGAGGGTCGCGGCCCAGGATTGGGCACGCAGGGCACAACGCGAGAGAGGCGCGGCTGGGGCGAGAATGGTGCAAAACGAACACGTCCCCAATTGCCTCCCCAATTGCACCCAATTGCACCAATTGCGCTATTCCTCGTCGTCGACGCGCACCATGCGGTAGCCCACGCCCACGTGCGTCTGGATGTAGCGCGGGTGCGCCGGGTCGGCCTCGATCTTCTTGCGCAGCGTCCCCATGAACACGCGCAGGCTCGCGATGTCGCCCATCTGGCCGTCGCCCCAGACCTCACGCAGGATGTAGCTGTGCGTGAGCACCTTGTCGACGTTCTTGGACAGCAGGCACAGCAGCCGGTACTCGATCGGCGTGAGGTGCAGCTCGCGCCCGGCAAGCGTGGCGATGCCCGCCGCGCAGTCGATGGCGAGGTCGCCGTTGGTGAAGATGGCCTCGTCCTCCACGCCCTGGCGCAGGTAGCTGAGCCTACGAAGCGTCCCCCGCACGCGCGCGAGCAGCTCGCCCACCGAGAATGGCTTGGTGAGGTAGTCGTCCGCACCAGCGTCGAGAGCCTCGATCTTGTCGGAGTCCTCCGTCCGGGCGCTCACCACGATGATGGGCGTCTGCGTCCAGCTGCGGATGGAGCGCACCACCTCGATGCCGTCCACGTCGGGAAGGCCCAGGTCGAGCAGGACCACGTCGGGCGAGTTGGTGGCCGCGCTCGCTATGGCCGCACGACCCGTCGCGGCGACGATGTGGCGATAGCCGTGCGCGTCGAGCGCCGTGACGATGAGGTTGCGCACCGCGGCGTCATCCTCGACCACCAGCAGGGTGGGCTTCTGAGCAGCTGCCATATGGAAAACCCCCTCGGGCGCTAGGCCCTTCCCGCAAGGAAGAACACGGCGCAGAGCACGACGAGCAAAGCGACCGCCACGAGGATACCGCGACCGACGCGCGGGTCCACGAAGAACTCGTCCTCGTCCCTGACGTAGCCATCGTCGCGCCAGGAGTCGTCACCCGCGGCCGAGAAGCCGGGACCCACCCGACGGATGACGCCCGTGCCATCAACAGCCCTCATGGTCCCACCTCCGAGACGCGAACCTATAGAAGTCGGGCGGGAGTGGGACTAGTGCCCCACCCCTTTGGGCACCCAGGGCCTTCCGCGCGATCCCCAGACCGCCCCTCTTGACACGTCCATCTAACCGCCCGGAGGTTAAAGCACTGATGAAGGACACGCCCCCTGCATAAAGATGGGTTAAAGATTGCTGACCCATAAAGAGGAGATAGCTACTATGTCCAACGAGATTAGGGACGCGGTAAGCCTAGCCGCCCGCAGGCGGGAAACCCGCAGGCAGCGCGCGCATGCGTCTGGCGGCGGGGGCACGGCGCCATTATGCGCCCCGCCGCGGGGGCGGCCCCGGGTCTGATGGCCCCGCGGCCGCCGCAGGGCCTTGCGGCACCACCGCGGGCCGTCATGGAGGGAGCCAAGTTGGCTGGCAGCACAACGCCCGGAGCAGGCGAGGGCCTCGACGGCGAGGGATACCCGGACGAGCGGCGCGGGAGGCGCGAGGTCCCGGCACCGCGGTTTCGCGAGGACCGTGGCACCACCATCCCGTTCTCGCTCGGCATGGCGCTCGTGACGCTCGGCGTGGTCTACGGCGACATCGGCACGAGCCCGATGTACGTCATGAAGGCCATCGTGAGCGGCAACGGCGGCCTCTCGAGCGTCACGGAGGACATGGTGCTCGGCGCCCTGTCGCTCGTGATCTGGACGCTCACGCTCGTGACCACGGTCAAGTACGTGGTCATCGCCATGAAGGCCGACAACCACAACGAGGGCGGCATCTTCGCCCTCTACAGCCTCGTGCGCCGCTGCGCCAAGTGGCTCATCCTCCCCGCCATGGTGGGCGGCGCGGCGCTGCTCGCCGACGGCATCCTCACGCCGGCCGTCACGGTCACCACCGCCATCGAGGGCCTCAGGACCATCCCGCTCGGCCAGGCGCTCGTGGGCAGCGGCCAGGGGCGCGTCGTGCTCATCGCCATCGTCATCATCAGCGTGCTCTTTGCCGTGCAGCGCGCAGGCACCTCGAGCATCGGCCGCGCCTTCGGTCCCATCATGACGCTCTGGTTCCTGTTCCTGGGCGTGGTGGGCCTCGTGGCGCTCGCCGCCAACCCGGGGGTGCTCCGTGCCCTCAACCCGGTGCGCGGCATCATGTTCCTCGTTTCGGGCGAGAACCATGCGGGCCCCATGATCTTGGGCTCGGTCTTCCTGGCCACCACCGGCGCCGAGGCCCTCTACTCCGACATGGGCCATGTGGGCAAGGCCAACATCTACGCCAGCTGGCCGCTCGTCAAGGCCTGCCTCATCTTGAACTACATGGGCCAGGGCGCGTGGCTGCTCTCCAACTCGGGCAGCGCCGAGCTCCAGGCCATCCCCGACCTCAACCCCTTCTTCCAGATGCTTCCCGGGGGCCTGCGCCCCTTTGCCGTGGTCCTCTCCACGGTGGCGGCCATCATCGCGAGCCAGGCGCTCATCACCGGCTCCTACACCCTCGTGTCCGAGGCCACGCGTCTCGACCTCCTGCCGCACCTCCAGATCCACTACCCGAGCGACACGAAGGGCCAGCTCTACATCCCGCTCGTTAACAGCGTGATGTGGGTGGGCTGCGTGGGCGTGGTGCTGCTGTTCCAGACCTCCAGCCACATGGAGGCCGCCTACGGCCTGGCCATCACCCTCACGATGCTCATGACGACGCTTCTGCTCTTCGTCTACCTGCACCAGCTTCGCGGCAAGCGGCTGGGGGCCTTCGTGTTCGTGGCGTTCTTCGGGCTCATCGAGTTCGCGTTCTTCTTCTCGAGCCTCACAAAGTTCACCCACGGCGGCTACGTGACCCTGCTCATCGCGGCGGCCATCTTCGGCCTCATGTTCGTATGGCGCCGCGGCACCGCCATCGAGCGCGCGCAGACGGTGTTTCTACCCATCCGCGAGTACGTGGGGCAGCTGGGGCGCCTGCGCGACGACGAGCGCTACCCGCTGCTTGCCGACAACCTGGTCTTCCTCGTGAACTCCGCCGACCCCGGCATGATCGACCGCGACGTGCTCTACTCGATTCTCGACAAGCACCCCAAGCGCGCCCGCGCCTACTGGTTCCTGAACGTCCTCGTGACCGACGAGCCGCACACGCGCGCCTACACGGTGGACTCGCTCGGCACCGACTTCGTGTTCAAGGTGCAGCTCAAGCTGGGCTTCAAGGACGACCAGCGCGTCAACACGTACCTGCGCCAGGTGGTGGGCGACCTCATCGAGTCGGGCGAGCTGCCCCGTCAGGCGCACGACTACTCGGTCTACCGCACGCGCGGCGCCGTGGGCGACTTCCGCTTCTGCATGATGCGCAAGACCCTCGTGCCCGAGACTGACATCAGCCGCGGCGACCACCGTATCATGGCCGTGAAGTACGCCGTGAGGCGCCTGTGCGGCTCGCCGGCGCGCTGGTACGGCCTCGAGAACTCCTCGACGCTCATCGAGTACGTGCCGCTCTTCGCCCGCATGCGGCCCACGGCGCGCCTCGTGCGCGAAAGCCTCGACGACACCACCTCGACCCACCCCACCACCGACGAGGGCGAGGACCTCTTCTCCGAGGACCTCATGGGCGACAAGGCCCTGGCCGCGCGCAGCATGGTGGCCGACCCCACCGAGACGATGGAGGTGCTCGAGGACCCAAACGAGGACGCGTCGGAGGGTGCGGACGGGACGGACGGGGACGAGCCCGCAGACGAGGGCGAGGGCGGGCCCGCGACCGCATGAACCTGCTCTCCGACGAGGCCCGCGCCAAGTCCAACCGCGACTACCGCACCGGCGAGCACGTGCTCGTGTGCGTGTCGCCCTCAGCCTCCAACCCCACGATCCTGCGCACGGCGGCCCGCATGGCCACCGCCTTCAAGGCCGAGTTCACCGCCCTCTACGTGAAGACCCCCGACACCTCGTCGCTCTCCGACGAGGACGACCGCCAGCTCCATGCCAACCTCGAGCTCGCCGAGCAGCTGGGCGCGCACGTGGTCTCGGCCTACGGCGACGACGTGGCCTTCCAGCTGGCCGAGTTCGCGCGACTCTCGGGCGTCTCAAAGCTCGTGATGGGGAGGAACACCGCCCGGCGCTCGCCGCTCGGCCGCTCCGAGCTCGCCGACCGTCTCATCGAGCTCGCGCCGAGCCTCGACATCTACATCATCCCGGACAAGGTGCCCAAGGGCGGCCGGCGCTGGGGCCGGCCCGGACGCGGCATCGCGCAGCCCACGCGCTGGTTCACCGTGCCCCAGCCGCGAGACCTGCTGTGGGCGGCGGGGCTGCTCGCCGGGGCCACCGCGATCGGCTTTGCCTTCGACGCCCTGGGCTTCACCACCGAGAACATCACCTCGGCCTACATCCTGGCCACGCTCATCTGCGCCATCATGACGGCGCACCGCCCGCTCACCATGGTGGTGGCGCTCGTCTCGGTGGTGCTCTTCAACTACTGCTTCGTGGACCCGCGCTACACGTTCGCGTTCGTACCGGCCTACGGGCCCACCTTCGTGGTGATGTTCGTGACGGCGCTTCTGTGCTCCACGCTCGCCAACCACATCAACGACCAGGCGCGCCAGGCGGCGCTCACGGCCTACCGCACCAAGGTGCTCTTCGACACCGAGCAGCTGCTGGGCCAGGCGGCCGACGAGGCGCAGGTCTTCCACGTGGTGGCCGAGCAGCTCTCCAAGCTCCTCGAGCGCGACGTGGTGGTCTACCCCTCCTCCGCCGCGAGCCGCGCGAGGGCCGAGGGTACCCCGGAGGCCACCGAGAGCGCCGAGGCCGCGCGCACCCTCACCTCGCGCCGCCCGGGTGCCACCAAGCTCGCGCGCCCCTACGTGGTGAGCGCGCAGGACGGCCCCGACGGCAGCGTCGCGAGCCCCGAGGTGCTCTCGCCCAGCGAGGCCGCCGTGGCCGCCTGGGTGTTCAAGAACAACAAGCACGCCGGCGCCACCACTACGACGCTTCCCGACGCGCGCTGTCTCTACCTGGCCATTCGCGTGAAGGAGGAGGTCTACGGCGTCATCGGTATCGTGATGGGGACGCAGCCGCTCGACGCGTTCGAGAACTCGACGGTGCTCTCGATCCTCGGAGAGTGCGCGCTCGTGCTCGAGGGCAAGCGCGCCACCCGCGAGCGCGAGGAGGCGACGCTCCTCGCCAAGAACGAGAAGCTGCGCGCCAACCTGCTGCGCTCCATCGGCCACGACCTGCGCACGCCGCTCACGTCCATCTCGGGATCGGCCTCGCTTCTGCTCTCGGACTCGAGCCGCATCGAGCCCGAGAAGCGCACCGAGCTGCTCACCGACATCTCCGAGAACGCCCACTGGCTCACGAACCTCGTGGAGAACCTCCTGGCCGTGACGCGCGTGCAGGAGGGCACGCTCGACCTCAAGCTCACGCCCGAGCTCGTCGACGAGGTTGTGGGCGAGGCCGTGGGACACCTCTCGCACGTGGCCCGCGCCGACCACGACATCGAGGTGCACTCCGGCGACGGCGTGCTCATGGCCAAGCTCGACGCCCGGCTCATCATGCAGGTGGTGGTGAATCTCGTGGACAACGCCATGAAGTACGCGCCCAAGGGCACGCTCATCGACGTGTCGGTGCGCCGCGACGGTCGGCGCGTGGTCTGCGAGGTGGGCGACGCCGGCCCCGGCATCCCCGACGCCGAGAAGTCGCACGTGTTCGAGGAGTTCTACACGGTGCGCGGCATCTCGCCGGTGGACGGGCGCAGGAGCCTGGGGCTGGGGCTATCCCTCTGCAAGTCGATCGTGGAGGCGCACGGCGGCCGCATCTGGGTGCGTGACAACAAGCCCCAGGGCTCGGTCTTTGGCTTCTCCCTCCCCGCCTACGACCCACCCGGCCTCTAGTGCAGTTGGGGACGTGTTCGTTCTGCACA
>CWGU01000005.1_pt1 | contig 21984 bp, 19 predicted proteins | sample 667921 | NCBI WGS metagenome assembly CWGU01 (sample SAMEA3735815, study PRJEB9488) | human gut metagenome | biome: ENVO:mammalia-associated habitat; material: ENVO:feces | place: Malawi | collected 2009-02-27 | reverse complement strand
GCGGGCGCCGGCGCGGCGACCGCGGCGGGGGCCACGGGCGCGGCGGCGACGGGCGCCGGCTGGCACTCCAGTTCCACCGCCGAGCCGTCGCCCTCCTCGAGCCGCACGCGGGTGAGCCCGTGGTGCTCCATGAGGTCGGCCAGCTTGTCGATCTGCTCCATCTCCATGGCTACTCCCCCTCGAAGACGCGGAAGGCAAGCGCGGCGTTGTGGCCGCCAAAGCCCAGGTTGGTCGAGAGCGCCCAGGTGAGCTTGGCCTCGACGGCCTGGTTGGGCGTGTAGTCGAGGTCGCAGTCGGGGTCGGGCGTGTGGTAGTTGATGGTGGGCGGCACCACGCCGTCCTGGAGCGCCAGCGCGCAGGCCATGGCCTCCACGGCGCCGGTGGCCCCGATCATGTGGCCCGTCATCGACTTGGTGGACGAGACGTGCGCGGCGCGGGCCGCGGCCTCGCCCAGGGCCTTCTTGAGGCCGAGCGTCTCGCAGGCGTCGTTGAGCTTGGTGGAGGTGCCGTGGGCGTTCACGTAGAGGCCCTCCTCCGGCTTGAGCGCGGCCTCGCGGGCGGCCTCGCGAATGGCGCGGGTGATACCCGTGGCCTCGGGGTCGGGGCTCGTGATGTGGTAGGCGTCGGCCGTGTTGCCAAAGCCCGCCACCTCGGCGTAGATATGCGCCCCGCGCGAGCGGGCGTGCTCGAGCTCCTCGAGCACCAGCACGCAGGCGCCCTCGCCCATCACGAAGCCGTCGCGGTCGGCGTCGAAGGGGCGGCAGGCCGTCGTGGGGTCGGGATTCTTGGTGAGTGCGCGGCAGTTGGTGAAGCCGGCGATGGAGGACGGGATGATGGCGGCCTCGGTGCCGCCGGCAAGGATGGCGTCGGCATAGCCGTGCTTGATGGCGCGGAACGCCTCGCCCACGGTGTGCGCGGAGGTGGCGCAGGCCGTGACCACCGGCAGCGTGGGGCCAAAGGCCTTGTGGCGGATCGAGATCGCGCCCGAGGCCATGTTGGGGATCATCATGGGCACCATGAAGGGCGAGGCCTTGCGCGGGCCGTCCTCGTGCACCTTTATGACGTTCTCGGCGAACGTGGCGATGCCGCCGATGCCCGAGCCCACGTACACGCCCAGGCGGTCGTGGTCGATGGCGCCCTCGGCGTCGAGACCGGCGTCGGCCACGGCCTCGTCGGAGGCCACGAGCGCGTACTGCACGTTGAGGTCGTTGTGGCGGGCCTCGCCCTTGCCGAGGAGCTCGGCGCCGTCAAAGCCCTTGACCTCGGCCGCCACCGTCACCTTGTAGTCGGTGGTGTCGAAGCGCGTGATGGTGTTGACGCCGCAGACGCCCTCCTTGAGGGCCTGCCAGGTGTCGCGCGCCGTGTTGCCGACGGGCGTCACGGCGCCCATGCCGGTGATGACTACCCTGCGTTCCATTCCTGCTCCCTACATGTCGATTCCGCCGTCGACCCTGATGACGGTGCCCGTGACGTAGGCGGCGGCGTCCGAGACCAGGAATCGGATGGTGTTGGCAACGTCCTCGGGCCTGCCGAGGTGGCCGAGGGGAATCTGCTTGTCGTAGCCCTCGCGCACGGCCTCAGGCAGGACGGCCGTCATGTCCGTCTCGATGAAGCCGGGGGCCACGGCGTTGGACGTGACGTTCCTGCTGGCAAGCTCGCGGGCGACGGACTTGGTGAGGCCGATGACGCCGGCCTTGGAGCTCGCGTAGTTGGCCTGGCCGGCGTTGCCCATGAGGCCCACGACCGAGCTCACGTTGACGATGCGGCCGCCGCGCTGGCGCATGAAGGTCCTCGAGAGGGCGCGCACCATGTGGAAGGCGCCCTTGAGGTTCACGTCGATGACGCGATCGAAGTCGTCGTCGCTCATGCGCGCGATGAGGCCGTCGCGCGTGATGCCCGCGTCGTTCACGAGGGCCCACACGTGGCCAAAGTCAGCGAGCACCTGCTTGACGGCCTCGTTCACGGCGTCGGCGCTCGAGACGTCGCACTTGTAGGCGCGTGCCGTGGCGCCGGCGGCCTCGAGGTCGGCCACGGTCTTGGCCGCGGCCTCGGCGTTGCCCGCGTACACCACGGCCACGTCGAAGCCGTCGGCCGCGAGGGCAAGCGAGGTGGCACGGCCGATGCCGCGCGAGCCGCCCGTGACGAGCGCCACGCGACGGGAGGCGTCGCGCTCGATGGTTCCGCTCTTGAGCTCTGCCATCACTGCTCCTTCTCGCCGGCGGCGCCGGCATCGTCTGTCCCGGCCGCGGCCAGGGCGGCCGCGAGCTGCTCGGGGGTCTCGCACGGAAGCGCGACGACGCCCTTGAGCGTGCGGCTCACGAGGCCCGTGAGGGTCTTGCCGGGGCCGACCTCGATGAACGTGTCGACGCCCATGTCGCGCAGGCACTCCAGCGTGCGCACCCACTGCACCGGGCTCGAGACCTGGCTCGAGAGCAGGCGGGCGCGCTCGCCCACGGCGTCGGCCGCCTCGGGGTAGGCCTCGCCGGTGGCGTTGGCGATGACGGGCAGCTCGGGCGCCCCCGGCAGGCCCGCCTCGGCGAGGCAGGCCGCGAGGCCCTCGGAGGCCTCGGCCATGAGCGGGCTGTGGAAGGCCCCGGAGACGGCCAGCGCGCGGGAGCGGCCGCCCGCGTCGCGCACGAGCGCGTCGAGGCGCTCGAGGCTCCCGGGCAGGCCCGCGACCACGGTCTGCTGCGGGCTGTTGAAGTTGACGGGCCAGGCGTCACCCGCCTCGGCGGCAAGGCAGCGCACCGTCTCGGCGTCGAGCTTGAGCACCGCGCGCATGGAGCCGGGGTGCTCGTGGGCGGCCTTGTCCATGAGATCGGCGCGCACGCACACGAGCCGCATGGCCTCCTCGTCGGTGAGGGCGCCGGCAAAGGCAAGCGCGGCCACCTCGCCCAGCGAGAAGCCAGCCACGGCCGCCGGCCTCACGCCGTGCGCGGCAAGCGCGCGGGCGCAGGCGAGGTCTGCGGCAAAGACGCACGGCTGGGTGTTGGCCGTCTGGCGCAGCTCCTCGGCAGTGCCGGAGAAGCACTGCTCGGAGGTGCCGGGACGCACCGCGTCGGCCAGCTCGAAGACGGCCTGGGCGGCGGGCTCGGCCTGGGCCAGCTCGTGGCACATGCCAGGCCTCTGGGCCCCCTGCCCGGCAAAGAGGATGGCTACCTTACCCACTTGGTAGCCTCCTTGAGCACGTGCTCGGCGCCGTCCATGAGGTCGTCCACGATGGCGGCGGCGGGCTCGCGCTTGGTCACCATGCCGGCGATCTGGCCACACAGGAAGCTGCCGTGCTCGTAGTCGCCCTCCTTGGCCGCCTTGCGCAGGGCGCCGGTGCCCAGCTCGTTGAGCTCCTGCTCGCTGGCGCCCTCCTTCTCCAGGCGGGCGTACTCGTTGGAGAAGGGCGTCTTGAGGCAGCGCACGGGGTGACCGAACTTGCGGCCCGTGGCGACGGTGGAGATGTCCTTGGCCTTGAGCACGCGGTCCTTGTACTCGTCGGAGACGGTGCACTCGTCGGCCACGAGGAAGCGGGTGCCCACCTGGACGCCCTGGGCGCCCAGCATGAACGCGGCCGCCACGCCGCGGCCGTCGGCGATGCCGCCCGCGGCGACCACCGGGATGTCGACCGCGTCGGCCACCTGCGGCACGAGCGCCATGGTGCTCGTCTCGCCGATGTGGCCGCCGCTCTCGGTGCCCTCGGCCACCACGGCCGTGGCACCGGCGCGCTGCATGAGCCTCGCGAGACCCACGGAGGCGACCACGGGAACCACCTTGATGTCGGCGGCAGCCCAGTCCTTCATGTACTTGGCGGGGTTGCCGGCGCCCGTGACCACAACGGGCACGTGCTCCTCGGCAACCACCTGGGCGACCTCGTCGGCAAACGGGCTCATGAGCATGACGTTCACGCCGAAGGGCCTGTCGGTGGCCTCGCGCAGCTCGCGAATCTGGCCGCGCACCCACTCGGCGTTGGCGTTCATGGCCGCGATGATGCCCAGGCCGCCCGCCTTGGAGACAGCGCTCGCAAGGCTGGCGTCCGCGATCCAGGCCATGCCGCCCTGGAAGACCGGCTTCTCGATGCCAAGGGCATCGCACAGGGGAGTGTGGATCATGGCTACTTCTCCAGAAGGCTGTCGACCATGTCGACGAACTCGCCGACCGTGGTGGGGTTGGCGTCCGCGTCGACCTCGATGCCAAACTCGTCCTCGCACGCCATGACGGCCTCGACGGTGGCAAGGCTGTCCAGGCCCACCTCGGCGAGCTTGGTGTCGCGCGTGAGCTCCACGTCGTCGAGGCCATCCTGCTCGTGAAGGATCTTGACTACACGGTCGAAGGTGCTCTCTTCTGCCATTTCCCTGATCTCCTTCTCTTGGCGCCGTCTGGCGCGTTGGGTGACTATGTGACGCTGCGCGGGGCTCCGTGCGCCGCCGCGCCGGGCTTGCTGCGGGGCCGGGCAGGTCCGGCCAGGGTACCCCGGAGGCCGCTAGGTGCCGGAGCCCCACCTGAGCAGGCACGACCCCACGCTGAGGCCACCGCCGTAGCCCACGAGGGCTACCAGCTGGCCGTCCTCGACGCTGCCCGCGCGGACGAGCCGGTCGAGCGCGAGCGGGATGCAGGCGCTCGAGAGGTTGCCCGTCTCGGCGAGGGTCCGCGCCACGCGGGCGTCCTCGATGCCGAGGCGCTGCACCGCGGCGCCCAGTATGCGCTCGTTTGCCTGGTGGAAGACGAAGTGGTCGATGTCCGCGGGCTCGACGTGGGCGTCCGCGCACATCTGGCGCACGCCGTCCACGATGGCGTTGACGGCGAACTTGAAGACGCGGCGCCCGTCCATGGAGAACGTGCTGGCGGGCCGCTCCGTCTCGTCGAAGGGGCTCGTGCCCGCGAGACCGGGGATGTCGATGGTCACGGCGTCCGGGCGCGTCTCGAGGCGAAGGCTCAGCAAGCCCCTACCCTCGCCCAGCACGGCCGCCGCCGCGCCGTCGCCAAAGAGCACGCAGGAGGCCCGGTCGGACCAGTCGAGCACGCGGCTCATCTTCTCGGCGGAGACGACCAGCACCCGGCGGGCGCGGCCGCGTGCAAACCAGCCGTCTGCCACGTCGAGGCCAAAGACGAACCCCGCGCACGCTGCGGAGACGTCCAGGCAGGGGCAGCTCGCCCCCAGGGCCTCGGCCACCGCGCAGGCCTCGCCCGGCATGATGTGGTCTGCCGTCGTGGTGCTGCATACCACGAGGTCAAGCTCGCTCGCCGCCACACCCGCCGACGCAAGGGCCTCTCGGGCCGCGGGCTCGGCCAGCTCGTCGAGCGTCTCAGTGGTGCAGAGCCTCCGGCTACGGATGCCCGTGCGGGCGCTGATCCACTCGTCGGACGTGTCGAGAAATCCCGACAGCTCACCGTTCGTGACGGACCGCGCGGGCAGCGCCGAGCCCGTTCCCAGGATGCGGAACGACACCTATGCCTCCCTTGCCTGCGCGTAGAAGTCGTCGAGGCGGCGCACACCCTTGAGCAGGACCTCGCGTTCCTCGGGGGTCATGTCGCCGGCGACGGCCTCGGCCATGCGCCGGTGGAAGATCGCGTGCAGGCGATACACGAGCTCGCCGGCGCGCGTGAGCGTCACGTTGACGCAGCGCGCGTCCCGGGTGCTGCGCGCCTTGGCGAGGAACCCCTTCGCGACGAGACGGTTGACCGTGGCCGTGGCGCTTGGGCGACGAACGCCCGCGGCTTCCGCAATCTCCGAGACTGTGAGCTCGCCCGTGCCGTGGAGCGTGACGCGGCCGACGATGTCGATGAGGCGGCTCTCGGCAATGGAGACATCGAGCCCGTGGGTGTCGTGGAGCATCTTGCTCTCGATGGCGTCGATGGAGCCGTAGGTGGAGACGAGCAGGTCGCTCAGTTCCGTGGCAAACGAGGCGCCCACCGAGCTCAGGACCTGGTGCGTGGCGCGCTGGCCCGAGCTGTACCGCCTCGCAGGGGCCTGCATGGCCACACCGCCTTGCTGTGTCGAGGGCATGCGCGCCTCCCCGCCGTCTCGTCTGCGCTCGTGACCGCGGGCGAGGCACGATGACATGCTCGCGAGGGCGGTCGCTCAATATCATTAGTTAGGCTAACTAACTATATTCATCGGATGCGGGCGTCTGGCCCCGCATCCAAAGATGAGGCCTTCGCCATAGAGTCTCCACGTTTTGGAACCCAATGGCACGCTCACCGAGCAAGAAGCGTCACTCACGAATCTCTCGGCGCACGCCGACAGGGCCATCCCCGCCCGCAACGCCCCGCCCATCCCGGGCGTTCCGCACGTGGAACGCACCCCATCCAGACGCCCCGCCCCACGACACGTCCCATCAAAAACAAAAATGCCCGGCACCCCCTCGCGAAGGTGCCGGGCATCCCAAGAGCGCGATGCAGGCGACGAACCTACTCCTCGACCAGCTCGAACTCGTCGGGGCCCACGCCGCAGACGGGGCACACGTAGTCCTCGGGCAGCTCGGGCGTGTCAACGGTAACCTCGTAGCCGCAGACGAGGCAGCGGAACGTGTAGGTCTTCTTCTCCTCAGCCATGGAAACCTCCAAAGATAGACGGCGCGTTCCCCAACGCGCCTCGGCGGCCCTCTCCTGAGCCGCCACCCTCATGAGCATATGGCATCGGCCTTGGAATGCAATGGCCTTTTGGAGAAGGCGCGGCCACAAAAACGGGGCGCGGACGCCTCATCGACGGTTCCGTTCCTTAAGCGCACGGGCGATCTCGCGGTCGGAGTCGCGCTTGGCCATGTCGGCACGCTTGTCGTAGAGCTTCTTGCCACGCCCAAGCCCGATGACCATCTTCACGCGGTTGTGCTCGTCGAAGTAGAGCTCGAGTGGCACGAGCGCCATGCCCTTGGTGCGTAGCTTTCCGTCCAGGTAGTCGATCTGCCGACGGTGCAGCAGGAGCTTGCGCTTGCGGTCGGAGTCCACGTTGAAGATGGTCCCGTGCGAGAACGGGTGGATGTGCACGCCATGCAGCCAGCACTCGCCGTTGCGGATGAGGCAGAACGCGTCCGTGATCTGGCACGGGCGCTCGCGCAGGCTGCGCACCTCGGTGCCCTTGAGCACGACGCCCGCCTCGAACGTCTCCTCGATGGAGTACTCGTGGCGCGCCGAGCGGTTGCGGGCAAGCGTCTTGCGCTCGCGCTTCTTAGGCGTCGGCATCCGGCTCGCCCTCCCCCGCGCCAGAAGCGACGTCGCGGTCGGCGTCGCGAATGAGCTCGAGCAGGGCCTTCACGGCAGGCGCCCCCACAAGGTCGCGGGCGCGCACGGTGAGCGTCGTGGCCAGGTTGCGGTCGCCCGAGGAGGCCGCGTCGGTGGCGCACATGAGCAGCGTGAGCGCGATCTCGGCGTTGGCGCCGTCGGGGATGCCCTCCTCGCCGAGAAGCTCCTGGGCCCTGTCGTCGGAGAGCGAGTCGGGATCGGCCGGCGTGCCCTTCGTGCGGGCAAGCAGGTCGCTCAGCACGGAGTCGGGCATGTCGAGCCTGCGCGCGCAGCGAAGCGCGGCGGCGGCCAGGGTGTCGCGCCCGGTGTCGAGGTAGTGGCGGGCAAAGTTGCAGAAGGCCCGTACGAGGTGGCGCGCGTCGCTCGCGCGCTCGAACACCGAGTATGAGAGTGCCAGGTACTCGTTGAGGTCACCGTTGGTGCGGAAGAGCTCGGCCAGGTCCAGGCGGGCGCCGCAGTCCATCGGGTCCCAGCGCACGGCCTGCTTGAGCGCTTCCGTGGCAGCGGCGTAGTCGCCCTCGTGCACGAGCGCCTGCGCAAGGTCAACGTACAGGCGGTCGAGCGGCTCGCCCACGTCGCGCAGCTCGCGCGGGTCCTTCTCGACGCGGCGGTAGGCCAGGCGCTCGAAGATGGTGGGGAAGCTGAACCACTGCACCTCGTCGGTGGTGGGGCAGTTGCGCGAGACGTACTCCTCGGCATCGGCCGCCAGACGCTCGAGCAGCTCGACCGCCGGCTCGACGTCGCCCGTCGACAGCAGCATCTCCGCGGTCGTGAGCGAGTCTTCCATCTCGGTGCGCCTCTGCATGTGCCTGTCCTCTCGATTCCCCGCGAGCCCGTCGCGGGCATAACTCCCGAACCCATAAGTATGCCCCAAGCCGGGACGATCCGCGACCGGGTGCGACCACTCCTCGCCCGCGCGGCCCGCCATTGGCAGCCGCCACGCGCCGCGGCGCGCCTGCGGCCTACGCCAGCCTGAAGTCGATGCGCCCGCGCGCCGGGTCGCAGCCCGCCACCACCACGGCCACCCGCTGTCCCAGCCGCCAGCGCTTGCCCGTGGCCTCGCCCGTGAGGCTCAGCGTGTCCTCGTCGTACGAGAACCACTCCTCGCCAAGCGCCCGCACCGGCAGCATGCCCTCGGCGCACGTCTCGTCCAGGCGCACGAAGAGGCCAAAGCGCTCGCAGCCCACCACGATGCCCGAGAAGCTCTCGCCCACCCTGCCCTCGTAGAGCTCGGCCATCTTGATGCGCTGGCTTTCCTTGGCGGCCGCGTCGGCGGTGCGCTCGCGCTCCGAGCAGCCGCGGCACAGCTGCGGCATGATGCGCTGCGCCTCCGAGCGGGCGCGCACGTCAAAGCCGGCGTCCCCTCCCATGCCGAGCAGCGCCTTGAGCGCGCGGTGCACGCACATGTCGGGGTAGCGGCGGATCGGCGAGGTGAAGTGGCAGTAGGCCTTGGCGCCCAGCGCGTAGTGCCCGTCGTTTCTCGGCAGGTAGATGGCCCGCTTCATGGCACGCAGGAGCATCGTGTTGGCGGGGTACTCGCCGCTCGTGCCATCGGCGCGCGCAAGCACGTCCTGGATGCAGAAGGGGTCGCCGGCCCGCAGCCGCTCCGCCTCGCCCGCACGCAGGAGGTCAAGCTCGCGCAGCGCCGGGATGGTGGCGCCCAGCGAGTCGGGCGAGGGCTGCTCGTGCACGCGAAACGCCGCCGGTAGGTCGTCCTCCCTGCCCGCGAGCTTGGCGGCGACCGCCTCGTTGGCCACGAGCATGGCCTCCTCCACGAGCGAGGTCGCCGGGGTGCGCTTGCGAACGCTCACCCCCGTCGGCCGTCCCGCCCCGTCGAGCAGCACCTTCGCCTCGACGCTCTCAAAGTCCACCGCCCCGCGACAGCGGCGCACCTCGCGCCTGAGCTCGCCCAGACGCGCCAGGTCGCGAAGCATCCGCGCGATGGCCTCGGGGTCGACGCCCTCCTCGCACGCGAGCGCGTCGGTGCCGGCCTCGCCCGCGAGCACCGCGTCGACCGTGCCGTAGTCGAGCCGCGCCCGCGACCGGATTGCCGAGGCATACGCCCGACTCGAGAGCACCTCGCCGTGCGCGTCCAGCTCCACCAGCACGCTCATGGCCAGCCGGTCCTGGCCGGGCACGAGCGAGCAGACGTCGTTGCAGAGCCGCTCGGGCAGCATGGGCAGCACGCGGTCCACGAGATAGGCCGAGCAGGTGCGCTCGCGCGCCTCGATGTCGATGGGCGAGTCCCAGCGCACGTAGTGTGTGACGTCGGCGATGTGCACGCCCAGAAGCCACCCGCCAGCGGCCGTGCGCTCGCACGAGACCGCGTCGTCGAAGTCTCGCGCCGTGGTCGGGTCCACCGTCACGCACACGATGTCGCGCAGGTCCTTGCGCTTGCGCTCGGCGGCGAGCGTCGCCACCACGTCTGCGTGGATGCCCTCGGCCTGGGCCAGCGCCTCGGGGCCAAAGTGCGCGGGCAGGTCGTAGCTCGCGATGATACGCTCGATGGGGATGTCCAGCCCGTCCGGCGAGCCCAGCCGGCGCGCCACCGTGACCACGCCCGCCTCGCGGAGCGACGGGTAGGTGAGGATGCGCGCCACCACGACGTCGCCCTCGCGCACGCCAAGGCGCTCGGCGCTCGCGTCGTCGGGCAGCACGAAGAAGTCGCGGCGGATGCGCTCGTCCAGGGGCACCACGGCGCCAAGCGGTCCTGCCGCGCCAAACGTGCCCACGAAGCTCCGGTGCGCGCGGCTCACCACCGTCTGCACCTGCGCCTGCGGCTCGCCCGGCCCGCGACGGGCCAGCGTCACGCGAACCACGTCGCCGCTCATGCCCTCGCGCAGGCCGCCCTTGGCAACGAGGAACGTGCCCTCCTCCGTCACCACGGAGGCGGAGCCGGGACGCGCCACGCGCAGCACGCCCTCGAGCGCGACGTGCCTCGTGCGCGTGGGTCCGTGGTGGCGAGCCTCGAACTTGGACCTTCGACCCCTCTTGGCCATGGGCCTCCCTTCCGAGCCTCGCCGTCCCGTCAGCTTTCCGATCCTGCAACCCCACTGGCTGGATACCCCTTTGGGACCACCCAGCGACACGGCCCTTATCGAGACAAGAAAAAAGCCGGGACGCGCAGGCGCCCCGGCCAAGCCGACTAGACCTTGAGGTAGCGACGCATCGCTATCGCCGAGCCAAACAGGCCGATTATCAGGCCCATGCCCACCAGCAGGCCGTACGTGGAGAGCGTGGCCTTGAGCGGGATGCTGAAGTTGAGGAACGTCATGCGCGCGGCCAGCTCCGGCAGGCCAAAGCGCCTGATGGCCTCGAGCGCCGCGATGGCAAACGCCGAGCCGATGACGGCCTGGAGCACACCCTCCATGATGAAGGGCCCGCGGATGAAGCCGTTCGACGCACCCACGAGGCGCTGGATCGCGATCTCGCGGCGACGCGACGAGATGGAGAGGCGAATCGTGTTGTTGATGAACACGAACGCCACGAACGTGAGCAGCGCGACGAGCACGAGCGTGATGACGCGGATCCAGTTGGTCACCGTGAAGAGGCGCTCGACCGTGCCCTGACCGTACTGGATCTCGTCGGCCGGGCTGGTCTGTGAGCCGTCGTCGTTGGTAGTGATGTCGGCCACCCTGGCGAAGTCGGCGTCGGAGCCCAGGCGCTGGGCCACGCCCTCGACGTCCTGCGGGTCGTGGAGCTTGATGACGAGCGACGCCGGGATGGGGTTCTTGCCGTCAAGCGCCTGCACCGCGTTGGGCGCGTTCTTGTTGGTCATGGTGTCGCGGTACTCCGCCAGGGCCTCGTCCTTGGTCTTGAACGCGACCGACTCGACCTCGCCCCAGCCCTCGATCTTGGTCTGGAGCGCGTTGATGTCGTCTTCGCTCGCGCTGTCGGAGACGAACGCCTGGATGGTGACCTGGTCCTCCACGGTGCCCACCATGCCGTCGAGCAGCACGGAGCCCATGGCAAACAGGCCGATGATGAACAGCGACAGGAAGATCGTGACGACGGCGCCAAACGTGGTGGAGCCGTTGCGCACGAAGTGATGTCCGGCCTCGCGAATCGAGTAGCCGATGTTAGATGGTGCCATAGTAGCCGTAGCCTCCCCTCTCCTGGTCTCGCACGACGTGGCCCGTCTCGAGCGCGATGACGCGCTTGCGCATGGAGTCGACCATCTCGCGGTCGTGCGTCGCCATGAGGACGGTGGTGCCCGTGCGGTTGATGCGCTCGAGCAGCTTCATAATGCCCAGCGAGATCGCCGGGTCGAGGTTGCCCGTGGGCTCGTCGCACACGAGCAGCGGCGGGCGGTTCACCATGGCGCGGGCCACGGAGACGCGCTGCTGCTCACCACCGGAGAGCTGGTCGGGGTAGACGTCCATCTTCTCGCCCAGGCCCACGAGGCGAAGCACCTCGGGCACCTGCGCCTTGATGACCGAGCGCGGCTTGCCGATGCACTCGAGGGCGAAGGCCACGTTGTCAAAGATGGTCTTGTCCGGCAGCAGCTTGAAGTCCTGGAACACGCAGCCGATCTGGCGGCGCAGGTACGGGACCTTCCAGTTGCGCATGGCACCCAGGTCCTGGCCGGCAACCATGATCTTGCCGTGCGTGGGCTTGAGCTCGCGGGTGATGAGCTTGAGGAACGTCGACTTGCCCGAACCGGAGTGACCCACGAGGAAGACGAACTCGCCGGCGTAGACGTCGACATCGACGTTGTCGAGCGCGGGCTTGTTGGGCTGCGCCGGGTAGACCATCGAGACGCCCTGGAACGAGATGACGGGCGCTCCGCCATTGTTGACGCGGCTCGTGTCGGCGCCGGTCTGCTTGGTGATGGGCGCGAACGCCGTGGTGAAGCCGGCCTCGGTGGAGGGGTCGAACGTGGCGTCGGTCGAGCCTGCCTGGGAGTCCTGCGGGGCCGCCTGCTGGGACGCGGGTGCAGACTGGGCAGAGGCCGAGACCTGCTGGGCAGGACGCGCGGCAACCCTGCCGCCGGCCGGGCGACGCGTCGACGTCACCTGCGGGATGGAGCCCGTTCCCTGCGGCTGGGCGGAAGGCGCCGGGGCCTGCGAGGGGCTGGGGTTTATGGGGGGAACGCTCACCTGCGGACGCGTCCCCTGTGGTGCCGGCGCGCCCTGCGCTGCCGGCTGCGAAGAGACCTGCCCCGCATTGGCGTCGCTCGACGCCGCGGGTGCAACCTGTGGTACGTACGGAGCGGAGACCTGCGGGTTCTGCTGGGGCCCCGTACCGTCCTGTCCCTCGCTGCTGCGGAAGTGGTTGGCCACTTATTGCTCCTTTTTTCGCGCGATAGGAAGGCAGATACACGCTTCATAATACCGTACGGCAGGTAGGGAACACAGAGGCTACATGGGGCTTGAGGGTGCGTTGAGGGTCTGGGGCAAAGCCGCGGACGGGCCGGCTCGCCACCCCCATGCCATCCGCGCCGCCCGCCCGACCGGCCCACAAGCACGGCACCGTCGCGGCAAGCCGCTGGCTTCTCGCGCCCTTACTTTGCGTGCCTTACATGGACGTGCCGGCGGACTCCCTCCTTGGTGCGTGATGGGATTCTCATGGCCATGCGCCAGCACCTTACATAATCGTGCCGGCAGACTCCCTCACCCACCAGGTGAGTTGATACATCCATCCGCCCCTCCGACCGATGGATTTTCGCTTCGATGGTCACGAGGGGAGACTTACCGTGCTTCGGCAGGGCTGGAAGCCCGGCGCTTCCTGGTTTTCCGCGCCAGTATGCCCACCGTCTGCCTCAAATGGGGGACCCACAAGACAAATCGCCAGCAATCACACCGTCCCGCGGGCATACGCATGGTCTTCTCGACTCAAAAAGGCAGGGTAAATCGACCGTCGTGACCACCACTCGGAAAACCGACGACGGCAGAGGGCCTGGAGGGCAAGGGGCGGTCCGCCAGAAAGCCCAGCGGGGGCACCGGCGCTTCCATCCGTGCCAGTGCCCCCGCTGGGCTGCAGACCGCCTTCTATTATTAAGGTACTAGGCGTTCTTGACGCGCTCCCAGTCGGCGGCGAAGCTCTCGAGGCCGCGGTCGGTGAGCGGGTGGTGCACGCACTTCTTGAGGGCAGCAAACGGAACCGTCGCGATGTCGGCACCCAAGAGTGCCGCCTGGGTCACGTGGTTGGGCGTGCGCACCGAGGCGGTGATAACCTCGGGGCCGCCCTCGGCCTCCCAGTAGCCGTAGCTGTAGTTCTTAACGCAGCTCACCACGGTTTCGAGCTGCTGGATGCCGTCGTCGCCGATGTCATCGAAGCGTCCCACAAAGGGCGAGATGTAGCGGGCTCCGGCGCGGGCGGCCAGAAGCGCCTGGGGAGCGGAGAAGATGAGCGTCATGTTGACGCGGACGCCCTCGAGGGCAAGCGTGTGCGCGGCCGGCAGCGACGCCTCGCAGATGGGCAGCTTCACCACGATGTTGGGAGCGATGGCCGCCAGGCGGCGGCCCTCCTCCACCATGCCCTCGCAGGTCTCGGCCGTGGACTCGGCAGAGACGGGGATATCCTCGCAGAGCTCGCAGATCTTGGCCATGTGGGCCTCGAAGTCGGCAAGCTTGCCACCGGTCTTCGCGAAGAGGCTCGGGTTGGTCGTGACGCCAGAGAGGATGCCCCAGCTCTTGGCCTCGCGAATCTCGTCCAGGTTTGCGGTGTCGATGAAGAACTTCATGTCAATCCTTCCCGTCAGTGCGCATGTGTTGGTCGTCTGGAGCTCGGGGCCGACTCGGCCGGCCCGGCTCATCCCATGGTGACGCAAACGGGGCCACCCGGCACGCGCCAGATGGCCCCGCGACGCCCGGTCCCCCGAGAGGCCGCCGCTACTCCGCGAGCCCCTCGCTCACGGCCGCGGCAAGCTCTTCCGCCGTCGTGGCGGAGGTGATGCGCGTGCGGCTGTCCTCGTTCATGATCATCGTGACGCTGTGGGACAGCAGGTCCAGGTGCGCCGCGCCGGAATCATGCTCGCGAATGTAGAGCGCGATCACCGTGCTCGCGTCGCCGTGGTCGTAGGACGGCCAGGCGATGGGCTCGGCCAGACGAGCCACGACCACGCCGGACTTCTTCACGAAGGGTGACTTGGCGTGCGGGATGGCGAAGCCGCCGACGAAGCCCGTGGCACCAGCGCCCTCACGGTCCTGGAACGCCTTGAGCAGCGACGCCTCGTCATCGGCAAACCCCAGCTCCACGCCCTTGTGAGCCAGCTTCTCGAGCAGCACGTCCTTCGACGCGACCTTCACGCCGAGCATCACCTGGCTGGCATCCAGCTTCTGAGTCATTCTGAATCCGTCCTCGTTCTCCGGGCCTCAGCCCACACTTCCGGTCGTCATGGCGTGTCAAAAGAGTAACCCCCTGCGCCGGGCAAGAGAATAGGCGTCGTAAAAGCCCGTCGACAAGGGTTCTCGACGGATGACCCGCCGCGCGCCCTCCTGTTCGAATCTTCTGGTCTGCTACTCCTCGTCCTCCACCTCGACGGGCCTCTTGCCGCCGACGACCCAGCGATGGTAGGCCGCCACGAACGGGTCGAGGTCGCCGTCCTCCAGCACGGAGTCGACGTTGCCCGTCTCCTGGCCCGTGCGCAGGTCCTTCACCATCTGGTACGGGTAGAGCACGTAGCTCCTGATCTGGTTGCCAAAGCCAATCTCGCGCTTGGGGCCGCGCAGCTCGTCCAGGGCCTCCTCGCGCTTCTGCACCTCCAGCTCGTAGAGCTTGGAGCGCAGAATCTGCATGCACGTGGCCTTGTTCTGGATCTGGCTGCGCTCGTTCTGGCAGGTCACCACGATGCCCGTGGGCAGGTGCGTCACGCGCACGGCGGAGTCGGTGGTGTTGACGCCCTGGCCGCCGGGGCCGCTCGCGTGGTACACGTCCACGCGAACGTCGCCGGGGTCGATGTCGACCTCGATGTCATCCGGCAGCACCGGCAGCACCTCGACGCCGGCAAACGTGGTCTGGCGGCGCTTCTTGGCGTCCGTGGGCGAGATGCGCACGAGGCGATGCACACCCTGCTCGGCCCTCAGCATGCCATAGGCGTTCTTACCCGATACCGTGATGGTCGCGCGGTCGATGCCGATGACCTCGGCCGCCGGCGCATCGTTGATCGTCACCTTCCAACCGCGACGCTCGCAGTAGCGCAGGTACATGTGGAGCAGCATGCTGCACCAGTCCTGCGCCTCGAGGCCGCCCTGGCCAGGCGTGATGCTCACGATGGCGTCGCCGTGGTCAAACTCCCCTGTGAACCAGCTCGAGAGCTCCAGCTCGGAGAGGTCGCGCTCGAGCGAGGCGGCGCTTGCCTCGGCCTCGCCAAGGAGCTCGTCGTCACCCGTCTCCTCGCCAAGCTCGAAGGCTGCCTGGGCGTCGTCGAGCTTGGCGCGCGCGGCGTCGATGCCCGCCACGTCCTCCTTGGCGCGGGCGAGCTTGGCCATCGTGGCCCGGGCGGCCTCGGCGTCGTCCCAGAAGCCGGGCTCGCCGCTCTTGCGCTCAAGCTCCTCGGCAAGCGCGCGGCGCTCGTCTATGTGCAGGTAGCCCTCGACCTTCTTGAGGCGCGCGGCAAGGGCGTCGAGCTGGTCTCGCGTGATGTTGGCCACTAGCGGTTTCTCCCATGGCAGTTCTTGAACTTCTTGCCGCTGCCACAGGGGCAGGGGTCATTGCGGCCCACGCCCACGTAGGGGTCGGGATCCTCGGACTTGCGGTAGGTGTGCGGCTTGGCCTTGGAGGCCTTGGGCGTGGGCGCCAGGGGGTCGCGACGCTCCACGCGCGCGGCGTGCGCCGGGGCCTTGGCGCGCGCGCCGACGGCCAGGGTCGAACTTCCGCCGTGGTCGCCGTCGACCTCGGCCGGGCCCGAGTAGCGCGCGCCCTCCAGCGCGGAGGGAGCGGGGCGCTCCTCCGGCGTAATGGTGCGACGGATGTGCAGCATCGTGCGCAGGAAGTCCTCGTACATCGTGTCGACCAGCTGGCCAAACGCGGCATAGGCCTCCTGCTTGTACTCCACGAGCGGGTCGCGCTGGCCAAAGCCGCGCAGGCCGATGCCGGTTTTGAGGTAGTCCATCTCCTGCAGGTACGTCATCCAGCGGGTGTCGATGACGCGCAGCATCACCTGCGAGGCCAGGCGGTGCGTGATGTTCTCGCCCAGGTCCTTCATGCGGCGCTCGTACACGCCACTCACGCATTTGTCGATGGCGTCGACCACCTCGGAAGTATCGGCCTCCTTGGAGAACTTGGGCATCTCGTCCTCGCCCGTAAGGTTGGTGAGCCAGGAGCGGAGGCCCTTGAGGTCCCACTCCTCCACCGGGGTGCCCTCGGGGCAGAAACCGCGGACCTCGCGCTCGACCGTGGCGCTCGTGACCTCGCTGATGTGTTCGGTCAGATCCTTGCCGTCGAGAATCTTGTTGCGCTCCTCGTAGATGACCTGGCGCTGCTTGTTCATGACGTCGTCGTAGTCGAGGACGCTCTTGCGCATGGCGTAGTTGATCTCCTCGACCTTGCGCTGCGCGCCCTCGATGGCGCGACTGATGATCTTGTGGTTGAGCGGCATATCGGCCGGGAGGTCCCAGCGCTCCATGGCGGCCGAGATGCGGTCCATGCGGTCGGCACCGAACAGGCGCATGAGGTCGTCCTCGAGCGAGAGGTAGAACTGGGTCTCGCCCGGGTCGCCCTGACGGCCGGCACGACCACGCAGCTGGTTGTCGATGCGGCGGCTCTCGTGGCGCTCGGTGCCGATGACGCAGAGACCGCCGGCAGCCAGTACGTCCTTGCGCTCGGCCGCGCAGGTGGCCTTGGCCTTCTTGAGGGCCTCGCTCTTCTGCTCGGGCGTGGCGGTCTCGGGGTCGACGCCGGCCTGGGCAAGCATCTCGTCGGAGAGCTCGTCGGAGTTGCCGCCCAGCAGGATGTCCGTGCCACGGCCGGCCATGTTGGTTGCGATGGTGACCGCGCCCTCGCGGCCCGCCTGGGCCACGATCTGCGCCTCGCGCTCGTGGAACTTGGCGTTCAGCACCTGGTGCTTGATGCCACGCGCGTCAAGCATCTTGGAGAGGCGCTCGGAGCTCTCGATGGAGACGGTGCCCACCAAGACCGGCTGGCCCTTGGCGTGGCGCTGCTCGACGTCGTCGGCGACGGCCTTGAACTTGTAGTCGACGGTGCGGTAGATCTTGTCCTCGTGGTCGATGCGCTTGACCGGCTTGTTGGGCGGAACCTCCATCACCGGCAGCTTGTAGATCTCGCGGAACTCCGCGTCCTCGGTCATGGCGGTGCCCGTCATGCCCGAGAGCTTGTCGTAGAGGCGGAAGTAGTTCTGCAGCGTGATCGTGGCGAGCGTCTGGTTCTCCTCGCGGACGAGCACGCCCTCCTTGGCCTCCACCGCCTGGTGCAGGCCGTCCGACCAGCGACGGCCCTCCATGATGCGGCCCGTGAACTCGTCGACGATCTTGACCTCGCCGTCAATAACCACGTAGTCCTTGTCGCGGTGGAACATGTACTGCGCCTTGAGCGCCTGCTGCAGGTGGTTGGCCAGCTGGCCGGAAAGGTCGCCGTAGATGTCGGCGCCCAGGCGGGACTCGATCGTGCGCAGGCCCTGGTCGGTGGCAGCGATGGTGTGCTTGGCCTCGTCCATGATGTAGTCGCCGTCAGGCTCGGGCACGGGGCCACCCAGCGGGTCGCGCTCGGGCTCCTCGGCACGCGTGAGGCCGCGGACCGCGCGCGCGAACTCCTTGTACGTGTCAGCCGATTTGGTGCCCGCACCGGAGATGATGAGCGGCGTGCGCGCCTCGTCGACGAGGATGGAGTCCACCTCGTCGACGATCGCGTAGCGATGGCCGCGCTGCACGCGCATGTCGGCGCGAGTGACCATGTTGTCGCGCAGGTAGTCGAAGCCAAACTCGGAGTTGGTGCCGTACGTGACGTCGGCGGCGTACGCCGGTGGCTTGGCGTTGAGCGGCATGCCGTTCTGGAGCAGGCCCACCTTCATGCCCAGGAAGTCGTAGAGCTTGCCCATCCACTCGGAGTCGCGGCGGGCCAGGTAGTCGTTGACCGTGACGATGTGGACGCCCTCGCCCGTGAGCGCGTTGAGGTAGCCGGCCAGCGTGGAGACGAGCGTCTTGCCCTCGCCCGTCTTCATCTCGGCGATCATGCCACGATGCAGGGCGATGCCACCGATGACCTGGACGTCGAAGTGGCGCATGCCCAGGACGCGGTCGGACGCCTCGCGCGCCGTGGCGAACGCCTCGGGTAGGAGGTCGTCGAGCGACTCGCCGTTGGCGTGGCGCTCGCGAAGCAGGGCCGTCTGCCCGGCAAGCTCGTCGTCGGACATCTTTGCGTACGTGTCGCCAAGCGAGTTCACCTTGTCGGCGATGGACCTGAACTCGCGCAGCTCCTTGTCGGAGCCAAGGGAGAGGATCTTGGAGAAGATACCGGGCATGGCGTTCCTCTGCGGACAATAATGCGCCGGGCCGCCGGGGATGCGTCCAGGCACACAAGGGACTAGTTTGACTTTTCACTTTACCCAAAGGTAATGGAGAGCCTTGGGAGAGCCGAGCGCCCAACAGCGAAGCGTCACAAATCGTCCGAGGGTTCCGGTGCCAGCCCACGCCTGGCGTCGTCGACCGCGCCAAGCGCCCGGGCCAGGCACGCCACCACGTCCTCGCGCGTTGACGCCGCCGCACTGGCAGACTCCGCGAACCAAACGGCCTGCCGCACGTCGCGCAGCCTGAGCGCGGCCTCGGCGCCCACAAGCAGCACGTCGACGTAGCGGCGCATGAGCTCGTCGCAGCGGGCCCGGAGCCTTCCGTGCGGGTCGACGGGAGGCGCGCAGGCCCCTCCGCGAAAGGCCCCGTCCATCCTGAGACAGGCGGCCACCACCTCGTCGTCACGCAGGCTACCGCCCACCACCGAGCGCGCCAGCCCTTCGAAGCCGTCGACGTCGCAGGTCACGAGCGTCTCGTCAAGCCAGATCTGGCCCATCTCAGTTATGAGATAGCTGGCCCCGCCCGGCACCTGGCCGATCGTCTGCCTAAGGGAGCTCAGCGTCGAGTAGAGGTTCTCCCGGCCGCGGTCGTAGTCCGCCTCCGGCCAGAGGAACTCGATTGCCTCGAACCGCGTCACCACGTGCCCAGGCGTCAGGGCGAGCAGGGCCATGAGGCTCCTCGCGGTCTTGCGGCGCCATCCCTTCTCGGTGATGCGCCGCTCGCCCATGGTGAGTGTGAGGCCACCCAGGACGCAGACCTCAAGCGGCGGTGTCGCTGTCTGAGAGGCCCGGGATTCCTTCGGAGCCGGAAGGGCCCGCGGGCGGGTGCCCATCCCCTCCTGCGGGGCATCGGAATCCAGCCGAACCCTCCAGGCGCCCGGGAGCGCACGCGCCAGCATGGCCCCGCGAACGCGGTCCGCCCGCACGACAAAGGCCGCAAGCGCGGCAAGCCCCACGCGCGGGGAGACCCGACGCATCTGCTCTGTGAGCTCGCCTGTCTCGCGCTTGCCAGAGCGCCCCAGCGATGCGTGGAGCGACACGAGCGCCTGCACGTCCGAGGCGATGCCCTCGACGCCCTCATGGACGAGAGCGGCCGCCCGATGGCCCTCGCCCAGGCCGTCCAGCGCGATGCGCTCCGCCATGGTCGCGAGACAGGCGATGTCGTCCATGCCGTTCTCGGCCGCGCGCCGAAACGCCTCCCAGGCATGCACGTTCGCCTGCTGGAACGACCCGTCGGCCGCGTCCGAGAGCGAAGCCACGAGATGCAGCACCGCCAGCTCCGCCGTCTCGCCGACATCCCCCTGCCTCCCCATGACGCGCCCCAGGTCGGTGAATCCCCAGCCCTCGCCGGCCATGGCATACGCCATCTCGCGACGGAGGCGCGCGCTGTCGCCAAGCACCGGCAGACCGCCCCGCTCGAGCACGGCCTCGGCGCACGCGAGCGCCGTCTGCTCGGCCGCACTCGAGGGGTCTCCCACCAGGCAGCGCAGGGCCTCGAAGTCCAGCTGCAGCAACGCAGAGAACACGGACGGCACTCCCGGACGCTGGCAGCGCAGCTCCCGGGCGAGCATGAGCGTGCGAAAGGCCTCGAGCGACGAGCCTGAGAGCCACAGGGCGAGAGCCTGCAGGTGCGCGGCGATTGCCTGGGCCACCCTCGACCCGGACGCCTCGGCCTCCCGCACCAGGGCCTCCTCGGCACTTCCCGCCGCAAGGATTCCGGCGGCCTCCCCAGACGACGCCCGCCGGCACGCAGAGAGCAGCTCCACCTGAAGCCGCGTCAACAGCCGACGGGAGGACTCCGGCGGCCCTTCCTCCCCACCGCCCTCCTCGGCGTCTTGGGTCGTCTCCCGCCACGCGCCTCGGGCCCATCCCTTGGCGCCCACAAGGACAAGCGCCCGACGCGCGAGGTCAAACGCCGGCCCCATGCCCTTGTGGGGCTTCACGGCCTCGTCAACCAGGCGCACCAGCCCCGCATCGATGAGCTCGACCGGATACGTGAGCGCGAGGTCTCGCAGGACCAGCTCGCTGTCCGAGGCGCTTGCGACCGCACCCGCGCGAGTCAGGTCGCCCCGCTCGGCGAGAAGGATGGCAACGGCACCCCAGAATCGAGGAGAGCCCGGTGCCAGCCGAATCGCAAGGCGAACGAGACAGTCCTCGCCACAGGGGATGACGGAGAAGCTCGAGAGGCCCGACGAGATTCCAAAGATTGGGGCAGAACGAGCCGTGTCGGCAATCAGGTCGCGCGTGACCCGCAGGCCCAGGGCCTCGAGATCCTCGAAGCTTCCCGACCCAAGGGCGAGCATGGCCCCACGCATGCAGAGCTCCTCGTAGATGAGAGACGGGCGCAGTGCCTCCTCGACGAGCCCGCAGACGGACCTGTCCCATGAGGGGCCATACGGAAGGCCATCCGCACCCACCCCAGCCGAGCCAAGCGATGCCATGAGAAGCGGGATTCCATGGGTGGCACGCGCGGCAGTTCGCTCGTCAAACGGGCCAAGCAGGCCCACCCAAAGCGGAAGCTCATCCAAGCCAACGCACAGCTCGTCCGACCTCATGACATGGCAAGCAGGCAGAGTCTCAAGGACAAACTCCGCATCCGGATGCAGCACCAAGAGCACCCAGCAACCGGAGACAAGCGCAAGAGTGGCGATTGAACAAACACGAGCAAGATAGCAGTCGTCAAGGAGTCCGGAGCATTCGATGGCAAGAAATGTATCGTCCGAGGAATCCAAGGCATGCGAACCATTAGGCCTTCCACAGCCGGCAATCAACGCCTTCGCGGTTCTCCTTGCGGAGCGCAAAGACGCCTCGACGGATTCAATGTCTATGACAGCACAAGCGGTAGAGAAGCCACGCGCCTCCAACGAAGCAGTCGCGTCACAAACCAGCGTCTTGCAGCCCATGCCAGGCTCGCAGCACATGGCAAGAAAGCCGTCACGCTCAAGATGCAGGGAAATGCCCGAGACAAGTTTGAGCCTGTGCACGTGACAGTGGCCCAACCTACGAGGGCCAAAAGATCCAGAGCGGTCGACCGAATTCATGGCTCAAGCCTCCTTGGATGTCGGGGACTGAAGCCTACGGCAGACCTGCTGCAAGAAAACTCAAACGTCCAAAATGACCGGCGAACGCAGCAAGCTGAATTGTGCCCACAAACAAAACGGGAAACTGGGCAGTCGCTATATCTTATTGCGCATATCAGGTATGACAAGAAAACCCAGTAGATGGCCTATTGAGAAAAGAGGGAAAATAGGATTGAAGCCAAAAGGGCGGCCCCCGGGGTCTCCCCCCGG
>CWGU01000018.1_pt2 | contig 23281 bp, 19 predicted proteins | sample 667921 | NCBI WGS metagenome assembly CWGU01 (sample SAMEA3735815, study PRJEB9488) | human gut metagenome | biome: ENVO:mammalia-associated habitat; material: ENVO:feces | place: Malawi | collected 2009-02-27 | reverse complement strand
GCCCGACCTGGCGCACGCCAGGTCGGGCGGCCCTTTTCGAACAAGGCGCAAATCCAGCCCAAGACCCTAGCGCAGGTACGGGTTGTGCGCGACCTCCCAGCTCATCGTGGTGTCCTCGCCGTGGCCGCACAGGATATGCGTCTTGGGCGGAATCTCGTCGCGCAGGCGCGCGAGCGTGCGCATGAGGTCGGCCGTGCTGCCGCCGGGAAGGTCGGTCCTACCGGCGCTTCCGGCAAAGAGCGTGTCGCCCACGAAGGCAATGCCCTGGGCGTCGCCCTCGCCGAGGAACACGATGCCGCCTGGCGTGTGGCCCGGCGCCGCCAGCACGCGAAACCTCGCCGCACCGGCCTCCACGACGTCACCCGGCGCGAGCAGGCGGTCGGGGCGGGGCGCGTCGTCGTCGTAGGTGATGCCAAACGCGTGGTTCCTGCGGGCGCACATCGCGAGCTCGACGTCGGCCTCAGCCATGGCGAAGGGGGCACCCGTGGCAGCCACGAGCGCGCTCACCCCCGACACGTGGTCGGCATGCCCGTGCGTGGCAACGACGAGCTCGACCTTCGCATCCGAGAGGGCGTCGGCGATGCGCGCGCCCTCCGCGCCCGGGTCGACCACCATGGCCTTGCCGCCACTCACCACGGCAAAGCAGTTGGTCTGGATGGGCCCCACCACGAACTGGCGGACCTCGAGCCTGCCGGCCGCGACGGCCGCCACGTCGTCGAGGGGCACGGCCCCCCTATCCCAAAACGCCATATGGCGCTCCTTTCACCCTGGGACGCTTCCCAAAAGACAAGATACCCACCGCGCCCGGACGCCCTACCCCCGGCGCGACATCGTGTTCGCGCCCTCGCCGGGCATGATGCGGCGCGCATCGTAGACGGAGGGCACGCGCCCCACGCTCGCGAGCAGCGTGTCGAGCAGGCTCGCGTCGCTGATCGCCACGAGGAAGCGCAGCCGCGCCACGCCCTGGGCGCTCGTGCTCGTGGCGGCCGACAGGATGTTGCCGCCCGCGTCGCCCACCGCCTGGGTGACGTCCTTGAGGAGCCCCATGCGGTCGGTGGCCTCGACCATGATCTCGACCTGGAACTGCGTGGCGCCCGAGGTGTCCCACTCCACGCCGATCAGGCGCTCGGGGTGCTCCATGAGCGACTTGACGTTGGGGCAGTTGGCGCGGTGCACCGAGACGCCGCGCCCGCGCGTCACGAAGCCCACGATGTCGTCGCCGGCCACGGGGTTGCAGCAGCGCGCGAGATGCACGAGCAGGTCCGGGTCGCCCTTGACCACCACGCCGCAGCTGTTGTGCCGCTTCTGCGCGGCGCGCGAGCCGGTGTGGCGCGGCGCCGTCATGGGCGCGGCCGTGTCGGAGGTGAAGAACTGCTCGCGCGCTGCCTTCTCCTCGGCCTGGGCCTTCTGCTGGGCGGCCAGGATCTCTGCCGGCGAGCCCTCCTCGAGGATGGCCTGCACCTTGTTGGCGACCGACTTGGCCGTGAGCTTGCCGTTTGCGATGGCGGCGAGCATGTCGTCCACGGTCTTGAAGCTCTGCTGCTCGGCCACGCGCCCGAGCGCCTTCACCGAACGCGGCGTGGAGATGCCGTAGCCGCGCTTGCGCAGCTCGCGCGCCAGCTCGGAGCGGCCGGCGTCGGCGTCGTCGGACTTGGTGGAGGCCGTGAAGTACTTGCGAATCTTGGCGCGCGCGCTCGGCGTGCGCACGATGTTCACCCAGTCGCGCGAGGGCTTGGCGTTCTTGTTGGTGAGGATCTCGATGCGGTCGCCGGTGGCGAGCGGGCGCGTGAGCGACACCACCGAGCCGTTCACCTTGGCGCCCACGCAGTGGTTTCCCACCTCGGTGTGCACGGCGTAGGCGAAGTCGAGCGGCGTGGACCCCGCGCGCAGGCTCATGACCTCGCCCTTGGGTGTGAACACGAAGATCTCGTCGTCGAAGAGGTCGACGCGCAGGTCCTCGAGGAACTCGTGCGGGTCGTCGATGTCGCCCTCGACCGTCCAGTCAAGGCTGCGGCGAATCCACGAGATCTGCTTGTCGACGCTCTTGTCGTCGGCGCTCATGTCGCCCTTGGAGTTGCCCGCGCGCTTGTAGAGCCAGTGGGCCGCGATACCGAACTCGGCCTGCTCGTGCATCTCGCGCGTGCGGATCTGGATCTCGATGGGGCGTGCCTCGGGACCCACCACGGTGGTGTGGAGGCTCTGGTAGCCGTTGGGCTTAGGCGTGGCGATGTAGTCCTTGAAGCGGCCGGGCAGCGGGTGCCACAGCGAGTGCACCGCACCGAGCGCCGAGTAGCAGTCGCCCACCGTGTCGGTGATGACGCGCAGGGCGATGAGGTCGTAGATGTCGGCGAACTCCTTGCCCTTGCGCTTCATCTTGAGGTAGATGCTCCACAGGTGCTTGGGGCGGCCCGTGATCTGGAAGTCGGAGAGGCCCACGCGGCGCAGCTCGTCGGTGAGGGTCTTGATGGCCTCCTCGGTGTCGCGCTCGCGCTGGTCGCGCGAGTCCTGCACCATGCGGGCGATACGCTGGTACTCCTCGGGCTCGAGGTAGAAGAAGGCGAGGTCCTCGAGCTCCCACTTGATGCTCGAGATGCCGAGGCGGTCTGCGAGCGGCGCATAGACGTCCATTGTCTCGTGCGCCTTGAAGACGCGGCGGTCGGGCGGCAGGGCCGCGAGGGTGCGCATGTTGTGCAGGCGGTCGGCCAGCTTGATGATCACGACGCGGATGTCGCGGCTCATGGCAAGGAACATCTTGCGGAGGTTGAGCGCCTGCTTGGCGTCCATCGAGTCCACCTCGATGGAGGTGAGCTTCGTGACGCCGTCCACGAGCTCGGCCACCGTCTCGCCGAAGAGGTCCTTGAGGTCCGCGAGCGTGGCCGGCGTGTCCTCCACCGTGTCGTGGAGGAGGGCCGCGCAGATGACGTCCTCGTCCATGTGCAGGTCGTGGGCGAGGATGAGCGCCACCTCGACGGGGTGGTTGATGTAGGCCTCGCCGCTTCGGCGCTTCTGGTTCTTGTGGAACTCGGCGGCGAAGCGGTAGGCCTCGTCGACCTTGGCCATCTCGTCGGGGGCGAGGTAGCGCGAGCAGGTCTTGCGAAGCAGCGGGTAGTCGTCGGCCCCCACCCTGGGCGCGCCCTCCGGGGGCGCCGCCGTGTGATGTCCCTCGGGGGCCAGCGTGGCGGCCGCGTGCCTGGCGTCACTCATTCGAGCCACCTTCCCTCTCGCCCACGCGCGCGCCTGCCCCCGAGCGCCCGCGACCTCCGTCGACGAGCGTCCCGAAGCCCGGCGTGATGGGCCTGTTGATGCGGTCGAGCAGCTCTGCGGGCGTGGCCGAGAGCACCCAGCCCGAAAACTCGTGGAACTCCTCGCTCGATTTCATTCCCTCAAGGTAGCGTATGGAGTTGTCGAGTTCCATACGCTCGGGGGCCTTGGCCATCGAGATGCGACGTTTGGAGCCAAAGCCGTCCACGCCCACGAGCCCCAGCTCGCGGAAGATCGCGATGCCCGCCGAGACCGAGCGCTCGTCGAGCGGCACCGTGGGAGAGACCTGCAGGCACGCCTCGACGAGCTCGGCGTTGGTGCGTGCCACGCCCGGCTCGCCCGTCGCCTCGGCGCGCTGCGTGAGGCCGCGCAGGGCCCGCCACAGGCACACGAGCGAGGCACGGTCGGGCGCGTAGGAGGCAAGGATGCGCTCGTTCACGCGGGCGTCGCGCGAGCCGAACATGAGGTGGATGGTCGCGGGCCTGCCGTCCCTGCCGGCGCGTCCGCTCATCTGGTTGAACTCGATGGCGCCGAAGGGCATGTGATAGAGCACCACGTGGCGGATGTCGGGGATGTTGACGCCCTCGCCGAAGGCGCTCGTGGAGATGACGCAGGTGAGCTGCCCCGAGCGGAAGGCCGCCTCCACGCGGAGGCGCTCGGAGCGCGTGAGGCCCGCGTTGTAGAACGCGATGCGCTGGCCGAGCTCGGGATTCTCGCGGCGGAGTGTGCGGGCAAGCACCACGGACTGCTCGCGCGAGTTCACATAGCAGACGCACTTCTCGCCCGTGCTGGCAAGCGCCACGAGGGCGGCGTCGCGGTCGCGCATCTCGCGCTCGTCGTCGAGCTCGAGGTTGGCGCGGCAGGTGTCGTCGACGATCACGTCGCCCCCGTCGATGCCGACGAGGCGGCAGATCTCGGTGGCCGCGGGCGCGGCGGCCGTGGCCGTGACGGCCAGGCAGCGCGGGTGCCCCAGCTCGGAGAGGACGCGCGGCAGGTCCTGGTAGGCCGAGCGGGTGCCCCCCACCGAGGTGCCGGCGTGGTGCGCCTCGTCGATCACGACGAAGCCCACGCGGCCCGACGCGGCGAACTCGCCCGAGTGGATGGCGAGGAACTCCGGCGTGGTGAGGATGACGTCGACCGTGCCCGCGCCAAGCCCCGAGAACGTCTCGGCGCGGCCCTCGGCGGACGTCTCGCCCGTGAGCACGCGGGCCGAGAGGCCGAGGGAGGCCAACTCGCCGGCGATGTGGAAGCTCTGGTCGGCCACGAGGGCGCGGAGCGGAAACACGAGGACGCTGGCCTTATGGGCAAGCAGGGCCTCGCGCGCGGCGTGCACGTGGAAGACGAGCGACTTGCCGCGGCCCGTCGCCATGACGCACAGGGCGTTCTTGCCCGCCGCAAGGGCGTCGAGGGCAGCTCGCTGCGCGGGCAGAAGGTCGTTGTCGCCGATGAAGCGCCGCACGAGCTCGCGGGTGAGCGCACCCTCGTCGAGCGAGCTCAGGGGGCTGCGGGCGGAGGCGTCTGCGGCGAGGGAGGCCTCGCGTGAGTCCGCGGCCAGAATCTTGGGCACGCGCGAGAAGATCTCGTCGGCCACCTCGGGGGCGGGGGCGTCCGCGTCGGCCGTGCGGTAGATGATGTCGCGCACCATGAGCTTGGCCTTCGTGCGGCCTTGCCAGGTCTCGGCCACAGCCTCGAAGACGAGGTCGACCGCGCCCTCGTAGTCGCAGGCGCGCTCCACGTCGGGCGTGCGGAACATGATGGCCGGCACCGAGCTCACGCCGTCGGTGGCGAGGAAGCGCAGGTGCTCGCCGGAGCGACCCACGCGCCCGCGGTTCCTCATGAGCACGCCGGTGGCGGCGAGGAGCGGCACCTTGTTGCCCTGCCCAAAGGGGGCGAGCACCTGGAGCGACTCGATCGTGGGCACGTCGAGCTCGGAGAGGCCCACCTCGGCGGCCACCTCGCCCGTGTCGACGAACTGCTCGGCCGGCAGCTCCGCGAGCACCGACTCGAGGCGGGTGCGGAACTCGTCGATGCGGTCGGCGTCGATGGTGACGCCCACGGCGCCCGCATGCCCGCCGAAGCGCACGAGCAGATCGGCGCAGCGCTCCACGGCGTCGAACAGGTTGACCGAGCCCACCGAGCGGCCCGAGCCGTGCGCCACGCCGTCGGAGATGGAGAAGAGGATCGCGGGCACGTGGTAGCGGTTCACCACGCGGCTCGCCACGATGCCCTTCACGCCCTCGTGCCAGCCCTCGCCGCCCACGACGATGGCGCGGCCGCCGTCGTAGGTCTCCTCGATCATGGCGAAGGCCTGCTCGGCGAGCTCGCGCTCGATGTCGCGGCGGTTCTGGTTGATGGTCTCGAGCTCGGCGGCCAGGCGCGCCGCCTCGTCCGCGTCGTTGGAGATGAGCAGGTCGAAGGCCACGTCGACGTCGCCCATGCGGCCGGCGGCGTTGAGCCTGGGCACGAGCGAGAAGGGCAGCGCATCGGCCTCGATGCGCGAGAGGTCCGTCCCCGCCACGGCGGCGAGCGCCACGATGCCCGGGCGGTCGGTGTGGCGCATGCGCGCGATGCCCTCGGCCACGAGCGCGCGGTTCTCGCGCGTGAGGCTCATCATGTCCGAGATGGTGCCGAGGGTCGCCACGTCGGTGTAGGAGCGCCAGAGCTCGGGCTTGCCGAGGCGGCGGCCCAGCTCGTGGGCGAGCTTGAGCGCCACGCCGGCGCCGGCGAGGTCGCAGCTCGGGCAGGCGTGGTCGAGCTTGGGGTCGCACACGGGCACGCCCTCGGGCACGAGGTCGGCCGGCTCGTGGTGGTCGGTGACCACGACGTCGATGCCCTTCGCGCGCACCATCTCCACCTCGGCCGCGGCGGCGATGCCGTTGTCCACCGTGACGATGAGGTCTGGGTCGCAGCCGTCCACGACGCGCTGGAGCGCCTCGGCCGAGAGGCCGTAGCCCTCGCCAAAGCGCCTGGGGATGTAGGGGTGCACCTCGGCGCCCAGCTCGCGCAGCGCCAGGGTGAGCAGGCAGGTCGAGCTCATGCCGTCCACGTCGAAGTCACCGAACACGGCGATGACCTCGTGGTCGCTGATGGCACGCTCCACGCGGTCGGCCGCGGCGGCCAGGCCCGGCAGCTCGAGTGGGTCGAGCCAGTCGCGATCGAGCGAGGGCGTGAGGAAGGCGCGGGCGGCGTCGGCGTCGCGCACGCCGCGGGCCACGAGCACCCGCGCGGCCAAAGACGTGATGCCGGTGGCGGCGCGGGCCGCATGCTCGGCGGCCACGTCGCCGGCAAGCACCCGCCAGCGGCCGCTCTCCCTGAGGCCGGCCACGGCGCTACTCCCCCGCCTTCTCGGAGGAGACGGCACGCGAGCCGTCGGTCTCGTCCGCGGCGTCGTGCGCGGACGCAGCCTTGGCGCGGGCCGCGTCGGCGTCGGCCGCCGTCAGCACGTCGACGAGCGGCAGCGCCAGCGAGAAGAGCGCAACCTCACCGCCCACGAGGCCGCAGGCGAGGGCCCACGCGAGCTCGTTTGCGGGCGAGCCAAGGAGGAACGCGCCCACGAGCAGCGCCGCGAGCACGCAGAGCGCACCCATGAGGTGCTGGCCGTTGGAGACGCGGTCATGGGCGTCCACCTGGGCCTTGCGCACCGACGAGCCGCTGCCGCGCGAGGACCGGTAGCCCTGGGCCACGAGGCAGGCGCACGCGATGGCGCAGAGGTCGGTGAGGGCAAGCCCCACGAGCTCGGGCATGCCGAGGATGACGCGGTCGAAGCGGGCCACCACCGTGAGCAGCCCCAGCGCGTACACGAGCGAGGCAAGCGAGAGCGCGAGGGCAGACCAGCCGGCGCGACCGAACGCGCGGGAGGCCACGAGGCCGGCCACGAGCGCAACCACGACGCCCGCCGCGACGGCGACTGCCAGCGCACGTCCGCCAAGCGCGGCGTGGAGGGTCTCGGCCGTGCCCGCCACCTCGAGCTTCACGGGGAGCGGCTTGCTCTGGAGCTTCGCCGCGAGGGCGTAGGCCTCGTCGCGCGTGAAGCCGCCGGAGACCGTGATCTGGCCGCCCTCGATCTTGGAGGTGGTGGAGGGCGTGGCCACGACCGTGCCGTCCACGGCCACGAAGATGGAGACCGAGGTGGTCGAGGAGGCGTCGTCGGTGGCCTGGGTGAGCGCGCGCGCGCCGTCGGAGTCGAGGTCCATGGTCACGCCGTAGGCGGTGCCGCCCGTGCGGGGGTTCCGCGCCGTGACGACCTTGGCCGAGGTCACGTTGTCGCTCGTGACGAAGGGCGTGTACGAGCCGCTCGCGAGCGTGACGTTCGAGGCGCCCGCGCGAATCTTGGCGAGGGCGTCGGCGTCGGAGACCTCGTCCAGACGGGCGAGCTCGACCTTGCCCGTGCCCGAGAGCTCGCGGGCGAGCTGGCTCGCGTCGTAGGCGGCCGGCACGTCGAGGGCGACCGAGTCGTCGGCGACCTTGGTGGCGCTCACGCCCTTCTCGTAGAGGGCCGCCGCGCGGGCGTTGAGCGAGCTTGCGGCCGTGGCGACGTCGTCTGCAGAGGCCGTCGAGCCGTCCGTGGCGCTCGCGGTGAGCGTCACGCGGTTCCCGCCGCCGAGAAGCGTGCCGAGCGGGATGCCCCAGCCGGGCGCGAGCAGCGCCACGACGCTCGCGATGACGAGCAGCACGGCCACGACGAAGGCACCTGCGTGGCGGTTTATCTCGGCAGACGTGCGGCTGGCAGCGCGCGCGGCACCTTTGTCGGATGCGACGTCGGCACCCTTGTCGGCACCCGCCCGCGCCTTCGCGTCCCCGCCCCTCCGGGCGACGTCCTCGCGACCCCTGCGCGCCTCGTCGCCGTGGCTCTTCCTGGCCTCGCGACCCATGTGGACCCCCTCTTGCCCCGGCGGCAGCGCCCCCGGAGACTCGACGTTTTAACCTTGCTAGTGTACCAGTTGGCCAAAACGTCGGAGGCCACCTTGGCGTTCGGGTCGCAAGCCCGGAGTCCGAGCCACGGCCGCGGATGCCGGCCCCGCGGAGACCCCCGCCGAGAACCCCTAGAAGTCGTTGGCCGCGGGCGAGGCCATCCAGTCGCTCACGAACTGCGCGTAGGTGCCCGCCGAGATCGCGGCGCGCGCCCGCTCCATGAGGCGCAGCAGGTAGCGGATATTGTGCTGCGAGAGCAGAAGTCCACCCAGCATCTCCCTCTGCTTCACGAGGTGGTGGATGTAGCCGCGCGTGAAGCCGCCCGCACAGGCCGGGCAGTCGCAGCCCTCGTCGAGCACGCCGTGGTCGTGCGCAAAGCGCGCGTTCTTGAGGTTGAGCCTGCCCTCGTTCGAGAAGGCCGTGCCCATGCGGGCCGTGCGCGTGGGCAGCACGCAGTCGAACATGTCCACGCCGGCTGCCACCGCGCGCACGAGCGTCGTGGGGTTGCCCACGCCCATGAGGTAGCGCGGCTTGCCCTCGGGCATGTGCTCGGAGACGAGCGGCGCGAGCGTCTCGAACATGGTCTCGTGGTCCTCGCCCACCGAGTAGCCGCCGATGCCATAGCCCGGGAAGTCGCCGCACTCCTCCAGGTGGCGCAGCGACCTCAGGCGCAGGTCCATGTGCATGCCGCCCTGCACGATGCCAAAGAGTGCTTGGTCGGGGCGGGTGTGGGCGCACCAGCAGCGCTCGCCCCACATGCTCGAGAGCTCCACCGCGCGCTCCACGAACTGCCGCGTGGCGGGGTATCCCGGGCACTGGTCGAGCTGCATGCAGATGTCGGCGCCCAGCTTCTCGGCGATGGCCATGTTGTCCTCGGGCGACCAGAACACGCGCCGGCCGTCGTACTCCACCGCGCGGAAGGCCACGCCCTCGTTCGTGAGCTTCATGAACTCGCCGTGGGAGAAGACCTGAAATCCGCCCGAGTCGGTGAGGATGGGCCCGTCCCAGCGCATGAACTCGTGCACGCCGCCAAACTCGGCCACCGTGTCGGCGCCGGGCCTCATCGCGAGGTGGTAGGTGTTGTTGAGGATGATCTTGGCGCCGAGGCGCTCGACCTGCTCGGGCATGAGTCCCTTGACCGTGGCCTTGGTGCCCACCGGCATGAAGATGGGCGTGGGGATGTCGCCGTGGGCGGTGTGGAAGACGCCCGTGCGGGCGTGCGTGCCGGGGTCGCGCGCGAGGATGTCGTAGGAGAAGAGCCTCGCCCCGCCGCCACATCCCCTTCCGGATGATTCGTCACATGTCGGCTCCGACCCGTGCCCGCATGCGGGGGCGGGACAAACGCCCTGCGTGACAGACGTTTCTGACTGGGGATTGCTCTCGCTCATGAAGGCTCCGATGCGGTCGTGGTAAGGCTGTTTGGCAACTTCGGATATGACGTCGCCCGGCCCTGGGCGTTAGGCCACAATGGTATTCCCAGATTCCAAGGATTGCGAGGGCGAGATGGACGACGAGCGAGAGGCCATGTCCGACGAGGCCCAGGCAACGGGCGCGAGCGAGGACGGCGAAGGCGCCCCGGCCGAGGCCTCGACCGGCGCGGACTCCCAGGTCGACACCGATGCCGAGGATACCACGGCATCGACGAATAACGACGAGGTAGACGGCGAGGCTGACGCCCAGGCGAACGAGGGCGAAGGCGCATCGCCGAGCGATGCCAAGGGGGACGAGGAGTATCCGGAGGAGGACGCGGAGGAGGACCCCGAGCAGGGGGATGCCTCCGAGGAGGACGACGTCGAGACGAGCGCGGAGCTCGAGGCCACCGACGAGGAGGAGGACAAGCCGGAGCCCAGCGAGGCCGAGACGGACGAGCCGGAGCCCAGCGAGGCCGAGACGGACGAGCAGACCGGAGACGCCGAAGCGGCCGCCGAGACGGACGACCCCGGCGCCACCACCATCCTCGACCACGCCCGCACGCTCGGCGCCGCCGGCAGCCGCACGGTCGGCGAGGGCATCTCGGCCATGCGCGAGCTCGCCCGCGCCCGCCGCGCGCTCGCGAAGGCCCGCGCCCGCCTCGCCGAGCTCGAGCGCACCGCGAAGGACCAGGACGACGAGCTCTCCCACCGCCGCGAGGTGGAGGGGAGCTACGACGAGATCGTCCGCGTGCAGACCGACGAGCTCGCGGACGCCTCGGCCCTGCTCGCAAGCGCGGGTGAGCGCCTCAAGGACCTCGCCGATCAGCGAGACGCCAACAAGGCCGAGCTCAAGCGCCTCAAGGCCGAGAACGACCGCCGCATCGCCCCCTACCGCGAGCTCAGGGACTCCGCCAAGGGCACCCTCGAGGACGCCGAGCACGCCCGTGCCGAGGCTGCCCGCGCCCTCAAGCTCGCCCAGGCCCAGGCGGACGACGCCACCAACGCCCGCGACACCCGGCTCTCCTCGGCCAACCGCGCGGCGGACAACGCCGCCAACCGCCTGGCCCGCCTCCAGGACCAGCTCACCAAGCTCAAGCGCGACCCTTCTGCCGGCGCCAAGGAGATCTCCGAGATGAGCAGCGGGGTCGCGGGCGCCCTCGCCCAGCTGCAGAACGCCCGAGAGGACGTGGCGCGCGTCACCCAGGAGACCACCAAGGCCGTCGAGATCGCGCAGACGCACCTCTATACCCAGAAGAAGTCACTCGAGGAGGCCGAGGCCGACCTCGAGACCGCCCGCGACGACGAGCGCGAGAAGCGCGAGGAGCACGCGCGTCTACGCCAGGAGGCCGACGACGCCGAGCGCGAGCTTGCCGACAAGGGCTCCGACCTCGAGCGCCAGATCAAGGAGGAGCGCTCTGCCAAGGACCTGGCACAGGGACGCATCGACGCGGCGCAGGCCCTCATCGACGAGGCGGAGGACATCCACGCCCACCCCGAGGCGACCGAGGAGCTCGAGCAGACCCTCGCCGAGACCCGCACCGCCGCAGAGGACGCCCGCCAGCAGGCCGACGTCCTCGCCGACGAGGAGCGCGACGTGCGCGAGCGCACGATGCGGGCGCGGCGCACCTTCTACTCGATCGTGGTTGCGGTGGTCGTGGTCGTCGCCGTCATCCTCTGGGTGACGCTCGGCCGCTAGAAGGCAGGCGCGGGCGCCCGGCCCACACGGCCGCGGCGCCCGCGCACTCGCAATGCCCGCGCACTCGCAATGCCCGCGCACCCGCAATGCCCGCGCACTCGCAATGCCCGCGTACCCGCGACGCCCTACTCGGTGAGCATCGCGTCGCCAAAGGACAGGAACCGGTAGCGCTCGTCGATGGCGGCCTGGTAGGCGGCCATGATTTGCTCGCGGCTCGCCAGGGCGCTCACGAGCATCATGAGCGTCGAGCGCGGCACGTGGAAGTTCGTGATGAGGGCGTCCACCACGTGGTATGTGGAGCCCGGCATGAGGTAGAGCTGCGTCGTGGCATTCTCGCGCACCACGACGTCACCACGGCCGAGCGTGTCGGCCGAATCGGGCCGGCCTGCGAAGCCGCGCGCCACCATAGGCGGCTCGGCGGCCGGTGCCTCCGGGTCAAAGGCGCTCTCGAGCGAGCGCACGGCCGTCGTGCCCACGGCCACCACGCGGTGTCCCGCGGCCTTGGTGGCGTGCACGGCCTCGACCACCTCGGCCGGCACGTGGTAGCGCTCGGTGTGCATCACGTGCCGGGTGGGGTCGTCCTCCTCCACGAGACGGAACGTGTCGATGCCCACCTCGAGCTCCACCGTGGCCCAGCCCACGCCTTTGCCCTTGATGCGCTCGATGAGCTCGGGCGTGAAGTGCAGGCCCGCCGTGGGCGCGGCCGCGGAGTGCTCCTCGTGCATGGCGTAGACGGTCTGGTACTTCTCGGGGTCGCCCTCGTAGCGGGTGATGTAGGGCGGCAGGGGCACGTGGCCGGCGGCGTGGATCGCGTCGTCGAGCGTGCGCGGCTCGCCGGTGGCGGGGTCCGTGCCCTTGGGCTCGAAGCGCACGAGCCGGCCGCCCTTGGAGTCCTCCACGAAGTCGGCGACCTCGCCCGTGAGCACCACCGGCGAGCTCTCCGGGGCGTGGAGGCCGCCCGCGCGGTACACGATGACGGCGCCGGGCTTGAGGCGCTTGCCCGGGTTCACGAGGCACTCCCAGACGTGACCCATGGCATCGAGGTCCTCGCGGCGCTTGAGCAGCAGGGTCTCGGCCACGCCGCCCGTCTTGGCCTTGTGGCCCACGAGGCGCGCCGGCATGACGCGCGTCTTGTTGGCCACGAGAAGGTCGCCCGGCTCGAGGTAGTCGATGATGTCGGAGAAGCGACGGTGCTCCACCGAGCCGCCGCCCGCAATGGGCGTGGCCCCGCCCGTGACGCCGGCACCGCCGCCACGGTGCAGCACGAGCAGGCGACACGAATCGCGCGGCTCCGCGGGGGCCTGGGCGATGAGCTCGTCGGGAAGCGGGTAGTCGAAGTCGTCGGTACGCATGGGGCAGCTCCTTGCCCGCGTGGGCGGGCGAATCAGGCCGCGGGACGGGTTCCGTGGCAGCGCGTTTTTCCAGCCCATAACCATACCGCAACGCCCGGTCCCGCGGCCGAGGCGAGGAGCCGCGCAGTCATCGCGACCGATGACCGCGCGGCGTCTCGGAGCTCGGCGGCACGCGTGCTCACCGCGAGGGAGGCACTCCGTGCGCTGGAGGCTGGCGGCCCGGCGCAGGACGCTGGCCGGCCGCAATAGACGCGAGCTAGATGCACGCGGGGCACGCCTTGGCCCCGCCGCCTCCCGCCACCTCGTGCCCAGCGGCGCGAGCGGCCCGCGCGGCCTTCTCGGCGGCCTTCTGGCGCTTGCGCTCGTCCCTGCGCTCGTGGCGCTCGACGGCGGCCTCGGCCGCGGAGAAGCGGCAGCCGCAGTAGTTCTGCCGGTACATTCCCAGCTCCCTACTCTCGCGCGTGGCCTCGGGGTAGAAGGGGCGAAAGTCGCGCACCACGGGCTCGAGGCCATAGGCGCCAGCCAGCCGCACGAGTACCTCCGAGCACGTGTCGAACAGCTGGTAGGGCGAGACCGCAAGCGTCGTGGAGACATGCGTGAAGCCCAGCTCGCGGGCGGCGCGGCAGGTGACGGAGAGACGCTCGGCGTAGCAGGCGCGGCAGCGGGCCTCGCGGTCAAAGCCATGAGGGGCCACGCCGCGCTCCCAGAGGTCGCGCAGCTCGCCGATGGTGGGCGTCGTCGCAAGGCCCGAACCCGAGCCGCGCTCGCAGCGGATGACGCGCACGCATGCCTCGCGCGCCCAGCTCATGAGGGTGGCCAGGCGCAGGTCGTGTTCGGCGGCGGGTTGGATGTTGGGGTTGCACCACAGGATGGTGGGCTCGAAGCCCTCCTCGCGCAGGTGGTGAACCGGCTCGAGCGAGCAGGGGCCGCAGCAGGCGTGCAGCGCAAGCGGCACGCGTCCGGTATCTCCCGTCATGCAGTCACTGTCAGCCATATGCCACCCCCGAGGCTCCGCGGTGCGCCGGCGCCGGCGCCGAATCCTGACACTCCCGAACGCACCCATCTTAGGGCATCCGGAGTCCCGCGGGAAAACGTCGGATAGCGCCTCTGTCCCTGGCACGAGAGCGGCAGCCCCGAGCCGTGGGGCGCCCCCGGCGGCCCGCCGGCTGGTCGCAGCCCACCCCCGCGCTCCAAAACACCGCCCCTGGTCACAGCGGTCAGCCCACGGCCCCGCCGTAGCCAGGCTGCAACCCTGCCGTAGCCAGGCCGCAACCCTATCGTAGCCAGGCCACAGCCACTCGCAGCGGCCAGCATCGGTCCAGAAGCCCCACGCCGCACGCAATCTACCGGGCAAACCCGATCTTGCATCTTCGCACTTTCGAGTTGTGAACGATTATTATGACCCCGCGAGGGCACTTCGCCTACAAACCCCGGGAAAGCTACTCGAGCAACCCCAAAAATGCCTTCAAAAATCGTTCACAACTCGAAAGTGCGAAGACCCGATTCGCGACGCGTCCGGTAGATGCGCTGCCGCCACTCCCTCCTCGGCCATAACGCGCTCATCACCCCTTGCTTTCTGTCGTGTTAACGCTGTGGCACCCGAAACGGGCCGGAAATCGTGGGCCGCCCACAATTCAATCAACGTCGAAACCAACACAAGCAGGTGACCCCCATGAGCGACCCCACCGACACGACGCCTCTCGCAGGCGACGGCTCGGGGCTCCCCGTCGCGGGTACCGTGCCCATGCAGGGTGCCGCGGCCCAGACACTGCCCGCAAACGTGCAGGTCGGCCACGACAAGACCTTTGTCATCTTCTCCGGCGACCTCGACAAGACCATCGCCGCGTTCATCATCGCCAACGGCGCGGCCGCGATGGGACGCAAGGTCACGATGTTCTTCACGACGTTCTGGGGCCTCAACATCCTGTGCAAACCCACAAAGGTGCAGGTGGCAAAGGGCGCTCTCGAGCGCATGTTCCGCGCCATGATGCCGAGGGGCACCTTTTGGCTGGACCTCTCGCGCGTGAACACGCTCGGCATCGGTCCCAATATGATCCGGTTCATGATGCGCAAGAAGGGCATCGCCTCGCTTGAGGAGCTCATCGCCCAGGCGCAGGAGCACGGCGTGCGCATCGTGGCGTGCCAGATGTCGATGGATATCATGGGTATATCGAAGGAGGAGCTCCTCGGCGGGGTCGAGCTGGGCGGCGTCGCCACCTTCCTCGGCTCGGGCGAGACGAGCGACATGAGCCTGTTCATCTAGGTTGGTCGCGGGTCGCGGGGCCCGCCGACGCAGGGAGGTCCCATGGCCAACGCATACCTGGTCGTCGTCGACATGCAGCACGACTTCGTGGACGGGGCGCTCGGCACGGCCGAGGCACGCGCCATCGTGCCCGCGGTGGCCGAGCACGCCCGTGACTTCGCGGGCACCGTCGTCTTCACGCTCGACACGCACCACGAGAACTACGCCAGCACGCAGGAGGGGCGTAACCTCCCCGTGGAGCACTGCATTCGCGGCACGCACGGCTGGGAGCTCGTCGACGAGCTCGAGGCCGTGCGGCGCGAGCGCGGGTCCCGCATCTTCGAGAAGCCGACCTTTGGCTCGGTCGAGCTGGCGCGCTGGCTCGCGGCCGAAAACGAGCGCGAGCCCATCGACTCGGTGGAGCTCTGCGGGCTCTGCACGGATATCTGCGTGGTGAGCAATGCGCTGCTAGTCAAGGCCTCGCTGCCGGAGGTCCCCGTCCGCGTGAACCCCGGGCTCTGTGCGGGCGTCACGCCCGAGTCGCACGAGGCCGCCATCGCCACGATGCACAGCTGCCAGGTGGACGTCTCGGAGTAGGCAGGCTAGGGCGCGGGAGCGGCGTTACCGCAGCTAGGGATGACCAGAGACGCCCGGCCACGGCATAGGCGACGACGAGCACGGTCGTCACGACGGACAGGCGCTTGTGTCAGGTGCTCGCGGAGTCTCCAAGACGGTCCGCGCCGGCGGCGCCATCACGATGCCGGATGCCACGAACGCCGCGACGGCGCACCAGCCCAGCGCGTACGTGGTCGCCGGAGCGCCGGACACGTAGAGCATGGCCGCGATGCCATGGATACTCGCGGCGCAGCACATCACGATGGCACGGGGAACGTGCCAGGCGGCGACGCGCCCTCCCCTGCTCTGGACGGCCAGGGCAACCAGGCACGCGAGCGCGACGCGGGCGGGGACCGCTCATAGACAAAATGAATAAGAACTCATGGTGACGCATATATCTAGCTAAGATATGTACCCAACTCGTGAGTCCAGCGTCCAACGAGCCGTTCGAGCGACCAACTGGCGTTAGCGGGGCTCGTCGACGGCAGCACGACGGCGTCCATGCCCACGATCTGCCGCAGATAGCGCCGGTAGAGGCGCCCCGCCGTTCCCCCGTTGCAGAAGACGGCCTCGATGCGCGCGACACCCAGCACCCGCACGATGTCCACGGGTTCGACGTTTCGTATGCTCGCGTCACTCGAGCCCTTGATGTCGCAGCTCTCGATGACGTCCCACAGCGCGATGCCATGTGCCTGTAGCAGCGACTTCTTGGCGGCTATGGATTCCTCGAGGCTCACGGGGCCGCCCGGTACCCCGGCCACCCGCTCGCCCTCGTTGGGCGGAACCGGCACTGCCGCGCACGCGGCGATCACCCGCCAGAAGCGGTTCTGGGGGTTTCCGTAGTAGAACGCGTTGGCCCGGGAGAGCACGCTCGGGAACGAGCCCAGCACGAGCACCCGTGAGCGTTCGTCGAACACGGGACCAAACCCATGGGAAAGATGCTGGTAGTCAGCCATGTCCCCCCCCTCTTCGCTTCCCTTACGGGCGGCCTCTGAGCCCCTGGCATGGCGCCGGCCGCACCACACTCACAGCAGATACAGGATCACCGCCAGGAACTGGCAGACGCTTCCCGCGAGCACCCACAGGTGCCACACGCTGTGCATGTAGCGCACGCGTTTGGCCAGGTAGAAGCCGGTTCCCACGGTATAGCAGAGCCCTCCGGCAACGAGCAGGGCCAGGCAGCCCGGCGCAAGGGAGGCCAGCAGCTGCGGCAGGCGAAACACGACGAGCCACCCCATCACGAGGTAGATCGTGATGGTCACCCAGCGAGGCTGGCGCTCGCGCAGGAAGACCTCCACGCCGATGCCCACGAGCGCAAACGCCCACACCACCACGAGCAGCACCACACCGCCCTCATGCAGAAGCGGCCCCAGCGTGAACGGCGTGTAGCTTCCGGCGATGAGCAGGTAGATGCAGCTGTGGTCGAGCGTGCGCAGCACGCGCTTGGCCGGCACGTAGGTGATGGCGTGGTAGAGCGTGCTCATCGAGTACTCGAGGATGAGCGAGAGGCCAAAGATGATGGCGCTCGCGAGCTCGTTGGGGGCGCCGCCGGCGTCGACCGCGCGCACGATGAGCAGCACGAGGCCGGCCACGGAGAGCATCGCGCCCAGGCCATGCGTCACGGAGTTGGCAATCTCCTCGCCCACGGTGTAGTCGGGCAAGGGATGCGGGTCGTGGGCGGCATGGGCGTGGGCATCGTCCAAGACCTCGCCGCCAGCCATGCCCGTCTCCCTGGCCGTGCCACCACCCGTCGCGGGCCCCTCCTCACGAGCCACCCTACCGGCCCGCCTCGTCGCCAAGCAGGCCGGGATAGGAAAGCCGCACGTCCTCGCCGAGGTCGCGCTCGAGGTAGCGCCGCGCAAACCACTTGGCCATGCCGAGGTTCTGGTCCAGGTAGTTACCGCACTCCTCCGGCCTGGCCCCGGGAACCTCGCCCTCGAAGTCACGGACGAACCCGAAGAGCTCGCGCACGAGCGGCAGAATCCCCTCCGACGTCACCTCGCCAAATACCACGAGGTAGAAGCCAGTGCGGCAGCCCATGGGACCAAAGTAGACCACACGCGGCGCCCACACGGGGTGGTTCCTCAGGAAGGTGGCGCCCAGGTGCTCGATGGTGTGGCACTCGGCCGTGTTCATGACCGGCTCGTCGTTGGGCGAGATGAGGCGCAGGTCAAAGGTGGTCACCACGGCGCCCGTCGCCGGGTCCTGGTCGACGCGCGAGACGTACACACCCGGCTTGAGCAGCAGGTGATTGACGGTGAAGCTGGCTATGCGGTCCATCGGTCCTCCCGATTGTGCGTGTGGGCGACGCTCGTGGCCATGGCCGTGACGCCGCCTCGGACGTGTTGGCTCCATCATGGCACACCAACAGGGCGCTGCCAAAGACCGCTCGGGGGCGGTGGGGCATCTCGGTCGAACGCGTCGCCGCGCCGGCCCCCGGCCGCGGCAGCGCACCGTGCCCGGGCGCGTCCGCTACAGCTTGAGGGCGCTCGTGGCCACCTCGACGGCCTCGTCCTCGTCGTCGGTGATGGTCACGAGGCTCGGGTCCAGGCTCGAGATGTTGCCGGAGTCGAGCACCGTGCCGCCCAGCCAGTCGAAGAGCCCCTGCCAGTAGTCGCGCCCGAACATCACGATCGGCGTCATGGCGACCTTGTGCGTCTGCACGAGCGTGAGCACCTCGAACGCCTCGTCAAGTGTGCCGAAGCCTCCCGGGAACACAACCGCGCCGCTCGAGTACTTCACGAACATGGTCTTGCGCACGAAGAAGTAGCGAAACGTCATGCCGAGGTTGACCCAGCGGTTGATGCCCTCCTCGTGCGGCAGCTCGATGCCGAGGCCCACCGACGTGCCGCCCACACCGGCAGCTCCCCTGTTCACGGCCTCCATGATGCCCGGGCCGCCGCCCGTGATCACGGCCACGCCACGCTGCGCGAGCTTCTTGCCCACGTGGAGCGCCGCGCTGTACATGGGGTCCATGCGCCCCGTGCGCGCCGAGCCGTAGCAGGCCACGGCAGGGCCCAGCTCGGCCAGGGCGCCAAAGCCGTCGACGAACTCGGCCTGGATGCGCATCACGCGCCACGGGTCCATGTGGAGCCAGTCGGTGGTGGACTCGGGCGAGAGCAGGTGCTCGGTGGTGGTCTCCTTGGGGATCATGTCGCCGCGGAGGATCACGGGGCCCTTGTGGTAGGTGGTCGAGAACGGCGCGTCGGGCGTGGCGGCCTGGTTTGCCGTGGACTGGTCGGGTGAGGATGCGACGGCGTCGGCCGCGCGGTCGCTGGTGTCTCTGTCTGACATGGAGCTCTCTCTTCATTGCATGGGTTGCACAGTTGGCAAAACGTCTCCATGGTGACAGGATGCGAGCGAACTTGCACGTAAGCGTTGTGACAGGTTCCGCGGGAGGTATCACGAGCCGATTTGGCGAGCGGGACAGCCAACAGGCGGGCGGCACAAGTGGGCATGGGCAGACTGTGCAAGCAAGGGCGGCACGAGCAGGCATGGGCAGACTGTGCAAGCATGGGCAGACTGCACAAGCATGGGCAGCACGAGCGGGCATGGGCGACACGAGCAAGCATGGGCGAGCGCATCCAAACGTGTCCGAAAATGCTCCACTCGCCAGCCCATAATCCGCGAGCGTAGCGTTTACGGACAGGCAGCCCGACAAAACCCCAGTTGGCTGAAAGCCCGTTGTCCGATAACGCTACAGTCGCCGGTTGAAAATTCTCGAACGTAGCAGTTTCGGACAGGAGGTCTCGTAAAACCGCAGGTCGCGAGAATCCTCTTGTCCGACAGTGCTCCACTCGGCAGATTGGGGCTCGTGAACGTAGCGGTTTCGGACAAATGGGCTGGTCCAAAGAGCATGGGCGTGCCGAAGAAGGGGCGATCGGCAAAGGGGCGGATACATGGCGTCCGCCGCGAGGAGCGCCGGGACCATGCCGATGGTCTCGATGAGGCCTATGGCCTGCTCGCCCTTGTAGCGCATGTGCATCCTCCTTCCCTACTTGATGTAGGAGTTGATCTGCCGCTTCTGGTCGTCGTCTGCGCTGTAGTAGACGCGGACCTCACCCTTGGGGTCGAGGTCGAAGCGCGACTCGGCGATGAGACCGTTCTTCTCGGCCGTCATGAGGGCCTCGACCATCGCCTTCTTGTTGAAGGCGCGGTGGTGGGAGTAGTTGGCCTTGAGCGCGTCCATGACCTCGTCGACGGATGCCTCGTCGACCTTGGTGAAGTACTTGAGCATCTCGTAGTTCAGAGGGCGGCTCATGCGGCCTCATCCCCCTTCTTGAACAGGTCGAACGGGTTCATGGCGATGACGAAGATGCCGATCATCATGACGATGGCGGCGACCCAGGCGATGGGAGCCAGTGCGTAGCCCTCGAGGCCCATGACGAGACCGAGGACGATCCAGGTGAAGAACGGGCCGAAGAAGGTGTAGGTGCCGTTGAGCGCCATACCGAGGGCCGCGCCGCACATGGAGTTGCCCTTGTACCAGGTGGAGAAGGAGATGTAGGCAAAGAAGCCGGAGACCACGAAGAACACGATGGAGGGCGCGTCGATGATGGCGTTGCCCACGTAGGCGAACGTGTCGCCCAGCGAGCCGCCCGAGATGAGGGTGAGGATGGGGACCATGATGATGAGGTTGGAGAGGCCGCAGGTGCACTGGCGGATGGTAATGCCGACCTGCGAGTCGATCATCGACGTGCCGAAGCCGGCGATGCAGCCCTCGATGCCCCAGCCGAGCGCGGCGACGAGCGCGAGCGCGAGGCCGACGGCCATGCCCGGCTCGACCTCGCCGGTGAGGCTCGTGACACCGATCATGAGGCTCGCGGCCATGCAGATGACGATGCCGAGAACCACGCGCGGGCCCATCTCCTGCTTGTAGAGGATGCGGGCGAGGATGGCGCCGATGGCGGGGCAAAGCGCCGAGACCGGCGTGACGATGGGGCCGGCCTGGCTGAGGCCGATGATGAAGGCCACGTTGGCGATGGGGCCGCCGGCGAGCGCGGCGAGGATCATGAACTTGCCAGGCTTGGAGCCGATGGTCTGGACGAAGTCGCTGAACTTGCCCTGCTTGATGGTGACGATGAGGGCCCAGATGGCACTGCAGGAGTCGTTGAGCGCCGCAGCGATCGTGGGCAGGATGAAGATGAGCAGGAGACTCGTGGGGTCGATGGTGCCGAACCAGTCGGCCCAGATGCCGCTGTTCTGCGCGACCGTGATGAACGCGGTGTAGAGACCGTAGGTAATGCCCGAGAAAAGACCGAGGCCCACGCCCTTCTTGAAGAAGCTGCTCTCAAGCGCCCTCTTCTTCTGGAGCGCAAGGCTCGCGTCAACCGGGACTGCCGATGCTCCCATGCATTCCCTTCCCTTCTTGATGTCCGTACCTGTTGGCAGGGGCCGCTGCAGCTGGCCTGAGGGACTCCGGGCATGGGGACGAGTGAGCGTCCGACCGAAATCCCAACTCACTGTATTCGATTCTCGAAACTGCCCCCGGGTCAGGGTCAAAGGCAGGGGGCTTCCCGACCCGCGAACGGTCGGTTTTCCGGGAGCGAACGGAGTTTATTCCCATGGCGCAAAATGCTTCTCGCGCGATGGCAATTTCCATATCACACGAGGTAGGTGGTCTGGTATGCAGGTAGGGAAGGCGTTGTATGCAGAGATGCCGTTCGCCGTCGGCGAACGGTACTTGACAAGTCAATACCAGTTGGTGTAAATGGTTCATGATATCAATTACTTAATTTGTTGCAAAGTCAAGACAGGTTGTTTGCGTTAACAGAATGCGCTGAATCCCCTGCTACGCGTTGTGCCAATGTGCTTCTGGGGGAGCAGATTGATGCTTGGTGGGCATGACGTAACGTGTCTGCAAGGAACATAAGGGCGCGACGGGCCCTGTCGTCCCAAACCTTTACGCAGGGGGAAGGTTGTCCGACGCGTACGGGACAGCTGTCCGCTTGCCTGTTCGGACACCTTGGGATGCGGTCTTTGGCTTGTGGAGGCCTTGCGCATGGCGTCCGGCGGCCGGGGTCCGGGGGTACTCCGGTTGGCAGTCCAGCTGACAGTCCATAATCCGCGACCGTAGCGCTTTCGGACAGACGGCCCGACAAAACCCCAGTTGGCGAGAGACCAGTTGTCCAAAGACGCTCCACTCGACAGATTGGAGCTCACGAGCGTAGCGGTTTCGGACATGCGAGCCTGCAAAACCCCAGTTGGCGAGTACCTCTCTGTCCAATAACGCTACGGTCGCGAATCTGACGTGTGCGGCGTCGCGCATCAACGTGCCACATGTTCGGCGTATGGCACCGGCCGCCCTCGTGCTACAATACCGCCCGCGAGGTGGGCCAGACGACCGCGGGACGCGCGCCTTGGGTGCGCGTCATGAGGAAAGTCCGGGCTCCACAGGGCATGATGCCGGCTAACGGCCGGGCGGGGAAACCCGACGGAAAGCGCCGCAGAAAAGAAGACTCCAACTGGCGCCGGGGCCTTTCGGCCCGCGCAAAGGGAAAAGCTGAAACGGTGGTGTAAGAGACCACCAGCGTCGTGGCAACACGGCGGCTTGGCAAGCCCCATCCGGAGAAAACGCAAATAGGAGCGCCATGGTGTGGCCCGCACCGCGCTCGGGTTGCGCGATAGAGGCGGGTGGCGACGCCCGCAGTAGATAAATGGTCGTCCACGACAGAACCCGGCTTATCGGCCCACCTCGCCCTTCTTGGCTGCATCCGTCCCTTGCGCCCACGTGCAGGCCGGTTACTCCGGAACCAACGCACACATGGAAACGGGGCCCGGCACGATGCCAGGCCCCGTGATAATCCTTGAGACGGGCCGTCAACGTGGGGCTTGAGTGGCCTGCCCGAGTCAGCTCGCCACAGCCGGCAGGCCAACTCGCCACAGCCGGCAGGCCAGCAAGTCGTCGTCCTGGGCCAATCCCGCCGGCAACGCCCAAGCAGCGGACGATGCCGAACTTCCCCAGCAGCGCCACCGAAAGCGCCATGAGGCTCACGAGCAACCACACCGAGAGGCCCGCGAGGACCGGAGCACCCACCCCGGCGACCGGGCCGCAGTGGCAGGCGGCAAGGACCGCCCAAGCGGGCCGCCCTCCCCTTCAGCCGCATAACCTTCCCCTACAGCCGCACGATCTTGGTTCCGTGCGCCTCGACCACGCCCAGCTCGCCGGCCACGTGCTCCACGTTCTCCCACGTGATGCCGGCACCCGGCAGGATGGTGATGCGCCCCGCCGCATGCTCCACGAGCTCGCGCAGGCGTCCCAGGTTGTCCTCGATCGAGGTTCCCGCAACCCCGCCGTGCGTGAGGATGCGTGTCACGCCACGCTCGGCCAGCCAGTCGATGGCGGCAAACTGCTCGTCGGCGCGAATCTCGTCGAACGCCATGTGGAACGTCACCTGCACGCGCTCGCCGCGTGCCTTCTCCGCCTCGCGCACCGCACCCAGCAGCTCGTCCGTGGCTGCCTCGTCGAGGTGCCCGTCCCGCGAGCAGCCGAAGACGACGCCCGTGGTGTCGAGCTCGCAGGCGCACGCGATGTCATCGCGCATGATGGCGAGCTCGTCCGCGGAATAGGCGAAGTCACCCCCGCGTGGGCGAATCATCGTCATCACGGCTACGCCGCGCGGACGGGCGTAGCGCGCCGTCGCCTTGATCACCCCGTACGACGGCGTCGTGCCGCCCACGGCCAGGTTGTCGCACAGCTCCACGCGGGCCGCGCCCGCCTCGATCGCCGCCGGGACCCGCTCCATATTCTCCGCGCAGAACTCCCTCAGAAGCGCCATCCGCCCATCCTCTC
>CWGU01000061.1_pt9 | contig 23958 bp, 33 predicted proteins | sample 667921 | NCBI WGS metagenome assembly CWGU01 (sample SAMEA3735815, study PRJEB9488) | human gut metagenome | biome: ENVO:mammalia-associated habitat; material: ENVO:feces | place: Malawi | collected 2009-02-27 | reverse complement strand
TCGTGGCCGCGGACGGGTCGGGACCCGCCGCGCTGGTGGCCGAGATCGCGGCGCGCGAGCTCACCGCGGGCTCAGCCTTCCTTCTGGGCGGCTCCCTGCGCGGCGCGCACGACGCCCGGGAGGCCAGGGCGCGCGCCATGGCCGCCGAGGCGCGCCGCGACCAGGCCGAGCGGCAGGCCCGCATGGCCGCCTCGCTCCATGACTCGGTGGGCCAGCGGCTCACCGCCATCGTGACGCTCTGCGAGGGGCTGGGCGGCGGCACCGGAGACAAGCGGGTCGACGCGGCGGTCGCCGCCATCAACGCGGAGGCGCGTGCGGGGCTCGCGCAAACCCGCGAGACGGTGCGCGAGCTCGCCGGCCTCGTCGCCGACGCGGAGGAGAGGACGGGCGGCGGGCCGATCGAAGCGGGCTGGGGCCCGCGGGGGCAAGCCCCCGGAGACGGCGGAGGGAGCCCGGGATGATACGCGTGGTGGTCGTTGACGACCAGGCCTCGGCGAGGATGGGCCTCTCCATGATGGTGGGGCGTGACCCGGGGCTCTCCGTGATCGCCACCGCCGACGACGGAGGGGCGGCGCTTGCGGAGCTTGCGCGCCGGGAGGGCTTCGGCGAGCCCCTGCCCGACGTCGTCGTCTCGGACGTGCGCATGCCCGGGACGGGCGGCGTGGCGCTCGCCCGCGAGGTCGCCTCGCGCTTCCCCTCCGTGCGGACGCTTTTGCTCACGACCTACGACAGGGACGACTACGCGCTGGGCGGGCTCGCCGCCGGCGCGGCCGGGTTCCTGCTCAAGGACGCCACCGCCCGCGAGCTGTGCCGGGCCATCCGCGCGCTCGCCGCTGGCGGCGCCGTGCTCACGCCCCGCGTGACGCGGGAGATCGTGGCCCGCACCGTCCCGGGCGCCGCCGAGGACCCCGAGCGGGCCCGCCTCCTGGAGGCGCTCTCCTCGCTATCGCCCCGCGAGCTCGAGACGGCGTCCCTCGTGGCCGAGGGGCTCTCGAACGAGGAGGTCGCCGCGCACATGGTGATGGAGCCCGCGAGCGTCCGGAGGAACGTGAGCCGCGTGCTCGCCAAGCTCGGACTGCGCGACCGCACCCAGCTCGCCGTGGCGTGGTGGAGGTGCGGGATGGGATCACGGGAGTCGCGCGAGGGGTAGGCCGACGACGGCTCGCTCACAAAAGAACGCATCAGGTGCCCGAGGACCAGCTCCAAGGCGGCGGGGAGGTGACGTTCTCAATCTGGGGTTTTGTTGTAAGCGCATAGTCTCCCATAGCTGTTCTCTCCTTAACTTAAAAATAGCTGAGCAAACCATAAAAGAAAAATACTCCTTTATGTTATCGGCTCTGTGGCTGTACGTCTGGAACTTTGATAACGGTTATATTGAATTGTTTAATGACGATTTGACATTCACTTTTGCATTTGGGACAAAGGAGAGGGTATTAACTAAGTACGGTATCCTCCCGATTTTTGTCGCGCGTTTTTTTCGAAAGAGACACAGCAACTCTTAGAAGGCATCCAGCTCTTTGCACAAGCAGATGGAAGAAACAAATCCCGCTAACGAGAATGAGCTGAAAATTGCGAGAGTCCAACAATACCAACGATATGAAGTTGAGAGACTCGAAATAGATTGCCCAAGCATAGCAGCCACAGCAGCAATCGTATTAAAGGCATTCACCAGAATGGAAGGCAAATCGGGATTTGTTTTCCATGTGCAAACGGAAAGCCCAATCATCACCGCTAAATAGCAGATAGCTCCAATTACCCCCATCAAATTCACCAACATAAGAGAGGCATACTCAAGCGCAAGATAAATAGTCGGCAGAGTATTCAAATGCTAGTTATTATTTAGGAGACTTAGCACTTGTAAGATGACTCATCCAAACAAATGGACCCGATAAGCAATATCAAAAAAATAAAAAACAATGCCGTAAGCAACTACGATCTCCAAGTCTCCCTTATTGAAGCACATTAATGCCGCATGGGAAAACTCCTACTTTTCTCCGTAAAATCCCTCATGGCTGTACTCACGCCACTTGAGGTACATCTCACGATAGTTCTTCTTTATGAACTTCTGGATGATTCCAATTTCACGGGCGGACAGCTTGCCACGATGTTGAAGCTCGGTATCCCCATTCGCCCTGACAAAGAACTTCGCGGAGCCCGCTTCCGCCAGCCGACCATCACTGGCGTGGACGTGCATGCACTCAACGACGCAAAACGAGGTGAAATATAGGTAGTATCCGGCAACCATGAACTGGAAGTACTTAGGCATTATTCGCCCCAAGGAACTCCCTGTTGCTGAGGAAATAGCCCCGCACGATACCAAGCTCCATGTCATCCATGCTCGTCTCGAGAACGTCGCCTTCGCCATCGAGAACGACTGCCGTGGTGGGCGAGTTGAGATTGAGAACTCGGATTCGGCCATCATCCTCCTGGGAGAAGGCGTAGCCGTTCACTATCATGTCCGCAGTACTCGCAACCGCCTCGATATCAGGCATGAGCCACCTCCACGTTCTTAATGGGAGAAAGAAACACATCCGAATCTATATATAGGTCCTTAAGAATCGGCACGAGGTCGATGTACTCTTCCTCGTCATCTGAGTTGTGCGAATACTTGGCGTCGGCAACGAGATAGCCCGCATCCCATTGTTTCACACGTGTGTAACGCTCAAGTGAATACGGAGCGCGAAACCGAATGAGGACGTCCCTAAATCGAAACTCCGTGAAGCCATCTGAATTGCCAAGAGTTGCCGTGTTCTGGGCATTCGCCCTCACTACCATGGTTCCACCTCCAACTCAATCTCCATCAATTCTACCCCTTGCCATAGAGAAGGAAACCAATGCGGAACAACATCGACATGAGCAGCATCCGCTCGTGGGATGACAATCCCCGGAAAATGTCAGGCGTGGTCGCGCTCGTCCTCTTGCTTGGCGGAGATGATGTCAATGAGGCTCGCATCCAGCGTCCAACCGTTATCGCACACCGTCATAATACGTCCACATGCGAACGACCTTGACCGCTCCCTCATAGAGAGTGCCGCCCCTCTCAATCTCCCCCTTGATCGTCTCGTAAACGAAGCGGTGCCGCAGGCTGATGCGACGGGAGTAGAGGCCAGATAGATTGCCAACGAGGGCCTCATAGCGCGGAGGAGCCTTGATAGGATCCTCCCGCACCGCCGCGACGAGCGCCTTCGCCTTGCCGGCAAGCCCCGCCGCCTTGAGTTGCCTTGCATCCTTCTGGGCCTGCTTGGTGAACACGACAAGCCACATGGCTACCAGTCCAGCGCGTCTTCGGTGGCGCAAATCTCGACCGGCTCCGCCTTCCCCGCAACAATCGACTCGGCAACGCTGGGAATACCCATGAGATGGAGCGTCTCCTCGATAGAGGCCCACTCATCCTCTCCGACGAGCACGGCACCCTTGCCGCGACTGTTCGTGATGGCCACCGGAGCGCAGTCCACGTTGACGCGCGTGATAACGTTGTACAGGTCCTTGCGTGCCGCCGTTGCCGTAATAGAAGTCATGCGGCCTCCTTTACCAAAGCGTACGCTTTTACGTACGTTTATGGTAAGACGAGGAGACAAGGGTGTAAAGTCCCCTCGCTGCGCACGCCCACACCCAATATGGATGAAGAGTCAGCTGGGGCAGTCAGGCATCCCTGTCACTCGATTCTATTTCGCTGTTGCGTACTTCGGAGCTCAGCCTCGCGAATCCGTATCGGGTTCCGACCGCCCCTCGCCGTCCCACTCACCCTCCCGCCAGGCGGCGATGATGTCGATGAGGGCCGCGTCCAGGCGGTGGGTGGCGTCGAGGATGGCGCGGGCCTCGTCGGCCTGCTCGCCCTGGAGCCGACCGTCCTCGAGATCTGCGGCGAGGAGCTCGGCGTTGCCCTGGATGAGGGTGAGTGGGGTCTTGAACTCGTGGGCGAGCTTCTCCATGCGCTCGCGCCGGGCCTCCTCAGACGCCATCTGCTCCTCGAGGGACCGCTTCAGCGACACCCGCATGCGCTCCATCGCGGCGAGCACGTCGTCGACCTCGGCCACGCGGCTCGTGCCGGCGGGCTTGTCGAGGTCGTCGGCGGCAACGGCGTTCGCCGCCGCCACGAGCGGCTCCATCTTTCGCGTGAGCACGCGGGCGGCGCGCAGGGCGACGAGGACGACCATGAGCACGGTGGAGAGCGCGGTCGCGATGAGCCAGAGGTCCTGGGGGTTCGGCCAGGACGCGTCCCGTGCGTGGTCGACCCAGTGGGGCATCATGTCCCAGGAGATTGCTGCCCACGTGCCATCGGCGAGCTTCACGGCCGCCACCTGCCCGTACGAGCCAGACGAGACATCGGGGCTGGGTCGGACGGACGTCTCGTCTGCGGAAGCGCTCGATACCGATTTGCGAACGTTCGCAAGGGCCTCCTCATCCATGTCCGCTGAAAGCACGTTGCCCGCTGCCGAGAAATGAGCCCATTGATAAGCCGAGGGGAGCGATTCCGAGTCAAGGGAACCGGCAGAGGCTATACCGGAAATCGTCTCGTCCGCATGCGTCGCGCCCCAGTCCGCCGTGAGCACCTCCCCGCGAACCATGGCGCCGGAGAGCAGCGCCCAGGGACCGCCCACGGTGAGGACGGCCCCGAGCAGGACGAGGGCGAAGTAACGCCCGACCACGAGGGCAAGCGGGACGCGAAACCGGCCGCCCCGGCCACGCGTACGACTCATGCGCCCGCCCCCCACTTGTACCCGACGCCCCACACCGTAGCGATGGGATCGACGTCCGCGGCGCGGAGCTTGGCCCGCGCCTTGCCCACGTGGACTGAGACCGCCGCGTCATCCGTCTCGCTCTCCCAGCCCCGTACCGCCTCGCGGATCTGCGCCCGGCTATAGGCACGGCCGGGGTGCTTGGCGAGGAACTCGCAGATGCTGTACTCAGTGGGCGTGAGGGGAACGGGCGCGCCGGTCGAGCCGTCGGGAGCTGTCACACTGAGTTCGCATGCCCCGAGGTCGAAGCGCACGCGGCCGAGGTTGAGCACGCTCCGGCGCACCCGGCGCTCGCGGCGGAGCGACGCAGCCACCTTCGCGCGCAGCTCCGCCACGCCAAAGGGCTTGCGTACGTAGTCGTCGGCGCCGAGGCCGAGGCCCAGCACCGCATCGTCCTCGGTGACCTTGGCCGTGAGGAACATGATGGGACCGTCGAAGCGGTCCCGGATGCGCCGGACGAGCTCGAAGCCATCGAGCCCCGGCATCATCACGTCCGTGAGGATGAGGTCGTAGCGCGAGAGATCTATCGCAGGGACCGTCGTTGAGTCGTCGGCGCACTCGACCTTGTGACCGTCGCGGGAGAGTGCCCGCTCGAGCAGCTGAAGTATGGCGCGGTCGTCATCGACCGCGAGGATGCGAGCCATCGTGCCCTCCCTCATCGAATGCCTGCCAAACGGCCTGCAGCTCAACCAATCCTATTCCAAGTCAGCAAGACTGAGCGCGAACGACCGGATGGGACCGATGGAGGCCCCAGGCCGCACGAGATCCTCCGCCTTAGGGAAAACGTCGTTGTCAGGAAGGTCGTTCAACGCGTAGACCGTGCCATCCCCCGTCGTGAGGCGCAGAACCGGATCGCCCGACGCATCGGGTTCGGCGCCGACCTCGCAACTGTCGAACTCGAACGGCCATAGGTCCCCGAACTCCTCGCGAGTGATGGTCTGAGGGTTGGATGTGGCCTCGACCGATGAGGCCGAGGAGCCAGACGTGGGAAACTCCTCCGGATGGGACAGGCCCCTGCAGCCGGAGAGGACGGGCATCGTCACCAGGGCTGCCGCAAGCACCAGGGCGAGGAACCGGGTACGGGGGCATCGCCCCGAACACACGCTCACTCCCCTCGCCTCCCCTCTTCGAAAGAACCCACCCAGGCAAGCAGAGCGATGAGGGCGATTGCCGTGACCGCCAGGGTGAGCACAGAGGTCACCTCGAGCTGCCAAATCACCGCACGCAAACCAGCACCCGTGGCCATGCCGAGCTCCACGAGGAGCGACCCCAGCCGCTCCGCCCAGGCGAACGGCACATAGCCGAGCACGCCCGACGAAGCCGCAGTGAGCTCACCAGTGACGAGCCCGTGCGCGAGGCCGCCCACGGCGAAGAGGGCGCAGGCGAGGCCCGCCGCACCGACGCCGATGGCGGCGTTCCTGCCGAGGGCGAGCGCGAGCCAGACCGACGCGACGTAGAGGACGAGCGACCCCGCCGCCATGCCCACGGCCGCCCGGGCGTAGACGCCCGCCGAGAACCCGTCGCGCCCGAAGGCCCCGAGCATCACCGAGAACGAACCGAGCGCCACCGCCACGGCGATGACGCCGAGCAGCCACAGCACGAGCACGCGCGCCGCAAGGGCGATGCGCCTCGACGGTACCGCGAGCAGGCTGGCAAGGCCCGATGCCTCGCGCTCGCCGTCGACGTCAAGACCGCACACAATCGCGACCATGAGGGGCATGAGCGCACCGACGAGCTGGACGAACGCGTCCGTGCCAAGGCGCGGGTCCCACGGCGCCACACCGAAGTAGGCCCCGCAAGCGATACCGGCGATAAGTCCGCATGCCAGGTGCAGGGCAATCAGCGGCGAGCGCCTGAGCCGCACGCACTCTGAGATCGCGGCGCGCCAGAGCGACATCCGGGACACCCGACCGGCGCCCGCAGCAACATGCCTTCCGTTTCCCATCACAGTTCCTCCGATCCCCTGAACCAGACCGCGCCGGCGACCGTGAGCAGCACGAACGCCGCCGCGCAAACCGCGAGCGCCGCCGCCTGAACAGGCCCGAAGGACCCAATCGCAGCCGCGAGCTCGGGCGATGCCGAGAGCGGCTCGGCCGTGGGCAGCACGGGCAAGAAGGCGCTCGGCAGGATGACCGAGGCCGCCGGCGGAAACGCCCACCAGACCCCGCCGACCGCGGACCACGCGAAGCCCCCACCGATCTGCACAGCGAGCGGCACCAGCACGCCAGCGAGCATCCCGGCCCGGCAGACGAGGAAGAGCGTCACCGGAATCATCCACGACGTCGCGATGACGCTCGTCGCCGCAGCGGCCACCATCGCGAGAACCGATGGCCCACCCGGGTTCACGACGGCACCCACGAGGTACACGGCGAGCACGCACGCGTTCGAGAGCGCCGAGAGCGCGAGGCACCAGAGCGCCTTCGCCCACCAGGTCCGCCTGAGCGGTGACGGGCTGGAAAGCGGCACGTGGTCGCGCAGCCGTGCATCGTAGTTGGCCACGCACGCGGAGATGAGCGTGAGCGCCACCGGCAGGAGCAGCACGTAGTAGTAGTTCCACGCCGAGAACGAGAGCTCTGGACTCATGCCGAAGCGCCCCGAGAGCGGCCCGAAGAGCAACGGGAACGGCAGCGCAAGCGCGATGGCGACCTTGACCGGTGCCCCGTGGGAGCTCTTCAGCGCCTCGGAGCGCAGGGCGCGGAAGAGGCCGGGGCGGCGCGCTGATCCCGCCTGCGGCACCGGCTTCGCGACGCGCTCGGACACAGTAGCAGACCGGCTCATGCGGCCACCCCCGTCCGTCGGCACACGTCCATGAACAGGGCCTCGAGGTCCTGGCCGGCCTGCAACGGTGCCTCATAGGCAAGCCGTCCGCCGACGATGATGCCGATATCATCGGCCGTCTGCTCAACTTCGACCAGGATGTGGCTCGACACGATGACGGTGATCCCGTGCGTGGGGAAGCTCCGGATGAGTCCGCGCAGCTCCTCGATGCCGATGGGGTCGAGGCCGTTCGTCGGCTCGTCCAGGATGAGAAGCCGCGGGCTCGCGAGCAGCGCAATCGCGATCCCGAGTCGCTGCTTCATCCCCAGGCTGAAACGCCCGGCGCGCTTGGACCCGGTGTCTGTAAGGTCGACCGTCTCGAGCACCTCGTCGATGCGACCCTCCGGGATGCCGAGCAACGTGGTGCGCACGAGCAGGTTCTCTCGCGCCGTGAGGTTGGGATAGAGCGGTGGCTGCTCGATGAGCGAGCCGATGGCGTATAGGTCGTCGCGGCTCCAAGGATGCCCGTCGACCAGGATCTGCCCCGACGTGGGACGCAGCATCCCCGTCACCATCTTGAGCGTGGTGGACTTGCCCGCGCCGTTGGGGCCGAGCAGGCCGTACACGCGTCCCTCCCCCACGTGCAGGCTCACGCCGTCGACCGCCACCTGCGCTCGGCTGCCGCGGCCGAACCGCTTCGTGAGCCCGCGCGTCTCCAGAACATATGCCATAGGGACCTCCGTCCATAGGATTCCTTGCTTGCGATTCCAAGGATGGAAGCCAGTTCTAAAGAAGCGTTAAAGATGACAAAACGACCCGACCGGTTTGTCATCTAATACCGTCGCGCTACCTTCGCGACCAGCGGCAACAGGGCCGTTGTCAGCACGAACGTCACCGCCAGCACCCTGCCCGCAGGCCATGCGCCGTACGCCCAGCCGTACGCGATCTGCCCGAGGGGCTGCGCGCACATGCTCGCTGAGAGTGCGAGCGACATCACCTTGCCCGTCATGCTCTCCGGGCAGGACATCTGGATAGCCGGCACCGCGATTAGATTCGAGAGCGTGATGGACACCATGGTTCCGCAGGTACACGCCGTGAGCACCGCAAGCCGCACCCCCGCGCTCGCGGGCAGCGCCATGACGAGCGCCTGCGGCAGGATGGTGAGCGAGAAGACGGCAACAGTCACCGGGAAACGCCGCATGGAGAGCGCCTTCGAAACTCGCCCGCCCACGACAGCCCCAAGCAGGCCCGACACGCCGACGAGACCGTAGGCGAACCCGTACGCCTCGGAACCGAATCCCAGCACGGTCCGCACCATATAGGGGAACCCGATCTCCGCGTATCCCGTCACCAGGAAGTTAAGCGCCGCGCAGAGCAGCACCAGCTGGAGGGCATGGGGACGCTCGCGCGTGAGGAAGCGACCCGCCGCACGCAGGTCGTCCAGGGCAGAGGCCCGACCACCGTCCTCACGCTCGGGCACGTCGAGGCGGATGAAGCATTCCACGACAGCCGCTACGCCGAAGCCCACGACCGTGATCCCCATCATGGGCATGGCGCCCACCGCCGCGTAGAGCACGCCGCCGAGCACAGCCGGCACGAGCGTGCTCGTCTGGTTCACCACGTTCACCACCGCCATCGCGCGGCGCATCACGTCCTCGCCGTGCGAGCGGAACATCTGCGGCAGCGCCGCCTGCACCGTCGGGGTCTCCATGGCGTCAAGCACGGCTAAGACCACCTGCATGATGGCAATCACCGCTAGGTTGAAGCCCGTCACCGAGAAGGCCGCGGCACAGGCTAGCACCGTTACGGCGGAAAGCGCGTCAAGCGCCACCATGACGGTCCGGCGATTCGTGCGGTCCGCCACCACCCCGCCCAAGGGCGAAAGAAGAATCGTCGGCAGGATGCTCGCCGTGAGGATGGAGGCGAACGCCGCCGCCGAGCCGGTCTCGTCGAGCACCCACATGGACATGGCGAACCGCAGCATGAGGTTGGCGAAGAGCGATATGCCGAGACCCGCGATAAGCAGGGCGAAGTTGCGCGTACGCAGGGGATTGGCCGTGATGTCCGAGGGCATCGAGGCGCTGCTTTGTTCGGTGGCTTCCATAGTGATTCCCTTCATGATTTCGTCTTGATATCTATTCATACCAACTGTTGGTATGTATATTGGTGATTTGAAACCGGGTGACGGCACAAAAGACCCGCCACCCGGACGACGTACGTCAAACGGCCTACGCAGCTGAACCCTGCCCGTCCGGCACCAGAGCCATAAGCCCCTCGACCGCTCGCTGGATAAGCGCCTCGTCGAACAGCGGCACATCGATGGCGTCCAGCATCGCGTCCAAGGAGCGGATGCGCCGCTCCATATCGTCATGCGAGGCCGGATAGAAGCAGGGCATGAGCCAGTAGTTGCAGAGCAGCGCGAGCAGCTGCGCCGCCTCCTCGGGATACGCCGTGGGAATCGAACCATCCTGAACCCCCAGGTCAACGAAGGCGCGGAAGGACTTCGGCAGCTCCGTCGACCAAAAGCGCATGTTGGAGGTGAAGAACGCGGGGTCCTCGAGCAAAGCCAGCTGGGAACGGACGAGTTCGAGATGGTCCTTGTCCTCGACGACGGAGAAGATGAGCGCCCGCAGCTTCTCGAGCGCGGTCAGGTCGCGCCGACACAGCAGCTCGTCCCGCAGACGCACGGTAACGGCCCACTCGTCGTTGTTCAGCCGGTCGAGGATCGCTTCCTTCGACTTGAAATGGTGGTAGATGGCGCCCTTGGAGAGGTCGCCGAGGTCGTTCAGGATGTCTTGGATGGACGTCCTTTCGTAGCCCTTCTCGGCAAACAGCCTCCGGGCAGAATCGAGGATGCGATGCTCGGTCTCCTCGGGATGTGCGTTACGTGCCATATGTCCTCCAATCGCCTGGAGACCAGTATACATACCATCGGTCGGTTTGTAAACTAGGGCAGCTGACAAACCGACCCGACCGTTTTGTCATCACCAAAGCCTTTGCTCCAAGCACCTCCGCAGCAAAAACGCACGGAAATACGGAATTGTCAGCACGTTGTTGCTCTCCCCACGTTTCCTCCGCGAATCTTAACCCCACCAGCTGATATCCGGGTATTTGTCAGACGAGATCAAGGTGCGCATGGACTTCGCGGTGCCGTTTGTCGCCTTCACCTCAATGGGCACCAGGCATGAACCCGACCTCACAAAGAAATCCTCTTCAAGCGTGGAGTTCTCCCGCTTGTAGTAGAACAGGTCGTACCCCTGCTTGACCAGCGCCTCCGCAACGATGTTCTCGTAGAGCCCGCCCTTGTACACGTCGAGGTTCCTGTTTGATCGCAGGTCATCGCTCGACTCGTCATCCAGCATGGACACGAGAAGGCCGCTGTCGCTGAAGTACAGCTTGTACTTCGCCTGGTCATAGTTGCCTTTGATTGGCAGCTCCGGATCGAGCAGGCAGTGGCACATGTTCACCACGCCCGCGCTCGCCAGCCACTTGATGCAGCCCCAGTAGTCCTTGAACCTGGCGCCGCTCGCCACCTTAGAGATCTGGAACTTCTTGTTTTCCTTGGCAAGCTGCACCGGCATGTGCTTGAACACGTAGAGCACACGCATCTGCTCGATACCCGAAACAAACTTGCGTATGTCCTCTTGATAATCAAAGACCAGCTGACGCTGCATGGCGAGCGCCCCCTCGAACGACCACGCTCTATGAAGGAGCTCACGACGGCAGGCATACCTCCCAACACGCAGTACTCCAAGAAAGCACTGGTGAAGGCCGACTCTTCCGTCACGGAAAAAGGGCGCGCCGTAACGATGTGCTCCAGCATTGAACTGATGACGTCGTCGCCGTAGCCCTTTGCCCAAAGGTATTCCTCAAAGTCGAGCGACCTCATATCGAAATCGGTTTTCTAACCAACGCTGTTGCTCTCGATGGTCTTGTAGTCAATCCCCAGCATCAATCCCAAACAGATGGCATCGAAGCGACCATCAATCTTGAAGAACATGAGCGAGGCGGCAACGTCAGGAAGCTCCTGAATCTCATCGAAGATGATGAGCGTTTCTCCAGGTACAAATCGCTTGCTCGGGTCAAGCAACGAAATGTTCCGAACGATGTCGGAGGCGATTTCATGAAAGATGCTCCCAACCATGCAATCTGAACTAGAGCGTTCTTCATGGCCCTTACCTCAGCTTTTCCCAGCCGCCAAGGGCTCAAGCCGTTTTCGTCTTCTCGGCAAGCCAATCCCCAAGCACGACGGCATGGTTGCAAGAGGCGTCCTTCGCGGCATAGAGCAGCGTCACGTTCCGGCCTTGCACGAGTTGATCTCGACACCTGCTCGCAAGTTCTTCCGCAGCGGATGAGGACGAGAGCTCGTCGCGATACCGAGCAGAAAACTCCGCGAAACGGTCGGGGTCGTGCCCAAACCATTTCCTCAGCTCCGTCGACGGGGCAACGTCCTTGTCCCACGCGGTGAGCCGGGCGCGGTCCTTCGAGATGCCACGGGGCCACAGCCGGTCGACGAGGATGCGCTCCCCGTCCGCATCGCCTGGCTCGTCGTAGATTCGTTTCGTCGTTATGGTCCCCATAGTTTCGCCCCCGATTTCGACGGAATGGTTATACCCGGCACGCGGAGCCGGGAATCCGGGCGAGGTGCGCGACGCGCATGCGCCCCGCACTTGAGCACGTAGTTCTTCGCGAGGATGGACAGGCCAAGAGTCACGAGCACCAAGGTAACGAGCACACCTTGGTACTTCGCGATCTTCCCCTTGACGAGCGGCTGACTTCAACACCCTCTCGAGCATGAACTGCCCCACCCAATACGAGTGGCATAGATATGGCAATGAACACGCGAAGGCGCCGGTTTCAATTTGACATCTACGAACGCTCGAGAAGGGCGTTATTGGCGTCAATGAAGGCCTGAACAGAGACGGCGGGCTCAAGCGGATAGAGCAGCGCACACGCCGCCTCGCGCGGCTCCGCGAGCTACACGGTGACGAGCCCCGGATGAAGGCCCGACCAGGCTCCTGATGTCACGAGCACGCCGGCCTTCTCCGCGTACTCGTTGAAGAGTCCAAGGTCATAGCGGTCGACGTCGATCACCTCGAGGCCCAAGGCGCGCATGGCGCAGAGCCTCGACATCTGGGATTGGCGACTCTCCGACGAGGAGATGGCACGGATTGCCACGCTCGACGAGGACGAGAGCCTCTTCAACTACGGCACCGCCGCGGGAGCCCGCGCGCGCCGCGCGTTCAAGGCGACGACTAGGCAGCCTTCGCAACCCTTCGCAGCACTTCGCAACCCTTCGGCCCTTCAATCCTTCGACCAGAGAGGATTCACGTGAGCACGATGTCCCTCGCCCGATCACCCGAAAGACCCGCGATGACCACCGGCGGGCGGCCGCGCTCCGCGGCGAGCAAGCCGGCCCGGCGCGCCAGCATGATCCCCTGCGCCGCTGCCTCCCTCGCCATGTTCCTCATCGGCATGGACACGTTCATCGTGAACGTCGCGCTGCCCACCATCGGCACGGAGCTCCATACGAACACGGCTGCGCAGCAATGGATCGTCGATGGCTTCACGCTGGCGTTCGCCGCACTGCTCCTGCTCGCCGGCAACCTCTCGGATCGCTTCGGGGCGAAGCGCGCCTTCATGGCGGACACCGCGGGCTTCGCCGTGAGCTCGCTCATCTGCGCCCTGGCCGTGGGCGCCGGCATGCTCGTGCTGGGCCGCGCGCTGCTCGGCGTATCCGCGGCGCTCTTCAATATATCTACAGTGTTGGCTTATTCTATACAGAAAGATTACTGAAGCAGAGACCTAACTCAAAATGAGGTGCAGACGAAGAGCGCATACCCAGCTGATGGGGCGGCGAGGTGCAGATGAGGACCACATAATACGTAGCGATGTAGCCGGCACCACATGAGACGGCAGTGAGATGCGAAAAACGAGTTGGCACACACTGCAGACTCTCAACCGTATGGCTCAGCACCAATTGTGGTCATCGCCCCATCCTTCTTTCGGAAAGCAGCCGAGCGACTCGAACCAATAGGATCAGTCGATCCCTATCCGTACAGCCCGAACCACGAGCACCGCAAGGACGAGGGGGACGGCGACCCATTTGGGGAACTGCAGCGCGTTAAGGGCGAGCGCGATCGCGAGTATCAGCGCGTATGCAAGGAGTTCCCACCACATCAGGGCAGGGCGGCGGTAGGGTGCTTCCGGCCTTTCCCCGTACTCTCTCATGGGAACCTCCTCTCGTCAGGCCTGCATGCGACCCAGCAGGGCCAGGCGCCAGTCAGCGAGGGACTCGTCGCGCCAATGGGATTCATCCCCCAAGAGCAGGCGAGCGAGCTGGGTGGTGTTATCTCCCTGCTGCTCGCCCGCAATGACCTCGAGCTGGTTAAGGGCGGTAGCCTCCTCTCCGAGCTCGAGCAGCCTCGCGGCCGCCGTGACACGCAGGCTCGGGATGGAGTCGGCATCCGCGAGCGCCCAACCGAGGGCGGAGCGTGCCTCCTCGCCCCGCCCCGCGAGGCGGGCGATCTCCTCAGCGTCGTCGGCCAGGTTGACCATGCACATGACCTCGACGAGGACCGTGCCGGCGGACTCCGCGAGGTGCCGTCGGTTCAACGCGAGCGCATCGGACCTCTTGCCGAGCTTCTCGTACGCCCCCTCGAGGAGCAGATAGACCCCCGCGCTGCCGGGGGCGAGCATCCCCTCGAGCATCGCCGCCGCGGCCGCGGCGTCCCCTTCGGACAGGAGCAGCGTCGCCTGGATCTGGCGGGCCCGGAAGGCCTCACCCGGTTCACGTGACCGCTCCACCACGCGGCGGCAGAGCTCGTCGGCCCGACCGCCGAGGACCGCCGCTGCGCCCTCCTCGCCCGCGGCCCTGGCGGTAGTCGCCCACCCGGCGTAGAGCCCGGCAACGGCGACCAGCAGGTTCCAACTCGACCCGTGGTCGCGCAGCTCCCGCTCGCAGCGGGCGACGGCGGCGTCGCGGTCGGTCAAGGAGAGCCCCGTGGCCTCCCGCACGATGGCGGAGACTTCCTCATCTGATAGCTCCTGACCATAGCCGATGAGCTCGTCGAGCGTGACGCCCAGCTGGGACGCGAGGCGTGGCAGCATGGCGACGTCGGGCAAGCTCTGGCCAAGCTCCCACTTCGAGACCGCGGCCTTCGTCACGCCCACCCGCTCGGCAAGCGCGGCCTGGGTGATGCCGAGCTCGCGCCTCCCGGCGGCGATGTTCTCGGCGATGCTCGTGTTTCTCATGGCTCCTCCTTGCTGGAAGTGTCGGGAGGACCGGTCCCTGAGACAAGTATCGGGGCGAGGAACGGTTGACACAATGGAGCGGTGGTTGACCTTTCCGGGGCTTAGTCAACCGGAGGACGACGAGGCTTGCCATTCAACGCGCAGCCGCTCACAGCTCCCCAGCCCGCCGCCTGCGCGCGCGGTAGCCATAGTTGAGCGGCACCTGGTACGGCGCGCCAAGCTCGGAGTCATTGAGCGCGAGCACGCCGGACGTGCCGCGCTCGAGCACCTCGATGCCAGCTTCCTCGCTGAGGGCCTGGCGCTTTCTGCGCATGGGAATGAGGTCAATCATGGTCGTCCCTCCAAAGCCGGTCTCAAACTGGAAGCCATCTTAGCCCTCGGCCTGCGCGCCGTGCGGCGCAGCGACAGTCAGTGCGCTAGAGACACGACGGCCTCAGTCCTGCCGCCCTACCCCTCCGACGACCCACCTCAAGCCTGGCCGCGAGCTCCTCGAGGCACTCGCCCGTACGCCGCAGCTCAGTTGCAACGTCAACGCCAACGTAGGTGTAGTGCCAAGGCTCGAAGTCCACACCCGTAAGGGCGAACTTGCCCGGCGGATACCGACGGATGAACCCAAACCGCCACGAATTCTCGAACAGCCAGTCCTGGATTCCCTCGAGGCCTCCCGGGCTACCGTCTCCGCAGCTGATGTCGAGCGCGACGCCCAAGGCGTGCTCGCTCCGACCCGGAAGCGCCACGTAGCGGCGCGCGGCTCGCCAAGCTTTACAAGGCGAGAGACCCCGCAGCATGTTTGCGCCAAACCTGCAGACGAGAATCCACGCCTGCCTGACCGGGCTACGATAGGCAGACGTGACCACCGGGTCGAGGCCGGCGGCTCGGCAGGCTTGCAGCAGGGCCTCCGCAGGACCGGCTACGCGAGCGTCAACGAGGCGCCCTCCCTCGATTGGCACAAGATTGGGGGTTCCGTGGGAGAAGAAGGCTGGCCTCGGCATCGCGATCACCTCGTCCTCGCTAGGGTCTGCGTTCTCCCCCATTGTGCAGCGGGGACACGCGCGATCGATGAGCCGAGGCTTACGGGGCGGTGACGGTTTCGTCACGCGTGGCGCCATGATTGGCGGACGCCTGTGGCGCACGCGTCAACGAAGGGGCCACGGGCGGCATCACACCTGGAAACAAGGCCTGTCAGCAAGCGGTTCGCTGCGAAAGACCTGCTCGGCCGCCGCCCTGTAGTCCTCGACGCGGCGCGCCTTCCGCATCGCTCGATGCACCGCGACGGGGTCCGCGAAGGCATACCGGGCATACGCCCACCATTCCTTGAGGCGATAGACCGCATTGCCACCAATCTCGGCCTCGTAGGCATCGAACAGCCTGTCATGAAACGCATGGAGCTCCTCGGGCGTCATGGGACCACCACCTCGCAGCTGCCGCGGCAACGCGGGGTTGGTGAGGACGCCGCGTCCCACCATCACATGCCGCGTCGCCGGATATGCAGAGAGCAGCGCCTCCAGGTCCTCCGGCGCAAAGATGTCCCCGTTGTAGGCCACTGGGAAGGGCGCCCGGGCAAGGGCCTCGCCATAGGGCTCCCAGCGCGGCGCGCCCTTGTAGAAGTCCTCGCGCACGCGCGGGTGAACGATGAGCTCGGCGAGCGGATGGGCGCAGTAGGCGTCGAGGATCCGCCCGAACTCGGCGTCATCGGACACGCCCAGCCGCGTCTTGACCGAGACCGGCAGCGGCGAGCGCGCACAGGCCTCGCCGAGGAACGCGTCGAGTGCCTCGGGGTCACGCAGGAAGCCCGAGCCCTTGCCCTTGTTGAAGACCGTTCCCGAGGGACATCCCAGGTTGAGGTTGACCTCCCGGTAGCCCATATCGGCAAGCAGCCCCGCAGCGTACACGAACTCGTCGGCGTCCTTCGTGAGCAGCTGCGGGATAACGTCGAGCCCGCGGTTGCGCTCGGGATCGACCTCGCGGGCCGCGCGCCCGCCGAACGTGGACCCCGCGTGCGGCGGCGCGACAAACGGGGTGTAGTAGCGGTCGAGGACCCCGAAGCACTCGGCGTGGACGCGCCGGAACACGCTACCGGTAACCCCCTCCATGGGAGCGAGCGAGAGGATCATGCATGCAACCCCTTCGAGAATGACAAGACGGCCCGAGACAAATCGACCCGGACACTTTGTCACGAACCAAGCTCGAGCACAAGCACATCCTCGTCGCGAAGCGAGGCGGGGCGCGGGACGCCGCGCGCCATGCGCGCAGCGCCGCGTCGCCCTCAGCGCCAAAGTGGAGAGCCGCTAGCGCATAGGACGCGTCTGGATCTCGATGCCATCCTGGTCGAAATCGGACATGGGGAAGGCACGAATTGCGAAGTCATCGTACGAATTGACGTAGTACGTGTTCGTGGAAGACGAATATCCGCTGGTGAACAACGTCTTCTCGAGCCTTCCATCGGATACGGCCGCCGTTCCCTCCACCATTTGGACTCCGCCCAGGGTGCGGAACAGCCGGGAAACGTTCTCGCGCTCGTTATCCTTCACCGGATAGTGCGCGCTCGCATAGGCCGCGCGCACGAAACGCGAGGGCGAACAGGCGTCCCCGGGGATGCCGCGCATGCTCACGCCCGTGCCCCAGGCGGCAAGCTCTCGTCGACCCCACGAGACGGGCTCATGCGGAAAGTCCGCGTAAACCGGGGGGAAGTTGAGGCCCGCCACGGCGAGACCGCGCTCGTTGGCGCAATCGAAGTACATGGGGCGACCCTGGGCGCACACACCCACGCCCGCAACGGCGAAGCCCTCAGCGCGCTACGGCGCACCAAGAACCGACCGGTACGGCAGGCTCCGGGGCGAGAAGACGATGCTCTCCCCATACCCGCACACCCAGTCGAAGTTGCGCCCGAAGTGCATCGAACCGTCCACGCCGTTGAATCGAATTGACGTGCACATGGCAATGCTCCTTCTCTTGCGTCCTTATTGGGCTTGCTTATACCCGGCACGCTTCCAAGAATCCTGCAGCGAGTCTCAATATTCGCGGTACGATAACTCGCAAATCCTCACCGCTACGCCCTGTTCGACGCCGATGGGGAGCTCGGGCGCGACCTACGCCTCCTTCGCGCTCGAGGACGAGGCGACATGCGTCCTCTCCAGCGCTTACCTGCCGCAGTTCACGTCCCCCGCGCTGCGGGACCCCCTGCCCAACCCCCAGAACATCATGCTCGCGGCCGGGTTCGCCGGAAGCCTTGCCGCAGTCGCCCTCGTCGCAACGAGGGCGGGACGCTTCATCAGGCGAAAGCTTGACCCCCTCACGGACGCCACGGCGCGCGTTGCCCGCCAAGACCTCAAGTTCTCCGTCGAGGCGGGCGGAGTGCGCGAGGTCGACGAGGTGCTCTCCGCGATGGACGCCATGCGCGCTACGCTCGAAGAGTCACTCAAGGCGCGCTGGGACTCCGAACGTCGGCAGCGCGACCAAGTCGCCGCGCTCGTGCACGATCTGAAGACCCCGCTCACGGTGATCCGCGCGAACTCCGAATACATCGCGGAGGAAACGGGCGACCTCGCCGCCGATAGCGGGCCCGCCAGCCCCGAAAGGCTCTCGGCCGTCTCCGACGCAGCAAGGGCGACGGCGGCCGGGACGAAGCGCCTCGACTCCCACGTGCGCCTTCTCATGCAGGCGTCAAGGCAGCTCCCCGCCGCAGGCAGCGCCACGGCATCCGCAGGCAGGCTTGCCTCGGCAATCGAGGAGGATGGCCGCTCGTTCGCACAGACGGCGGGGGTCGAGCTCTCCCTTTCGACAGATGGCGGCATCGACGCGCTTCGGGTCGAAGGCGACGAAGACGCCCTCGTCCGAGCGATTGCGAACGTCGTCTCGAACGCGATCGACCACGCGTCCTCCCGCGTGTCGGCTCGAATGGCTTGCTCCGAGGGCGGCCCTTTGGAAATCGAAGTGGTCGATGACGGCGCGGGCTTCTCGGAAGAAGCGCTCGAACACGGATGCGATCAGTTCTTCCGTGAAGGCCCCGCCCGGACGGATGAGCATTACGGGCTCGGGCTTTACATCGCATCGGAAACCATGGCGGCATGCGGCGGCACGGTTGAGATAGCGAATCTCGATTCCGATAAGGCGCCCATCCGAGGGGCCCGCGTCATCCCGAAAGTGCCGTCGGCTTCAAAATCCACCGCCATTTTGAAACCGTCTGCCACACCACGTCCAGCTTTATGGCCAGCTCTTCTTGCGAGAGGCCTCGCGATTTCCGGATCGCGCGGATGTTCTCGTTCAGCATGGGCTCTTCCCTCCCTCTTCGCCGAGCCAATCGTTGCCCGCAGCGAGGCGTTGCGGCAAGCAACGGAAGGCGACATCGGAGCAAAAGCGGACGAAATCGCATCGAACTCCCAGTCTTTTGTCATCGGGGACGTTCTTTAACGACTAGTCAAAAGGGGCACTCTTTCGGCACTTGGGGACGTTCCTTTCCTGCAGGCACTCGGGGACAGTCACCTACACTCATATTGACGTTCGCCCTCGCGCTGCTGTGTGCGGTCCCGGTCGCGCGCGTCGCGGATCGGTTCGAGGCGTAGGGGAGCAGGCTTGCCGCGTCTGGGCGAATGCATCTCAGATGCCGCCTTCGTCGATACTGCAAGGCCGCCCTCTCCACCTTGCGGACGGCTCCTAGCAGTGCTCCAGTGCGCCGCTGGAGAAGAGCCTCCATGCCTTCCGAAACGACACGAGCCCGCCGCGCTGCGTCTCGGCGTTTTCATTCCCGCCGTAGACCACGGCGCGAGCAGAGGGGTCCAGACCGAGGTCACGCTCCGATATGCCGGTCAGCGCGTCGAAGTACTTCGGCTTGTACGTGGCGGAGGATTTGACCTCCACGGACTTCACGGCCCTGAGACCGCGCTGGACGAGGAGGTCGATCTCGTTCTTATTCCCGTCGCGCCAGAACGAGAGCTGCGGCGGCCTGCCTTCCGCATAGAAGGTCTTGAGCGCCTCGTCGATGATGGCAGCCTCGAACAGTGCCCCGTACTGCGGGCTCGTCATCAGCTCTTCCGGGCTGTCGATGCCTATGAGGTTGCAGGCGAGGCCCGTGTCGAGGAAGTAGAGCTTCGGCGTCTTGATGAGCCGCTTTCGCGCATTCGAAAAATAGGGCTCGAGCAGGTAGACGATGTGACTCGCCTCGAGTATCGAGAGCCAGTCGCGCGCCGTCTTCGTGTCAACGCCGCAGTCCCTGGCGAGGCTCGTGACGTTCAGCAGGTTTCCACAGCTGAGCGCACACAGCTGCAGGAACTTCCCGAAAGCCGAGAGGCTGCGGACGCCGAGCTCCTCGCGCACATCGCGTTGGAGATAGGTGTCGATATAGCTCGGGAAGAAGCTCTGCGGGTCGATGCCGGACGAGAACACTCGGGGATATCCCCCGTTGAAGACCCAGTCTGCCGCGCGCTTCGGCTCGAATCCCGCGGAGGCGAGCTCATGGTAGGAAAGGGGGAGCAGGGTGAAGAGCGCCACGCGCCCCGCCAGCGACTGGCTCACGGCCTTAAGGAGTAAGAAGTTTTGCGATCCAGTTAAGACGAATCGCCCGGGCTCGTTGGAATCGTCGATGATCTCCTGGAGGTAGGAGAAGAGATCGGGGACGCGCTGGGCCTCGTCGAATATGACGTTTGACTTGTGAAGGGACAGAAAGCTCCTGGGGTCGCTTTCGAAGAATGACCGGTTATCGGGATTCTCGAACGTGACGTACTCGTGGTCGGGGAAGGCCTGGCGCACAAGTGTGGTCTTGCCGCTCTGGCGCGGACCCGTGACCGAGACCGCGGGAAACTTCCCTGCCTGATTGAGCAGCTTTGCCTCCGCATCGCGCTTTATCATGGCTACTCCTCGAATACTATAGAATCTACTACCTGATTTACATAGGTTCTACTCCCCGATTAACTTGAAGTCTACCACCTGATCTGCATGCGTCGTAGCGGCATGTCGACGGTGCTCAAGATGTTCCAGGAGCACCTGATGCGAGGGGGCATCAACCCGGACAACATCATCGATATCAACTTCGAGCGCATGGACGAGCAGTACCCGTTGGAGGCACAGGCTCTGTACGACTACGTGGCGAGGCGCCTGGGTGACGGGCACAACTACGTGTTTCTCTTGTCATCGGGGACGTTCTTTAACGACTAGTCAAAAGGGACGCTCTCTCGGCACTTAGGGACGTTCCTTTCCTGCCGGCACTTGGGGACAGTCCTTCTCTGACTGCGAAGACTGTCCCCGACGGCTAGTCGTTTAAGAACGTCCCCGATTACTACCTTTAGAAACCCGGAAAAGCTGCGCGCTGCGGCGATTTGGACCCGGAAAAGCTGCGCGAAACGCCAAAATAGACCCGGAAAAGCTGCAAATATATCTAGAATAGACCACGAAAAGCTGCAAACCGCTGGTAGGCAGGTGTATAGGGTGCTAAAGCGAAAGATGCTCGAAACGCTTCGGGCGTGGAGGGCGAGCAAGGGTGCGGAGTGCCTGCTCATCAAGGGTGCTCGCCAGGTTGGAAAAACGTATATAGTCGCCGAGTTTGGGCGCCTCGATTATGAGAACTTCGTGTCCATCGACTTCATCGAGTCCCCGGAGCTCAAGGAAGTTTTCGACGGAGCGCTCGATGCCGATACAATCTACCGGCAGATCTCCCTCGTTGTCCCGGGCGCACGGTTCGTCCCAGGCAAAACGCTCCTCTTTCTTGATGAGATTCAAGAATGCCCCGCCGCGCGCGCCGCGCTCAAGTACCTTGCGCTTGACGGCAGGTGCGATGTGGTGGCCTCGGGGTCGCTTCTGGGCATCCGCTTCAAGGAGGAGGCGGCCAAGGCATCCGTGCCCGTTGGCTACGAGCACGAGATCGTCATGGGACCTCTCGACTTCGAGGAGTACCTATGGGCGCGCGGTTACGACGCGGAGTCTATCGAGGGCCTTCGCGGCTTCTTCGAGTCGCGCGAGCCGGTTCCCTCCGCCGTTAATCAAAAGATGATGCAGATGCTGCGCGAATACCTTGCCGTTGGCGGAATGCCCGCGGTGGTGAGCGCGTTTATGGAATCGAACAGCTTCGCTATTGCCCACGACGAGCAGCGCAGCCTTTTGGCATCGTATCTGGACGACGCAGCCCGATGCGCCGAAGCCCCCGAGCGGGTGCGCGCACGAGTGTGCTTCGAATCGCTTCCGCGCCAGCTTGCAAAGGAGAATACAAAATTCCAGTACTCCGTGGTGGAGAGCAGGGGAACGGCGCGCAAGTTTGGATCATCCGTGGACTGGCTCGTAGGGGCGAGTATGGTTCACAGGTGCCAATGCGTGACCGCGCCGCAGTTCCCGCTTGCGGCATACGAGGACGGATCGAAATTTCGCCTTTATGCTGCCGATACAGGTGTGCTCATGGCCATGTACGGCTTTGAAATGCTGGAAGCGGTGGCAAACAACAAGCTCGCGGGTCCCATGAAGGGCGGCCTCTACGAGAACCTGATCGCATGCATGCTTGCGGCCAAGGGCGTGCCCCTTCGTTACTGGAGGTCGCAGAAGGGCGACCGGGAGATCGAGTTCGTAACGGACTCGTCCGACGCGAGCGTTGTCCCCGTTGAGGTAAAGGCGTCTCGCGGGTCGACGGTCTCCCTCAACGATATGCTCGAGCGCCCCGATGTAAGCCTGGGGTACAAGCTGATTGACGGCAACGTTGGCCAAGATGGCAAAAAGGTAACGCTTCCGTTGTACATGGCCATGTTCTTGGGATAGAGCCTGACTATAAATGGGGCTTCTGCCGTTCCTGTGGGCGGAGTCATCCCCTTCCCGGCAGTCGGGGGCTGAGCCGGGAGCACCTGAGCATCACCGTCGCCAGGAGGTTGCCCACGTTGCGGAAGCCGTAGGCCGTCCTGACCGCCAGCTTCACCTTGTTGTTCGTCGCCTCGACACGGGCGTTCGACACGCCGAGGGCGACCGCCCCGACGATCGCCTCCCGCCTGCACCCGACCTTCCTCGAGACCTCGACGAACCCCGGTATCCCGCAGCGGCACGCCCATGACAGCCAGCGCCCCAGGGCCTCGCTCGCCTCGGCCGCCGTGGCGGAGCGGGACACGGCCCCGAGCCCCTCCTTTAGCGGGCGGCCACGCCACAGCGCCCCGCCGGCCCGCGACACGGACGCGGGCGCGCCGGACTGCCGCTCGGTCAGGTCCTCCGGGCTCTCGAGCAGGGCGCACCTGCCGCCCTTCACGGCCCCGGCGGCGGCGGGGTCGGCCCCCGGGCCGCGCCTCGGGGCGTTCCACGCCTGCCGCCGGAGGCGGTCCGGGGCGTCGGTGGCCCACCGGACCACGTGGAAGGGGCCCATGACCCCCCTCGGCGTTCGGGCACCCCTCTGCGACCACGTCGGCCATCCGCCGCGCACCGTCCGCGGTAACGACCTCGAGGGCCGCCCGGCCCTCCTCGCCGAGCCCGTCGAGGAACTCCGAGGGCACGGCCCTGCCGCAGCCGTCCCGGCACCACACGACCCTGCCGGCGTCGTGGCCGGCCACGACCGTGACGTGGCGGGCCCCCTCGTCCTCGAGGTCTCGTCGACGCGCAGCGCCTGAGGCCCCTCGGCAGGGACCCGCCCTCCCCCTCGAGCGGCTCGCCGCAGGCCCGCCCGCACGCCGACCCGACCGTGCGCCAGAAGACCCGCATGAGCCCCGGGGCGGCCTCCTCGCCCATCTGGGCGGCGCACCAGGCGAGCCGGCCCCCGAACGCCGACGCCATGCGGCTGGCTGCGCACCTCGCCCAGGGGACCGCCTCGACGCGCACCCCGTGCCCGGGGCACTCGACGCGGGCCGGGGCGTACCTGACGAAGCGCCTCGAGAGCCCGAGGTCCGGGGCCCTCCAGAGCCCCGGGGGCATGGTGCCGCAGGCGCCGCAGCGCCTTCCGCAGGCCGGGCGGCGCGGGGCGCGGGAGCGCGGCCCGGCGTCGACGACGACGTCGCCTCCCGACTCGGAGCGCCCGGTGACCACGGCGCCCTCCAGCCCGAGGGCCTTCTTTAGCATCCTGTCGTCCATGGCGCGGGGACTTCCTGACGGTCAGTCCTGTCGGCGCGAAACAACCTGCAGGAAACCCCGCGTCATCTGCCGCCACACCGCGGAATCAACCCACACGAAGTGGCGAAGAGCCGCATTATTTGGGTCGGCGGGATCATCCCCGCATGCGCGGGGAGCACATATGCGACAAGGGCGGCAAGGTGCTCTC